>Ga0196903_1000204_pt1 | contig 10171 bp, 6 predicted proteins | sample CB_VirMetaG_2_FD_169097 | JGI IMG/M metagenome (GOLD analysis project Ga0196903, IMG submission 169097) | Freshwater to marine saline gradient viral communities from Chesapeake Bay - CB_1504_2 Viral MetaG (v3) (version 3) | ecosystem: Environmental > Aquatic > Marine > Coastal | place: USA... | reverse complement strand
TGTATTTGCTTTGAATCGAGTTTCACCAACGAGCACATACCCACTACTCGCTGAAACGGTAACAGAGTCAGACGTTGTAAACGTGCCCCCAGAGCCCGTCCCATAAGAAATAGATGTTACGTTGCTACCAGAGCTGTATGTTACCGATGTAACAGGATGCGATTTACCAGTAGCGGTAATCGTTTGTCCCGCTTGGACGAGGCTTGTTTTATCGCCAGAAAATTGAACAATCCTTGATCCGTAGCCAAGGTAAATTCCAGATGGGGTTCCCAAGGACTGGCTGCTCCCCGCAGTGTCTTGCATATACAACCTAAACGAATACGTTTTATTGGCGGTCGAGTCGTACCACCCAGTAACCGACGCAAAAGCTTTATGTCCTGTCGGGTGGGTTGACGCTGGTAGCTGCTGAGTTGTCAGAATTTTAGTTCCGCCACCAGACGCCGCATTGCCACTAAAAGGAATTTGCGCTGTAGAGCGGAACGGCAAGAGCTTAGAAACATCACCAGTCAAATTATCAGCATAAACGGTAGTGCCGCTCATTACCGTGGCGTTAATAGAGCCAGCTGTTATTTGACTAGCATTGATAGCGTTTACGACTAGCTCACCACTAGAGTTTGCGCTCAACGTTGCCCCGTCAATATTTAGCCTAGACGTAGATATTGTTCCTGCCGTTATCTTATCCGCAGACAGGCTAGATATTTTTGCATTATCGATAGCTGCGTTTGCTATCTTGGCGTTGACTATTGCACCGTTCTTAATGAACGCATCCGCCATGTAAACACCTGCGGGGACTGCAACCCCGTTAAGCGTTGTTGCGGTTGCCTGAACAATAAACGGAGTTGTTGCCGCCGTGGTGTCACTCCCGCCACGCATGATGGCAAAGCGGTCAGCGTTAACATAGAACTCACTGGTATTATTTCCCGAAGATGTAGTCGTGTTCGCTAAACCAAACCCAGCAACTGCACCGTTGGCGTCTACTTTTACTGTGTATTGCCCCTCTAGCGTCCCTAGTGAGCTAGCGTTTGCAGAAAACTGTTGCTCAACCGTAACGCCAGTACCTCCCGCATTATTTAACCTAGCGGTTAAACCGTTTACTGTGCTCGATGCAGCGCTAGCAGATCCTGCCGCATTAGATTCCGAGGTCGCCGCGTTCGATGCAAACGTCGAAGCCTGTCCAGCCTTAGTGGTCGCCGTATTTGCTTGAGTAGTCGCAGTAGCAGCTGACTGACCTGCCGCTGACTCACTTGCAGCCGCTGTGGTTGCGCTGGTAGAAGCAGCTCCAGCGCTGTTAGCAGCATTAGTCGCGCTAGTGCTAGCTGCCGTTTGACTCGCAGATGCAGCGCTTGCCGATGTGCCAGCGTTACTCGCCTGTGTAGAAGCCGTCTGAGCGCTAGTGTTAGCCGCCGATGCAGAGTTGCCCGCAGCTGTGGCGGAGTTCGCCGCATTTGTTGCGCTTGTAGAAGCTGATGAGGCAGAGCCCGACGCATTGGTTTCACTGCTCGCCGCATTGGTCTCAGCTGTCTCAGCTCCGCTACGTGCAGTCTCGGCAGCAAGTTTGTTTGTGTTAGCAACAGAAGCGCTTTGACTGGCTGCTGTCTGACTTGCACTGGCAGTGGTCGCGCTGGTTGCCGCCGCTGTTGCAGATGTAGCTGCATTTGTTTCAGCCGCCTCTGCTGCGAGCCTAGATGTCTGGCTCGCGGTCGAAGATGTGCCTGCGTTAGTCGCATAGGTCGCAGCGTTTGTTTCACTCGTTGCGGCAGCAGTAGCGGAAGCGCCCGCAGCTGTTGCTGAATTAGCAGAGGTTGTTGCGCTTTGAGATGCAGAGGACGCTGACCCAGCAGCGCCCGTGGCTGACTGTGACGCAGCTGTCTGAGCTGTCTCTGCTCCAGATTGGGCAGTTTCCGCATTAGTTTCTGCCAATACAGCGTTATCTTCCGCCGTCTCAGCATTGCTTTGTGCAAGAAGAGCCGCTGTCTTTGCGGCTATTGCGGCGGATTCACTTGCTGCCGCAGATGCTGCACTTGTAGCTGCCGATGCAGTTGTTCCAAAATTTGTCTCTAAGGCAGCGATGTCAGTGTCATAACCAGCTAGTTGCGTCGTTAGGTCTGTGGCTAGTTGGGAGCTTGTGATCGCGTCCTCTAAAGTATCTAGAAGGAAATCTACGTCTGGAGCAGTTTGACCCCTAGTTCCTGTTGAGGAGTTAAATGGTCCTGCTACACCGTTTTCATTTACAGCTCTGACCCAATAGTAAAAATCGGCGCTGGGTCCAGTGGAGTCGCTGTGAACACCAGCAATTGCACCGCTCACTTGTGCGCTCAATGTGGCGTCAGCAATCACGTCTGATGTATGTCGGTACACCTCAACATAAGAGTGACCCTCATATCGCTCTAAGTTCCACGCAAGGATGATGTTCTGAAATGCACCGTCCGCCGTTAAGTTGGTAGGGGCAGGGGGGACATCATACGTAGGGAGACCACCTGTCGGAGCCAAGCCGCTAGACCCGCCGGAGAAGGTGATCGATCCAACTGCGAGTCTTGCAATACCGCTGTCAAGTAAGTCCCTAGCAGTGATCGCCCTATCTAAAGGGTCACCATTAAATCCAGCCAGAACATCTACATTGTTCTTTAGAGTCTCACCGAACTTACGATCCTGTCCTGCCCACTTCTGTGGGACAGGCATGTTTCCCTTCTTATTCTGCTTAGGCACCTATCTCCTCCGAGCTTTCGTAGACACACACCTCGTTAATCGGTACGGAACCGCTTAGCTCTATCTCGAACTCGTTAGCCTTGTAACCACTAGGCAATCTGAAGGTGTTACTATTGGTAACGGTTTGGGTATGCTTTAGCTCGCCGTCAGCGTATAGCTTAAAAGTTGGATTAGGGCTGTAACTGTCACACTCTACTTTGGCAACAGCAGGGTTGATTGGTCTGGGGTTGTAGAATTTCTTTCCCCGCCAAGTGAAATTTTCGTTAGAGCTTCCTTCAGCGAAAACCACAAGAGAACCACCCACAACCAAGTAAAGACTGTCTGACTCTAGGTCGTTAAAGCCTGCGGTTGCATAGAAGTCCAACTTAACAAATGAGTTCTTGCCGCCTCTAGGGTCAAAGATGAAGCCCTTGCTCTCAGCTCCATTGTTGTAGAAGGCGACGTAGTGCCCCTCCCATTGAAACGCAACTATCGATGACGGCGTGTATTCCTGCCACTGGTCTCGGGTAAAGGTCTGCTCTGTAACTAAGCTCAAGCCACCTTCAGTTGCCATGACCAAGCCGTCAGGGGATGAGTACATAACGAACTCGCCCATATCCACTACAGATCGCTTAGCCACGCAAGATAGTGAGCTATCAACCTCCATCATGCTCATTGACGATGGGTCGAGACCTTGAATGATTGCTGGCTTTTCTTTAGTAAGGACTAGAAGACCCGTATTAAGGGGGGCTAATGCTACTATGTCAGACTTAACGGTTAGCTTGTATTCATCGGGATAAGCGTGAGGTTGAAACGCCTCACTAAAGAAGACTGTCTGACCAGCAAACCCTGCAAAAATACCATTGGGCATCGAGACTAATCCTAGCATTGGTCCTTCTGGATGATCCGCACTAACGTCATCAGCTGGCGCGTCAAATGTAATGGTAGGAATCTCTTCACCCAAATTTACGTCCAAAACCGCATCTGAGAATGTGTCAGTCGCAATGCCGACATCACCGACAAACCTATAGGTTCCATTTGCATCTGTCCTATATACCCGCTTCTTCAAAAGGTTGTAGGATCCGGATGGGTTTGGGGGGAAATTTAGCACTACAGTTTGGTCTGTATGTACATCCACGACCTGAGCAGCTTCAGCGTCACAGTTGACGCCCTCCTCTCCGTAGTAAGAAATGTACGTAAAAATGTACGACCTTGACTGCGGAACCTCGGTATCAACATTACCTGAGGCGGCAGGAGATAGCGTCACTGACGTAAGGTCTGCTGGCTTTGGTATACCCAAACGGTAATACGTGCTGTTGCCTACTATCTGAGCGGTAGTCATCTGAGGAAATCCAGAAGATCCACCGGTGATATAGATTCTTTCGTGGGGGTCTTCAGCGATAGGAGATCTAGCCACATCGATCTCCGAGTTACTAGCTATCCATACAGATGAACTGTGCTTATATATGCTCTTAGTTGCAGCCGATATAGACCCAGTAGCAAAGGTGATAGAGCTTGAAGAGTTTTCTTTCCACGGCTCTAGGCGACCAGAATCAAGTCTACAGTTGGTTGCCACCTGTGCCATATCATCCGGCAGCAATCTGGCATAGACCTTGGGCGCCTGCCCGCTAAATGTCTGCAATTTAAAACCAGTCATTACTTCTTGTCCCTCTTATTCATCACGCCCTCAAATGCTCCGCCACCAAAGTAGAAGCCAACTATAGTTAGCATGATCCAATCGATCTTGAATGCAGCTATAAGCTCCTGAACTGGAGCGATGTCCTTTTCCAAAAAGAAAAGTGTCAAGACCATTAGGTAGGATGCAACAAAGGTAAATCCGAAGATCAGTGCCAAGTATCTCTGAGCAACTTTGAATGGAGCATAAGAACTTAGAAGATCAGTCTTGGCTTTGGTCTTGGCTTCAATAGCCTCAGTTTCAGACGTGTGCATCCCGTCTATAAGGTCTAAACCCTTAGAGATTACGTCGCCACTGCCTAGTATCTGACTGAGGATTCCCATGCTTTCACCCTGCTTGTGTCGCTGCTATCGCTGCTGAGATTTCTGCAATCATTACCAAGGAGTTCCAGTAGTAATTGCAGGAGCTTTGCTGTCTGCAATCTGCGCAGCGATAGAATCTTCCAGAGCTGTCACTGCTTCTTCGCCAATGCTGTCCTTCACCCAGCCAATAGCCTGAGCTTCTGTGATGTCTGCATAGGCTGTGTAATCGCTAGCAGAGCTGTCAGGGGTAAAGCCACAAGTGCCGTAGCTGCTGCCTGTGTGAGTTTCTTCGCCCACTACTTCGCTGTCTGATGCTTGCCAGTGTGCTACGATAACGCCATCGTCTGACGTGTTGCGTTCTAGTGTTGAGATTGTCCAAGTTACTGCCATGATTTTATTCCTCTAGTTGTTTTCAAGTTCTGTTACGCGAGCTTCTAGTGTTTCAATGCGGGTCTGTGCTTCCTGAAGTGTTTTGATAGCCATCCACATCATTTGCTGTTCTTTAACAGCCATACGAGTAGTTTCATCATCTACGTTGAACTCGGCTATGACTTCTGGGTTATGAGTCTCGACTTCTTGAGCAATAACACCTAACTTCTTGTTATCTGAATCAGCGTCAGCGTTGTAATGAAACTTCTTTAAGCTCCACTGCTTCAGTGAATTCCATTGAGATTCTAAAAGTTCAATGTTTTTCTTTTCACGCTCGTCTGAAAGGTTTACGTTGTTAGCAGAGACGTTTGAAATACCGCCATTTGAAGTAACATAAAACTTATAGCCAGCTTGATACATCAAGTAAGTATTGGTAGATGGCGAGGCGATGCTAGAGGTGATAACTCCAAGCGATGATACTTTAAGTCCAACAACGCCGTCATCAGGATCCGTTTTACCTACCAACAGTCTGCCTGCTGAGTCCATGGTCATGCGGGGTGTGTGATCAGTACCAAACGTAAGTGTATTAACTTGGTGATTATATTGGATGTATCCTTTGTACTCCGCTGTGCCTGAAGTGCCGTCAGCAAAAGCTATTGTGCCGTCATGGATTGTGCCTGAAGCTATGGTCATGCCTGAATGCGTTGATGTGTTACCTAAAACCAAGTCATTAAAGTTAGCGTAGTAATCCGAAGGGTTTGAAATCCCAATACCCACGGAGCCGCTGGAGTCGATTCTCATGCGTTCGTCATTATTTGTGATAAAGCGCAAAGAATAACCATTCGAAGTCCCAAACCAGCCGCCATTTGCGGATAGACCCCACTCCATATGGTTGCCAGTACTTTGTTTTAAAACAACACTTGGGGCAGCTGTCCCAGCTAAAGACAAAACAGTTTTGCTAAACCCTGCTGGGCTGGAGATTGGCGTGTCGCCAATACCCACACGACCGCTGGAGTCGATGCGCATGCGTTCTGTGCTGCCTGTAGCAAATGCTAAAGCATTATCTGAGTGCGTGTAATTTATATAGCCCGCATAAGCTGCTGCCCCAGTGCCATCTCCAAATTGAATGGTATTAGCACCTGACGTACTGCTTAAAAACTGTGCGCGGACATTTGTATCTGAAGTGCTGCCAATAGTCAGCAACTCTACTGGGGACAAGTTACCAATACCCACGTTGCCAGAGTTATCAACAGTCATAGCAGTAGTCCAGCTTATAGCCGAGTCTGCTGTACCTGATGGTGCTACTTTGAAAATGTGAGTTCCAGCGTTTTGAAAATACTGAGACGCTTCATCTGTTGCAATGTATGACTCTTGATTGCTTGAGTTTATGTAATAGTTGGCACTGAGATAGACGCGTGACGGGTTTGCTGTATTTCCTGCAAATGATGCACCCAGACCAACTTGTAATACATCAATAGTTGATTGCCAAGTTTCAGGAATGACACCAATACCCACGTTACCGCTGGAGTCTATGCGCATGCGTTCTGTGTTGTTTGTCTTAAACACCATCGGGTGTGAAGTTGTAGTAGCCAGCTGTAAATCATTGTTCGTGCTGTTTATGTAATAAGTGCCAAGCTGGAGATACTCACTTGTGCCTGCGCGAGTCAGCTTAATATTTGCGGATGCGCTTGGTGAATACACGGACAACGGTGCGTCAGGAGACGTTAAACCAATGCCCACGTTTTCCGAAGAATCGATAGTGATTGCAGTTGCATTAGAGTTATCTACAATCCCCTGAGTGCTTGAAAGCTCTATAGGAGTTTTTGTTAGAGCCATTGTTTTATTCCTCTACGGGTTCCAAAGATGCTTCGTATGCAGCGATAACTGCGTCAGTATGCACAGCAGCACAGATAGCCTGTACCTCTGCTGATTCGTTGCTGTAGTCATCGCCTGCCATGACTACGTGTCTGTGATAGCCTGAAGATAGCTCTACGCCGTCCTCTAGTACCTTGGTGCAGGTTCGTACTTGTACTGCTTTGTAGTCACCTACGATTTCAATTTTGTCTTCGGTTATTACTTTTTCTAAAGCCATTGTATTGCTCCTGTCCGTACCCAGAATCCACTAGGTGTATGGTTGTTATGCTGTTGTGTTATAGACCATTGACCCAAAATAAACGCCTGCAACTGGAGTCGTTCCATATAATTGCAGAGTGCCGCCAGCGCTGGGATGAAATTCCGTGATACTTGAGGTTCCTGAACGCGCCCTGTGAACACCTGCATAGTAGGAAATTTCAGAATTATCTTGGGCAAAAGGATGGTTTTTAACGACAATGTTTCCAGAAGCAGTCCCAAGAGTGGCTATATTGAATTGATACTGAAGAATGACGGTTCTACCGATTTTAGTGTATGTGCCTATCTGTGATGTAACGGTTGTTATAGTTCCTCCTGATGATGTTACTGTTGGAGTCCAAGTTCCACTTTCATAATCATCCAGCTTATTAGCAGCACCTGTGCCGCCTAAGTAGACACCGCTTGATAGGTAGAGGTCTTTCCACCGCACAGAAGGGAACCCTATGTCTAAAGTTGCGTCTAACTGTGGGTTTGTGCTTGAAGGGTTGGCAGGCATCATGCTTCTAGTTGCTGGGTTAAATGTAATACCAGTCGTGTTTGTTCCGATACCTACCTGCGTCCCTCCATGACCTGAGAAAATACTACCTACGATTGTGTCGTCTTTGGCAAAGTGAACAATAGCTCCATCGCTTGATTTACGGTTAAAGTGACCAGAATAATTACCGTCAGCGCAGTAAAAGTTACGACCATCAGAACGGAGACTTGCGCCTACCGTGCCACTACTAGCAGTAGTCTGACCCACCAACAGGTTCCCGCTGGAGTCTATGCGCATGGCTTCCGAATCAGCACTACCGCCACCACCGCCTACTTTAAAGACTAACTTACCAGAGCCAGCGTTCGCTCCGTAACTTCTTAGCAAAGTCTCATCGTTATAGTGTTCAAGTATGCCAGCGGATGTAGCGTGAGATTGAAGACCTCCGTGTGCAGATACAACAGTGTTGGCACTGACGCTACCTAACTGGCTAGAAAGACTTGATGTCCTGCCTACAAGGGCGTTGCCGCTGGAGTCGATGCGCATGCGTTCTGTGGATGAGTTGTTTGTTGCAAAAATTAAATTATCAAAAGACCTAATTGCAAAGTCATCAACATCGCCTAAACCAAAACCACCGCCTGAACCCACAAAATGTTTAACACTACCACTTGCTAAAAATCTTGCATGAGAACCATTAACATTTGCTGAATCAAGATATAAAACAGCATCAGTCGAAGCATCATAAATATGGGCTTTAGCCGCTGGCGAACCAGCACCAAGTCCCACATTCTCTGAAGAATCAATAGTAATAGCAGTGGCATTACCGTTGTCTACAATGCTTGTACTCAGCAAGCCTCTGCTTACTTTAGTCAGTGCCATTGGTTATGCCTCTAGTTGTGCAACACGGTTGCGTAATGATTGTATTTCTTTAATTAACATTGGGACTAGCTTGCTGTAGTCCACACCCATCATGTCTTCTGAGTCAGCATCGCCAGACACCGCCTCTGGTGCAACAGTCTGTAGTTCCTGTGCAATCATGCCGTAGTCTTGGTGTGAGCCATCAGCTTTCCAGTCAAACTTGCGTACTTGGATAGCGTCTACTTTGCTGCCTGCGTCATCAGCGTCTGCAATGTTTTCCTTGAGGCGTTGGTCTGAAGAGGTGTTGTACAAAACTTGAGAAGTACCGTGTTGACCAATAGAACCAATAACTCCTTGGTTATATCTAAATATTGCAAAAGATGTACCGCTGGGACTTCCAACGTTATGACTTATTTCCGCATAAGAATTTCCCGCTAAAGGTAAAAACCTAAATCCATAATTAGGGTTTGTACTACTAGTACCCACCAACACGTTGCCAGAGTTATCCAGTATGACTCTTTTTTGACCGTCGGTTGTCTGCAAGTTCAGACCGTTAGTGTCTTTAGCTTTTATGTCCTCTAATTTAACGGCTTGGCTTTTAGCAGTGCCTGATAGGTAGAGGTCTTTGAAGCGTAAGCCGCTTAACCCCAAATCTAATAAGCCATCACTAGAAGCGCCAGCAACACCACAAGGAATAATGCAATTTGACCCGCCTGAGAATCTAAGACCTGCATCATCGTTTGCAATGTAAAGACTGTTGCCACCTTCACTACCAATACTACCTACGTCTGCACCGTCTTTTCTAAGTATTACAATATCGCCATCGTTCGTTTTTCTATTAAGGTATAACGTAGCGGCTCCATCTCTTGAAGACTGCAATTCACCAAAACTACGAATAGAGACACCTTGTACATTATTAGATACAGGAGCTAAATTAGTAGTACCCACTATGACGTTGCCGCTGGAGTCGATATCTACAGCCCTAGAAGCGCCTCCTGCCCCTGCTGTCCCTGCATAAAAAGTATGCGTACTGGAAATGTAAGCGGTATTTTGATACCCATCGGTTGCGTTGTAGTTCCCTACTTCAACTGAGTTATCGCCGTTTCTTATAACTCTAAAGTTGTTGCCTGTGCTTTGTCGTGTAGTTAGGTTGCCGCTGGAATCGATTCTCATGCGTTCTACGCTGTTGGTAAAGAATCTCTGCCCTAAACCCGTAACAGCATAAAAGTCATAGTAGCCTGCACCACCACCTACAATAGAACTTTCGCCAATAAAAAATTGAGCCGCCCCTGATTCTGTAAAGAGTATATAAGGTGTATCAGCATCATTTTCTAATATTAAATTAGCCACTGCCCCATTAACTGACGACTTGATTGTGCCGCTGGAGTCTATGCGCATGCGTTCTGAGCCGTCTGTAGTAGATGACGCGCCAGTTGTTGTTTTCCAGATATGATTGGCGTAGGTGCGATAAGTCAAATCATTTGAAGCAGCATCGCCTGTGATAGTTTGATAGCCGTTTTTCCATTGCAAAGCAGCTCCGTCAGTTTGCAAGAAAGTGTTGCCGCTGGAGTCTATCCGCATACTTTCGCCACCGCCTACTGTGGTGAAAAATAAAGCATTACCAGTACCTTCAATTCCAATAGTAGCGTCTTGATTACC
>Ga0196903_1000199_pt1 | contig 10337 bp, 9 predicted proteins | sample CB_VirMetaG_2_FD_169097 | JGI IMG/M metagenome (GOLD analysis project Ga0196903, IMG submission 169097) | Freshwater to marine saline gradient viral communities from Chesapeake Bay - CB_1504_2 Viral MetaG (v3) (version 3) | ecosystem: Environmental > Aquatic > Marine > Coastal | place: USA... | reverse complement strand
TTGTCGCCAAACTTAACGTCATTACCGTTAGTAGCTAAGTCTTGAGTCAAGGCAACATTAGGGTTGATGATGTTGTTGTTGGCTACAGGTGCCCAAGCAGAACCTGTGAAAACATTCATGGTGTTGTTGGTAGAGTTGAAGTACAACGCACCAGTTAATAAAGCACCACCATCGTTATCGGTAGAAGGCGCTGAGCTTTTAACACCAAGGTATCTGTCATCAAAGCTATCGTAAGAAGCTGCTGCGTTAGTCTCTGACACTGCTGCTGCTTCTTTTGAAGACTGTGCTGAAGCCGCTGAAACAGTTGCTGAAGAAGCTGAGACAGCCGCGTCTGATTCAGAGGTAGCTGCATTTGATTCTGACGATGCTGCTGCGGTTGCTGAAGAGGCTGACGCTGCTGCTGAAGATGCTGAAGTAGATGCTGATGCTGCTGATGTTACAGCACTTGCTGCACTCTCTGCTGCTTTATTCGTAGCGATGGTTGCGTTTTCTTCTGCGTTCTGTACATCAGTAATGTTATCAGATACAGTAGTAACGTCAGAGGCAATGTTAGCTACAGCAGTTACTTCAGAAGTAAGGCCAGATACAGTTTCTACTTTACCTTTGTATACAGACTCTGCTACAGTTTCAACCTTTGTTTTATAAGGCTCCGACCCTACTACAGATACTTCATTATTAATAGCTGCTACTTGTGTTACCTTATCATCGACAGCAGCAACTAAAGATATGTCACCAGCAGTAATACCGGCTACAGTAGTTACGTCAGCAGATATGCCGGACACAGTTGTAACATCAGTAGCAATGCCTGCGACAGTTCCAATAGTATCAGAACCGCTGAGGTCAGAAGCGACAGTGTTAACCTTAGCTATGTCACCTGCAACAGTAGTTACTGAAGACGCTGCTGGCCCTACAATATTAATGTTAGTGCTGAGCGGAGTTGCGGCTACTGTTGCGATATTAGTCTTAAGAGGTTCAGCGGCTACGGTAGTTACGTCAGAAGCAATACCTGCTACGCTTGTAACATTACCATCGATACCAGCTACGGCTGTTACGTCCGCAGCAATACCTGCAACTGTAACAACTTCTGCACTGTTAGCCAGTGTTGCTGAAGCTGCTGCTTCTGTGGCTGAGGTAGCTGCATTGCTCTCTGATGTAGCAGCATTGCTTGCTGAAGTACTAGCTGTAGTTGCTGAACCTGCTGCTGCTGTTGCTGATGCAGCTACTGCTGACTCTGATCCCGCTGCTGCTGTTGCTGAAGCTGCTGACGCAGTTGCTGAGTTAAAAGCACTACCATAGGCTGAAACTGCAACGGCCGCTGCTGAAGCTGATGCCTGTCTTGAAGACTCAGAAGCTGTTGCTGACGTAGCTGACTCTGTTGCTGACGTATCTGATGCTGCTGCTGACGTAGCTGATTCACTTGCCTTAGTAGTAGCAGTGGAGGCTGACGTAGCTGCTTCTGATGCTTTAGTCGTAGCGGTGCTTGCTGATGTAGCTGCCTCACCTGCTTTAGTACTAGAAGAAGTTGCTGATGTTTCTGCTGATGTTGCAGAAGATGCTGCTGCGGTTGCGGAAGCTGCCGCCTCTAAAGCAGACTGTTCAGCACTGCCTTTGTGTACGCCTTCAGCATCATCGTAGTTTTCATAAAAGCCTGTCATGTCTTACCTCTTAGGTATAATGCTAATGGAAGAACCTGACCAGTCGGCATTGTCTGCCATCTGAACAAGCTCTGCTGCTTCTGCTCGGAACTTAGTTTCCCACTGTGCAGCTTCTTCTGGATTCTTTGTATATAAAGATAGTTCTACTAGTGAACCATAAATCAACATACTAGTAGCCTGTTCGACAAACCAGTTAGTATCTGTGTCGTTAACAAGATTAGCTGTAGCGTAATAATAATAAAGATCAGCAGCAGTTGTAGTAGACGAAGGGCCAATGATAAACTTGTTCTGCTTACGTGCAAAGTACTTAGGCTGACCACTAGCATTAGCTATTTGTTTCGATACAAAAGCCAAGTCCTTACGCTGTAATTCAACAGTGCGTCCGTTGATCTGAATAGTTAAAGACTTTGCTTCAATGTAATCAGTGGGGAGCAGCAGTGTGTTATTGGATACTGTGATAGTAGAGAAAGCTTCCGATACAGGAAGACGAAGAACTCTAGTAGCTCTGTCTTGAGCTATGTTAATAAAAGAGTTAAGTGTAGGATCAGATATATCTGTGCGGTTGCCCCAGTCTTTAACTAAAGCTCTGAGTTCTCCTAGGTTGTTTGCTGCCATTATATGCGCCCATGATCTGTACGAAGTTTCAAGTAGCTGCTATCGCGCAGCCTTGCCATCATCTTTGCCTTCAAGGAAGGGTCTTGAAATAGCTCCTGCATAGAACAGTTCCATTCTCTGCACCAAGCATTAATTAAATTCAGTGGTATCGAAGCAATCTTACGACCAAAGGTATCTCTGTCAGATACTCGGTTAATGTTGTTGTTGGCTTCGTACTGATTCTGATCAAAGATACTGGAATAGTCTTGGGTTGTGCCGAGGCTAAGAGTCCCGTCATTATTCTTAATTATATGGGTTTTAACGTCCGACATACCTACTCCAGTTTATAAATAAAAGGCTGGGCTGCCTAGTTAAAGACAACCCAGCCAACGTAGCTCTTAACAATTAACTTACGTTAAGATCACGGATAGCACCGTTAGCTGCTTCGTTGCTGCACTTCAAAGTGTACTCAGCAAGCAACTGCTTCTGCTCGGAATCGCCTACCTTAGCCAGATCAAAAGTCTGGAAGTCACGGTAAGTATCAACAGACCACATGTCAGGCTGGATAACGAGAACGCTGTCAGCTTGCATGAAGCGGTTAGGTACAACACTCAGCTCACCATAGTCAGATACATAAACGTCTACAGCATTGACAACTTTCTTGTCGTCTACGTTCTTGAACTTAGTAGCGTTACCAGTGAAGGCAGTGATCTTGCGCTTCTGGAAAGCGTTAGCCATGATGATAGTTGGAGCGCCGCCACTTACCCAGCACTTCTCAATAACATCTGTAAGCATAGCTTCAGTAAAGTCACGATCAGTACCAGCAGAGTATACGTTAGTACCCAAACCGTTTGAAGCAGTACCGCCAGCGCCAAGGTTGGTGTTAGTAGCAATCCAAGAAGTAGCAGAAGCCAACTGACGAGGAGTGCCAGCAGAACCAGCAACAGAAGCTTTGTCAACACCGACAAAAGCAACTTCCATGTCGCGCTTCAGTTCCATACCTTTCTTAGCTAGTTGATAAGCCATCTCAGAGGCACGACCAGCTGAGTCAGCAGCATCGTTAGAACCAGATACAGATACAGTCTTGCTAGAGATCTGAGTGTAGTTACCAACGCGAGTAGTAGCGTTACTTACAGCAGCCGCAGCGTCAGCGCCTTCAGCGACAAAGTTGTCGGCAGCAGCGGCCAGATCATCGACCTGCCACTCGTGGTAAGTACCCTTAGAAGAGCCTTTGCCAATGTTGGACATGAAGGGAGTTTCGGTTGGTGCAATGTTGTAGATAATATCGGCGAGGTCTTCGCGGATACCTTTAGTAGTATAGGTTTCAAATACGGGGTTAGCCATTGTAGTATTCCTTTAAAGTATAATTAAGAAGTCAGTGATAGAAGAGCAGATGCTGCATCATTCACTGAACCAGAGCGTTTTAGCTTTTGACGTTGTTCCTTAACGGCGCGAGCCTTTCGTGTCTGTGCATCTGCTGGCGAGGACGCTTTAACTTTCTTCTTAATAATAGGCTGTCGCTTTTTCTTAACGGTAGCTTTCTTACTAACAAGTTCATCGTAAAGGCGAGCCTTGTTCAGCACTGCAATGTCACGGGCGGTAACGATGTTGCTCAGGTCGGAGTCTGCATAACCCACTTCCTTTGCATATTCGATAACACCTTTCTGAAAGTCAGGAGATACCCACTCAGGTAATACTTGAGATAGTTTCTCTTGTTCCAGAGCTACGAGCTTAGTACGCTGCTCCTGCTTCTGTGCTTCAGCCTGTTGCTTAGCTTGTTTAAAGCCTTCAATGTTCTGACGTAGATTAGCCTCTATGTCTTGAACGTGCAACTGCTGTCGTACATAAGCTACGGGATCAGCATCTTTATCAATCGTAGTTAGCAGTTCTTTGTTCTTATTAACCTCCGCCATTTGTTGAGTAGCGGCTAGTTCCATAAGTTGAAGATACTGTTGTCTTTCACTACTTAGGTTGGTCTTCAGACTCTCAAGTTCCTTAGACTCATCCTGTAGCTTCTGGACTCTCTTAGTGTAATTCTTCTCTAGTTGATATCCCTTCTTCAACTCTTCAAGGTTAACTTCGTACTCTTCACCATCTACCTTAACGGTATGCAGCGTATCCTCTGAAGTCTCCTCTTGAGTATCTGATTGATTATCTACTTCGTCAGAATCCCCCACGTCCGAGTCACTGTCTGCGTCATCCTCTACGCCTTCAGTGTCTTCCTCTTCTTCAATCTCATCGTTAGACTCGTCTTCAGAAGCGACCTCTTGAGTTTCCTCTTCGAGGGTTTCTTGCTCTAGCTCTTCTTCCTTAACTTGCTCCGCAGGGGAGGGTGCCAAAAGACTTGCTACTGCACTTTCAATACTTGAACTGTTATCGACATCCACTTGGGGTAGTCTCCTATTAATCTGTTAGGTTAATCTATGTATATATTATACCACACTTTGAATCAAAAGTAAAGAACTATTTAACCTTTTGTTGATATTCATAGTTGGACACATAGCCTTCTATTACATCCTCAAACATATCTATTGACTTTTGCAAGTACCATAGTTTGTCACGTTCTTCAGATTCTTCTGCTACTGTCCACGCTGTAGATATACTGGACTTAATATCCTTAAGAGCCTCGGTTAAGAGACCCCCTCGAAGTAGCTCACGGGCTGTATTAGCTTTCTGTTCGTCAGTCAAATCACATCTCACTCATTCGTAGTTTACTGTCACCGATACCAACAGGGCGTTTCTGCTGTGCTTCAAGTCCTAGCTCTGCTGCTTCTTTCTTCTTCATCCACTCGAACTTCTCACGCTCAAACTTTAACCCTTCTAGTTTAAGCTGGAACTCAGCCTGCTTCATCTGAGCTTCTGCCTGCTGTGCCTGAGCTTGTACTTGCTTAAGCTGAGCATCGGCTACGTCTTTCTGTGCTTCGCCTTGAGCTGCTACCATATCGGCAGACGGCTGTGGCTCAGGTGGCTGTACGTCACGAGGGTCGCCAATAAATCGAGCTGCGTTCTTATAGCCAGCGTTTTGGATGAACTCTGTAGCTAGGGTATGTACATGCTCTGCATTAATAAGATAACCAAAGCGTGTCTCGCCAATACCACGTAGCATAGTAGAGATGTTGTTAAGGTGCATCAACTGCTGGTCTTTGTTCTGGTTACCTAGACCTACAGTGACAGTCATGTCAAAGCGATCCTTCCAATCATAAGGGGTAACAGGTACAAAGCGACCACGTAGTTTTACAATGTCAACCTCTGAGTTGTTAGTACGACTCAATCGGTATAGTTGTAGGAACAGTTCTTTAACACCTGTTTCTGCAAAGATGCGAGCAATAAGCTGAATCTTTTCTTGAGCAGCAGTCATTACCTGATTAACAGCAGTGGCCGCAGTGTTAGATGTAAGGGCAGCAGCGTCAAGACCTTGAGTCATACGCGACACACCAGCTCTGTCCTCTCGTTCCTTCTCTAGCTCATTAAGGAATGGGAAGGTAGCGTTACCTAGCTGAGGCACTGGAAGCTGTCGTACTGCACCCTGTACCTTCTCACGGACGATACCACCAATGCGGTTGTCAATAAGATCCTGCAAGTTAACCTGATTCTCTACAGCAGCATAGCGTCCAGCATTAGACAATGCTAGGTTGTCAAGGGTATGTCTCCACATCTTGCTGCGGATTTCCTGAATGTCTTTAACCAAGTCAGCAATACTAACACCAGTGAACTTATGCGGCATCATAATAGGTGACAAGTTAATGACAGGTATCTCGCCTATCTCTTCCTTCTCAAGTACAACATTACCTACCATATGAACTACAAAGAGTTTCATCTTCTCGTCTTCTTCATCAAAGACTTTAATCCATGCCTTAATGTATTCAACGACAGTGTCATTCTTAAACTCAGTGCTTTCTTCTACGTCACCAAAGCGAGAATCCTCTACTTGGTTTCTGATTAAGCTAGAGCCATGCCCTTCTGAAATATCATCACGCTCAAAGCCATAGTCAATCAGCGATCCAATACTAACGTCTTGTACTCGCGCAACGAAGTCTGAATCCTTGATGCTTTTGCTTCGCGCCTTAATCCTAAACTCAGAGGATGGGATACAGTCAACGACTGGACGACCGCGATTGTTAGTGCGGCGAATAGTAACATCGTAGAGATTGGGGTCTTGTTCATTGATTTCTTTGTGTACAAGTTCTACTTCCTCTTCTTCTTCAAGGGCATCAACTTCAATCTGTTCAATAGCTGTAAAGTTCTGTATGTCACATAGTTCGTCCTGCGCCCAGCTTACTTCTACAAGACCATTCTTCATTAGCAAAGCGTCTTTGAACCAAGTGTATAATACAGAGAAGCCATCGCATCTCTTATCAAATACATAGTTTAAGTAGTCTGTAGCCTGCTGTGCTTCTGCTACATCCTCTGCACCCATAGGTTCAAACTCTACAAAGGTATCACCGGATGCAAACACCTTCATTAGCGAAGGCATGATACCCTCTACTGTCTTCAAGGTGTCTCGTGTTACTACTGAAGAGAATCCTTCTTCCTCATCGCCAAAGGGCTGACCATAGTAATAGTCAAGCGCCTCTGCCTGTTGATCTGCAAGATCCCCGTTAGCCCACGAGTCAGCAGCGTTAAGCTCTCTGTTAACTACCTCTGCCAACAATTCGTTTGTAATACCTGTATCCATTTATACATTACTCCAGTTCTTAATAGGAAGCGACCGATCACTATAGTCAGTCCAGTTTTGTGTCTTACCTGCTACTGCGAATTGAGCGCACATAACAGCATACCGAGTTGCTGACATAATGTCGTCTTTCATTGGTACAATCTTTCCGTCCTTTCTGTGATACGATCTAAACTCTTGGAACCATTCATGCAAATGCGAGAACACTTTAAACCTACCTGTCTCCATACGCTGTAGCATCTCCATGATTGAAGGCTCAATGAAGTTGTTACCCTTACCTGTATCACCAGATACTTTAGGATTACGCGCCCAGTCGTGCAGCATGTTAACTCCCTGATCTCTGTACTGAGAGGCTAAGCTCACACCGCTGCCCTTATCGCTCTGTAAGCCATCCTTTGGCCAAGCTATGGGTATCCATGCAGGTCGTTGCTTAATGGCCGCAGAATGCATTATAGCGGTCTCCTGACGGCTTGCATAGGTGTCGTAAAGATAATAGGTGTCACTCTCTTCATCTATAGCAATCCAAGCTACAGCAGTGGGGTGATCATACCCAAAGTCTAACCCTGCAATCCTTTTCCAGTGATCTGGTATTTCAAAGGGTTCAGTGATTAACGAGTCCTCTGACACAGGGAACACAAGACCAGAACCAAATACAGGAATGCCTTGACTTCTTAGTTTCCTCTCATGCGGAGGATACTGTGCCAATAGCTGTTCCTTTGTATCTTCATCTAGGTGTGGAGCATCGTCCCACGTAGCCTGTATTAACTTCTGTCCCTTCTTGATGTCATTCATAAACTGATTGACAACAGGGGTCATACCATCCTCTGGAGTGAACGTCATCATAACGTAACCATTCGTGGCTACGGTACGAGTGATACACTGCGTATAGATGTTAGAGGGTGGCTGCTCATCTAGCCATACCCAGTCAACAGGACGACCATAGAACTTCTCCTCACCCATCTCATAGGACTTAAAGCCAATACGAGACCAACCATCAGGTTTACCTTTAGCATCGTGGTGCTGTACCATAACGCTGTCATAAGTATTACCTGTTGCTCCTCGTCTCCTTGTCTTCTCACCTATGTGGGCTAGAGGAACCATACCTGTACCAAAAGACTCTTCACTCTCAGCCAGACCAAACAGCTCTGTCTGTAGAATATCTCTAGTGGTATCATTAGATACACCCGAAGCCCAGCAGTATATAGGCTTATCAAACTTGTTACCTTTCCACCAGTCAGGATACAGACCTGTTAGATGGCAGGCAGTGATGTAAGCACCGCTTGTTGACTTGCCAATCTGGTTAGCACACATTGCCAACACCTGATGAGCATCGCTAGTAGAGTTAGCTAATCCTTGCTGCCACTCATACAGATTAAAGTTGTCCTTCTTGTTGAATCGGACTCTGTCTTTCTGTTCTCGTAGTAGCTCTAGTAGCCGTACCTGCTGTTCCTTCGGCAGTCTGGCTATCTCTTCAGGAGCTAGTTGCATTCTTTCTTGCAGGCTTTACCTGCTTAGCTCGTGAGAGTTCTGCTTCTGATAGCGTCAATGCTGTAGTCAGTCTAGCAATTAGAGCGCGCTGCTCTTCTACTTCTATCTGTAGTGTATCGAAGTTGGGTCTGTTGTATTGCAGTAGCATATACTCGCCTTATGGTAGAGTTAGTGTATTTCTTCTGGGAGAACATCTATAGTCTGGGTCTTGCCCAAGATAGCTAGAAGCTCTTTCTGTAGTTCATCATCCTTTAGATCTTTGGCATCCTTGTCCGTTAGTACCATCTCCATAGGCTTGTCATAGCCAGCTCTATAGAGAATGTCTTGCTGTGCCTTTAACCTTATAGACTCCTGCTTAGCTGTCTGAGCTAACTCAATGATACCTGTCAGAGCCATAGGGACATGAGCGCCTATGCGTTCTTTAACCATTGACTCAACTAAACGCCAGTTGTCTCTGAGTCTTGACATAGCACTGCCAGCACTATTGGGTGAGTAACCTGCCTTAGTCCACGACCCACGTGCATCACCTGACTCCACGTAGTACGCGACAAACTGAAGGAAGTTCTCATTAACATCGTACTCTGAAGGATCACTCTTCTTTAAGAGTTTAACCTTCTTACGCATTGCAGCATCTTCTGACATATTGACCCTCTACCGCTACATGATCGACACAGTCGGTACATGCGCGACACATCATTACATAGTTGTTATAGACAATGTGAATAGTTATAAGGAGTATGTTAATCACTGAATATAAATAGCAGTGTATCCCTATTTACTTTGTTGTCTATATAGATATATTATAGCATACTTTTAAGCAAATGTAAAGAAGTATTTACTATTATTTACTCTGTCCCCTATTGTAAGACGATTAAGGGTCATGGAAGTTTCAGAATCCCGCCAGAGAGAGCGTTGAACCTTTCCCCCAGTTCGCCCACGTAGCAATAAGGGGGTGGGGGTATTGGCATAGACTATGACATAATGTATTGACACAGCCTATGACACAATGTATTGACACAAACTATGACACAACCTCCCAAGTATTGGCATAGATTATGACGATAGTTGTAACATGTTATAAATCTGGGGCGACTGCGTGTGTGTGCCGGTGCAACGATGCCCAGACCACTAGCCAGACCTACATCACTCGAATGAATACCCAATCATTAACGATAGCTTATTGATATATAAGTATATATTAATATAACATCTGATATGCTTTTATAGCTATAGTTCCAAATGGAATAACAGAGAATATTCTTATGCTATTCTATTCTAGTTCCGCCTTGTATTAATTCACACAATCAGTCATATCTATGTATAATGATCCCATCGGCAGCGGACTGACCCGCGCGCCACAACCTAAGAGAGTAAATATTATGATCACTATCAAAGATGCGAAATTCCTAGCTAAAGAATTAATCCTTGGCACTGATATCAAAAGCCGCGCCACTGAAACCGTCCGCGCTACATATGCCGCATTTGTTAGCGGTGACGCAAAGGCTGAAAAGGTACTCGTTACACTGTGGGAGGTGTGCGCCACTGATAAGCCAACGCTGGCCGTGATCCGCGCCATATTTAACAGAGTCACCAAGAAAATGCACAAGGAATTGGAAATTGACAAACGCGCCATGGTTGTAAAGGACGGCAAACTAGTTGAAGCACAGCAGCGAGGCGCGAAAGGCGACGGCGGCGGAGAAAGTGAGGGCGGCGAGGTGGAATCTTTGGGGCTAGTCGCGGCCCACGCTGAAAGTGTAGATACGGATGAACTGAAGGCAGCATTAAAAACAATCGCAGCGCATGCCGACACTGTTACAGATCCGGAGGTGTTTGACGCTTTAAACATTGCACTGGATATGCTAAACGCGATATAAGTTATAACATGTTACAAAGTAGGAGTATCAACAGAGATTACTAGACAGTAGTAG
>Ga0196903_1000194_pt1 | contig 10498 bp, 13 predicted proteins | sample CB_VirMetaG_2_FD_169097 | JGI IMG/M metagenome (GOLD analysis project Ga0196903, IMG submission 169097) | Freshwater to marine saline gradient viral communities from Chesapeake Bay - CB_1504_2 Viral MetaG (v3) (version 3) | ecosystem: Environmental > Aquatic > Marine > Coastal | place: USA... | reverse complement strand
TAATGCTGAATGGGCTGAACGTCTTGGTATCCCTGTTGCTACTGCTATCACTTGCGTCAAGCCTTCTGGCACTGTCTCCCAACTTGTTGATTCTGCTAGTGGTATCCATGCTCGTCACTCACCTTATTACATTCGTACTGTGCGTGGTGACATTAAAGACCCAATCACAAACTTCTTGAAGGATTATGGCGTACCAAATGAGCCTTGTGTGATGAAGCCAGATACCACAGTGGTGTTTAGTTTCCCCATGAAGTCCCCTGACAATGCTGTGACGACATCTGATATGACTGCTGTAGAGCAATTAGAGATGTGGTTAGCCTACCAGCGTAATTGGTGCGAACACAAACCATCTGTGACAATCAACGTCCGCTCTGACGAGTGGTTTGAGGTGGGTGCTTTCGTCTACAAACACTTCGATGAAATGTCTGGTGTGTCGTTCCTACCTTACAGCGAACACACATACCAACAGGCACCCTATCAGGATGTAGGTAAGTCGGACTATAAGACGTTGAAGTCTCTTATGCCTAAGTCTCTTGACTGGGATAGACTGGCTGAGTATGAGATGGAAGACAACACAGCAGGTAGTCAGACGTTAGCTTGCTCTGGAGATAGCTGTGAGATCGTAGACCTAGTGTAACCCGTGTACCTGAGCATGTACTAAAACTGCTTAACCACAAGGATATAAAATGTACACCATCATCACCCGTGACCAATGTAACTTCTGTGATGCTGCTAAGGCTATACTAAAGGGCAATGGCTTCCCTTACACAGAATATAACGTACAGTCCCAAAGCTCTCGTTGGGTCTTGTCGCTAATCAAGAAGGCTGAACTAACTACAGTACCCCAAATCTTCGACCCCAGTGGAAATTACATTGGTGGTTATACAGAACTCAAATCCAAACTGGAGAAAGAACAACGGTAATGGATGACTTCCCTGAGAAACCTAAGCGTACCAGACGGAAGACAAACTACAAAGGGGCTGACAAGAAGGTTACCTCTGGCATTGTCGCAAAGACACCCAAACAAAAGGAGTTCCTAGATGCCCTTAAAGTATCGTCTCAAGTATTTGTTCTTGGTCCAGCTGGAACAGGCAAAACTTACGTTACGGCGACATACGCGGCGGACCTCTATACGACTAAGCAAATTGATAAGATCGTTATCACGAGGCCGCATGTGGCGGTTGGTAAAGAGCTTGGTTTCCTAAAGGGTGACCTCACAGAGAAGACTATGCCTTGGGCATTACCTGTATTAGACGTATTGGAGAAGCATCTTGGTAAGGGTACAGTGGAAACAGGCATCAAGAATGGCAACATTGAGATGGCACCTCTTGCACTTATGCGTGGGCGTAGCTTCGATAGCGCCTTCATAATAGTGGATGAAACGCAGAACATTACACTACATGAACTAAAGATGGTCCTGACTCGTGTAGGAGAAGACACTACTATCGTTCTTAACGGTGATGTACAACAGTCGGACTTGAAGGAAGCAGATGGTCTGTCTAAGGTTATACACCTAGCTAAGAAGTATATGTTGCCAGTACCTATCATTGAGTTTGGTGTAGATGACATCATCAGGTCGGACATTACAGCTATGTGGGTTAAAACATTTATGAAGGAGAAGTTATGACCTTTTACGAAGGAATACTGCTGGCAAGCCTAGTATCCAACGCATACGCCATCTACAAGCTAGGTAAGGTGGAAGTTGATATAGATACCATGTACCAAGGTCTAGCCATGTGTATGAAAGAAGTTGGCCTAGAAGAATAGAAAAAGCCCCCGTACTCCTTCAGTGGAATACGGGGGCTTTTTCTATTGTATATTACTTGTTGTAGAACTTAGATATGGACCTGAGACCTATGCTGGCACTCACGATCCCCCCAAGGGAAACCTGATACCACGTTGGCATAGCCTCAAGTGCAGTAAATCCATCCTGTACGATCTGGTTACCCCAGTCACCACAGAAGGCTAGTATCAGGGGGATACTGAAAAGTAGAGTTATCCACTCGTCTTTCCAGCTGTTTTGGGTAGCCTTGATTGCCTCTATGTCCCAGTCTATTTCACCAGTCAGTTGCTTCTTTCTGATCTCAGCTTCTGTTAGCTTAACTTGTGTTTTACTGTCTATAACACTTGTCGCTAGTCCAGCTAGGCTTGTGAGTATGCCAATCATTTCTTCTCACTCCCTAGCCAAACGGCTATCGTACCAGTCATAGCACCACTTACGACACTAATCATAGCACTCTGCTGGGTACTTAAGTCTTCAAGGCTCATGCCCCATTCTATCACACGGATGTACATTATAGTCATCACTAGCATCATCAGTCTGGGCATGATCTTCCAAGTCAGAAGTCTTTCCATTGTCACTGCCATTTAATATCTCCTAAGTCTATCCAACCAAGATACCACATATAAGCACCACCAGAGGCAAGGACTACAAATATGAAAGATACGATAAGTATGATTGAGAGTATCATCTCTTTACGTTCCTCCGCTTTTATGAGAGCAAGTCTTGCCTCTTCTTGACGCTCTAGTCGTATCTCACGCCTTAAGCTCAACAACTCTTGGTATGCTGTATATCCTCTGGTATTAGTAATTAGCTCTTTCAGTTGTTCCTCAGCATCTTTAGCTTGTTGCTGCTTCATAAACGTGTTGAGGGCTTCCTCGTTAGCACTAGCAAAGATAGAGGATTTCTTCTTAGTGTGTTGAGCCTTGGCTCCATCCACAGCATCAAAGAACGATGCAATGTCCTTAGTCATGGAGTGGAGTTGCTTACCTGCTGCTATACCGCCTTTGATAGCTGCAAAAGCCGTTAGAGGGTCAATCATCTCTCGCTCCTGCTACTCTCCATCATCATACGAATAGATTTTATATTCTCGTCGATACGGCCCATAGTAACCGCTTGCTGGTGGACTACCTTTTCCAAGGCGTTGATTCTAGCTTCGTGGCGCATCAAGTCTCTAGTGTTACTCTCTATAGAACTGTTTAGTGAGGAAACAAACCACACCAGAGCTACTGTCTGAGCTAGGATTGCCATTATAAATGTTAGAGGAATTGATTTGTTAAGGTGCCACGGTTGCTCTTTCATAACTACGTCCTTGGTATTTCAAAATGTGGTAGGTCATAGAACTTGCCATCATATGCCGACACAAGCTCTTTAGATGTTCCTTCCCACTCACGTAGGTCTTTCACTCTCCAGTTACCACCCCATCGCAAGGATATGTCTTCGTCCTTACACGCTTGGATAACTGCATCAGCTACTGGATAGAAGTCTTCCCATTCCCACGACACAGGGTAAGGTACTAAGTCTATAGCATCCCCTGTTAGGTGTCGTGAGTTCATTGTCTGTGACTTGCCCGATTTGAACAACTCACGTTGTCGGACCTCAGATCGAATACCTTCGATGATCGTGAAGTCCCTTTCACTAATTTCAATGGCACGTTTCATAACTTGCACCATGTCAGGGTTTACACCTGAGAGCCTCTGTAGGCTACGGTTTCCGAATTGGTATGACATAGTTATTCCTATTCTGGTTTTGTGGGCCAAATTACTGTGGGAAAGGAATCTTGCTGTGGTACGTTAAGTAGCTCACTCCGGTACTGCGCCCATCCACCTTGTTCTTCTGGTGTTAAGTCAGACCAACGCAAGGGGTTGGAAACCAGTGGGTCAACTACAGTAACTAAGATTCTGTCACGTTCCTCACGGACTTTTTCGGCTAGTCCTGTTTCTACCTCTTCTTGAGTAGGGGCAACGTAAGCCGCGAAGCCTGTGCCGATTAGATCCATGACTTCATCGTTGTTGATAGTCGTGTCAGTATCAGAGGGGTCTAGTGTGTAGGGTATCCAACCGTAGTTAGGGTGATTAATCTCTACGTTCATACGGAGGTTATCCTCTCTAAGAGACACCGCATTGCGTACTTGTTTAATTTTGATAGTCATTAAGAAATCCTTACTGCTAGTCCAAGCCTAGAACGAGTCCCTGCCTGAATCCCTGCTGACATCCACCTCCAAGTACCAGTAAAACTTGTTTGAGCTTGTCCCTCAGTAGTTGCAGGAGCCGAGGCACTGGTTGTTCCCGACCTAAGATCAGAGGAACTGTAAAGCTCCCAACTAAACAAGGTGTTTCCAGCCACAGTATCACCAACATCGTGTAAACCAGTGCCGTAATCACCAGCAAGAGCATAAGTTCCAACGGCGTAGGCGGCTGTACTCTGAGGAGATGCAAAAGTGTCAATAGCAGCCTTAATCTTAGCTGGCGACACAAGGCTTTCAGTCGTGCCTGTGCCAGTCTCCCAAGTGGCTGTTGTTTGATCCCCAAGAATCCCAGCCAATTGTCCATTTGTCTTCAACACATAAGTGTCATCTATGATTGAGGCTCCGTAAACAGAGTTGATATAGAAACCGTTAAGCCAAGAAGTGTCTGTCTCATTGCGAATCTGTAGTAGGTTAGTATGTGGATCATACCACCACATATTCGGGTACGTTTGTGGCGGTGGATTAGATGCGGGGGGTGTTCCAGTGTTAACATAGCTGTTGTTTGTCGCAACGGCCTGTATTGCCTCTTGAATGTCCTCCCTAGCAGCTTGTGCGGCTTGGTTCTGGATGACTAGAGTGTTCTGTACCATATATTAATACTCCAAGGTAGCACTAAGTGCTGTTACATTCGGGGTTGTATTTGTAGTAGTGCTTAATAGTTTACTTCTGAACTGTATAAACTTTCCAACTACTTCACCAGATGCCTCAACCCAGCTTTCACTAGATAGACCTGAGACAGTAGCCGATGCCCTGCACTCAACTGTAACTGAGTAGTCACCAAAGTTAGTTTGTTCATCAGTCCAGTCATCAAAGTCACCGGGCCAACTGTTCCAGTTATTAGGTATGTCATCCCAGTTGACCTCTCCATTAACTGCGTTGAGTTTCTTACGAGTGGCTGTGAAGGCGTATGACACCCTGATTGTCCTGCTAGTTGACAAGCCGGGGCTTACGTCTACATAGTCGTAATTTGTACCGTGGTCAAAGCTATATATGCCTAAGTTACTTGGTGCAATCCCTGCGCTAGTAAGGAACATATTTCCCGAAGAGACAGTGATGTTAAGATTAGCAACTCCACTTCCACCGCTAAAACTTGGGTCTTGAGCTAGTGTCAGAGTTGACCCTAGTGCTGGCAACTCTGAGCTAAGGATAGTGGTATCACTTGCAGTGATGCTCTCATTACCAGTCTTGTCCACGGCTGAAATAAAGAACTTGCCAGCTTGTGCAGGGTAGGAAGCTGAGGTTCCCGGTCTGGCTATCTTTTTTACAATTAGGCCACCCATTCCTTTAGTAAATGTTTGGTTTACGTCACTGTCGAAGTACAACTTATAGTGTGACAAATCCAATTCAGTTACAGCAGGCCAGAAGAAGAAGGCTGTACCCCCCGAAAGTAAATGAGTGAGGGAACTGGGTGGGCCGGGTGCTATTGTATCGGCTACTACGTCAAGGGTGGTAGTTACCTCTGGACCCTTGTACCCAAGTGCGTTTACGGGGATAACAGAAATAGTGTAATTTATTGGCAACTCATTGATTTGCGGAGCCGAAACACCCACTATCTCAAACCTACCCGCATTGATTCCCTCGTTAACCATAATGGTCTTACCGACAGAAGTGAAGTTGGCATCAGAAGTTCTCTTGTACTTCAAGATAACTGAGTCTATCCTTTCAAGGGAAGCGCTTATTACATTGACTGTAATAGCATTAACTACATTCTCGTTAACAACACGGTACACTTGTCCTGTGCTTATTCCAATAGAAGGCACATCATAATACTTCAAGAGTGTTGTGTTGTTTGATACGATAGTTTGTTCGTCCGCAACTGTAAATCCAAAAGCAGCTTGGCTACTCTCACGGAGTTGAAGGTTAACCCGAAGGTCTAAGTTCTCTGGGTCAGGGTTTAGTCTCCAACCTATAACCTCAAAGGTCTTCTCAGAGTTGTCTAAGTTACCATTGGTGTCATAACCCCATCCGTAACGCTCGTTACGAAACTTAACGAAGTCTCCCACCTCAACATCCAGCGCCTCTAAACCAAAGTCAGCAGACAAAGAGATTTGCTCTCTGCTACGGAACAACAATTGTTTTGCCAGCCTCTGTGCAGCAATGCCATTTGTGGTATAAGGGAGGGCTAGGTCAAGGGGTGTTTCTACGTTGTTATCATCAGCTAAGAATACATCAGAAGTAATGGCTGGGTAATCAGCACTAATCCAGTCTTGATCTTTGTCTATGAACGTGCCAGTTACCTTGTTAAAGTTATCTCTGGAGGAAACCCTAGTACCAAGAGATATACCAGATCTGAGGTCATCTAATGTTAAAGTCTTGGTTGGTGTTGTAAACGCACCAGCATACAACTTCCACAGACCAGCACCCCAGAATAGAGTGCCACCACAGGAAGTCATCATCTGTTCAAGTACAGCCCGTAGGGGTTGGCTTAGGCTTATAACACCGTTGATTGTGTATTGCTCAGTGCCATCCGATAGAATGTCAGTCTCGTCACAAACATCAGCAGCTGCCTCAAAGGTAGTATAGTCGATGCTATCGTCATTCATACCGTAGTTAGATGTCAAGTAGTCCTTGATAACCCAAGCGGCATTGTTAGAGTACACAGGTGTTTGATCGACACCAGATACAGTCTTGGTAACTTTCTTACCCTTAATAACAGCTGTCACAACTGGAAGGCCGTTTACAAAGGCATCTTGGTCGTAGGTAAAACGACAATACAAGTAAGCTAAACCTTTACCCACAAAAGAGGAGTCCACTTCTGGGGTCTGTGATGATACAGCACTGATAAGAGTGTTGGCAAGTGTACTTGTGCTATTTGCAAAGGTGTCGTCCACACTTGTCTGGTCACCGAGGTGTTTGTATATCTTTACAAAACCGTTGAATGGGGCAGATGTAACATCCTCGTTGGACATAGTAACGACTTCATCGTTTAGGTAGATGTCGCCAATCTCTTCTACTTCGTGTGCAGCCAGTACAATGATCTGGTGTAAAACCCTATTGTCAGCCCCAGTAGACTCAACGAAAGTAACTGTGCCACCTTTACGGACTTGACCATATACAACCTGTGCAGGTTCTGTAGCACCCTTACTGTTAACCAGCAGTCCACCACTTCCGATAGAACCGAAGTCAGGTTTAGGTGTTAGTGCTGATAGAAGGGCTGAGGTAACAAGTGTGGTGGCGATATAACCTACGGCCATGAAGCCAAAGTATGCAAGGGAGCCTACCGCCGCAGTAGAAGCAGCGCCAGTTATAATGTAAGCCCCGATAGTAACTGGATCACGAGCTACTCTGTCCCAAGAGTTCCAGTGCGTTACTGTGTAACTGCCTAATTTATATCTTGACATTTGGCCCCCAAGAACTTTGTACGTCTTCTGCGTTTAATTTGATTAGACCATCCTTACTAAGAAACACACAACGTGAACCTAGAGAGATACCCATAGCAACTCCAATCATCCACCTCTGGCTTCTCTTAGTGGTAACTAGGGAGCCTAGAACTGGTCTGTCGTAAGGCGTAAGCCTTGATCTAAGGGCTGCATCAATGCCGCCAAACCTAAATGTCTTTCTTAGCTCATCTCTTCTCATGGGCTTACCTTCGATCATGTATTTACCTAACCAATCGTCAGCCCAACCCTGTCCGTACATAGCTTTCCAAGCGTTATTAGTAAAAGTAAAACAGTCATGCGAACCCCATTCAAAAGGTACATCACACACTTCATTTAGGTAGTCGTTTAACCTGCTGATCTTCCCCATGCTACTTGTTGGTCCTGTATAGACTGAACAAAGGAAAAGAAACTATCTCCACTGTATCGGGCTTTGTGGCTCTCATCTGTGTATCTCCAATTTCGGGAACGCTCTAGCTCTACTAACTTACTTTCTATAGTAAGAACGATAGTGGATGTTTCGGGTTCGTCTGAGATTTGCATGGTGTCCATGAAGCCACTAAAGATTTCTACTACTGGGGTGACACTCTGTTCACCTAAGTACACTTTAGCTATACGCCTCTGGTAGGGTTCCTGTAGGGCTATTGAGATGATAGAGCTGGCAAGTCCAGTCAAGGTTAGTACCATACCCTTAGCAGATAGGTCTCCTACTTCCTCAGCGGCTGCTATGTTGAGCAAAGAGCCTGTTCCTGTGTAAGTCTCCCCACCGATAGTTCGGTTACCCAGACCTGTCCACAATCGTAATGGCCCCACATTTACAGGGTCTCCATCTACACCCGTAATAGTCTTAGTGTCGAACATCAACTCAACAGCGTAGTAAGGTTCTACAGAGTTACCAGTAATGGCAGTGAGTAGTCCACTATCTATTGTACGGCTCATCCTACAACCTCCGTAGCACCGAAGCTGATACCAAAGAAACTTGCGTTGTCAACAGACCAAGCTGTCTCGTTAGAGGCAAGGCGGAACACACCAGATGCGTCAACTAGAACAGCTGATACATTAGAACGAGCCTTGCGCAGTTTAGGCCATATCTCTAAGTCACCAGATCCACTGTAGTCAACTAATACCTTGTGTAGTGTCGCATCAGAAGTAGCCCCCAGCTGAATATAGTCTCCAGCTTTAAGTGTGCCGTTAGAACTGTTCACAGTAAGGCTATCGTCTCCAACAGCACCAGTGACGTCAATAGCTGTAGCAGTACCCCTAACGGACCTAGCGGATGGATCGTAGAGCAAGAACGACCCTTGACGACCCTTGAGGGACATAAGGAACGACACCCAAGATTCAGCATCATCTCTGTTCATCGGTGGCAGGGTTATATCAGCTTCCCACATCTGACCATCGTAGGAATGTGTCTGTTGCTTGTATGTGAACGGGGACATAGATACAGCAACAGTGTTCCTAGCCCTTAGTTCAATACTAGCCATACCTACGTTTGTAGGCAGTGAGAGTGGGTATGAGATAGCCATTACGCCATTGCCCTTCCATAGTTACCGCCACGGCGTTTACTGTCTACAACAGCAGCCTTAGCACTCTGTGCAATCTGTGGCATCATTTGTCGGATTTCAGACCGTACAGTTTGTTGTACGCCTGTGGATATGTTGATGTTCTGTACGACAGTTACTCCGCCAGATTGACCTCTGCTGTGGTCAACGACAGTCTCTTGTGGGTGAAGCATAGCCATGAAGCCACCTTTACCGTCTAAGCCACCCGCCCGTGGAGATGATCCAGTATAACCACCACCAGAGAAAGTCCTTGCCTTTGGACGCACACTACCCATAGGAGCATTTCCACCCGGTGATCCACCAAACATGGCGGGGTCACTCATGTAACCTGCTATCATACCTGTGACCCTCTTAACGACGAAGATACGGTACAACTCTTTGATGATCTCAGATGCCATAGACTTAAAGGCGTCCGAAACAGACTTGGTGCCATCGACCATACTCATAAAGGAGTTTTCCATAGACTGCTCTATGCTTTGAACAAGAGCAAACTGTTCTTTCTGGGCTTTGGTAAGTTCCTTAACTTCGATCCTGACCTTATTGGTCGCCACGGCTTCCTTTTCTTTGAGCTTGCCGATAGCAATGAGATACTCTTTAGTGTAACCCATGCGCAAGAGGTCATCTGCCCCAAATCTATCAGTAGTAGAGCCAGATACGACATCCTGAGACATCAGGGCATCTTCCGCTGCAAACCTAGCCATGAAGGCTCTGTGCTTCGCATCTTGAACCTCCAAGAAGAAATTAGCCATCTCTAGGATGTAAGCCTTCTCAACTACTCTGCGGCGGCTTACAGATTCTGCTTCTGCTGCCTCTAGCTCCTTGAGTCTATCCTCAATGGCCTTGCTCATCTCCTTGCCGTTTTCTTGTCTTATCCTCTGCTGAGACTGTAGGAACAGCTTTTCCATGTCTCGTATGTACTTCTTCTCAGCCTCGTACTTTTCAACAGAGGCTTCCCTCTCCTTACGTCGAATGTGAGCCTGTGCCTCAGCTAAATTCGCAGCTTCTTGGGCCTGATCTTTCTCAAACCCCTTCATCCTCTCGTACTCTTCTCGTCTTTCTTTTAGCTTATCGACAAGAGCTTGGTTACCAAAGATCTCCTTCTTAAGTTCTTTACTCTCTTGTGCGATCCTCTGCTTTGTAGACAAAGAGTCAGTTTTTTTGTATTTCTCCCGAAGGTCGTAGAACTTCTTTGTGTTGTCAAAGAGTAGTTTTAAAGCCCTTGCCTCTAAGGCACTATCTACACCGAATTTTATTTGGTCTATCTTACTTTCGTAGTCTTCCACCAGACTATCTATGTCTTCCTTCAATCCTTTTGCGGCCTCACTCGCCCTTATTAAAGGGGCAACAAGGGCTGTACTGAGGGCAATACCCAGACCAAAAATAGCACCACCGGGACCAAAGAAACCAGCTAACTGTGACATCTGTTGACCAAAGGCTACAGCTGCGTTTGTCCCACCTTGTATCTGGACTGCAAGGTCACCGAACTGATAGCCAGCTTGTTGGGTAATGAGGGCAAGGCGTTTACCACCCT
>Ga0196903_1000193_pt1 | contig 10571 bp, 17 predicted proteins | sample CB_VirMetaG_2_FD_169097 | JGI IMG/M metagenome (GOLD analysis project Ga0196903, IMG submission 169097) | Freshwater to marine saline gradient viral communities from Chesapeake Bay - CB_1504_2 Viral MetaG (v3) (version 3) | ecosystem: Environmental > Aquatic > Marine > Coastal | place: USA... | reverse complement strand
AGTCTCCCTTCACGTATAAACAACAGATTGTAGTACATGGTGGTCAAAGGTGGGAAGCCTCAGTTACTATCCCATCAACAAGACGTGACCTAGCTGCTGAGTGGAAGGCTATGCTAGTAGGTCTTAAAGGTCCACAGGGTACATTCCTATTAGGTGATCCTGACTATGCTACACCAAGGGGTGACGTTAGCTCTTGTGTCGTAACGGGTACAGTCGGCAATGACTCTGCCACTGTAGTTATGACAGGCACCCTTAAGGCTGGTGATTACATTCAGCTAGGCTCCGCTGGTGCAGCTAGACTCTATCAAGTGTTATTAGACCAAACAGGTGATGGTACAATACAGGTATGGCCTTCCCTTAGAGTTGCATACACAAGTTCTACAGCAGTGTTAAGTTCCCCTAAAGGGGTCTTTAGGTTAGCAGAAAATGTAACCTCTTGGTCTATCAACAATGCCTCTTCCTACGGAATTTCATTTGAAGCTGTAGAAGCTGTGATATAATAAGGATATACACTAATGGCCGATAAGAAAATTACCCAACTAACCAACATCACTGGCGCTAACCTTGTTGACGCTGATGAGTTTGTTGTTGTAGATATTTCAGTGGATGAGACAAAATCAATTACTCTTGCTGAACTAAAGACTGCCTTTGATAGTGGCTCAGGGTTCGTAAGGATCACTGGCGATACCATGTCGGGTGACTTAACGGTTCCTAATCTTGTGGTATCTGGCACTGTAGACGGTGTAGATATTGCCGCACGAGATGCCATACTGACCAGCACAACGACTACTGCCAATGCAGCCTTACCTAAAGCTGGTGGTACTATGACAGGCGCTCTTGATGTCGGCGGCACAGTGACGGCTGATGGGCTGACTGTTCAAAATGCAAACGATGTGACAACAAACACTGCCGAGTTCCGCAACGATAACGGCAATCGTACTTTTAGGTTTGCCCAAAACACCTCAGGTGACGCAGATTTATTGCTAGAGAAAAACGATGGTACTGATGCGGTGCTAATCAGCACACACGGTGACAGCTACTTTAACGGCGGTAATGTTGGGATTGGCACGGATTCGCCAACCCAAGCCTTAGTCGTAAGCGAAAGCTCTACACCAACTATCCAGCTTAAAGACGGTGCAGCAAGTGGAACCAGAGTGTCGGGGAGACTCCACATTGGTGAATCTGATACGCTCGGTGTTTCAATAGAAAACTCGACCTCTTCTTACAACGATAATTGTGCAATGGTGTTTAAAACATCGCCAGCAGCGGGTACAATTACAGAACGTATGCGCATCGCCAACAACGGTAATGTTGGGATTGGCACGGATTCGCCAGACAGAAAGCTCCACATACAGACAGCAGATAATATTATTGCCCTTATTGAAAGCACCGATGCTGATGCTTGGTTGTCTTTTCAAGATAATACATCTTCAAGCAATAATGCGGTAAGAGTGGGTGCTACTGGTGATGCCCTGCGTTTTTATGCGGGTAGCGCAGAACGTATGAGGCTCGACTCGTCAGGAAGATTACTTATCCGCAAAACATCTGCTGTAACCAGTGGCTCGTGCATTGAAATGGAACGAGATATGAGTTCTGGCGTTGCTATGGAGATAAACAACACGGCATCTTCAGGGACTCATAACGCAATTCACTTTCGCTCAGAGGGTGGCGTTGTGGGTAAAATTACAATTTCGACTTCGGCTACTGGATATGTTACATCCTCAGACTACCGCTTAAAGACTGACGTACAGCCGATGACAGGCGCATCTGCCCGTGTTCAAGCACTGAAACCAGTGAACTTCGAGTGGCTATCAGACGGTACTCGTGTCGATGGTTTCTTGGCACATGAAGCACAGGCAGTTGTCCCAGAGGCTGTCACAGGCACCAAAGACGCAATGCGTGACGAGGAGTATCAGGTATTAGCAGCAACAGGTGACATCTATACACCAGCTACAGATGCAGTAGACGAGGTTATTCACAGTGCAGATGCAGAGCAACCAGAGACACTAGAAGATGGTCAGCAATGGCGGGAGACTACAGCCGCTGTAATGGGTACTCGTTCAGTCCCTGATATGCAGGGCATTGACCAGAGCAAGATGGTCCCATTGCTTGTGGCTGCACTGCAAGAGGCATTGGCACGAATTACCGCATTGGAGAACGCATAACATGTCCAGAGACCTATCTACAGTAACGATAGAGAGCATTGAAAGTGATGTAGTCTACCCCTTCTTTGCTGTTGAGCTTCAGTTCGATGGAGCTAATACAATTCGTATGTGGACAGGTCAAGGCACCCTTGTTCTTCAAGATGGTACTCAGTGGATTGGCACGGGTAATCTCCTTGATATTTCATCTATCGAAGAGACTGCTGAAATGGCTGTTAAGGGGGCTACCATTACTTTGAGTGGGGTTCCTTCAGAGTTACTATCCTTGGCCCTCAGTGAGCCTTATCAGGGTCGTGTGTGTAACATCTACTTTGGTACATTTTCTACTGGTGCTATCCTACAAGAGAGTGGTTCTTTTATTCTCCTACAAGACGGCTCTAAAATACTTATAGAGTCTACTAAAACAGGGTTTAACCAACTTTTCACTGGTTACATGGATCAGATGAATATCTCTGATGGTGGTGATGCAGCTACTATTGAACTTATGGTTGAGAACCGACTGATTGACCTTGAAAGAGCTAGGGTAGCTCGGTTTACCTCTAGTTATCAAAAGTCAGTTTACCCCGGTGATCTTGGGTTAGACTTTATTGAAGACTTACAAGACAAGAAAATATCTTGGGGTCGGGCAGAAAGTAATGATTAAGTATCAACAAGAGTTTCTAAGCCAAGTGCAATCCGAATCAGAACCCTTGATAGAACTCCACTGGAAAGAAATAGCATTAAACCAAGATAAGATTAAGTTAAACCCCGACTGGGGTGCATACTATAATTTAGAAACACAGGATAAACTTAAGATATTTACAGCCAGAGAAGATGATAACCTTGTAGGGTACTTTGTAGTTATCTTAGGTACTAACATCCACTACAAAGATCATGTGTTTGCTAGTAACGACATAATTTACCTGCACAAAGATTACCGCAAGGGTTTCGCTGGTATCCGCTTAATCAAGTTTGCTGAGAAGTGCCTTAAAGAAGATGGCGTATCTGTACTCCTAATTAACACAAAGACACATAAACCTTTCGATAAGGTTCTGGAACGGCTGAAGTTCAAGCCTATTGAACGTGTATATTCTAAGTTTATAGGGGATTAACATGGCTATATCAGCACTACTAGCACTAGCATCCACTGCCGCTACTTGGGCTACTGTGGGCCTTACCGTATCATTTTTGACTGCATTTGCTGTTAACTTTGCCCTTGGTGCGGCACTGAGGGCACTCACACCTAAGCCTTCTATAGGTGGGTCTAACCGTGGTTATCAAACTACAGCTATTGGCACAGCACTAGACCATCAGATCATCTACGGTAAAATGCGTGTTGCTGGCGCTCGTATATACGATGAAGCTACAGGTACAAACAACAAATACCTACACAGAATCATTGCTGTCGCTGGGCATGAGATACAATCCTTTGATGAGATTTATGTTAACGATGAGGTTGTGACATTAGATGATGACGGAAATGTTACTTCCCCAAGCAAGTATGACGGTAAACTTCGCATCAGGTTACAGTTCGGTTCACCAGATCAACCTGCTGATCCCGACCTTGTAGATGAGTCTGCCCATTGGACTACTCAACACAGGCTCCGTGGTATTGCTTATATGTACATACGATTTGCCTTTGATGGTGATGTGTTCCCTAATGGTGTCCCTGAGATCACAGCTACTATTAGTGGTAAGAAGGTCTATGATCCTCGTACATCAACGACAGCGTGGTCAGACAACCCAGCTTTATGTTTGAGGGACTACCTAACAGCCTCTTATGGTATAGCTGAAAACACAGCTAACATTGATGATGCTTTGGTCATTTCTGCTGCTAACGTGTGTGATCAGACTAACACAATTGCGGGTACAACACGTTATACTTGTAATGGTGCTTTCACTACATCTGCCACTCCCTATGACATAGTTAACAGTCTCCTAACATCTATGGACGGCAGCTTGTGGTATGCTCAGGGTCAATGGCGTATGAAGCCAGCTTACTGGACTGCACCTGTACTTGATCTTAATGAGGACGACCTTCGCTCTAGTGTCAGTGTATCTACACGTCACTCTCGTAGAGATAATTTTAACGTAGTTAAGGGAACATTCCGAGGTGAAGAAAGTAACTGGCAGACAACAGACTACCCCCAAGTAGGCAGTGCAGCCTTTCTTATTGCAGATAACGGTCAAGAGTCTGTAGCTGATGTAGACCTTCCGTTCACTGACAACTCTATTGAAGCTCGTCGTATAGCTAGAATTTCGCTGGAGCGTAACCGACAGCAGCTTACTGTTAGTGCTTCCTTTGGGCTAAAGACTTTACAAGTTCAAGTTGGTGATAACGTCCGTTTGACTAACTCTCGCTTTGGTTGGACTAACAAAGAGTTTGAGGTTTTATCTTGGAACTTTGGGCTTACTGATGAACTTGATCTGCAGACACAGATGACCCTACGGGAAACTGCTGAATCTGTATATGATGAATTTGATGATGGTGTCGTTTACGAAAGAGATAATACAACTCTACTATCACCTTTTAGTGTTCCCTTTGTCGGACTGGCTGTGTTGGCTGAGGCTCAAGTTAGCAATCAAAAAGTATCTAATATAGCTGTAGCTACAGTTACATCAAGTCGCCCAGAGGGTATTGACTATGTAGAAGTGGAGTACAAGCTGTTAACTGAATCAACTTACTCTTCTTTTGGTCAGGGGCCGTTAGGTGAGTTTAAAGTACGAGACTTACAAGTTGCTGACTATGACTTTCGGGCTAGGGCTATAAATACTTTTGGCATCAAGGGAGAGTTTGAGTATCTGCTTGATGTGGAAATTAACGCCTTTATAGGAGACCCCTCTGACGTTTCCGCCCTTACAAAAGAACTTTCTGGTGGTACAATTTTCTTGTCGTGGCCTCCTATTCCTGACCCTGACTTAAGCCACTATCAAGTTAAGCACAACTCTAATACAACGGGTGCAACTTGGTCTAACTCTACAACTATCATTGAGAAGATTGGTCGTCCGTCTACCTCAGCAACGGTACCTGTACGTTCTGGGACTTTTCTTATCAGGGCTTACGACAAAGAAGGTAACTTCAGTGTTAACCCAACATCTATTGTAGTCCTCGCAACTGAAGTACCTCAACTTGGTGTAACTCTAACAGAGACAGAAAACCCAGCATTCTCTGGCAGTAAGACTAACACTATTGTGTCGTCAGGAAATCTTGAGATTGATAACACATCTGCCGCTGAACCTGCGGGAGACTACTTCTTTAATAACTACATTGACACCAGCACTTCACGAAACGCAAGGATCACAGGTTCTCGCACATTCACTCGCTCTTTCGATGATGGCACTCTGTTGTGGGACGACATACCCGAGAACTGGGACACTTGGCCTAACAATTGGGACACTTGGACCGATGAGGACGCAAATTTTGGTGATGTATCTGTGCAAGTCTTTGTCTCTGCCACGGATGATGACCCAGCAGGATCACCCACATGGGGAAGTTACACCCCCGCTAATGGTGCATTTGTCACAGGCCGTGCCTTTAGATTTAAAGCTGTGCTTACTAGCACCAACACCAACTTCACGCCAGCCGTGTCTGCACTTAGTGTAACGGTTGAATATTAAGAAAGGGCGAATAGTATGAGCCAACACGACCTAGATATTGCTAATCAGACTGCATCATCAGCTAGGGCAGACCTTAACCTTGCACTAAAGGCTCTCGGCAGTGTTAACAGCGGTTCAACTGCACCCGCCACTACCTTAGCTAATATGCTTTGGTACGACACAGCAAACAACACTCTTAAAATGCGAGCTGAAGCTAATGATGCTTGGGTTAGTGTAGGTTATTTAGACCAAAGTGCTGACGCATTTCGAATCTTTGATGACACACAAGTAGTAAACTCTAGTGGAAGTCAGACTGGTATTATTGGGGATCAATCGGGAGGTACGTGGCAGGCTGGTACAAGCACTACAGAAAGTCTTGTGTCACCAGCTAAGGTAGCGTCTGCTATAAGTGCTTTGGGAACTACCAGCACAACGGCAGGATCAGTAGGAACGTATGCTAGCCTTTGGTATAATGGCACTACCAACTCTGGTGCAGGGACTTCTGTAGCAGGGTCAAATTTGAGATACGGTAACTTTGGTACCCTCGGAGAGAATTACAATGCGTATGGTAAGTCGGGTAACGCACCGTCTGGTACATGGAGACTTATGGGTCAATTAAATAGTTATAATGGTGGTAACTATAACATTAATAGCGCTTTCTTTCAGGGCGCAGTTTGGCTGAGGATTTCTTAAATGAGCATTACAATTACACAGGTGCGTAACGCACAATCACTACAGTCAGACAACAGCCGCATGGACGTTGAAATTAACCATCCAGAGTACGGCTGGATACCTTACACATTAAACCCTACCGACACTGACACAACCATCAACAATGGTCAGGTCATGGCCTTAATTGGCACAAACTTTGTGGCTTATGTTGCTCCTACGCAAGCGGAGTTAGATGCAGAGAGAGCAGCAGAGGTTCGTTCTGAACGTGACAGTATTTTGACTAGAGTTGTTGACCCACTGGTGTCTAACCCTCTTCGTTGGACTGAACTTACGTCTGACAAGCAAGCAGAGTGGTCGCAGTATAGAATTAACCTGTTAAATGTACCACAACAATCAGGATTTCCTAACACAATAACTTGGCCCACTAAACCATCTTAAGGAGCAACCAATGGGATTTAAACTAGGACTACGAAGTAAGCAGAACTTGTCTGGGGTACATCCCGATATGGTTGCTGTTGTCACAAGAGCATTAGAGATTAGTGAAAAAGACTTTAGTATAACAGAGGGTGTTCGTAATATTGAACGCCAGCGCATGCTTAAGAGGACAGGCAAGTCAACTACACTTAAGTCTCGTCACCTGACAGGACATGCAGTAGATGTTGTACCTTACCCTGTGTCGTGGGAGTGGGACGAGTTCTACCCTATTGGTGATGCTATGAAGAAGGCAGCGGAGGAGTTAGACATAAAGATTGTTTGGGGTGGCGATTGGAAGAAGTTCCCGGATGGTCCTCATTTTCAGCTAGACTGGAAAGCCTACCCCTGTGACTAGGGGGGGAGAAGATTGTTTCGTAATGGGTAAAAACATATCGGCAAGTCTATTGTTTGCCTTAGTACTACAAGCTGCAATGATAGTTTGGAGTATATCACAGATGAGGGCAGACGTAGATGCTAACTCGTCATCTATAGTTAGAATAAGTGCTGATGTTAAGGCTGTTGAAACATCCTCAGTTACCCAAGCCGTACAATTAGGTAAGATAGAAGAGAACATAAAGGGAATTAAAGAGTCCCTTGAAAGGATGCTTGAGGTAATGGAGAGAGACTAATGCTAGACCCCATAACGGCCATATCAGCCTGTACTGCTGCCTTCACTATGACTAAGAAGCTAGTACAACATGGCAGAGAGATAGAAGACGTTATGGGGCAGCTAGGTGAGTGGTTCGGAGCCGCCTCTGATCTTGCTAAAGCTGAACAACAAAGAAAGACACCTTCCACTATACAGAAACTAACTGCTGGTGATAGTATAGAGAAGGAAGCCTTCGACATAATCGTACATAAGAAGAAACTAGCGGCTCAACAGAAAGAGTTGATGTTCTTATTGAATATGCGCTTTGGTCCTAATACTTGGGACGAAATGATTAAGTTAAGAAGGCAGATCAGAAAAGAACGTGAAGAGACTGTCTACAGGGCAATGGAAGCTAAGAAGGAGATGATTAATAACTTAGGCATGTTTGCCTTGTCTCTAGGTATCTTACTTGTCGTGTTTGGGGGAGTATATTTAATTGGGTTAGGTACAGGTTCGTGGTAAAAGCATTATTGTTGTCGGCACTCTTAATTTTCACTGTGGGGGTATCAGAGGCTAAAGAGCCTAAGATGGTTATCTGTAAGCTGTGGAAACGTATTAGCATAATGGGTGTACAGCAGTGCTGGTATCGTGGACCTAACGGATCATCTGCTACGTTCTTCCCTACACCTTTGATACCTAAGTACGAGTACGGGGCTGCTTACAGGCAATGTCCTCAGCGTTTTGAGTGTGTATACGACTTTAAGAAACGTAGACCTACAGCACAAGAGATTATAGATGGATTGAAAGGGGGCGGTTAATTGACAGTAACTATGGAAAGATTTCTACACTGGAAAATCATGCCACGTATTATGATGCTGGTTATGACCTATATGTATATAGAGGTACTATTCTGGTTTATGAATTTACCACCTGATGCAATGACTTCACAGGCAACAGCACTAACTGCAACTGTAACAGGCGCAATCACGGGAGCATTTTCCGTATGGTTGTCACATGAGAAGTAAGGAAGATATATAATGATAGGAGCAATTATTAGCAGTCTCTCAGGGTTAGCTACGAGTATAATTGATGGTAAGACACAACTCAAGCTAACTGAGGCAGAGATTAGGAAAAAGCAATTAACTGGGGAGATTGATTGGGACTTAGCGGCTATAAAGTCTACGGAGAACTCTTGGAAAGATGAATGGATTACACTCCTATTCTCGGTGCCACTTGTACTTGCGTTCTTACCTTTTGCTTGGGCAGAAGATGTAGTAGCTAATGGCTTTGCAGCCCTTGAATCAATGCCCCAGTGGTATCAAATTTCCCTTGGTGGGATTGTTAGTGCCAGCATAGGACTAAGGTCAGTAAGTAAATTCTTCGGCAACAAATAAATACAAGTGTATATACAAAATAGTAAAGCCCCTGCGTCCACTCAAGGATACAGGGGCTTTTTTTTATTTGTTGTGTTCCTCGTCTAAGTGCCTAAATAGAGCGTACATAGGAACCTTCATCTTAAAGTCTATCTCTTTCTCTAGCTTATCCACCTTCCCAGCTAACCACAGTATCAACAATGTCTGTACGACCAACACGATAGAGGATAGATCAGGTATCTCCATGTTCTTCTACCACCTTAATCAATCTAGCACCATACCACTCAGCCTTCTTTAGGTCTTCTATACCGTTCTTATATCGCCACCTATGTAGGTACTTGGCTATATTCCCACGTAGGTATCCTATGAACTCTTCCTTGGTTAAGAAGTCCTCTATATAGTCGATACACTCTATGACACCAGTACCGTAGTGAGGTGGACTGTTGACCATATCGGTTACGTTATTTAACTCTTTCCACTTAGCCATTGTCACCTCTTATAAGTTTAGCCTGCTCTTTTATTTGTTCTTGTTGTCGTTCTAGTTCAAGGTACTGCTTGTCTACCTCAGATAACTCTTGTGGGGCAGGATTAAGTTTAACAACATCCCCCATCACAAGTCTCCTTTGTCTTTCATGTTAAACGGTAAGCCTACGCACTGACTAAAGAACTTTGCCTTGGGGTCAGGCTTAGTTTCAAGTAAGTAAAGCATGTTTAACTCCCTTACAGCCTGACACCTTTCTTCTGTCTTGTAAGTTGCATTAGGTGCGCGAACAGAGAAGTGTGGTTCCCCTTCCTTCATAATACTAAGTACTACTATATACACATATATCATAGTTTCTCCTTCATAAATACCTTTACCCATTGAGCGCAGATATCGCTTCTGATAATGTCTTCAACACCAAACTCAATGATAGAGACAGGTAGCATATGCTTCTTAGCTAAGTGTATAACCTTAGATAGACCATCTGCTTCCTTTAAGTCTGATTGTTGTACATCACCATTAAGGACAATTGTAGAACATTCTCCAACTCTTGTCAACAACATCTTTAACTCATGGGTAGTTATATTCTGTGTTTCATCAACTATTATAAAAGCATCATCAAAACTACGACCCCTCATAAGAGACATGGGTGCCATCTCAATGTTACCAGACTTGATACCAGTTTCCACTGTGCCAGCCCCTAGATGTTTCTGTAGTACATCTAATACAGGTAAAGCCCAAGGTTGAACCTTTTCCTCTAAGGTTCCCGGAAGATACCCCATGTCCTTGCCCACAGAGACCATAGGACGGGTTATGACGATCTTGTCTACCTTCTTAGTGGTGTACAGGTCAGCAGCTACGGTGGCAGTAATGTAGGTCTTACCTGTTCCTGCTGGACCGAGTACAAACACCTGACTGTATTCTTTAAGTGCATCTATAAACTCCTTTTGTTTGTCTGTCTTAGGTGTGAGGCCAGAAGTTTCCCTCTGACCTGCACCCTTGTATTTAGTCTTTCTACGAGACCTACTTGGCTTAACTAATTCTGAGTTATCCAATGTCTACCATCTCACATACATCTCCTGTACAGGCCATAGTTTGCATACCTGAAGTGTTGTCTTCTTTCTCATACTCAGACAGTTTATTCCAATCAATACTTCTAGGCATCTGATCAAGTAGTATATGATAGTCTGTAGCTACACACTCCTGATATGGTGCCTGTTGATATGTATGCTCATTGAAGGGCA
>Ga0196903_1000192_pt1 | contig 10578 bp, 6 predicted proteins | sample CB_VirMetaG_2_FD_169097 | JGI IMG/M metagenome (GOLD analysis project Ga0196903, IMG submission 169097) | Freshwater to marine saline gradient viral communities from Chesapeake Bay - CB_1504_2 Viral MetaG (v3) (version 3) | ecosystem: Environmental > Aquatic > Marine > Coastal | place: USA... | reverse complement strand
CCAGCTATACCGGTTAAACCACCTACAATTTGTCCTATCATTATATTAAGTTTTATAATTTTATTATCACGTATTATTTGCTACTTTCAAATATTTCTGCACCAACAGAGAATAACTCCGCATAGCTAGTAGAATCATTAACAAATTGAGCCTCTGCGAAATATCCTTTCAAAGAACTCACAACAGCTATAGGGTCCTTAGCGTAAAATATAAAATCATCAACTAAAGGAGGTTGAACGCCTGCGGAAGCATTGACTATTATTGTTACAGGATTTGAGGTTATAGAAGTTATTGGTCCCATCTTAATTTCTTCGGTAGTAGAATTATCTAAGTACCAAGCTATATCCCCTACTTGAATACCTTCCGGTAGGGGATTTGTGAAAGTTAATGTAATGTTTGCCATATGGTATGTTTTAAATTATGGGCAAGAAGCGCAATTTGTTAGAATGCCTAGACCTGCTAAAGATTGTTCTCTATATTGAATTCTTTCTTTTTCTGCGTAATATCCAATCGAAGCTGCTATAGTTAATTCTGGGTTATTATATAAACCGCTATTATTAATAAATGTTTCGTTTGCAGCTACGTATCTTGTAACTCTTGGGTTACTAGTGACGCAACATACGCTAATAGCGCTACTGCTTGAATAATTTAAAGTTAAACTAGTGAAACAAGTAGAACAAGGATTAGTTGAAGTGAACGCCGTACCGCTCCAATATCTAACACTACCAGAAGCTGCGTAATAGCCAGCGCTTGCCAATGTAGTACCGTTAGCGTTTGTATATATCTCTGTAGCAGCGGTAAAAGATCCAGAGTTCAGATAGTAATTAGCGGTAGAAGCACAACAAGCATCCGCACTGGTGGAAGCATCGTAAGATATTAGGTAAGGTCCTGCTGGGGAATTGCTATTGACAACGTCTATAATGTTATCTAAGTTTAGCGTAAAGGTTTTAAGGTTATCTCCAAATCTATTAACCCCTACGGATAAAGCAAACTTTATAGTATGAGAGTTTACTTGAGTAGCTACAACCGATGGGTTCTCTAAAACATTTCCATTTGTTCTGAAAATACCTAAAAAATCACTAGTAGTCGCTGTAATATTTGGAGTTACTGTTAGTATATTACCGCTAACATTTGTTATCTGATGTTGAAACGGAGCTTGATTGTTTGCATTGTTCAAATTAAACCTGTCGCCTGATAGCACACCTGTAGCGTCTACAACGGTTACAGTGGATGAATTAGTTGCATTAGCAGCTACAGCTGTATTAACACCTACTGACTGAGTAAACTCAAAGTCGGTCAAGTCTATTGTTCCGTTGTAAGCAATAGTATGTTGATTATTTATTACAAGTGTCCAAGTAGGTGTTATGTATAATGACGCCGGTGATTCAAAAGGGGTTCCAGTTACTGTATCAGGTGTGAACCCGGTTACACCCATTGTCGATGAACCTGTTATAGTTATAATAGGATTTACGAAATATTGAGTTAGAACTATAGGGTTTGGTTGATTGAATGGGATAGCTAAATCAGCTCCGGATAAAGTAATAGAATACGTAACATTAGCTAAATTCCCCTGAATACTAGGAAAAACTACGTTAACGTCGAATATACCAGAAGACCCTATTGAAGAGTTTGTTTCTAGATTGTAAGATCCACCTAAAGAGTCTGATACAACGATAGTGAATACCGCATCAGGGTCTCCAAATATTCTTAGCCTCCTAAGCTCACCTCCTGAGTTTATTGGGTTTACATCAAATTCATAAGACTTTACTTCACGAGTAACGCTGTATATCTGCTTAGCGCTAGCTGTTATGTTTATTATATCACCAGATACGTTTACATTTGGATAAATATAATTAAAATTATATTGTACAGCCGTTAAATCACCCGACCCATTATAGGTAGGTGTTTCTACTATATTGTAGTTTGCTTGATTACCCTGTATAACATTAACCGTGTTTGTACTCAAATAATATCCACTGTCTGCGGTATACGTTTTAGTGAATAACAATTCGGATTGATTTAAGGATCCTGAGTTGCTATACACTACGTCCGCTTCACTTGCTGGCGTAATATTAGCGCCTATTACCGAACTATACTTACCTTCTATGGTTATCAAGCTAACCTCAGAATCTCCAGTTATGCACAACGGGATGGTGTAATTTGCACTAGGCATTATAAAACCCGTATTAAAAACAACGGTACATGTAACATTCAATCCTGATTGAGCAAACGTAATAGATTGAACTGCTGGATCAGAAAATCCTGAAGCAACAGTAAAATCACTAACTGTAGCTGTGTATCCTGGGTTTGGTACAATCGTAATTACAGCCTGTGGCTGTGTTAAATACAAAGGCGATTGCTCTGGAGTAGAAAATACCGCATTTGTAAAATTATAATTGTTATTTGTAATTGGCATATTATTTTATTTTATGGACAAGAAGGATTAGAAATTGTGTTTATTTGGGTAATTTCAGAAACAGCTCCTGAAGCGTTTGTTTTAATAAGTAGATAACTATCAGGAATTGAACTTATGTCTGTCCAATTTGAACCAGTCTCGTAAGAAATATTCCCTCCGTAAGCATCTGGGTTTTCAATAGTTTGAATATAAGCTTCGTTTGTAGCTAAGGTGTAAACACCACTGTACAAACCATATAAAACAGTACCAATTACTATGTCATTTGGTCCATCCCAATATACATTTTTAACAGACCAACCTTTACCAGGCGCAGGGCTTTGACTAAAAAATGATGTAATATAGGTTCTAATGCCACAAAGTAAATCTGTATTATTACCATAACTAGAGTAGTTTACACTAGGTATGCTAGGGCTTGCCGACGCTGCCCAAAGACCAGCATTAAACTTGCGAGTCTTATTAGGATTAGCGGGTGAGCAGCTAGCTAAAGTATTGTATTGCGTCCAAGTAACTATTACTCCTGAAGAATTAATAATCATTAAGTAGTAGCTATCAGGAACAGCTAAACTGTTATTAGCATCTAAAGCTGCATCGCTGGGTGTATCAATAGAAGGTATATCTTTACTAACAAACAAATACGTTCCTCCTTGAGTTAAAGGTAAAGAAGTAGATGCATTATATAACTGAGTACCAACACCTAAGTCATCTGAGAAAATATACGAAAAAGTAATTCCATTTTTACTTATCCCAGTATAGTTTTGGTTTACGCTATCGTAAAAACCTTCAATCGAACATTTAGCACTTAAGGCTGTACTTTCGTTGACAATGTTTATTGAAAGTGAAGGATTCGGATTACTCCAAGTATTCCAAAACTTCTGGTTTGTATCAGGTAAATTAGTTACCATTGAGCCGCTACACGCTGGATCTATTGTCAAAGTAAGTATGTAATCCTGTGGATCAGGAACAATAATATCAGGAGCACCTATTCCATCCCCTGTTTTGCACACTTCTAATGTTTTTATATAATTAAAATATTTACCTTCTTTATTAGCAAACTCTTTAATCTCTCCAGCTTCTAAGTTTGTTCTGATGTAATTAACATGCCAACCATCTTTATTTACTTTTGAAGATGTAGGTAAAAATTGATTTGCGTTTATTTCTTCTATTGAGTACCATTTATTATTATACTCATATTCAATTTCTCTAGACGCAGTTCCAGTGTAGTTTAAAGCAGTAAAGCCTTTAACTATCTGAGGCATTTCATTTACAAGCACATTGAAAGAGCTGTTGTATTGCACTCCGTAAAAGTTATTATAAATAGGATTTGCTCCGTTTTCCCATATTAAACCTTTATTAAAAGTATAATACCTGTTGTTTAGTGAAACACCACTTTCTGGTAAGAAGCTTTTTCTACTTGTCCACCCCCTTACGCTTTCCTTAAAAGACACTGTAGTTTTTGTTACTAAAGAAGATGGTACACCAGAAGAATCACATTCCGCTGTTAAATTATAAGACTGATCTGCGCTTAGCTTTTCTTGCCATTCGTAAGATAAATTATCTAAAGTTATATTGTATACACCCTTATCTTCGTCGTAATTTCCTACAATTTTACTCGATGTGATCAAGTTATCCTCAAAGAAATCACTCATACCATTGCTAGATATAGTAGTTATACCATCCCTGGATAATCTTATAACAGCTCCTCTGTTCCTATCTGAAAAATAAATTCTAAAACCATAGTCAGCAAATGATTCTGGGTTTTGAGATATACCGAAATTACCAGCATAAGGTACAGCTTGACCGAGCACAGCTTGATTACTTGTTACATTAACATTGCCATCAGCGTTGTAAAGAGCGTCCTTATTGGCTAATATTCTAAAACACTTATCTTCGCACAAAGTTATTAAATCAGTGTCTCTAGCGTGTAGTTTCTGTATTGATCCATGTATAGGATTAAGATCTTTAGTTATAGCTTCAGCTTGTATAAATTGATTTAATCTATTTATTCCTGACGTAGAATTGAATATCTGGGAAAATATAAAGCTACTAGCTCTTCTTTCCGCTGCATATGGTTCGTCTAAAACCGTAGAAACTTTAACACCCTTGCCTATAGTGACAGCGTTGTAATCGTCTCTTATTCTATTTGACTCTACTCCTTGCCCGTATGAATAACAGTTAAACCAACTCAAATCCTGGCTAGGATTATTATAACTAGAAATAGGTATAGAATCACTAGCTTCGTAATATAGATCTAAATCAATATTTTCTTTAGGCTCTGTTTCAAATATAGCTGGATTTGTAGAGCTAATTAATTTGTTGTCGTTTGATATAACAGCGGACACAGCCTGTATAGAAGGATTAACTAATTGTAATTGACTCCAGTCTCCGTTTTCAGGAAACCACTGTTCTTCAAGAGGTTTGTCCAGTTCTATATAAATAGCATACCTTCTATTTTGAGGCTGTAGCAAAGGTTCGCATCCAGTAGAAAAATTACCTTTAGACTGTCTTCCTCCTCTATAAGAAAATTGCCCTAAAGCGTATTTTATAGTATATATTTGAGACAACTCATTAGTGCTGCTGTTTTGAAAACGTATATCTGCTCCTACTGACAAATACCCGTTTGGTGACACACCTGTTCCTGTATTCAAAGTGTTACCTTCGCTGTCTCGTTTAAATTGACTAGCTATGTGTCCAAACATCAAATCTACATAACTATTCGGCCCTTGATTCCTTAATGTTTGTATTCCAAAGACTTCGCTACCTCTAGTAGGTGGTTGCCATTGGCCCATTTTATCTTGAATCGCTGCTTCATTAGGTGTGTTTATTATGTTGCTACCAACTCCACCATCCCATCCTACTAGTTTTAATTTGTCTTTTTGACTAGGGCATGTAGTATTTCTTTTTGGATTACCATAATCAGAATAATAATAGCTTACAGGTATAGGAGGTTCTTCGCCTTCAAAAGTGCTGCTATTGGTTGTTGTTTCGCTTTTTATAGCGTATTGAGTTGGCATTTGAGCAAAAGAAGATATAATATTTTTATCAAAATCAAAATCTCTATTTACTTTAACAAAAAATCTACCTTCAAATTCTGGCTTATTTTTAATTTGTTCTTCAAATATAGCTATGTCAATGTTATCTCCGCTTACAACGCTTTCTAAAAACAAAGCATCCGAACCCAGCGGCGCGGTTAATATCATTTCAAAAAGAGAGATTCCTGCTACGGTATCTGAACTTGTGTTTACCGAAAGAACATCATACTGTGCTGTCTTAGAAGACCCTAGTGATATCTGTATTTTATTACCATTTAATTTTGGACCAAACTGAGGGTCGGATGTCGGATCTGGCCCTTTGAATCCTATAGAAAGGAATCCTACTTCAACTGGATTCAATACTTCAACAGTGGTGGATGAAACTATATTATCAAATGTAGATATAAATTCAGGGGCTTCATTTTCAATATCTAGTATTTTGTACCTGCTAAAAGTTTTTACAGGTACGTCAGTGTCATGCTGCTTTTTTAGAATTAGATAAGTTTCTATATCTACTTTATTTCTTTCTGAAGAAGGAAACGATAACCAAACATTACCGTCTTCAGCGTCATAAAACTTATCAAGAGCTAAATTGTAATATTCGTTTGAATTTTCTTTTATAAAAAACTTATAATGAGAAGCCCACTCAGGAGCATCCCCCGCGGGTGTTACTGTTAACTTATTAGCTTTATCTGAATCTTCTATATCAATTTTAGTACTACCTTGTTTACTGGTAAACACTGGGGTTTCTCTACCATATTTATCAGCAAATACAACTCCAGCTTGGTATGTTCTTTTTGATTTTACCGATGGGTTTGGAAATCGCATTTTACTAGGATCACTTACAGCCTCGTGGTTTGCAGGTGTTGATGTTAAGTTTACAGATACTGTATCTACATTGTAATTTTGTAAATAATTACCGTATACAATTCTATTACCTATTACCTCTTGTGCCTTCGCTTTAAGCGGCACATTGTCCCAGGGTCTTAGTATTTGATTAGATTCTATTATAGCTCCAATTAGCTCTGTTTCTATTTGAAAGGTTGATGGTAATGTATCAAAATCCTTCCTTTTCAGCGTATCTACTTTGTATACAGCGTTGCTGTTGGATTCTTTAAACAATATATCCAACTCTTGTACTTCTTGATTCCCCCAGGATAAACTACTAACAATTAATTTTCTAATATTATTAGTCATTCCTGTGTTATGACCATCTGAGGATAGGTATTCAAACTCACCTCCTTCAAAAGCAACTTCTGAGAAAGGAGAAAACGTAGAGTACTCATTGTCTATATACTTCCAACGATAAGCAAACCTTGGAAAAACATATTCAAACATAGGAGCTTCTTCAACAAGCAAACCATTCCATGTAAATATCTGAGTGGCGCCGGCCTCGTTTGTAAATATTTGTATATCGCTAGATATAGCTTGTATTTGACCTGTAACTGTAGTGTTGCTTACCGATGTTAATTTAAGACTGATCTGCCATTTGTAATTGTCGTAAAACTCTGTGGTAAAATCTGATTCTAATATTATCAAACTGTTTTCTGCCCACTGATCACCTAAGGCTGTGTTAACCTGAAATGTAACTTCACCATTCCACCCCGGTATAGATGTGTTGGCATAAAAATTAGAATCAGTAGCTATGTTTGTTAAGTACTCCCCATAGGTGTCTAATGGAGTTCTATCATTAGGCAATGTAGACACGGGAGCGTAAGTAAAGTTTATCATAGAAGCCGTTGTCATCTGAGTTGCAACCGGCGTTATACCTGTACCTGGGATTCCGTTTCCAAACTTACTTGCGCTTGAATCGATTAAAGGAGCTGTTAGAGGTGATTTTTTTATTACAGTGACATCTTCTTCTGTAAAGTCAGGAAGACCTGTTAGAGTTGTTGAATATGATGCTGGTTGAAGACCATTAGCTGGTATATAGATAGGTATTTTGGTCTGAGTAGAAAAATCAACAGACCCTGTTTTGAATTTATCAATGTTTATCTTTTTAGGCTCCGTTTGGTTATCGGTCCAAAAAAGTAATTTATCTATAATATTTATAGCTGTAATTAAATAACTTGTAGAAAACTTTAAAATATTAGCTGTATCTACAATGACAGGACTGATAACATTGTTTGTTTGATCGTATTCAGCTATAGCACTAACAGAGTCACTTGCTATAAACCAGTATACTTTTTCGTTTAAGTCATCACTATATGTACCTATACATACAGGGTTACTTAAGGAATCTATATAGTTGTTACTCCATTGTGCCCCTTTACCTTCTTTAGATCTTAATTGAAGAGTGCCTTTTACATTTTGTAAAGAACCCATATTGCCATTGTCTGAGTTTGCTAAATCTAAATTTAAAGCATCTCGATATTCGCCATTTGGAACAAGTCTTTCGTCAAGATCTTTGTTCATTTTTCCAGCTTGGAAAACCCTTACAACCTCTGGCATATGTTAGTGTTTTATGATTTTAGACTTATTGCGCATTACTTGAGCAATTTCTTCTATTTTAATGTTTGATAATCTTAATTTAGCGTTTCTTTTAGCAGCTCTTACTTCTTTTTTAAATCGCATAACTAAATATTCCGGAGTATTAGCTCTAGTAGCTAAGACAGCGTGAGCTATGTATTTATATATTGCTTCTTCCGCGAACTTATGCACAGTCATATCGTCTGAATCTAATCCGTCTGATATATATTTAAGCGTAACTATTTTATTAGCAAAGCTGGAGTCAAAAAATATTATGCCTTTTAAAGGGTCTATATAAAAAACACCATTTGATTGAGCTTGAGCAGGTGTTAAACCGTATCTTCTTCCCCAATTGCCATTGTTAATTAAGTCTAAATTGTCTATATTGCTGTTATCTGCTTGAGTATTCCTGTTTGTTGTTTGAAATCTTTTCTGAGTTTCAGATTCATTAGCTGCTATAACTTCACCCGCGCTGTCAAAAGTGTAATTAAAGTCGTTGTCTTGTATTATAGGGTATGGATTACTTGTTCTTATAGCGGGGTATACTACTCTTTCAATTCCAGCGCTATCCGCCCACGTAATTTTCACATAATTAACATAATCTTTAGGCAATATAAAACTCAAGGATGGCCCTATCTCAATTTCTTGAGATTTTATAGAAGGTAATACATCAAAACTAAGCTCTTGTATACCTCTTTGAGCATGAAAAGCTATATCTGTTCTTTTAATTTTACTTATTATTTTATCTTCACCTACATAAGAAATAAGAAAATTGTTTATAATATCTTTTATGCTTATAAACTGATAGCTGCCATAATTTTCATCACCACTATCCCATTGACCGTCAGGCCCTAAATAGTATTGCTCATCTGTTTGGTTTATTAAACTCATATATTATGATTTTTCTTGTTGTATTTTTTGGTTTTCTTCTTTGTCAAATACCTGATATAAGTTTAGATCTTTTATTAATATACCTGATAACTCTAGTATTTTTATAATTAACTCAGTTTCTTCAGAAGGGTGAAGTTCAAAGTTAACAGTAGAGGAAGCGTCATACAATGCTTCATTGAATACTATTTGATATCCCCATTTAACTTTTGCTGGCTTTTTTATGTATTGAAACTCTACTTTAGCAGTATCGACAATCTCTGAATTACCATAAACTTTAATTCCACTGGAATTAGAAGTAAACACAGGTCTAGTATTTGTGGGTTTTGTTAAAGGTGATGAATTTATGTATAAAAACTCGTTAGCTTTAATACGTTCTGCCTCTATATTTTCTGTAGATACTACCCCGAAAGAATTGGTGGTAGTATTTTTGTAAACAACTGCTCCTAATCTATATTGATCAGCTGCTGGTATGAATGTAGCGGAGGGCCTGGTTGGTGTAGCTACTGCTTCAAATATGTTTATTTTTTCGTTAAGCAATGTTAACATGTCCGAGTACTCCGTGGAGTTACCTGGTATTCTTCCAAATTGGTTTATGTCGTAAAAATATTGCTCAAACAAATCCATTTGCGCTTGGTTTGCAAATAAATTAAATTCTTGAGGCGTAACATATCCTCTTTGTTCTTTATTGAGTATACCTAATACTCTTTGGTAAACAGTGTCTATACTTACGCTCATAATTCTTTATTATTTATAATTGTTAGGCCACTTTTAAAGCAGCCTAACTACTATAATAGATAACTTAACTAAGTTTCTTTAATACTACTTTATATACTTCCATACCTTCGTCTGTCTTGAAGTACGCAGATAATGCCGAGTAAGGATGTTCGTTAAAAGGCACAGTCATTAATTTCCTGTTGGTTTCACCATAAGTGAAAGTTCTTTGATCAGGAGATAATACAATAATCCTTGCCTCTGTAGCTTTGATACCAACGTTTCTTAAATGAACATTTTCATCTGTAGCGAGATCTATAAATAAAGAAGGATTCCTTTTAGCAAATATCATCAAGTCTCTTTTTAGTTCACTAGATGACAATAAGTCCACTTTACTTCCATGCTCCACTCTTAATATAGCTTCCGCCTCAGTAGCGTCCATCTGTGATGCAACTGTTAAAGCTTCAAGCTCTAGCTCAATCCAATCCAATTCATTTTCAGATATTCCTACAGGGTCAAACTCATAATATATCTTATCCTTATGCGGATGGTATATTGATAGAAGTTTTTGTAGAGATTGATTTTCTTTTGGAACCTTAAGTGTTCCGTTTCTAAAAGCAATTCTACCTAAAGTAGATGTTCCTTTTTGTTCATCTGCAAATGGAGATGACTGGTTGGTAGCATATCTAATTTCCCTTTGATTATTAGTTTCTTTATCAAAATACAATAAACTTTTCCTTTGGGAATGCTTTGATGGTATTGTATAAATTATTGGAGATTTTCCAGACTTAAGAACATAAGTTCTATCTTTAAATTCCCAAATTGGTCTAATTTGTTTTTTTATAGGTGTAGTAACTTTAGTTACTATTTCTTGAGGAGCAACCTCAACTTTCTTTGCTGGTGCTTTTTTTGCAGCCATAATATAATATAATTTGATAGTTTTTAAAATGTGACAATAGCTTACTAATTATATATAGTAGCAGGCTAACGTCGTATAAAAGTAATAGTTACCCTCGCTAGTACAACAAGGGTAACAATTACATTAATTGCTTTTATTAAGCA
>Ga0196903_1000189_pt1 | contig 10697 bp, 6 predicted proteins | sample CB_VirMetaG_2_FD_169097 | JGI IMG/M metagenome (GOLD analysis project Ga0196903, IMG submission 169097) | Freshwater to marine saline gradient viral communities from Chesapeake Bay - CB_1504_2 Viral MetaG (v3) (version 3) | ecosystem: Environmental > Aquatic > Marine > Coastal | place: USA... | reverse complement strand
CACTATTAGGTTAGTTGTTCTATTATTTCCTCTACCGTTATTACAAGTAGTAGGGTTACCACCTCTTAAAGCATTTATATCAGCTACTCCATCTTTTTGTCCGTTAGCTTTCAATTTAATAACTCCTTTAGCCGTACCTCGTGATTGACCAGTATTATTAACCGGTGCTCCATAAGCAATTTCATCATCAACAGTAATTGAACCAGGAAAAGATTCTTTCCATCTTAGCTCACTTACGTAAAATCTATCAGCAGTAGGAGGTGTATACACTTGATCTAAATTTGAAGAGTCATAAAACTCACGTATATATTCCGCTATAGGAACTTCCGAGTATACAGCAACTGTAGGATTAGTACCAAGGCAACCAGTGGTAGGTACTGTGGTTAAACCATTACCATTGTTTGTATACAAGTCGTATCTATAGACTTGCTGCACTTGTCCCGCGCCCGTGTAATGTAGATCAAACAAGTCAATGTTAAATTCTCCGAGTATATCATCTGTTGTATTTGCAGAGTTATCTATTTCAATTAAAAAAGCATATTCACCCGGCGTGTTTTGAGCAAAATATGTATAATAATTAAAACCAGTTGAGTCGTTTATATCGTTTTGTACAAGTACTTCTGGATCAGTAACACTTCCATTACTATCGTTTATTTGTACCCAAGAAGATGAAGGGGTTGGTCTATGATACGCTTCTATAACTATATCTGAAGATATTGGATCTAAATTTGAATTTATGTGATTTATAAAAGCATCAAATTTAATTCCAAACTCTCCTCTCTCTAGTACACCAACAGGTGTGATACCATCTTGTTTGTAAAATAATGAATTTCCTGAATCACCACCGCCATTAGGTAGATTTGCATCGGCTATTACTCCATCTGAAATATAATAACAGTAACTAATGCTGCTTGGGTTTGGCGAAGTTGTTGGATAATATTCCCATGCGTCTGAATTACCCAGAGATTCACCGAGATTAGATAAAGGGTAGCCTTTTACTATACTAATTGAATTAGTAGTACAAATACTACCAGAGTCTAAAGTTCCATTATCAGCTGCGTCGCAAAGCTCAATCACAAGAGGATATGTACCAATTGATGCACTTGTTCCAGCAGAGGTTAAACTTAATATACCTGTGTTTTGGTTTAGTGCAAAATAACCGTTTCCATTACCTGAATTAATCCTCCATCTAAAACCAACAGTATCATTAGCTGCGTCTACAGATCCATTTACAGCAGCATTTGAAGCATCTTTAAAGTCATGTATTGTTTGATTTGTGGTGAAAGTAGAGTCAAAATAGTAATATGGAGGCGTTGGAACCGCAAAACTTGGAGTTATATTAGTTAAACTACCTTCAAAAGGAAGCGTAACAGAGCTCCAAGAAGAACTAGGACTAGGATCTGTGATTTCTATTTCAAAAGTAAATACATCTTCAATAGAACTATCATACTCATATACAAATGGGCGTAAGTGTTGTACATAATACGAGTTAGGTTGAATTCCAGTTGAAGAAATTTGACTTACCTCAAAATCATTAGTAACATTTTGACCAAGTCCATTTGTAACAGTATACCCACCTAATACAGTGTTTTGCATTTCACCTCCAGTATTGTTTAATGGATAAAAGGTTCCTGTTAGATCTACATTTCCAGCTTGACCTTTTTCTGGGTTGCTTTCAAGAAATTGAAAATTAGTATCTTGTAGAGACACTGGACCATCAAAACCTACATTAACATCCCAGTTTAAATCAGAAATAAGTCCTGTTGAAGCTGTCTCCCAATAAATATCTAAATTAGATACAAAAGGTTCTGTTTCGTAAACAGCAAGTTGAAACCTGTCTAGTTGAAAACTGCCTTGACTGTGAGTAAAGTTTGTATAGTTTAATCCAAATTGTTCTTCTGTAGAAACTCTAGATACAATAGGGTTAGATTCATATTGAAAAATCGCTGCAGTTCTATCGCTGCTAAGTGGATCTCCTAGTAAATCATTTGTATTACCAATTGATGTAGAAATATCTGAAGACCTAAATGGGTAAAATTGAGTACTACTAAATGTTCCTGCTGCTGAACCTGTTGGTTTAACACGACCAAACAATTTAACACTACTTCTATATTGTTTTTGATCTGGCCCAACCTCTGCTAAGTCTCTTGGGACTTTATTTATGTTATCATTTACAAGCGTTATGTAGCTTACAGATTTATCTGTATCTGTAGAATCTTCAATAAAATCACCACCTGCAACTGCGCTAGGAAGATATACATTGTAATACTCTTGCTCTGTTTGTTTAACAACAATCTTGTAAGAATACCATCCTAATGTATTTATAGTATAACTAAATTTAGTATCTACTGGGTTTAAAGATTCTATTTCATACAAGTTATTTACTCTACCGGTTGTTGTTATTTCATAAACATTACCACCTGTATTATTAACGTTAGTAACCAACACGTAATCTATTGTGTCACCTCTTAAATATTCACCCTGTGAAGGTATATTTATATTTCCAGTAGGGTCTATTTCAAATGTATATGTAGAATCTGTTATTGTAGTAGTGCTAGAGGCTAATAGGTCAAACCTACCTGCTTCTTGCGCATATAATCCAGGGGCGCTATTTTCTGTTTTTGTAGATGTTATCGGTGTATTAACCGCCATTACAATAGAACTACCAGGCCAATCAATCACACCATCAGGCATATCACCAGAATCAACATCTCCAGAACCGCTTGGCTCGTCTTGTATATATTCGTTATATATAGTAGATCCAGCAAAAAATACACCAGCTACATCAACACCGTTTCCTTGACCTGAAGATAATATAACGTCAGATTGTCTTCCGAATTTATCTGATAAAACAATACCAACTTGATAATTTCTATTTTGCTTAACTGTATGATTTGGATATTCTATAAAGTTAGTATAGTCACCTGATGAAATCTTCGTTTGTACGTTAATATTGTAATTTATAGATCGAGGAGGAGTATGTTTTGTTTGATAATTACTATAAACAACTCTATTAGCAATCACCTCTTGCCCCATTGCTTTAACTGGTACTTTATCATATACTCTAGTAGTTTGATCCTCTGGAAGCGTTCTAATTGGTTTTGTAGATTGATAGTTATATGTGTAGAAATTATTATTTCCAGTTACACCATCTAGCACTATTGAGTCAACTATCTTTATAGCTACTTGATCAGATTCCTTGTACAGTATATCAATTTCTTTAAGTTTATAAGAACTAACAACGTTGCTAATAATGTCTGGAAGAGGTATGATTAACTCGATGTTATTTACATTGTTTTCAAACCAATTAACAATTGTACTTTGAACAGCATTATCTTCTTGCCCGTTAATAAAGTAACCTTTTTGTTTTGGTATAAAAGCTATCTGTGTAAAAGGAGAGATAATAGAATACTCGTTATCTTCGAATTTAAATCTATACGCGAATCTAACAAATTTTTCTTCTAGGTAGTCAGGATCACCAGGCCAAGTACTAACGCTTGATTTGTCAGTCATAGTCGATGATAAGAAATAAATAGTATCTGTAGCTGAAATAGCTGTAATCGGCGCATCTGATATTGTAACAGTAGTTTGTCCTGAGGTTGTTGATGCCACCGCGCTAACAACTGTTATATACTCGTTTGGTAATATTGTTGGTGATCCATTTTGGGATCCTAATACAGTCATACCAGCGACTACTCCATTATTTTCTGGAATATCAAACACAGTTGTTGAAGTAACACTAATGATGTCTTCAACTTCTTCTTTTATAAGGGATATAGGTTGGTATGGATTGTATTTAGCAACGGAAATATGATTTTCTTTGTAGTAGTGAGAGCTGCCTTCGTTCGCTGCAATTTGTACGTTTATTTTTCTTGGTTGGTTTCTATTGTCTGTCCAAAACAATAGATCTTCTAATAAGTTAACACCAAAAATAGGATTTTTTGTGGAAAAATTAAGCCAATAACCTTCTAATAATAAGTTAGTTTGGTTATTTAATGAGTTATAAACTAATATTTGGCAATTAGCATTAGCATCTGCTAGACCTGTATTATACCAATCTGTTTTAAAGTAATAAACAAGAGAGTTAGTGTTATCAACAAAATAACCTATTATCTCCCCAGCAGTGTCATAAGAACTTGATGTAACCTTAGAGTTACCCAGTATAGACTCTAAAGCTCCTACGTCACCTGCTTCTGATCTAGAGACAGCTATGTTTAAAGCGTCTCTGTACTCGTTCTTTGGTATTAATCTGTCATCCAAGTCCTTGTTCATCTTGGATTTTAGAAAAGTATTTTTAATCTCAGCCATTTAATTTATGATTTTATCCACTTGGACTTACCTCGCATAACTTGAACAAATTCGCTTAGTTTTATATTAGATAATCTTATCTTAGCGTTTCTTAATTTAGCACTTTTTTCTTGACGTAATCTTTGAACTAGATATTCAGGTTGGTTAATTCTAGTAGAAATTATAGCATGTAAAATATAAGCATACATAGCCTCCTCAGCCATCTTAGGGACTCTAGTATCTAAGTCATAAGCTAAACCATCAGAAATGTACTCTAAAATGATCGTACGGCCAACTAAGTCGTTTGAGAAACAAAAACTATTAGTTCTTTCATTAATTGTAAACCAACCATTTATTTGACTAACCTCAGGTTGTAGTCCGTAGAAGCCACTTTGCCAGGCAAAACCTTGACCAAAACCTCCACCATAAACATCAGCCCATATAGGTGATCCGTCTTCTAGTTGATTATTTATAACACCAATACCGTTAGTATTCCATCTTTCTTCTGTTATAGAAGTTCCTTCTATGTTATTACCAAAACCATCTTGCATAGGTATACCTTTGTCATCTTGCAGAGGTATAGCTGTTGGGTTACTAGTTAAAGTAGTTGGATATATAATATGTTTAATACCTGATTGATCTATCCAAGAAATGTTTACATAATTAACATAATCTTGAGGTATAGGTACACTTAAGTTTGGAGGTACACTTAACTCTTGTGATCTTACACTTTTCAATGTATCATAGCTAAACTCTTGCATAGCTCTTTTAGCAAAAAACACAACGTCTGTTCTTTTTGCAGATAATATCATTTTACCATCACCAACATAAGCCACTAAAAAGTTGTTTACAATGTCATCTAACTTAGTGTATGCATATGAGCCATAATTTTCCTGTCTAGCAGACTCTATAAGCTGTATAATTACTACATCGTTTATTGATACAGTTGAAACAACAACAGAACCATCTACTAAATTATAGTCTGTAAACTCTGTTTTTAATTGATTATTTATAAAAACTTGGTAATTGGAATTTTGAGTACCTTGTATAGTTGGTTTTAATGTAGTATTTCCAACCCATTTTATACTAACGTTAGTGGCGTTTGCATCTGAAATATAAGCCTGTTGGCCTGAATAGTAATGTGCGTTGTTTTCTGTAATTAAACCCATCTGTTATTAAGATTTTGCGTTTTGTTCTTCTTGTTTGATTTGTTGAGCAGCCAAGTTTATTATAGTAGGATTCTGAACCACTACACCAGCATATAAAAGTATTCTATTTATAACGTTAGTTTGCTCAGAAGTATTTAGTTCAAAGTCTTGGGAACCTGTAGTTGTAAACTCATAATAACCATTATTTGATGTAAAGTTCCAAATAACGTTTTTAGGTTTTCTAAGAAAAGACATCTGTACGCCAGTTTGTATTGTAGTAGGTTTTACGTACACCTTACCACTTTCGTAGAGGTAAACAGGGAAATTTTCACTGGGAGCTGTTAAATCAGATCTATCTATATTGTAAAATTCATTTCTTTGTAGTCTTTGAATTTCTATATCATTAAAAGTAATTGTACCTAGCCTGTAAAAAGCAAATTCATTATTTCCAGGATTATCGTCATAGACAATAGGTATGCCTCCTTGCAATATATCATTGTAAGGTAAAGGGAAAAAACCAAGGGCTGGGCCTGAATTATAGACAGAGTTTCCTAAACATTTGAACGTTTCTATTTTGTCATCTATATCGATTTGTCTATCACTGTAATCAAAATCTGCTTGAGGCACGCGTAACTGCTGATTTAAGTCATCGAAGTATTGCTCAAATATATCAAGTTGAACTTTAGTGGCTGTTTTATTAAACTCATCTGGAGTCATGTAACCACGTTGCTCTTTATTTAATATCAGCAAAACGGTTTTGTACACCGAGTTTACGTTTATAGCCATATCTGTTTTATTTATTCAGAAAAGTTAGTAAAAATTAATCTAGATTTTGATCTTTCTAATTTATCTATTTTTTCTATTAATAATCTTTGTAGTAAGTTTGGATTTGTATTTTCTCTATTTGCTAATATAGCGTAAACCATACAAGCATATAAAGCTTCTTCCGCCAGCTTTGGAATAGCCGCATTTTCATCATTAGTTAAAGCATTTGATAAATATTTGAACTCAAAATCAGGGTCACCTACGTTACCAGCATTAAAAGTAATAACTTTAGTAGTGTAATTTATAGCGAATTCATCGTTTCCAGGATTACTTTCTACTTGTGTATATGTGTTACCATCTACAATTATAGACACGACACTAACGAAATCAGTAGGTAAAGTGTAAGTAGCTGGTAAAGATAATTCGTCTGCAATAAATTGACTTTTTAAAGTTTCGTAAGCGAATTCCTGTAGACATCGTCTAGCGTGAAATACCACCTCTGTTCGTTTTGAATCAGGTATAAGTTTACCTGGCCCAGTGTAAGAGATTATAAAGTTGTTTATTATATCATTTAATGATATAAAAGCATTTGTAAGAATTGTATCTGCCATGGGTATTATTTTTGATCGTTAACGTTTATTTGTTGTTCTTTACTATTAGCTAAAGACATAACAAATTGATCTTTCGTCATTACTCCCGCGTAGCCTAATATTTTATCTATTAACAATGGTTGATCTGATTTATGTATTTCAAAGTCAGTAGAGTCTAAAGGATTGTAAATATAATGTCCTAACTCAGAATCTATATTAAAACCCCATTTAACATCAGCTGGGAATTTTAAATAATTTAAAACAACATCACCAGTAAGTGTTGGAAACAAGGTTATTTCTCCGCCTTCATAAATATAAACAGGGTAAAAAGCTGTAGGCGCTGTTAATGGAGATTGATTAGTTGTATAAATCTCGTATTGCTGTATTCTTTGAGCTTCTCTATTACTGTATATTACAGAACCTAACTCTTGAACAGCTGAGGTTGGTGTTATTTTTGAGTTGGCTAAGGTTAAAGTTTCATTTGTTTTAAATATAGATATTTTTTCATCTAGTAAAGCCATCCTGTCAGCATAAGCTAAAGAAGTTTGGGGCATACCTAATAATTGATTTAAGTCATCAAAATATTGGGTGAATATCTCTTGTTGTGCCTGAGTAGCAATTTTGTTAAATTCATTTGGCGTTAAAACACCTCTTTTCTCTTGCTCTAGAACAACTAGAACAGCTTTATAAACTGAGTTTATGTTTATAGCCATTTTTACTTTTTTTAGGTTACTTGTTAAAATATAGCCGACCGCTTTTAACAGCCGGCTTATATTGATTATTACATGTTATATGAACTTTTTCTCTATAGATTTAAAAATTTCCAATCCTTCATCTGTCTTAAAGAAAGCCGCCATAGCTGAATACGGGTGCTCGTCAAAAGGAACAGTCATAAGTTTCTTACCATTAGATGCCCAAACAAAAGTTCTTTGATCTGCTGATAGTTTTATTATACCTGCTTCAGTTGCTTTAATAGCAAAGTTTCTTAATTGTACATTTTCATCATTAGCTAGATCAATAAATAAATCTGGATTATTCTTAGCGAACATAAGAAGATCTCTTTTTATTTCTCTACTAGTCATCTTAGATACTTCAGAACCTACTTCTACTCTTAATATAGCCTCTGCTTGATCAATATCCATAGATTTAGCTGCGTTTAAAGCTTCGATCTCCATTTCTAAATATACTAAATCATCAGTTGCTTTTTCTACTTTACTAAACTCATAATACTTAGCGTTTAGAGAAGGGTGATAAATAGATAATAGTTTCTGTAAATTTTGTTTTTGTTTAGGTACAAATAAAGTACCATTTTTAAATATCACATGACCAAGTGTTGATTCACCTTTTTGTTCTTCTACAAGTGGTGAATTTTGATTGGTTGCGTATCTTAATTCTTTTTGTTCCCCGGTTTTTTCATCGAACCACAATAAAGGAAATCTACCAGAATGTCTTGATGGTAGAGTAGCTGTTAATGGAGTGTATGGACCTTTTAAAATATAAGTTCTATCTTTAATCTCCCATTTTGGTTCAGCTGGTTCTACTTTTACTTGTTTTGTTTTTATAGGCTGAGGTGCAACCTCTGCTTTTACTACTGCTTTTTTAGCTTGATTTGCCATAATATAATAAAATAAAAATGTTAATAAAAGTAATGATTACCCCCGTTGATATAACGAGGGTAAAAATTACAGTAATTTACTCTTGTATTAGTCAGTAAACAATACGAAGTTGTTTGCCGCTTGTACACATAAACATCTTTCAGATAAGAAGTGTACTTCCATTGCGTCAAGATCAGAAGTGTAAGCTCCACCAACAGATCCAGTTAACCAAGACTTCATACGTCTGTCATCGCTTTGAGATGCTCTATAACGTACGTGTAAGAATGGTCGTCTGATGTTAGTTCCTAAAATTTGATCATAAACAGTAGAAGTTCCAGCTGGTACTAAGATACCTTCGATACCTGCGTCAGCAACAGCTCCTCTTGTAGATGCATCGTTTAAGTATTTCCAGTCAGTCTTGTAGAAGTCATAAGAACCTCTTCTGAACCCTGAGAAACCTAAGTTTAATGCCATATCTTCTGAATTTTCAAATAACCCATAAGCAACACCACCGTTTGCTCCAGCAGATACTCCGCCTAACATGTTATCGATAGTTAAAGAAAGTTGACGATTAACGAATAACATATTTTCTTCGATAGCTCCTTGAGTATCTAAGTTTTTAAGAATTTCGTCAAACTCAGTTAAAACTCCAGCAGCAGGTGCAAATCCAGAATAAATGTTACCTCTTGATTTTACAGCAGCAAATAAACCTTCAGTCCCTTTATATGAAACATCTCCAGCGATAGCAGCAACACCAGATCCAGCAGCAGCTTTAGTTCCTTCAACTACAGACATTTCTAAGTAATCTTCAAAACGTAGTCTAGTTTCAGACTCAGCTTTTAAATACCATAAATATCCTCCAGTTCCATCTTCAGTAGCAACTTCAACCCATCCAATCTGAGCAGCGTCAGATCCAGAGATAGCGTATTTGTCTTTAATGATGATAGGTGAGTTAGAGAACTGAGTGAAAGAAGGAGTAATTGACTTTATGTCAGAATCTCCAGTTCCTTTTTGAAACTCAGAACCGTATACAAAAATCTTCAAGTCTGTATCTAATACGTTGAAAGTATCATCAAGATCAGCTCCAGTATAAGTAGCAACTGTAAGAGTAGCTAAAGTACCAGCTCCGTTGTTAACGCTGTCTGTTACTAATGCAGTTACTTCTAGTCCGTTTGCAGGATCTAAAACTACGATAGTATCATTTTTAGAGATAACATTGTTTACTTGAGATGTTCCACCAGTTACAAATGTTAAAGTAGTAGCCGTAGCAACAGTTACTTCATTGTAAGCAATATGTAATCTATTTTGTTCAGACCATACTACTTGATCAGAAGTCATAGGCATTTCAGCACCTACCATACGTAAGAATCCAGATAATGTTCTGTTTCCGTAACGCTCTACTTCTTGTTCATAAATTTCAGGTAGATATTGTTGTGCAAAATCGTTTCCTGATCCATCTGTAAAACTTAAATAGTTGTCAGATAGTAATTGTTGTTTTTGACTCGGCTTAATTGAACCGAATGCGTTGTTTAATGCCATTTTTAAATGATTTTAAATGTTAAATTTTTATTTTTTTTATTTTTAATTTCGATGAACTTAAAGCACCTTCATTTAACACCTTTACTTTGATACCATCTTTAAAACCTGTTTGAGGCGATTGCCTTAAGGCTTGACTTGGATTTTTTGAACTGTCTATAACTTGTTTGACAGCATCAGCTTTTCCTTGTTCGTAAAAATGATTAGCAATAGTATCGACGTTAGCAGCGGCGTACATAGCTTTGTGATAACCTGCTGGGTCTTTAACACTACCATCTTTGTTAAGGAACTTCCCTACGATGTTAGTAATGTTTGACTGAGTTTCTGCAACTTTACTAGGATCCTTTACGCCATACCTGAATTTCTTTTCTCCTAAATTGAAATCAAAACCTTTGAAATCTTGTGAGAATAGTTTTTTAGTTTGGTCTTTGAATAACTCGTGTTGTTGCTCGGCTTTGCCTTGCTCTTCGTTATATCTATTGAAAAAGTCCACAGCTTTCTTTTGTTCTTGAGTTACGCCCGGTCTCAACTTGATCTCGTCGTAGTATTTACTCTTTGTTTCCTCCAAAAAGCTTTTGGCTTTTGCAACTTCTTCTTTAAATGCAAGTTTTTTCTTGCGTATATCTCTTTCTTCATCTAGATCTTCATCGTATGAAAAATCTTCAAGTAAGAGACTTAAATCCTCATTATCTAAATAAGGCTTTGTTTTCTTGTAATACTCTTTAAGTAATGTGTTGTTATCAATACTAGAATAATCAGCGTTTAAACGTACGTAA
>Ga0196903_1000188_pt1 | contig 10728 bp, 10 predicted proteins | sample CB_VirMetaG_2_FD_169097 | JGI IMG/M metagenome (GOLD analysis project Ga0196903, IMG submission 169097) | Freshwater to marine saline gradient viral communities from Chesapeake Bay - CB_1504_2 Viral MetaG (v3) (version 3) | ecosystem: Environmental > Aquatic > Marine > Coastal | place: USA... | reverse complement strand
GTTCCTTCTCACGCTCCCTAATTGCGTTCTTAGCCCATGCTAACTCTAGGGCATCCTCTTGCGTCAGTACATGATCACCAGTCTTAGTAGCTTCCTCAATAGTCTCTACGGCAGCCTTACTCTCAGTGAGAGAAGTAAACAGTCCAGACAAATCAGATAGGTGTGACCCTGACTCCTTAACTGTTTTGATTCCTGCGTTAAGAGTCTTTAGGACACCTACTACTGCGGTAATCTCTGCAATCATTCAAATGCTAACCAATCTTGATTGTCCTCATCCCATATGTGGAATGTGATAGTCCCGTCTTCATTCTCGATAGGAGCAGGCTCCTCTACAGGGCAATCCCATAGACAGGTATCGTCGTTTAGTGTCCAGCTAGGATAAGGCTGTGGAGGGATAAAAGCGTCACGCTCCTCATCATATGTGTAGCCTATGCCTGCATAGTTCTTGCGGAAGGGTGTGCCATCTTCAGAGTGGACACCGCCATGCGTGTTGTAGCTGGTGCGCTTTGCCCCGTAATACAGCTCCCAATCCCAGTCCATCTCACCTTCTTCTTTGCCGACAAACACTTGAGTAACTATATTGTTTTCATCTAATACTGCGTAATGTGCCATAGTTATTATCCAAAGGTTACTGTGTCAGATGGGCCTGCGGCTGTAATCTTGACGTGCTTAAAGCTGCCGATAGTAGTCGTGGTTTGTGTAACACCACCAGAGAATGTTGCCGTGTTAGCGACAGGATACTTTAGGTAAAGAACACCAGAACCGCCGTTGCCACCAAGACTACTGGCCGCGCCGCCTCCTCCGCCTCCACCCGTGTTAGCAACACCGTTTTGCACCAGATTGCTCGTGCTTTCTCCGTCACCGCCGCCAGACTTGCCAAGACCTTTATTGGCATTATAAGAACCGCCGCCACCACCGCCGCTGACTTGCACGGTGCTAGGGTCAGCAATACTTACACCAATCTTGCCGATTCCACCATTTCCGCCCTTGGTTCCTGTCCCGTTGTCACCATCAGCTCCGTATCCTCCGCCACCTCCAGAGCCATAAGCTGATGCAACAGCGCCAGCACCATTGCCTCCATCATTACCTTGGCCTAGAGTACCTGCGGCACCCGATCCTCCTACATACCCAGCGCCACCTCCTGATCCGCCAGTAGAGCCGCTACTACTGTAATATCCGCCACCACCGCCGCCAATACAGGTAGCAACACTGCTGAAGATAGTATTACCTCCGTTTCCACCGCTAGTTGCACCGCCTGTGCCTTTTCCGCCGCCAGCCCCAACAGTAACTTGATAGGCTGTTCCAGTAAGCACGGTTGTTGTGCCTTCTAGGTAGCCGCCTCCGCCGCCGCCACCACCGCCAGTGCTACCGCCACCGCCACCTCCAGCAGCGCCAGCATAAGATAGAGAGAAGGGAACAGCCCCACCACCACCACGACCGACAGCCTTGCCAATAGAGAAGACACTTACATTCGCGCTAATCATTACAGCACCAATGCGTGTATGCCAGTGGCAGTAGTACCTGTGTTGAGGACTCGCTTGATAGAGCAGATCAGATAGAAGTTATCAGGCACAGCTACTGTACGAGATACGCCATCCTTGTTATGGAATGTGACGTTGCCCTCACCCTCAATGTACAGGCCGATAGCAATGTTACCAGCACCTAAGTTATCTGCACCGTCATTAGGAGTGACGGGAACCATGTCGTAAACACTGCCATTTAACTGACCGCTTACACCTTCAAATGGATTAGCCATTGTAAAACCTCGTTAAATTATTTCTTAAATATGCCGTAGAACCAGAAGTTACCCAAGTCCATGTCGATACCATTAATGTCTGTAGCGTTATTAGTTCCATCTAGGAACAGCCCTTGAGCATTAGTCTTAGTGATCAGAGCCTTCATTCTAGGTGATGGCGTTGCGTCAGTAACAATGTTGCCAGTCGTGGTATCAATCCACTGTATAGCTACTTGATCCTGGCTCACTGTCTTAACCAAAGGAATGTATGGGTTAACTACTTCACCGCCATCGCTCCAAGGGGCAACAGTAATCGCAGCACCTCGGCAGTAGTCATGGCTCAGAGTTAGAGTACCTGCATTGTAAGACACGAATGTAGGGTCTAGTAGCTGCGCTGTGCCGCTAATAAATGCCCATGCTGAACCAGTCCACTCCAGTGTAAATGCCCCAGTAAAGGCAGAAGATGCGGATATAAGTACACGGCTAAGACCTACTGAGCCACCGCAACTAATGTTCATTTGGTTAGCAAAGGTTTCATCAGGCGCAACAACCATGCTGATGACTTCGCTATATGTAGTGTCATAGTTGAGGGTGATAGTTCCTCCACTAGCCGTAGCGTAGGTTCCTGAAACTCCCACAGGCTCATGCGATACATCATTAATGAAGTACCACTTTGTTCTGTCTGTGTCGTCTTGCCGTATAGTGCCTGCGACAATGCCTATCTCTGAAGTGTTCAAGTTGTCAGCAGCGGGTACTCCAGTAACCATGTTGCCTTGTATTTTAGTTAGTGACATAAATAACTCCGTTATTAAAATACTGCCGCAGAGGCATTAACAACCTCGATTGCACTACTGGCAGGTGGCGCTGTTGTGAAAGTAAGCGTAGTGCCAGATACAGAGTAAGTCGATTTGTACTGGTAAACACCATTAATGTGAACGGTAGTATTGTTGGTCACTGCCTGAGAGGTTAATGTAAATTGAGTAAGAGCACCATTCCCTGTAAATGTATCTACATCGTAAGGAGTAACCGCATAAGCCTGAACATTCACCGCACCCGTAGAATCGAACGATAAGAGCTTATTAGCGCGAGTAGCCGCCACAGGCAAAACCATATTAATGGTTCCTGAATCAGCTTGAGGCCGCCTTACAGCGCCATCTAGGGTGGTTTCAGACTGCTGTAGTGCTAACCACAGTGCGTCGAAGTCACCGTTAACGTCTAATGCTAGGAAATCACCGCTGTTCTGGTAGTTAGTTGTACGCGCCAAGTCCATATCTAGGTATATGGCTATCTTGTCACCAGTAGCTGCACCGCTGTTTAGCGTGACATTACCACCGTATGAGCCTATTCCGCTCAGGGTATAGTCATTGCCAGCACCCAGCGTCAAAGCTGTACCGTTCTTCAGGACTTTTATGTCACCATCGGCTAACGCGGTAAACGTGTACGGGAATACCGTCTGCCCACTTGTGGCAACATAATCGTTCCTAGTTGTTGCTGCTGTTACTGTCATTTCTGCACCCCAATAATTGTGCTAATTATACTACATACAAGGTTATAGATCATTCTGAAAGAACCTCGGCCGGAGTCTGACCTGGCTCCCACCAGTAGCCTTGGTTGTATTCTCTCATTCTGCGTCTGCGAATCTGGTTAAGGGTCTTCTCGTAGTCAGGGTCTGCCATAGTTCTCCAGTTGTCGTAGAAAGAATCTATCACTAATTGTGTGTGCCAAGTGCCAGGAGTAATATCCTCAAGATACTTCACACCCTCACCCAGTATGTTTGTCTCCTCTCCCTTGACGATCTCTGCAAGATTGCCAAAGGTTAGGTCGAATGTATCATTGGCGAAACTAGCCATAGGGCCAGCTACAGTCATAGCAAAGCCTTGACCATACCTGTTAACGTCAGATAGGATAAAGTCACCAAACAATCCTAGACCACCACCCTGTGTTAATGCTTGCGCCCAGAATCCACCATCCAAGTCTCTAGGCTCTCTGCCTTTAGCTGCATCTTTTGCCTGCATAGCAAACGCACCCATAAGAGTTGTAGCACCCATTAACGTTGAGAGGTAGCCGACCCTGCCTGCTGTTGTAGCCTGTGTTGCTCCACGATATAAATGCGTAGTAATCATGGTGATAGGGAATGACTTAATCATCATGGCTGAACGCGATATTTGACCCCAAACTGTACCTCGCTCTAGGCCACCTGTAGCTATTGCTCTTACTCTAGCGTCCGGCGTTGGTACGGCAAAGTCAGTCTCAGTTAGAATCATGCGGTGGAACTTCATGCTCTTATCTTTAGTAAGATCAGCGAACTTAGAGCCGCGTATGTCTACAGTGCTAGTCTTTCTAAAGGCATCCCAGTCTTCTTTAGTAATCCCGTATGTCTCAAACCCCTTTAACAATGATGGGTCTAGCTCATCCATTTGCTTGCCAAAGTTGTCAGACAAAAGCCCTGCGAACTCCATGCCGAACGCTTTGCGCCCAGCTTCAGTCCAAGGCTCTAGTGCTGATGCCCTTAATACAACCTCTGCTGTTTTAGCACTGGCTCCTGTGCCATAGGTATCAGAGAACCTGTTTTGCGAGTGCGCTCTACCTGTCCATGTATCAAAGATCAGTCCCATTCTAGCTAGTGCTTTGCGGTCTTCCTCGGTGCCACCAGCAAACAACTGCATGTGGCGCTTGAATACTTTAGTAGCAGACATGCCATTGTAGTGCGCTGTTATGGCAGATGTAGCAACATCGGTAAACGATGCCAAGAATGCACCACCAAGCTTAGACGCTACCTGAATATTCCTAACAAACTGAACACCATCAGCAAGAGTAAGAAGATCTCCACCGTTTATTTCCCCGCTTACAGTTTTGTATGTTGCGTCCATCAAGGCTACCGCAGACTCACTTGTTGCCTTACCTGACTTAGCCTCTAGCTGCCTAGCCTGGCTCTTTAGTGCGTCATACATAACTCTAGGATTTGTTCCTAGCGTCTCTACTAACGCTATGTCATTTGACCTAGCCATAATGTGATCGGTTAGAGTGGTCAATGGATCACCCTTGCCAAACTTGTTCTGGTAACTCAGCCAATCATCAGCTTTGTTAAAGTACAAGAACCGTTCTTCAGACCCTTTCCTAGATAGCTTTCTGCCTAACCCTCTAGGTATGGTCAGCCCCTGCGCCTTGTTCATGCCGCCAGAAGTAATAGTGTCGTACACATAGGACAATGACTCTGCAAGCTGTGTATCATCTAGCCTTTCGCCTGCATCATCTAGCATCTTGCTGCGATCTAAACGATTGCTAATGTATGCTATCCACTCCTCTTTACCTGCCTTAGTAATAGCGCGTATGTCATGGTTCTGCGGAAACAGCCAGTTCTCGTTCTTGCTGATACTGCCGCCCTTAGAGTTAAAGGTAACACGCATGTCCTCAGCTACTTCTAGCCACGACTTAGCGGCCTTCATAATCTCAGGGTCATCAACAGTCTCGCCATATACAGCCTTAACAAACTTCCTAAGCCCTTCCTCATCTTGAGACAAGCCGAACATACGAGTCCTGAAGATAGACAGGCCATCACCAAACTGCGCTAGGAACTTCTTCTCATACGTCTTAGCCAGGTAGTCAATGTTGGCATATCCTGCCTTCATCTTAATGTCACGCGACAACAGTGCCTGTAAGCCTGCCACAGCCCCGTTAGGATGGCTCTGCATCTTCTCCATATTAACGGCTATACGGACAGCATCTACTAACTTTTCACGTTTAACACGGCTGTAGTTAGCCGCCAGTTCTTGTATGGCCGCTTCAGGGTCTTGCGCCTGTTTAATCTCTTCCGCAACACTCTTGTTAATCTTGCCCCCTTTAAGGGCTTGATCTATACAGTAATCAAAACTAGCCAACTGAACACCTCATTATTGATTCTAGGCCATCAAGATCATCATCTAGCTCTTTAATGACTTGCTCACCATCTACTAACTTGCCATCTACAATAGCGTATTTAGTGTCTAGGTTGTTGTAATTAGCCATGTCTTCATCGAAGTTCTTGCCCATTCCGTCAGCATCTAATGCGTTTCTTTCTAGGTTAGTTGCTTTAGCTCTTGGCGCAGGCGGCTTAGGAGGCCCAACAAACATATCAGGAGTGACAGTAAACTCATCCATTTGCTGTCTGAAGAGTTCGTTTTCTCGGAGTATGTCTGCATCCAACTTAATGTTTTCTTGGTTAACAGCTTCTAGCAACTCTTTACCGTCACCTTCTTCAGAAGCTATTCTGTCTCGCAACCTTTGCAGCGCCTCTATGTTGTCTGCACTTGCATTGGCAGATTTCATTTCATCTAACCGATCGTCAACAACCTTCAGCCCTACAGCTTTTATGTCTACCCCTTCCAGGTTGTCCAGAGTTTTAGGGAAGCTACCGTCGGCTTCATCAAACGACTTTTTAAACGCGCCCAAAAATACTTCATGCTCTCGGAATCCTTTTTGCTTACGCAAGTGTTCAGCCCACCGAGCCAGCAAGAACATAGACTCACCTTCTGGCGTAGTCTTCTGGAGGATAAAGTCATCAAGTTGTTTTTGTGCAGCTTCAGGTAATATGCCTTGCTCTAATCGACTTAACGATGTTTCTGCTAAACCGCCCTTGCGATCCACTTCTAGCGTCTGGTTAATACGGGTAATCTTTTCTTGTATTGCAGCTATCTCTTGCTGCTTTCTTTCTTTTGCTTGCTTTTTATGCCTAACAGACTTGGCCTTGAGTACCTTTCCTGCCTTGGTATACAGTAGCTCACTAGCTTCAACTTCCTCTAGCTGCTTCTGTAACGCTTTGAGCTCGGCATTTATATCCTTGCGCTGACCTCTTGTTAGCTTTTCCCCAGCAGGCCCTATCAATTTAGCTCTTTGCTCTGCAATTAACTGTGCTTTAAATGACTCTATGTTCTCGAATGTAGGAGCAATAGCTTTCTTGCCATTAATAACCGCTGGTTTGAAGGCGAATGGGGCTTCTGGGAACACAGGCAACACACTAGATGCATCTTCTGTTAACTTCCTTAAATAACCAGATATGCCGCCTAACGCACCGCCAAGTAAGGCGCTACCACCTGCTGCATAGGCAATGGCTCTGATGGAATCATCCATGTCGTAAGGTGAGTCAATGTCTTGCTTATGCTTATACACTAACGGCTGTATAGCGGCTTCTGAAGCAACTGCGACTGCTGCTGTGTTCCTGGCACTCATCAAGGCTTGTGCCAATACGCTCATGCCCTTACCCGCCGTAGCAATAGTGCCAATAGGCAGCGTTGCTATATTGATAGGGTCAGTCATATAACCAGCAGTCATGCCAAAGAACTGTGCTAGACCACTGCCTCTAGCCATTACGTCTTGGTTTTGTTCTCTGCGTTTACGCAGTATGTCATTGCGCTCTTGATACAACTCCAGATCAGTCCTAATCCTGTTGTCAGTAGCTGTAGATATGCGGTCATAATCAATAATGCCTGCGTCATCTATGTATTTATCTACATCAAATCCTTCATCAGACAGCGTCTTCAGGTCGCGTCTGCGGTTGTAGTAACCTTCATTGTAGAAGCTAGACGATATTGATAACTCCTCGTCTTGCACAAAAGAAAAACTTGCAGCTAAAGTCTCAGTAAATGTAGGCTCAATGGTTTGGTACTCAGGCACATACCTGAGCATTGCATTTTGTTGATCAACCGAGGACAATATTGGCATTACTCTGCACCAAAGAATTCAGACATCGTTTTCTGGTACCTTTCCTCTTGCTCTAAAGCATACAGGTATGGCGATATGGAGCCTTGCATTTCAATGCCTTTTTTAGTTCCTTTGATAGCATTAACCTTATCTTTAGTTACGTTAAATACGAACGGTTCGCCATTAGGCTTTGAGACAACCTGATCGCCATCAACAATGACATAGTTTCCTTGTCCTGCAACAGCTTTTATTCTTCCTCTTGCCAGCTTATCCAGAGTAAGGTTGACCTGCCTTTGTGCCTGTCTAGGAATTGGGAATGGCGCTCCAGGTCGATATACTTGTTCTGTTACTTCTTCTCCAACAACAAGCTGCTCAACTCCCATGGTTGTGAGATTATCAGCAGTTAAAGCACTAAAGTACAAGTCTAAGTCTTGACCGCTAACTTTATCTTTACCAACTCCTGTAAGCTGTGTTGGCACGCCACGCACCTTCTCAATTCCACCAGTGACAGCCTGTATAGATGCTTGCCATTTATCCCTATCTAATACACCCCTGCTAGGTTTGCTACCGTAGTAGTGATTTAGTGCGGCCTCTCGTACAGACGCTTTATCAAAGTTGCCATAAACATTGCCAACTACTTCATCGAGCATGTCATTAGCATCCTTGAGGTCATTACCAGTAACAGCCAATGTTTTGTCAGTTGCTATGGCCTCTTCGCCCATAAACACTGTTTTTGCTACAGTTTCGTCACCCAGTGCTGATACCTGAGCAAATGCCCCTGCGGTGTTATCTTTTGCTATTTGCGCCCACAACCCAGATGTAGACCCGAACACCTCAGATAAAGATAGTTTTTGCGCTACATTCATTCCAGGTAATGCTGCCGCTAGTGTGGCCGCTTCTTGCTTTGTAAGCACAGATACATTAGTTCCATATATCTCGCTTAATTTGCTGGCAGATTTTTTACGCGCATTTAATGCCGATATTGTTTCTTGACGCTCATCAATAGGCGTAGTTGGATCATCTGCTAACTGCATTAAGTTGAGAGCAGTGTACTCAACATAGCCTTGTTTAATGCCTAGCCCAAACGCATCGTTAGCTACTTCACTTCGCAAACGATCGTCTAATCTTAACAATTCTTGGGTTAAGGTAGCGTTGCCAGAATTTTGTGCAGCAGCAATTAGAGCATTTCTTTTAGCTTGAGGCTGGACAGAGAACTCAGCCATTTGATTAGCCATAGCAACGCCTGACTCATACGGAGTGCCAGCTACTTTTGCTGTCATCTCAATACGCTCTGACTCGGTTATTTCAAACCCTAGTTGTGCTTTGTTCTGGTATTCAGTTACGTCAGCTTTAAACTCTGCTGTAGCAACTCCTTTACTTGCAGTAAGCAACGTATCTGTACGGCCAACTTCAACCTTGCGGTTCTGTATAAATGCTTGCCATTCCTCGTTCCCATAACCTTTCTTGGGGTTGTTCTCTAGCTCTACTATCTTGGCATACGCTGCTGATGCACCGCCTTCACCTTCAGCAATGCGGTTTAGGTCGCCAGATACTTTAGCCTCATAGGTGCTTCTCTCTAAATCCTTTAACCTGCTAGATTGTAGACGAGCTTGCTCTGGAGACAATTTGCTAAGACTTTCTATCCTTAATCGAGCCTTGCTTACAAGATCAGTTGGGTCTTCACCAGCAGCCGCAGCAGCCGTAATTTCGTTGGTAATTGCGCCTAATGATTCTTTGCCTGTTTGTATGGTTGCAGTAATGTCATTAGCACGTTTGTCTGATCGCAGTTTTTCTGTGTTATTAAAGATAGAGTTGGTAAGCGAATCGCCAACAAGACCTTGGTATTCAGGACTAACACCAGAAACAATGCCTTTTACAGCCTCTGTAGCTAACTCATTAAATAGTTCTGGGTTATTTTTGTTTTCATCAAACAACCTGTTTAGAGTAGTCTGAGCACTACGGTCAACGCCATCTAAATACTGCTGTCTAATAGCCTCATCATGCACTGCTATTTGCTGGTTGTATGCAGCGTCACCCCATCCAAAGCCACTTTTCATCTCTATCTTTTCACGAGTAACTTCACCAGTTACAGGGTCAACAGTAGTAGCCTCATCAATGGCTTTCTTAGCCTTTTCAGGAGCCTTAGCCGTAGCTATCTTCTCACCTATTGCAGTACCAACAGATGCAGCAGTAGCGCCCAACCCTGCTAATGCCTGCATTCTTTTAACGCCAGAGGTGTCTATACCAGTAGCTGTAAAGCCGCCATATCTTTTAATGGGTTGTATAGCCATCTTTTACGAGCCGCCTTCTTTCGGTTTGCTAAGTTTATTCTTAATTGTCTCACCAGCCGCATATAAATCTTCACCAGAACTTAACAGCGTACTTATTCCCTGAGTGTACCCAGCCGCCTTAGCTGCTTGACCAGCCCTAACAGTTTGCGCTCTTGCCAACTTGCCACTTAAAGAAATCCCTCTTTCACTTTTCCCTGATTGTTGTGCGCTATACAAGCCTATGCTTTTTGGCGTTTCGCCCGTGTAACCCGCAGTTGACGCGGCAGCAACCATTGCACCTAACTGCCTGTTAAGCTCCTCTCGACGGGCTAACTCCTCTGACTCGGCCTGTATCTTTTCTTGCCTTGCCTGCTCTTTAGCAGCATCTTCTGCGGCTTTACCCGCTTGAATAGAGCCATACACGCTTGTTGCTGTGCCAGCTATCGTTGCTACAGCAGCTATTACTGCAAAAGACATTACACTACCTCCGGCTCGACCAGAGCCTGTTCTATTTCATCTATATCAGTTAATTCAGTGGGGTGAAAGGTAATCCATGTACAGTCTGTGTGTGCATAGATAACTCTTTTAGTTCCAGGCAATGTCTCACCTAAGAATGGCCCAGTAATATCTTCTCGCTCATGTACGCTAACAACAGAACACTTACCATTTAATACACTGTAGAAGTGGCGAGTCTTATGCTTTGCCCCTACTACACACGTTTGAGCAGGCATAAACATCTCTCTAGCATACATACCATCTGAGAAATGATGGCGTACAGTGACATCAGCTTTAGGGTACTCTTTAAGGGTATCCTGAAGCGCATATATCTTGTCTTGTACTGCTAGGTTCACGATGACTCAACCTCGTACTCTATCGCCTGTAGATGGAAAGGAGCAGCGTCTGGCACTGTAATCTCAGGTACTACGTCAATACCCCAGCCTTTACCACCATTGTTGTCTTGTATAATACCAGTTCTAACCTCAAAGGGTGTACCTAATGGGCTATCTACTGCCTGCCCAAAGTTCCTAACAGGTACAGGGTTGCCGT
>Ga0196903_1000183_pt1 | contig 10877 bp, 6 predicted proteins | sample CB_VirMetaG_2_FD_169097 | JGI IMG/M metagenome (GOLD analysis project Ga0196903, IMG submission 169097) | Freshwater to marine saline gradient viral communities from Chesapeake Bay - CB_1504_2 Viral MetaG (v3) (version 3) | ecosystem: Environmental > Aquatic > Marine > Coastal | place: USA... | reverse complement strand
GCTTATGGCCACTACCGGTATGAATGCCGCGCAGTTGCAAGGACAATTAGCCCAACAGTCTGGTCAGATGGGTGTTCAAGGCGCTACCTCTCAGGCGGCTATCGCCAATGCGGCGGCGGCTCAAGGAATTAGTGCAGAGCAGATGGCGGCTCAAATGGCTCAACAGTCCGGTCAGTTAGGTCAAAACTTGGCTCAAATGGGTATGCAAGGCGCACAGCAGTCCGGTCAGTTAGGTCAAGGCATGTCTCAGTTAGGTTTGCAGGGCGCACAACAAGCCGGTCAGTTAGGTTTGCAGGGCGCGCAAATGCAGTCTGAGATTGGTCAGGGCATTGGAGCGTTGGGCGCGAATTATGCTCAATTAGGTCTGCAAGGCGGACAGGCTCTTGGTACACTAGGACTACAGCAAGCTAGTTTAGGTGAGCTACAACAGAATTTAGGTCAGAAACAGGATGCCTTCTTGTTCGATTTGGGCAAGCAGGATCAAGCGCAACGGCAGGCAGTTCTCGAAGCCGACCGTGCATCTGACTTGGCACAGATATATGAGCCCTACAATCGACTAGGTTTTGTGTCTGATATTTATAAGGGTGCGCCATCTACGCAGATGTCTGTATCCGGGTCTTCGGCACCTAACGTGTCTTCGGCTCAATCAATGCTTGGCCTTGGTGTTGCAGGATTATCTGCCGCCGCTGGAGCTAAAGGTTTATTTGGAGGTGGTGGGTGATGAATAGAAGTTTGATGGGTCGTCAGATGTTTGCTAAAGGCGGAGCCGCTTTCCCAGATTACAGCGGTGACGGCGAGATAACGCAAAAAGACATTCTAATGGGCCGTGGCGTTATTCCACGTACTATGCAGGAAGGCGGCATGGTTGATCCCATGATGATGCAAGCACCTGCCCCTCAAGGCGGTGAAGTCGATCCTGATGTTCTGGCAGGCATGTTTGGCGAGATAGAGGGCCAGATTCAAGGCCTAGATCAAGCCGAAGACATTGAAGGCATGATGAACGCGGTCCGCGGCGATCAGCAACCGGTTGAAGCTCGACGAGCAGAACTGGCTGAACTGGTGGGTCCGGAAGATGCACAGGAAACCCCTGACAGTGTTCTAGCTTTAGTACAACCGATTATGCAACTAGCTTCTGTAGACCAAGGTATTGGTGGTTTAGCCGCCGATTCAATGGGCGATGTAGCTATGGAAGGCCCGATGGCCGAGGGCATTATGTCCACGGTTAACACCGCGCCGCCCACGGATCAAGCGATGATGGCTCCTCCTATGGACCCCGCGATGATGGAGGTAGGCAACCAGCCACCTGTAAATTTTAGATACGGGGGTGCCGTACAATATATGCAGCCCGGCGGTGTTGTGGGTGCTGACCCTGTTTCGCCTATTCAAAAAGCTTTTGACCAAAGAAAAGACCTGTATCGTAGCATTATTGGCGACGATACCGCTCAAGATCAGGCGATGCTTGACGAGCGACGCGACCTTACTAAGTCTCAGATGTTGTTTGATATAGCTAATACTGCTTTGGCGTTTTCTACGCCCGGTTCCCGTCAGATGAGCCCTGCTCAACGGTTAGCCGAAGCGGCACGAGAGACCCAACTACTGGAGAAGTTCGGTGCGCGTACTGGTGCCATACAAGATTTAAAAGACAAGCAAGCCCTTGATGCACGGTCCGCTAACCGTTCCTTAGACATGGCCGCATTAAGCTCGGCAGAAAAAGATGTTGAAGGCCAGCAAGCTATAACAGCGGCATTGCAAAAAGCTAGGCTAAGCCGAGCGCCGAAGTTCATGCGTAAAGTTGGCGGTGGAACGAGTACAATAGTTGACGTTAATCAGTTTGGTCAGGCGCAGTTGGATGATATTAATAAGCAAGGCTACACGCTTGAAAATATCGTTGACCCGGAGAAAGGGTTCACAAACATGTACAACCCTAAGTCTGGCGCTGAAGAAGTTGTTAAAAACTCTAACATTGAGACATTTTTAGCTAAACCCGAAAACGATGGTTTTGTTAAAATGAGTAATATAACTCGTCCTAAGACGGACACCTCTTTTAGTGCTTCCGAAGCCACTGCACTGGTTACCGATCAGAAAATTCTGGACGGAGTTGCTGACGGGACGCTCACAGGCACGGACTTCAACAGGTTTGAAGATACGCTCATGAGACAAATTCGTGAGAAAACTATTACCACCGCAACTGGCGAAGTTATTACAACACCCGGTCAGGCCTTAACAGGCGCTCAGAGAAAAGCTATCGAAGCCCGACTGGAGCTTGATCCGGATTCCGTATCTTTACAACTTAAAGAATATGTCCGTCCGTCACTAAACGACGTTCTGCCGTACAGTGCCAAAGATTTAGAGGATTTGATTGCGGCACAAAATAAGCCTGACCCGAATGTACCTAGTACGATTGCCAAGCCCTCTACCACGACATTGGATAGGGATGTACTGCAATCCCCTGAGTTTAAGCAAAGCCTGTTGAATAACTCGGGTACTATAGATGTTGATGCCAAGGGCTTTACTTTGATGCCCACACAAACAGTAAAAGAGGTCCTTGCTGAAGGTGTTGACGTTTCGGTAGCTCAAGGTTTAAGTAGAGTTCCAGAGGCTGTTAAATTGTTCTTTACAGAGCCCTTGTCCGATGTTGCTGGTATAGATATTCCGAAGGGTGCCCGAGACTTAGTTAAAGCCGACGTAGCTTTAAAAAATATTGCACAGAGAGTAACGCGCGTATTAATTGCTAACCGTGAAGGTGGCCGAATGCTCTCACCCGAATACGAAAAACTTGCGGAGAACGTTGACAACATACGACCCGGTACCTTTACCTTTGATACCACTGGTTTAGGTGTTTTAAATGGAGCAATTGGTCTTGTAGCGGCGGCTATGGACACCGACCTTGAAGCCGTTCCAGAGTGGGGTGGAAGTACTACTGACGGTAACGCTACTCGGTTAGCCAAAAGACGCGAAAGATTGCGTACATCCACGGCCTTGATGGCTGAGATGGTTCAGCTTAGAAACTCTTTAGAAACCTCTTTTGGTAAAAACCAAGACGTTGTGGGTAACTCGATGGAAGAGGCTTTAAAACGCTCATCTTATCTCAGAATAAAACCCGGGAGCTAAAACGTGGCAGAACTAACTAGTTTTACACCCCTTACGCTAACTCAAGGCGACATAGACAATCTTACCGGAGCGGCGGGACCCAGCGATGATGTGCCCAATATACTTGCGCGGGACCTGTCGGCTCAGTTCACGGATAACCCCGGATTGTCTTACGAATCTTTGTCCGGCGGAGACTCCCCCTATCTTGAAGATTTAGACAAAGAGTTTCTGACTGACGAAGAAATAATTCAGTTCCTCGCTATGAACGAAGACCAGAGTGACATTGAAACTGGGTTTTCAAGAGTGCTTACCGCCGGTGGTAGAGAGGTAGCTCCTTCTTTAGCGGGTATTCCCGGTATGACTGCGGGCTTAAAAGCCGGTATGGCTCTGCAAGCACCTATACCACCCGCAGGACCGGCGGCTTTAGCGGCCAAGGCCTTGATACCTATTACCACTAGTATCGTAGGTGGTGTTTTTGGTTACGAGGCTGTAAAAGCCGCGCAAGACTTTATTTTAGGCGGTAAAGAGGGTGTAACCCTGCCAGAAGATAAAACGGCTGTTTTAGGGACAAAGACACTCGTAAACCTTGGCATACCTATTTCTGGCGCAAGAGTCGTAACAAAAAACATAGGCGAAACTTTTGATATCGGTGGGGCTCAATACCTAAAGAATTTAAAAGACCGTCGCGAGGAAGCTGCCGCGGCGCGAGATGCGTTACTTCGAGTGAAGCCTACTGGTAAAGCAGGTGCCCCCTTAGACGAGGCGCTGGCCGCGAACCGTGCAATACCAAAAGATAAGGCGAAAATGGCTCGCCTTAATCAGTTTATTGAGAAAGCAATAAAACAATCTCCGGAAGATAAAATAAGTGGTCTAGAGCGCACTCTTATTGCCACTCAAGCCCTCGGTGGTACTGGCGGCGCTATGATCGCAGACACTGTTGCTCCAGACAGCGGTCTTGCTCGATTTACGGGCGAAATGGCAGGTTCTATGAGCTTTTCTTTTTTTCCAAGCCTTGTTATTTCACTTGCTAAAAACAAGTCTCTTTTTGGTGAAATTTTTAATAAAGTTAGGGGTACAGACGAAAGCAACCGACAGCGGGCAATGCAAGTTATCTTAAAAGATTTGGAATCATCTGACGACCCTGCGGATAATGTTGACAAAATTTTACAGCTATTAGAAACCCCTGAGTTCAGTACAGTTCTTGACGAACTGGGAGAAGGCGCAACTGAGGACTTAACACACCTTAAAAATGTTGTTTTACGAACAGGAAGCCCTATTTTGCAGGGGCATCAAATCAATTTAGACAATGCAACAAACGCCGGTTTAGGTGATAAAAATCGTAAAGAATCTCAAGCTTTCTTTAATACATACCGTGACCGAATCATTGCTTTAGCTAGAACAGGTGACCCCGACGCACTACAGCTTGCGGCTAATCTGATGGAAGCTAACTACACGGCTGGTCTGCAAGGCCGACTAGATATGGCGGCGGACGAAATATTGCGGTCCATGGACCAGCTAAAAGACGATGTACCTAACACAGAAACCTCTGCGCGATTGTTTGATTCTCTGGAAGTATTGATGCGTCAGGCACGTGCAACAGAATCAAAAATGTGGAACTCCACAAAGAATTCCGAGCTTAGTGTGCAAGAGTTGATCGATTCAGGGGCTTTGAGAAGTAGTGACCCTGAAACTCCGTCAGTTCTCGATATGTTAGACGGTTTCTTAGCAGACTATGAAAATCTGCCCGAGGGTATTGATGCCGAACAAACAAAAGACTTGGGTAATTTACTTACCTATGCCCGAGGGTTGCGTGAAAGGTTGACCGTCAATACCCCCAACGTATTGGACGACATGCCCGCTAGTATTGCTAAAAAGTATGAGGAGCTACAAAGTCTTGGCGTAGCTACTCGAATCAATCCTGAGACAAATAGAGTGGAGTTAGCGCCTACTGACTTAATGGGTGCAACGCAAACGAATGCCCAAGAAGAAGCGGCTCGAAAGAAATTTAATGATGTTCAAGAGTACTTCAACGATTTTGATGACACCCCTAGCATAGCGGACCCAGACGCGACTATTAGCACTCAAGAGCTAATAAAGGCTCGCGGCACGTGGCTTGCTTCTATGCGGAACCTGTCCGCGGACCCTACAAAGAAAAACAAGGCTCGCGTCACCGGTAACTTTGCAGACCTATTGCTAGATATCGTAGAAGCCCTTCCTTTTGATCCAGATGCTAAAGCAGGCCATCAGCTTGCACGTGCCTACAGTAAGGCGTTTAACGATGTGTTTACCCGGGCGTTTACCGGTAAATTGGTGGGCAAAGCACGGACCGGGGAACTTAGGACACCTCCAGAGCTTCTTTCTAAAAAGCTCTTTGAGGGCGGTCAAGACGCACTGGCAGTTAAGCTCAATAGTTTCGATGACATGTTTAATTTTCTTAAAGCAAACGACATAGACACTACGTACACGATGGCTGACGGAACCATTTTAGACACTGTGACGGATTCACAGGACTTGATGAACAGACTGCTATCTAACTATGCTTTAAAGTCGTTTGATCCAGAGACTGGAGAAATTAACCAACGTACTTTAAATAAGTTCCGTGAAAACTTTAAAACGGTTTTAGATCGGGATGAGTTTAAGTCTGTAAAAGAAGCTTTGGAAGATGTTGATTCAGCAAAACAACTTTTAGCCACAGTGACAGCAGAGCAGGCCGCGCAAGAAGGCAGACTGAACAGCTTAGTTACTTTTAAACAGCTAACTACCAATGCTACCGAAAGTCCTGTTACAACTATAAATAGTGCCATAGGCGGTTCTAATAAGAAGCCCATGGAAAGCTTGTCTAGTCTTTTAGAGGTTGTAAACAACCCCGCTTTGAGCCCCGAGCAACAAGCGGAGGCCATATCGGGTATGCAACACGCTTTCTTAGATTGGGCCGTAGACAAAGCCGGGGGTAATACCCTAACAGAGGGCAATAACATTGCTTTTAAGCCGTCTAAAATGTTTGAGATTTTGTTTACACCTATTCCAAATGCCAAGGGCAAGCAATCTTTAATTACAGTAAAAGCTAAACCTTCTACAAATAAAAAAGCTCCCACAGAATTTGAGTATGGCGGCTGGCTTTTAGATAATGGCGTAATGGATGAAGGCATGGCGGAACGTATTCATACCAGTCTAATAAAGATGGTTGGGTATCAAGCAGATGTTGAGGCTGGAAACGTAAACAGCTTGGTAAGTGATGCTAGTGCCATGATGGACTTGTACTTAACCATGATTGGTTCTGCGGGTGCCACCAAAACTGCGGAAACACTGGGCTTGCGCGGAGGCACTGGAAACATTGCTATCCCGGCTCGCGGTGCCCAGATGGTCCGAGATTTTTACAATAAGCTACCTAACAAAAACATAACGAAAGTTATGACCGCTATGTTTGAAGACCCCGATCTTTTCGCGCTACACCTACGAAAAGCTAGGGATGCCGGAGAAGCAAATACGATTCGTAATCTGTTAGGTCAAGAACTTCGTGCTAGAGTCGGTATTAACATGCCACGTGTCGCGGCTAGTGCGCTAGTAAGTGATCCGTTGGATGTTGTAGAAAGCGACGAGACAGAACAAGTGCTTGCACCGGCTCCTGCACCTGCACCAGTACCACAACCACAACCAGTAACCCAACTTCAGCAACCAGTGCCTCCTCCCACGATGGCACCGGCTCCTGTTGCACCGCCCACGGCCCCTAGTGGGCCTGTGGACCGGTCACAGTATGCGGCACTGTTCCCTAATGACATGGCTTCTGGATTAATCCGGGCTAGTGATCAGGGGATTGGTAGCTTGATGACATGACCGAGAAGAAGAAAGACAATGTCTTACTTTTCAAAAAGAAAGCGGTAACACCAGAGTTGCCGCCTTCTCATTACACAGTACATGTCTACTCTAACTCCGGACCTGACATGAGTTCTGGGATCAAGCTCGTACAGCACGAAGCAGACGAGAGCAAGAAAAGTACAGAGATGTGGTTCGATGCCGACGAGCTAGAAGATGTGATCTACGTGCTGATGGAGGGCTACGCCTCTATTAAAGGCTTCGACAAAGACCCCCAGATTCATTGAGTTACGACATCTAGGTCTGTCTCTATCCAGACCTTTGCCCCACAAGACAAGGGCTTATCCGGGGAGTAAACCACCCGGGCCACGCACTTACCCTCCAGCATTACTTCGGCACTGTTTGTTTTGCGGTTCTGTGTATAGTCCTTAACCGTAATAACAGGCAACTCAGCGCCCTTGGTGTTGGCCCGGATGTTGTGTTGATTAATGTGGATTCTGGTTTTCATTCTATTGTAGCCACCCCTTAGTATCCTCGTTAAGTACCTTACCGGCGATGTTTATCTTATTACGCAAAGCCTCCAGTATCTTCTCATCAATAGTCGAGGGCGATACCAAATCAATATACGTCACCGACTTCTTCTGCCCGATCCGGTGTGCGCGGTCCTCGGACTGTAGCCTAATCTCTAAGTCATACGAGTTGCTGTAGTAGATCACAGTGTCTGCCGCAGTCAGGGTGATGCCGTAGCCCCCAGTCTTGGGCTGACCAATAAAGAACCGTAGGGGTGAATCGGGGTCTTGAAACCTCGTCACAATGTCCTGCCGCTCGTCCTGCTCGGTAGCGCCATAGTAGGTAGCGACAGCTTCATAGCCAAACTTATCTCTCAACGCTTTAGCTATGCTGGTTATGTCGTGGGTATAGGTGGCCCAGATAATAGCCTTACCTTGCAACTCGTCGGTAACTTCCATCATGCTGTCTAGTCTACCGCTAGGAATGCTCTGTATCTCACCATCGTCGGGCTGTAAGAATCCACAGCAAATTTGTTGCAAACGCATGATCTGAGTCAGGACACTGGCCGTAGTGGCTAACTCCCCATTAGCTAACTTAGCTAACGCAAGCTTCTGCATCTGCACGTAAAGCTTTGTCTGATCTGGGGTTAGCGGTACGTTGCGCTTTATATACACCTTCTCAGGCAGGTCCAGACAGTCCTTTTTTAGCACCCTGTTGCTAAACCGCTCCAGCTTATCTGTTAGTTCTTCTAACCGACGGTACCCTGTAATCTCTTGGAAAGACTTGGCACCCATGGTGCGCTTAACCACGATTGAGTAGCGATTCTGAAACCCGTAGTAGCTGTTAAACCCCAGTGCGTCTGGGTTCAAGAACAGGCACTGGCTAAACAAATCCATAGGGGACTTGGTGATCGGGCTCCCGGTCAAGATGCGGCGGTACTTACTTAACTTTCTAAGTCCGATGATGTTCTTTGTTCTCAGGGCTTTGCGGTTCTTGATGGTGGTGCTTTCATCCACAATCACAAGGTTATTCAGGTGACGCTTACAGAACGCATAGACTACCTGCGTGGCACGAGCCGTGGAGAACGCCTCGGTGTTTACAACAAATATTTTGAGCGCACCGCTGTCATCATCGAAGAACGCCTTCACTTCGTCTTGGTACTTCTTAGACGAGTTGGGGGTCCAGCGCAGGATAAGACGGTCAATACGGTCGGGTACGTGGGCAGGAATCTCGCCTTGCGACCAGTTGTCGTACACCCCCTTCGGTGCCACCACTACACAGGCCTCTATCTTCTTCTGCTCGTAGAGCATAGACATTGTGTCTAAAGCTACCTTTGTCTTACCCGTGCCCATCTCCATGAGCAGGGCATAATGTTTCGCGGCCCACGAGTCTTCAAGAGCGGTGCGCTGGTGGTTGAACGGCTGTGTCTTAAACTCAAAATTCATTTTAATTACCTGTTGACTTTTGGTTATTATAAGATAATATAGGTGATTGTCAAGGCCCAACCGGTGCCTTCAACAACGAAAGGAAAGATGTATGAGTGATTTAAACCAGCTACTGGATATGATGGAAGAGGAGCATGACAGCAAGAACTCTTCTAGCGTTGAAAAAGTAGATCAAGCAGGCCTCAGTTCTGTGGCCGACCTAGCAAGAGCAATCCGGGCGAAAGAAAGCACGATTGCACAAATTGAAAAACAACTTAAAGCCGAGAAAGACCAGCTTCTAAAGCTAACCGATGAAGAGATGCCCTCGATGTTGAGTGAACTAGGCATTTCAGCTTTTGCATTAGACGATGGTTCTCAGGTACAAGTCAAGTCAACTTATGGTGCTTCTATCCGGGTTGCGGATCGACATGATGCCTTTAACTGGCTTCGTGACCACGGCTATGACGATATTATCAAAAATACGGTGTCCTGTAGCTTTGGACGCGGTGAGGACGATAAGGCAGGTGCGTTCTCTGCTTTTGCTGAGAAGGAAGGCTTTTATGCCGAGCAGAAGACAGAAGTGCATTCGCAGACATTACGCGCCTTTGTTAAAGAGCGTGTAGAAAATGGTGATGAATTTCCGATGGAGCTATTTGGAGCTTGGGTCGGTCAACGTGCAACTATCAAGAAGGGGAAATAAAATGAGCAAGGCACCTGTAGTTAAAGAAGAAAAAGCAGTAGCGGTAACCGTATCAACCATGTTTGAGGAAGATGCTGGTAAAGGTATGGAGAACATGGGCCAAGAGGACTTGGCACTACCGTTCCTGAAAGTCCTGTCGGGTAACGATCCGATTCTGGATGAGAACGACAAGGCCCGTAAGGGCGATATCTACAACACGGTGACAGGCCAGTTGTACAAAGGGGCAGATGGTATCAAGGTCATACCCTGTGCGTACCAGCGTCGCTTCATCGAATGGTCACCACGTGGCGAGGGCAGTGGCGCTCCGATCAATATCTTTGAGCCACATCAAGAACGCCCTAAGACTGAGCGTTCCCCTGACGATAATAAAGAGTATGTTGTCGGCGGGACTGGTAGCTATATTGAAGAGACGCACCAGCACTTCGTTGTTGTCCAGAACGAGGACGGCTCTGCCGAAACTGCTCTGATCGCAATGAAGTCTACGCAGTTAAAGAAGTCGCGTAAATGGAACAGCATGATGCAGTCCGTGCAGATGCAGGGTGCCAACGGGCCCTTCACTCCACCGCGTTTCAGCCACGTTTACCACCTCAAGACCATCAAGGAAGAGAACTCTAAAGGTTCTTGGCATGGTTGGGAGATGAGCCGCGTAGCACAGGTAGACAGCGTAGGTACTTACACCCAGTGTAAGGCGTTTGCTGAGTCGATTACCGCAGGTGATGTAGTCGTTAAACACTCCGATGAAAGTGCAGAGACAAACTCCGATATTCCGTTCTAGGGATGCTTGTATCTGGGGGCGGCAAGTGCCGCCCTTTTTTATCTAATCGGAGAATCACATGGTAATTGAGCAATTTATGTCCATCTTTGATGGGCTACAGGAAGCATACGGGACCTTTCGTATAGAAAAGCAAGCCGCTAACGGCAAGGCTCAAGGTAAGGCGGGCGTTGTACGCGAACCACGGACCATGCTGCTGTGGGAAAACCACTTAGGTGGTCGCCATGGAATTGGCATCATTCCGATTAACGAGGACAACAACTGCAAGTGGGGTTGTATCGACGTTGATCAGTACCCTTTGGACCACACTTTGTTGGTTTCAAAGATACGCAAGCTAGACTTGCCCTTAGTAGTGTGTCGATCAAAATCTGGCGGCGCGCACTGTTTCTTATTTACAAACGACTGGGTCACCGCTAAAGACATGCAGAAAGCGTTGCAGTGTATGTCTGCCGCATTAGGCTACGGCGATTCAGAGATATTCCCAAAGCAGATCAAGCTTCACCTAGACCGTGGTGATGTAGGTAATTTCTTGAACCTGCCTTACTTTGATGCAGAAGACGGCCTACGG
>Ga0196903_1000181_pt1 | contig 10937 bp, 14 predicted proteins | sample CB_VirMetaG_2_FD_169097 | JGI IMG/M metagenome (GOLD analysis project Ga0196903, IMG submission 169097) | Freshwater to marine saline gradient viral communities from Chesapeake Bay - CB_1504_2 Viral MetaG (v3) (version 3) | ecosystem: Environmental > Aquatic > Marine > Coastal | place: USA... | reverse complement strand
AAATCTGCCGAGTCTACCGTGGGTGAACCAGTAGTAATACCTAACAGGGAAATAGTTGTAACTTCAGATACAATAGGCACACCAACAGAAGGCGTTCCTGTAGTGATACCTACACCAGTAAGAGGGTAAACAATCTCAGCAGATACAACCCCATCATCACCTAACGGAGCGGAGGCGAGAGGGGAAAATCCTAGCATGGGTTACTCCTACGGTTTAGTGGGCCAGATCACGTTATATGGGAAGCCTTCTTGCGCAGTTATATCACGAAGCGCTTGGCGATACGATGTCCAATCCGGCGTCATGGTGTTGTCGCTTAGGGCCATCCAGTCGGTCTGTTGCAGTAGGTTGTCACGGTGCGATCTGATGTTGCGCCCTGCGTCCTCGACGGACAGGTTGCTGACCTCCCACCCTTGGGTCCATGCGCCATCGACCTCGGTGAGCGCCGTCGGCGTAAGTGTCTGGGTCAGGTAGTCAACCGTAGGCTGGTCCTGCACGGTGTAGGGATAAATATCCCAGACTGCCAAAAGCGCATCACTTGGCACTTTCGGAAAAGACGTATTTGGATTGTCACGGCGTAGTTGCCCGATTGAGTATGTCTCAGGCTGGCCGTTTGTGATCTTCAGGTGTGGCATTCGGATTGTCCTTTATGCGGTGAGGTCGTATTCATAAACTCTATCTGAAACTTGACCAATGACATACATTTTTGTACCGTCCGGCTTGAAAAATAAACCATAAGGTACAGAGTCTTGCGCAGAGACACCAAATCCACGGACATACGATGCAGTAAGTACATCCCAAGCGGTTGAAAGTGTATATTCATGAACATTGTCTGAACCGTTGCCCACAATATACATCGCCATCCCGTCAGGTTTAAAAAACAAAGCAAACGGTTGGTTTTCTTGTCCAGAGACGCTAAAAACCGCCGATACAGTAGCGGATGACACATCCCAAGCAGTGCTTAAATTGTATTCGTTAATATCGTCTCCGGTTGTTCCAGTGACATACATTTTTGTACCGTCCGGCTTGAAAAATAAACCAGTAGGCGCAGTCTCTTGCGCAGAGACACTAAATCCACGGACATACGATGCAGTAGATACGTCCCAAGCGGTTGAAATGTTGCACTCACTTACGGCATCGCTGTTTGAACCTGTAAAATACATCTTTAGCCCGTCAGGCTTAAAGAATAACCCACTAGGGTGAACTTCCGCCCCCAGTTTGCCACGCTCTGTTGAAAATAAAGCAGTGGACACATCCCAAGCAGTGCCAAGATTATACTGGTGGAAAAATGCGTTTCCTGATACATACATTTTCGTACCGTCTGGCTTGAATGTTACTGATCGGGGTGCTGTTTCTTGAGCAGCAACACTAAAACTCTGCACAAGCACAGCAGTAGATACGTTCCAGCCCTCTACTAAGCCACCTGCCCCACCAGCCCCGATAATCTTAGACCACAGCATTACGAACCATCCCCTACAAGTGCGCCATAGAGCGTCGTGCCGACCTTCCACAGCGCAATGACCGTAGGCAAATCAGTGGCCAGCGTAGGAGCCGCACCAGCGTTGTTGACCCATGTTGTAGTAGGCCATGTGATCTCATATGCCGTGCCATCGTCAACGATAAGCGTAATGGCCTCACCCGCAGAAAGGCTGTCTGTAGGTGTAGATGCACCAGTCAAGGTCCACGTCTGGATAGAGCCGTTGGAGGGATCAAGAGCAGGCGTTGTGCCTGTCAAAGCGAATACGTCCTCAACCACAGTTCCCGTGATGATCGGGTCAACCAGTGTTTTGTTGGTCAGAGTGAATGTGCCATCGGCAGTGACTTCTCCGGGTTCACCTTGTGGACCTTGGGGACCAGTCTCACCTTGGATACCTTGGATACCCTGAATGCCTTGGTCACCTTGCGGCCCTGTAGGTCCAGTCTCGCCCTGAATACCCTGAATGCCCTGAATACCCTGCGGTCCTTGGATACCACCGTACCCCAAAGACGTCCAAGCGGTCGTACCGTCCCCAACCTTAAACTGGTCAGTGTCAGTCTCAAGGCCGAACTCACCAGAGGCAAGAATAGGATTGGCGCTTGTCCAGTTAGCAGCCGTGTCACGGCGAAGTTGGATTTGGTCAGCCATTATGCTGTTCCCCCGTCAATAGATTGTGCCGCGATGTAGACCGTACTTGCAGAACCACCGTCAATGCTTTGGGTGAAGTCGTCAGCTACAGCAGAAACGAACACCACCGCACTGCCCGTCAGGTTTAGCAGAGACCCCGTAGAACTTTCACCCAGCACCCGCGTCAAGGTTCCAGCGGAATAAGTCCCTGTGCCGATCTCCCATGCCGTACCGTCCTCAATGACGTAGCGCACCACATCAGTGTCAACCACACCAGCATCAGCAAAGGATTGATAGCCACTCTCGGCAGTGCCAAGGGTAATCGTGCCAGTGCCTGTGGTGGCAGTGGTCATCTTGGCTCTGTTTACGAGAGTTACCATACTAAATTACCTTAAGCGGGATCAGGAATACCGATTGCTACGGAAGACAGTGTGAAGGTGTTGCCGGAGGTGACCGCTTGTGATGCAGACAGAGAACCCGTAGCCAAAAGGCGAGAGTTGATAGTATCTACAATAGCGTAGTGAGTAGCGGTGCCTGTGCCTGTGACAGACCCATCAGTGATAGCTGCAACAGTAACTTCACGGCCACCACCAGCACGGTCAGCAGGTGCGCCAATGCTCAGCGATGTGCTGTTGCCCAGCGTCACGGTCGATACGTTGGCAAAGTCAGTTGCCTCCGCCGACGTGATGTGGATTGCGTTTGCTTCTGTATCCAAAACGGTCAAGCCGTTGTCGAACACGCGGTCATTAAGAGTTGCCATGTCAGGCTCCGTTTATAAAAAGCGATTGAGCGCAGCTATATCACGGACTGACAGGCCAATCAATGTTTTCTGGGAAGCCCGCTTGAACCGTGATGTCGCGCAATACCTGCCGATAGGTGGCCCATGCTTGGCTGTCTACAGGCGCGTCTGCTACCTGCGTCCAGTCGGACTCTGTGAGCAAGGCGTTGCGTTGGGTGCGGGCGGCTGTTGCGAGGGCTTTGGGGTCAACAGGCGGATCAACGTACTCTGCCACGTCATTGCGACCTTGGACCAATGCCATAAGGTCCGCGTTGTTTACCGTCTGATCTGTGTCAGCAGGGTCAAGCGTGTAGGGTATCCAGCCAAACTTGGGATGCTCAATCTCGCAGTCGATAATGTTTGGTTGCGCTGTAAATTTTGCGTTTCTATAGTTCATTTAGGCTATCCTTAACCATAGTTGACCTTGATAGAAGTCGTTGCTGGAACCTATGGGCGTGCTGCTGTGAGTACCAGTGGCCATCCACGTACCGCTTAACCCAGCTGTGTGAACACGACCATAGTAGCCGTTGGATGTGGACGAGGTGCGACCGAGGGGACCAAGGAAGAATAAGGAACTACCCGCATAAGTGTCCCCTTTTGTTACGTCACCGTCGCTGCCTGTCAAAGTGCGACATAACATCGCGTAAGTGCCCACACCGTTCAAAGGCAGTGCAGCGATTGCGGTCGCTACATCCACAGTAGGAGTTGCCGCAATAGCCTGCCCCAACCGCTGCCCAGACACCTGCCCGAATACTGTGGACGTGTCGTCTTCAGCTTGCACTTGGGTTAGTTCAGCCACACCAGCTGGGGCAAAGGTATTAGCACTTTGGTCCAACGTCCCTAAAGCAATCCAAGCATCGTCTGCCTCCGACCGCATCTTCAGGATGTTGTTGGCCGTGTCGTACCATAGCATATTGGCGTAAGTCGTCGCGGGTGCAGTTGCGCCACTGGACAGCGTACCCAACGCCTCCAGCGCATTGTTCAGATCACCACGAAACGCGGGTGCGCTCTGGTTATCAATGTTAAAGTCGTGTTGGGCCATCAATTATACTCCACGATTGCCGTCAGCGCCGTGATTGCAGGCGTCACATTAGCGGCGGTTGATTTCAATACTACCCGAAAGCGGAACGCCCGTCCATAAAACTCCCCAGCGCGAAACTGCTTGTAGTCTGACCACGTTGGCGTCCCCGCAGGGTCGTCGTTTGTCGTTGAGATATAAAACAGCAGGTTCGTGTCCGCAAACTGCGCGGCACCCGTAAAGTCGTCAAACAGCCCCGGCAAGTCGTCAAACAACCCCGGCAAGTCATCCCAAAGCCCTGCGCTCTCGTCCGAGCGGAACACAGCCGCGTCAATACGCGCACGGACACGCTGCGGCGTTGGCGTCTGGCCGTGCTGTTGGCCTTGGCCTTGGTTATCAATCTCAATGTAATCGCTGAAGTCGTAGGTGGCTTCGCTAGGTGCCGTTGACGGGTCCGTGATCTGAAGCTGCGTTCCAGACAACTCACAACCCGTCTTGGTTCCAGTGAACCCGCTATCCTCTTGCTGCGTCAGCGTGTTTGCAAAAGACGGCACCTCGTCCTCACTCACAACAATCGTCGTGTAGTTCTGCGAAGCAATGCCTGTCTTGTCGTATGCGCGGATGAGATAAGAGCCGGGGCGTGTCGGCAGGGCAACCGATGTACCTGGGCGCGGAACCTTGTCCACCGCCGTTGTAGAGTTTGCCCACGTCGCGCCCGTTTGCTCAACTGCGTGACGAATGCGATAAAATGACAAGTCCAGATCAGGAACAGGCTCCCACTCCAGCGTAGTCGTGCCTTCGCTCACCTCGTAGAACATGCCCACCACGTCCTGCGGAGGTGCCGCCGAACCCGCTGTCTGAATACTGCTAGTCTCGGTGTAGTCACCGAAATAACCGAAACTGTTGATTGCCCGCGCACGGAACTTGTAGCTGTCAGGCTCAAGGTCAACGGCCTCATAAGTTCCAAGCCCGCCAGAACCCAGTGACTTCCAATCTGACGTGCCAGCCTTGGCAAACTGCACCTCAACACGGTCAACCGCCTCTGGGCGTCCCGTCGTGATGTTGATTGTGATAACCTCAGTCAGCTTTTCGCGCACGATGCGCAGGCTTGGCACAATCTGGTCGGCGGGAATGCCCAGCGTTGGCACATCGTCATAGGCCAAAAGGTTTGAGTTGTTGGCGATGATTGCGCTTTCTTCCGCGCTCCAATCAAAGGCCGCTTCGCTTGTCTCTCGAAGTGAAAGCGTCACACGCAGGTCGCCAGCGCCTTGGTTTGGGCCAAACTGCCAGCCAATCACTTCAAACTCTTTTTGGTCCCAGCCATACCGCTCAAAACTCAACGCAATGATTTCACCGACTTCTACGTCAAGCGCGTTCAGGCCGAAGTCTGCGGTAAATGCCATTTGCTCACGGCCACGGAACAGCGTCAGCTTGGCGATGCGCTGCGCAGCCGCCGCGCTGGTCGTCATTGGCAGCGCAAGGTCAAGAGACGTTTGCTCGCCGCCGTCCTCGGCCTCAAACACGGTTGACGTGATAGGCGGATAGTCGGTCGTAATCCAGCGCGATGCTGCGTCCGTGAATGTACCTTGAACAGCGTTAAACTGGTCACGCAGGTTTGTCCGCGTATCAAGCGAAATGCCGCTGCGGAGGTCATCCATTGTTAAGATTTTTGTCGGGGCCACATAATCAGCAGCCACCAGCTTCCACTTACCAGCGCCCCAGAACAGCGTTCCTGCGCAGGCCGTCATCATGCGCCCCAATATAGTGCTGTGCGACTCCTCGGCGCCCACAACGCCGTTCATGGGGTATCTGGCCTCAGTCCCCCCGCCTGATAGCGGAACGGCTTGGTCGCACACGTTCGCCGCCGTCTGAAACGCCACGTCGTCAATGTCGTTGTCTTCCATGCCGTAAACCGACTGGATGTAATCGCGCACGCACAAAGCCGCATTATCGCTCCATGCCGTTGTGTCGGTGCGCGGGTCGTAAACCTTCTTGCCCTTCACAACAGCCGTTATCATTGGCAGCCCATTGGCAAACACGTCTTGGTCGTAAGCAAAGCGCACATAAAGATAGGCGATGCCATTGCCGACAAAGGACGAATTGACTTGATTGCTTTCGCTCACCAGGTCAGCGTCTGCTGTTGTTTGGTCGCCAAGGTGCTTATTGATGCGGATTTTGTTCTTCCACTTACCCCCAACAAAGCCATTCCCGTCAACGCTCACAACCTCATCGTTGATGTAAATGTCGCCGATCTCCTCAACCTCATGCCCTGCCAGCGCAATGACTTGGTGCAAGAACTTGTTGTTCGTGCCGGTGGTTTCGTAATAGGTGATGGTGCCGCCTTTGCGCATTTGCCCGTAAACAAATTGGTGCGGCGAAACTGGGGTTTTGTCGTTAACGAGCAAGCCCTGCGAACCTTGCGAAGCGAGCGAGCCAAAATCAGGCTTTGGCGAAAGCGCCTGTATTGCCCAAGACGTGACGGCGGTGACAGCAACGTAGGTGGCAACATAAATTGCGGCCACAGCAACAACATTGGTGACTGCAAGACTGCTGACTATCCAAGCGGCTGCTTGAAATGCCCTCGGAGACCTGTCCCAATCGGCATGACGCATCACATTGAACGGTGTATTTTTCATCATGTCAGTCGCCTATGAACTTGGAGTACGTCACGTCCTGCGGACTATACCCCATTCTCTCAAGAATTACAGCAAACGGTTTGTGGTGCTTCATCCCGATTGTGAACGTCGAAACACCATCTTTCTTCATGCAGCGCTCCGCAAACTCAAACAGCCTCTTGGCGTTCCAACCTTTGCGATGCTTGGGGTGAAGGTAGACAAGATCAGTCATCGCCATAAGGTGATCTTTGTAGTGCAAGTGACGCGTTTTCAACACAAAGACATAGCCGACAAGCACGCCATCGTCCCGCGCAGTAAAAATATCCAGCCGACCATCAGCCTCAAGCTGAAAGTAAGCATCCCAATCAGGGTTGAGCGCAATCTTGTCCTTGTTCAGCGCAATCTCGCGCCAATGCGCCAAGAATAGCCCATACAATTCATGCCGTATCTTGCGCAAAAACTCTTGCTGATACTTTAGCCGTTGCGTCCCCATACGATCTCCGCATCCTGAATTGCCGCAACATAATCAAAAAAGGTGTCCGTCGAGTGTCGTGATTTTTGACTTGCGCTGGTGTATCGACGGTTGCTGGACTTCTCTGCCTCAACCATTTTGCTATCCACAAGAATATCAATGACACCAGTTTCGGCAGTGTCTTCAATCGTCATCTTGTTCAAGCGGCCCGTGAACACCTCAACCACGTCAACCGCCGTCACGTCCCCGAAGTAAACGCGACACTTGCGGCGCTGATAAGGCTCCTGCAAGGCCAAGCTGATAAGATCGCCGGGGACGCCATTCAGACTGACAGTGACCGCCTTTGCGGACAAGTCAGCAACCTCCTCCAGCCCCGTGATGCCAACAAGCTGCCCAGCGCCGATGTATGTGTCGCCGTTGATTGTGCGCTCGCCGTACCCGCTCCAGAAACGGATTGTACCGCTCGTCAGCGCCAGCTCAACCGCAAAGTAAGGTTGCGCCGTATCGCCTGCCCATGCCGTTATGAGAGATGATGCTACCGTGCGGCTCATATCGCCTCCCTCGCGCCAAAGGTGATGGAGTATTGCTGAATGTCAGCCGCCCAGCCTGTTTCATTGCTGGACAGGCGGAAGACGCCGACGCAGTCAGATAGCGTGGCGGAAACGGCAGCCGCGGCTGTGCGCAGTGACGGCCATATTTCCAAGTCAGCCGCCGCACCTGTGCCGGTGTAGCTTTGCGTCACTTTGTGCAAGCGCGACGCAGCACCAGCGCCAAGCTGGATGTAGTCCCCCGGCAGGAGCGTCTCGCCGGTTGGCACAGTCGCGCTGACAGTGTTTGCGCCAGCGTCGCCCGTGATGGTGCAAGCTGACGCCGTACCCCTCAACACGCACCCCAACGGGTCGCCTAACAAGAACGTGCCGGACTGCCCCCGCAGCGAAAGCATAAAAGCGTTCCACTCCTCTGCCGACGAACGCTTCATCGGTGGCAGCGTAATATCCGCTGTCCACATCTGGCCGGGGTATGCGTGCGCCTGCCCGCTAAATGTAAACGGTGACGCGCTGTAAGCCACTGCGTTGACCGCCCTAAAATCAACGGCGCGAATGCCCGTCACCGTCGGCAGTGATAAGGGATATGTGATTGCCATTATGCGAAAGACCTTCCGTAAGAGCCGCCGCGCAGCTTTGCATCAGCCACCGCCGCCTTAGCCGCGTTTGCAATTTGCGGCATCAACGTCTTGATTTCAGTCCGCACCGTTTGCTGTACGCCAGTGCTGACGTTGATTGTCTGGTTGACAACAACGGAGTTGCTACCGCCCATGTTGCTTGTTTGCGCCGGTGATAAAATGCGGCCATCCGTCTTAGGCACAAACAATTCACGCCCGCTTTCGCCGGTCATGTAGGACTGCCCAGCCTGAACAGTTCCGCCGGATGCGCGTGCAATGGGGCGGATGCTACCGTTAACGGGCGATGTGCCGCCCATGCCACCAAACATGGATGGGTCGCCAATGAAGCCGCTGACCAAGCCAACAATCTGCTTCACCACGAAAATGCGATACAGTTCCTTGATGATTTCCGTCGCCATTCCTTTGAAGGCTTCGCTGGCTGTTTGCGTTCCGTCAACCATAGACATAAAGGCGCTTTCCATGCTGCTTTCGACGCCTTGCATTGCGCTCTCCAAAAATTGCGCATTAAAACCAAGCTGCTGCAATGCAGGTGAAGCCGTCGCCAAGTTTGCAAGCAATTCGTCCGTGGATGCCGACGCGCTTGATGCGCTTGAAGACAATCTATCGGATGCATCAATCGGGTTTGCCATATCCTCGCCAAAAGTAACCATGCCATTGCTTGCGTTAACAAGAGCATCTTCAAGTTCGGCAATGTTTGCGGTTGTTCTTTCAAATTGATCTGTCAATTCTTGGTCCGTAGTAAGCATTCTGGCCTGCTCGGTGCGCAGTTCCACCAACCGTTGTTGAGCCGCTTCATATGCTGCAATCTTGGACGGGCTTACAAGCGTATCAGGCGCAGCGCTAATGCTCATCGCTGCATCTTGGCTGGCTTCAATCTGGTTAATTAGCGATTGATATGCATCCGATCCGAGCGCAATGGCCTTTTGCTCATTAATAGCTGCTTTGGCATTTTCTTGGCGTGCCATTGCTTCTTCAAGTTTTTGTCGTGCCGCTTCCGCAGACATTGACGTTGAACGGCCAAGCGCGATGTCCAGTTGCTGAGACTGCCTAATCTCATCGCCCATCGCTGCAACAACATTATCAGTCGCAATTTCCAAGTCGGTTTGCGGGTCAACAAAATTCTCAACCGCCTGAATTGCCCCGACAACATTCTTGACTAAGGCAGCAAACCCCTCCGCGCCTGTCACAAGCAACGGTATCAATTCAGCCAAGGCAACCGAAAGCTGCGCATTGATAACCCTTGAAGCCGCATCAAGCTTTGTCTGGGCCTCTTCCGCATTGCGTATTAAATCTTTATCAATAACCGCGCCAGCCTCTTTGGCAGCACGCTGCATCTCGCCCAATGCATCACCACCTTCGCGCAGCATATTGACCATTGCCACACCTTCACGGCCAAAGAGCGCCGCCGCTTGCGCAGCGCGTTCTGTGGGGCTTTCAATAGATTGCATTTCATCTGCAATAATCTTCAATGCATCTTCAAGCGGAATTTTTGTAAGGTCGGATGCCTCAAGGCCCATTTCCTCAAGCGCCCTTTTGGCTGCGCCCATGCCCATTTCAGCCTCGCCAAGACGCTTTGAAAACCGCTCAAGGCTGGATGTAAACGCAGACTGCGAAACGCCCGCGCCTTCAGCAACGAAACGCAATTCTTGCAAGGCATCGGTTGTGATGCCGATCTGATCTGCTTTCTTGCCGATTTCGTCCATCTCGGTTGTTATGCGCCGAACCTGCGCAACAATAATTCCAGCACCAAGAGCGGGCAAAAAACGTTTAGCCGCAGATGAAAGCATATCAAAGTTCTTGGACGCCGAACTTAAATTCTGGTTAGACCGCTTCTTGAAATACTCAACCCGGCGCTCGGCTGCCTTCATCTTGCGCTGAAACTCTTTGTCTCGCGCAGTCAAAATGACGTTTAGTTCTTCTGCCTTAATTGCCATCAACGCGCCTCACAAGTTCGCGGTATTGTTCCGCAGTCATTGCATCTTTGCCGGGCTTGGCTGGACTGTGGGCATCGCTCCAGCCCTTAAACACCAGCCAAGTGTCTTTCGGTATCATATCACGAATTTCACTAGGCCGTAAACCAATCACAATGCCGTTAGCAATCATGGCGCGGACATTCAGTCGCTTTGGGTTTGGCTCACCGTCTTTTTTTTTACGTCAGCCTCGTCAACACTGTCCGGCATAAACGCAACACCAAGAACGGCTTGCCCAATTTGGTAGAGCCGCATCAGGTCTTCAGGATTGCAGCCCAAAATAACCTTGTCGGCTTCATGGTCTTTTAACCCGCCGCCGACCAAGGCCAATGCCAACAAATCACGCACCTCGGTGCTAGTTGGCTTTTTGCCGCGCCCAAAAAAACTTTCCCACAATTCAAAAATGCCGCGATGCTTATCCTCAAACCGCTCAATCTCGCGGTTCCGCATCAAAAACACATAAGAAGCGTCCCCGATATATTCGGAGACGCCCCCACGCGGCGCTTCAGCCGTGATAGTCATCAAGCAGCCGTAAAGGTAACGACGCCGGTACTTTCAAGCGACAAAGAATAACTCACGCCGCCCTCTGTTTCGCCGCCATACTCAACGCTGGTTAAGCGAAACGCGCCTGCATATGTTCCAAAGTCTGGAACAACAACTTGGAAGTTTGCCACGTTGTCAGCGGCCATCGCCACTGTGTTCATCCGCGCCTCGGTTGTGCTATCCTCAAAAAAGCCATCGCCCGAAACTGAAACGTTCTTTAAACCTGCAAGCGTTTCTGTCCACAAAGCACCTTCCGG
>Ga0196903_1000179_pt1 | contig 11020 bp, 11 predicted proteins | sample CB_VirMetaG_2_FD_169097 | JGI IMG/M metagenome (GOLD analysis project Ga0196903, IMG submission 169097) | Freshwater to marine saline gradient viral communities from Chesapeake Bay - CB_1504_2 Viral MetaG (v3) (version 3) | ecosystem: Environmental > Aquatic > Marine > Coastal | place: USA... | reverse complement strand
CTATATACTGTATTTACATCTATTGCCATATTAATATTTTATTTTATTTAAAAGAATAGGCCAACCGAAGTTGACCTACTCCTATAAATATAGTTACGTATTAAGAGAATTTTTTCTCTATACTTTTGTATACTTGCATACCTTCGTCAGTTTTAAACCAACTTGCTAATGCTGAGTATGGGTGCTCTTCAAAAGGAACTGTCATAAGTTTTTTCCCATTTGATGCCCACATAAACGTTTTTTGATCACCTGATATAGATAATATTCCCGCTTCAACGGCTCTAATACCAAAGCTTCTAAGCTCTACATTTTCATCATTTGCTAAGCTTATAAATAAAGCAGGATTGTTTTTAGCAAGCAACATTAAATCTCGTTTAAGTTCTTTGCTTGTCATCTTATTAACCGCAGTTCCTAATTCTGTTCTAAGGATTGCTTCTGCATGGTCTACATCTAACTCCCGAGCCAATATCAACGCTTCAATTTCAAGTTCAATATCTTCTAACTCATCTACTGCAATTGCAACATCATCTTGTTCTCTATACGTCCCACCTTTTTGCGGGTGGTATAAAGAAAGCAACTTTTGTAAATTTTGCTTAGCCTTTGGTACTAAAAGTACTCCATCTACAAACACAATGTGAGCGATCGTTACATGCCCCTTCTGCTCATCCACAAAAGGAGAGTTTTGATTTGTTGCATATCTTAGCTCTCTTTGTTGTCCCGTTTCTTCATCAAAATGTAATAAAGGAAACCTTGAAGAATGCTTGCTGCAAAGTGTAAAAGTTAGCGGTGACGTGCCGTTCGCTAAATAGTATCTTCTATCTTTAATCTCCCACTTAGGCTTTGAGTTTTTTACTTCAGCAATAGGAGCTTCTATTAAAGTCTCTTCTTGCATAATTTCTTGTTTAGGTGCCGCGCTTTTTGTGGCTACCTTTGATTTTTGGGCTTTTGTTGCCATAATAAAATATAATATAAAAATTAATAATAAGAGTAATAGTTACCCCCATCTAAAAGACGAGGGTAACATTACAATAGTTAATACTAAACAGTCGCCGTAAATAATACGAAGTTGTTAGCAGCTTGAGTAACTAAACATCTTTCAGATAAGAAGTTAACTGTCATTGCATCTAAATCAGAAGTAGTAGCACCTCCAACAGATCCAGTAAGCCAAGACTTCATTCTTCTATCGTCAGCTTCAGAAGCTCTGTAACGTACGTGTAAGAATGGTCGTCTGATGTTAGTACCTAACATTTGATCGTATACTGTACTTGTTCCAGCAGGAACCATAACACCGTCAATATCTTTAACTAAACCTCTTGTAGAAGCATCGTTTAAATATTTCCAATCAGTCTTGTAAAAGTCATAAGAACCTCTTCTAAAACCATCAAATCCTAAGTTCAACGCCATTTCTTCAGAGTTTTCAAATACACCGTAAGATGTACCGCCTGCTCCGTAAGAATTTTGTGCAGCTAACATATCATCAAAATCTAAAGAAGTAGATCTGTTCAAGAATAACATATTCTCCTCAATTGCTCCTTGCTTATCAAGATTCTGTAGAATGAAATCAAAGTCTTGCAAAGCACTTCTGTTTCCAACTCCTGGAGTTACATCACCACTTGCATAGTTTTGGTATACATTACCTCTTGCTTTCACTGCGGCAAATAAACCTTCAGTACCAGCAGATGTAACTGTTGCATTCAATGCAGCGGCTACGGTTGATCCATTGCCAGCTAACTCACCTTCTACCATTGCCATTTCTAAGTAATCTTGGAAACGTAGTCTTGTTTCTCCTTCAGACTTCAAGTACCATAGGTATCCTGATGTTCCATCTTCAGCAGCAACTTCAACCCATCCAATTTGTGCAGCATCAGAACCACTAATTTCATAAGTGTCCTTAATAATAATTGGTTTATTGCTAAACTGTGTAAATGAAGCTTCTAAAGAACCTGCCATACCATTTGTTCCTTTAGCAAATTCAGAACCGTAAACAAATAAGTTTACAGCCTCATTTCCAAAAGTTACGTCGCCAGCAGCAGCTGATGAAAACAATTGCTGAGTGTAAGGTAATAAAGTAAAAGTTTGAGCTCCTGCAGCCGCAACAGATACATATGCTTTCAAGGTTCTTAGTCCATCAGCACTAGATACTACTACTGTGTTTCCAACTCTTACTGAGTTTTCCAATGCAGTACCTAATGTTACAACCCCTGTAGCAGCCACGATAGATACCGTAGAGTTAGCAGTTACTGCATCATTTTTGTATCCAATGTGCAATCTGTTTTGCTCAGACCATACAACTTGGTCAGAAGTCATTGGCATCTCAGCACCAACCATACGTAAGAATCCAGATAAAGTTCTGTTTCCATATCGCTCTACCTCAGCTTCGTAAAGCTCTGGTAAATATTGTTGTGCAAAGTTATTTGAATTTGCTCCAGCATCTGTGAAGTCTAAATAATTGCCTACTAAGGCGGTTTTTGTTGGTGTTGGCACTAAGCTAAATCTGCCTAGTGGGTCTATACCCGTTCCAAAATTTCCCATTTTTGTTTTGTTTTTTTAATTGTTAAATTTTCTGTTTTTAATTCTTAATTTTGAAGAATCTGCTCCGCTTATAGCTTTAACTTTAAGACCATTAATAAAAACACTATCGCCAGCTGTTTGTCTTGGAGTGTCTGAAATGTTCTTTGAACTATTCACAACATCCTTAACAGCGTCTGCTTTACCTTGCTCATAAAAATGATTTGCAATCTTGTCTACATTTGAAGCTGCATACATAGCTTTGTGATACTCTTTGTGGTCTGTTACCTCTCCGTCTTTTCCTAGAAACTTTCCAAGAATATTAGAAATATCAGACTGTTTGTCAACAAGACTAGTTGGATTATTTACACCATACCTGAACTTTTTGTCCCCAACGTTAAAATCAAAACCTTTGAAGTCGTTGTTGAACATTTCAGATGTAGCTTTTTTAAACCTTTCATGTCTGTCAGTATTTAAACTTTGCTCTTCTTTATGCCTGTTAAAGAAATCCATTGCTTTTTGCTGCTCTTGGGTTACGCCTGGTCTTAACTTAATCTCATCGTAGTATTTACCCTTCAAGTTTTCTAAAAAGCTTTTGGCTTCTGAAACCTCCTCTTTAAACGCAAGCTTTCGTTTGCGTATGTCTCTTTCTTCATCTAAGTCCTCGTCATACGAAAAGTTATCTTCTAAAAGGAAATTTATCTCATCATCGTCAAGATGTGGTTTACTTTTTTTATAATACTCTTTTAACAAAGTATTGTTGTCTACTGCGCTGTAGTCTGCGTTTAATCTAATATAGTCCTCAATGTTCCCACCTGTTTCCTCCATAAAGGCCACAAGCTTTTCAACGTTCTCAGGTAGTGGCTTTCCAGAAACACGTTCGTCCCTGATTGCCTCTTTAACTTCTTTAGAAACCTGTTCTACTTCCTCTTCTGTTACTTCTTCAATCCCAGAAAACCCTCCATCTTGAATGGCGCTTTCCCCTGATGATACTTCTGTATCCACTTCTTGTACAGTTTCGGCTGGTTTATCTGCAACCACTGTTGTTGTTTCTTGCTCTTTATTGGCATTGTCTTGGTTTAAATCAACCTTAATAACATCTTCATCAACCTTGCCTTTAGTAGATAAATCTACTTTGATAGCCTCGGTATCTTTATTAAGCTTTTTCATTTTAGGTTTACTTTTTATTTTAAAGTCCCCCTCTTGTTTTACTTCTTCTGACATAATATAATATAATATAAATTAAAAAATTCTATTTACTTTGGATCAAATTCATTTAAACCAAAACCCCCACTTAATACATCATTACCTGAACTTTCAAAGTTTTTCGGTAATAAGTTGTTTTTTCTTTGGTCAATCATTTCTGATTGTTGAGTTCCAGCAATTTTTGTTCTCTGATCTTTTCTATCTTCAATCTCTTGCTCTCTTTTGGTCTCAGATTTAATTCTTGCTTGCGCTAACTGCATGTTAAAGTTAAACTCTTCAGCCATAAGCTCTCGCTTTATTTGAGCCTCTGTTTGCATTCTTTGTATCTCAAACTGAGACTTAGCTTGTTCAATGCTTACTTTCTCTGCGGTTAATGCTTGTTGTTTTTGAACCTCACTCATAGCTGCCTTTTCTGCAAGCTCTGCATTTGCTTGAGCCTGAGCTTGTATGTTAGCTTGTTGAGCTGCTTGAACTGCTTGTTGTTTCTTTTTTCGCTTATCTTTTAACATTTCATTTGCTAACTGCAAATTATTAACCTGTCTTAAATCTATAGCGTCCTCAAGGTCTATACCTCCGGATTGCAAAGCAACCTGTATGTTTTGTTCTAGCTGTGCTTTTTCTTCGTCGTCAGGCTCTAGTTCAAGGAATATACCAAAGTCGTGTAAATTAAGCTTTGACACTTCGCTTAATGTAGCAACATTAAATCTAGATACACTGTTCTGCAATGAATTTGCTGTTAATGCAAACTCTAAAGAATCAGCTATTCTTCTAGAAACGTTTTCGCACGTTCTAAGAGCCAAATAACAACTTGCCTGTAGTATGTGTCTCGTTGCAACATTGGATTGATTAGCGGCCATCTTTTGCAGCCCTACGAGCGCATCTTTAGCTGGGGCAGAACCATCTCTTGCTTCATTTAACCCAGTTACATCTCGTATCATTTGTAAATAGTATTGATACGTTTGTATTAGTGATTGTATTTTAGCTCCTCCACTTGATGTCTGAAGTTCTTGAATTGGCACCTTGCCTCTGTTCATGTCTCCATCTTGCGTCATAGACCTACCTAAAACACTACCCGTTTGGAAATACATATTAAGTGCTTCTGCAGGATTGTAGTTTGTTCCGTTACCTAAGTCAACTTCTGCTAATCCATCTACATCTAAGAACACCCCGTCAGGAACCATTCTTGACATTACTTGCTGTAGCTTAAGGTGAGTCAATTGAATCATGTCAGCAAACCCCGTTATGCGGTTAACTAATGAATCAATCCTTCCATTATACATTCTAGGGGCACATATAACATAATTCATATCTACCTTAGTGGTGTCTGCAAATGGTCTTGTCATATTTTCCGCAAGCTTCCATTCTAGCATCTGGTTATTACCTAATACTTTTGCTCCACTATACAACACCTCTATGCTTCTTGATACTTTTTTAAATGTATCATTCTCTGGGGGATTAAAGTCATCTGACTTTTGTATAACTTTTTCTAACCCGTTAATGCCTTGTTTAATTTTAAATACTTGGCTGTTGTAAGTCTTGTACTCAAAATATAATATTTGAACCGTGTTGTTGTCGTAACCTTGCCACCCGGTAATCATCTCCCTATTCCCAGGCATTTCCTCAATTCTTTTTAGCTCGTCTGCTGGAATGTTAGGAAATTGTTTTTTTAACTCAGGTATTGTAACAGACTTTACTTCTCCAACATAGTATATGTCCTCAAAGTTTGGGTCGTCTGTGTAAGAATAAACCATTCTAGCTGGGTCGCAATACTCAGTAACGACTCCGTTAGCTTTATTCCAAGTAGTCTTTACAGCTCCAATGCCCAACACAGTTAAATCGTAGTTGTATCTTTTTTTAACTTCTTCAAACTTATTAGTAGCCAAAACCTGGTTTATTACTTCTTCTTCAGCAATTTCAATTGATTGCTTATAGTCAAGCTGCATGTGAACTGAAAGCTCTTCTTTAGTTTGCGGCAGTGCTTGAGGGTTAGGGCTATTAAATGCATTTATACCAATAGCAGATTGTATTTGCTGAAGCTCTTCTTTAGCGTACATGTCCTGAAGTATAGACTGTGCGTAGTCTGTTCTTTTCTTTAAAGATTCCGGGTCTTGTGCGTAAGCTTTTATCTGATAATTCTTTTCGGTTATTCCATTTGTAACAATGTCTACAAATTTTGAAATAACAGGTACGGGCTTCCAGTCTAAGTTTAAGTAAGACATGTCGCCATTAATAGCTAACTCATCTTTATATTTTTGTACGGGCTGTTCTCCTCTTGCGTAAAGTCTTAGTGAGTGATACTTGCTGGTGTTAGTTGCAAACCTATTACCGTTTCCTCCTTGCCTAAACCATTCCTGCTCTATAGCCCTACCTACTTGAACGCCATACTCGTAGCTTGATTTTTCTGCGTCACTAACCACCTGGCTAGGAAATACACTGTTTGGATTTGCGCCTACGTTCATTTAATTTATTATTTTTGAATAACTTCCAGAGTTGTCATATCTCTTAAACCCTAAATTTATATTTTTTCTTACTACCTTGTTTATTGGTGCGTAACGATTTCTGTTACAAGCCATAATGGCTAATCCAGAACTTATGGACGCATCGTGCTTTGTTCTATTGTTTATATTAAATCTTGCCCAATCTTCTAAAGTTCTTTGAAAGTACATATCCCCCATTTCATCATCACCTAATATTCCAACAAGTTCCTCAATATATGTTTCTATTGCAGCAGCGTGTGCTTGCATAATGTCTTGACTTGAGTTAGGTATTCCACCTATTTCTTTTTCTGTTACAGATAGTTTGTTATAATTTTTGTCAGGTCTGTTCATTGAGTAGCCTCTATAGCCTCTTCTTTTAAAATGATATAAAAGTCTTGGCTTGTTGTTCTCTGCTAGTATTGGCATACCGTAAAATACGCAAGCCATTAATACATCTTCAAAAAATATCTCTGCAGTTTGTGGCCTTGCAATGTATTCTAAGAAGAAGTGATTGCTTGGTGCTTCTTCCATGCTAAACTTAGTAAGACCGTGAAGGGAGCCATTAGAACCTCTCTTGTCAACTGTACCTGATATATCGTAGCTGTCACAACCAAATGCCCCAAGGTGTTCGTTTCCAGGATAATTAGTCCCGTTCTTTGGTATTACTCTATTCTGCATTCCTGTTGGTGGTATCCATGATACATGAAACCTACCATCTTTGTGTGGCATAAATATTACTCTCGTATCCTTAATACCATTCTCCCATTGAAAATTACCTCTAGTAATTAACGTGCTTGCAGCCATAGATTCATTGTGGTCTACTTGCTGATATATTTTTGTTAAGTTAAATAAAGATTCTTTTGCCTCATCTCTGAATGCGTGCTGTTCCGTTCTTGGAAACTGTCTATAAAATTCATTTAACCCGTCTTGATCATCTTTTAAACCTGCAACTTCATTATTCCAAAATTCAATAACACCCTGCTTGATTGGTATTCCATAAGGGTCTTCTACTGGTTCTTCGGGTGTATCAAATACAGGTAGTCCATAAGAATCAATGTATCCCTCGTAGTTCCATTCCATAGGTATGAACAAAGAATATAGTCCTGAAGCAGTCTGTCCATTGCTGTTTCTCCTCGTGACGTCTGATGCATAATATAGCTTTTTAAAATTATCTCCCCCTTTATCTAGTGCATTTGATGTTGAACCCATCATACACTTCCCAATAATTCTACTACCTAATCTAAGACAAGTCTTTGTAACCCTCCAATTATTTAGTATGTTATTAGGCCTTTCCCATTTACCTGACTCGTCATGTACAAGTAACTTTAGTTTTTCTCCATCATAGGAGTTGTCACCTGTATTCTTCCAGTCAATAGTAGTATCCAATCCCTTGAGATCTTCCGGGTTTTCGTTAGCGTCAAGTTTCCTTCTCGTAAGTTTTGAAGCAGGTATTCTATATGCAAGTTCTGTCTTCGGTCTATCCATACCATCTTGTATGGGTTTAAAGAAGAAAGGGTAGTTAACCGATATTGGTACGACTTTGTCGGTAAACATTTTCTTTGCATCAGGACCTGACTTTGAAAGTATTCCATATCTTGAATCTGTTGATATGGTTGCAAGGTTAACGATTTCTCCTGACGACATGAACGAAAATCCACTCCGTCTATTTTTGAGGTAGTCCATTCCAAAACATCTATGGTCTGCCTTGCAGGCTTCCCAGAATATATAGAATAACCTGTTTGATTCTCTAAAATCGGGTGGCCCAACATCAATCTTTGACCATTGCAGGTACATATAATGAGTGCCAGTAATGTAAGTAGGATTACCCTTATTATTAAACCAAAATCCATTCTCTCTTCTTTCAAATTCTTTCTCAATATAATCGTACCATTTTTCTTTAAAATCTTCAGGGTACTCCTTCCAATCAAAGATTGTTTTTATTCTACTTAATTCTTTTGGGTACTCGGTGTGAGACCACTTCTTGTCTTTAAAGTTGTGAGTTTCAAACTCAGCAGGTAGTGCTATCTTAAGATTTTGTATTTCATAAATCTCCCCTATCTTACCCGTTTTACTTATAATGACCATGTCATGATCCTCATCATAACCATACTTCCAGGTCTTGTGCCTGTTTTTCTTTTTTATAGTAGATGCCTTTATGTAGTTGTCTAGAACTTTATATAGTGTCTGTTCGTACATACTAATTAAATTTAGCCCTACCTTCCGCAAACCCTTTGAACTCGCTCTTTTTCTTAGTGTCGTCTTTAGGGTTTTCGTCTAACATTTCTTCTTCTTGCTCAATTCTGTTTAGGATTTCAAATGCGTCAAATATTGCTAGCTTTTTAGTTGCAGCAGCATTCTTTAACTTGTCTGCCGTTAAGTCGTCGTCTGAATCAACAATAGCCTCCTTAGCGACCTTTATTAATTCCTCAACCGCTCTTTGCCCAGCTTGGATTATATTCCTCTTCGTTTCCTTTACGTTCATGTTTCGCAACAATGTTAATTAATTTCATACAATATAATAGTTCGCCATCAATGATAAACTCAAATTCTGACGTTGGCCTGAAAGATACTAAATCTTCTTCATTTATTCCTAGGTCGGCCAGACCTTTGTTCCCAAACTTTAATATTCCAACAAGTGGCTTTTCTTTATCTAAAGAAAAAATATTATAGCTCACTAAAGGTTTTACAAAACAATAATCAAGATTAGTCTTATTTGCTCCATACATATATATCTGCTCAGGTGAGCAAGCATACATATCTTCTTTAATAAAACTTCTACTGTTTTTTTCGTTACCTCTAATGTCATAGAATCTTCTAAATACGTTGTGGTGTACTATGACTTTATCCCCAACTTTTATGTTAGTTTTTATAGCTAATGGTAAAGCCACCACCTCGGCAACTTTACTCACACTTTTAAATTCCTCAATTCTTGTATTTACAATTAGGTCAACCTCGTCAACCTTAACAGTATTGTTGTATCTACCCTCTATAGGTTTTACGATAAAATCGTGAATACTTTTCATTAATACTGTAAATCGTACTCAACTGAAATAGCCATATTGCTATTAAACTTTTTCCAAGGTAGAACTTCGTCACCCTTTTTTATATAGATGTTGTAAGAACTATCTTTCTCATCAAGGAGAATGTTAGATATTTCATGACCACCATACACTTGCTGTCCTACAGAATAGTGCATTGCGTCATTTTTGTAATCAGATCCTATGCTGATTTTTCTTACAACACTACTCATTACTTAGATTCTTCTTCCTCAACATCGGTATAAGTACCGTCATCAAGATTAATGTTTACACGACCATACTTTTCTTCTAGTGTGGTTTTTGTTTCTTCAACTTCTTGATTTACATCAAGCATTACGCCCATGACCTCGTGCTTTCTAAGTTCTAGCGTTCCGATGTCTTGTTTAATCTGAGCAATCTTTGTTTGCTGCTCTCTGATGAGCTCTAGCTCTTCATCTGTTATTCTCATTATATTAAATTTAATTTGATTACTTACTTCTTATTATTACCTATGTTTTTTTATTTTTCTGCTGATGAGCCATAATAGTAGGCAAATATGTTAGATATTACTACACCCTCTACCATACCCATCAGGTGAACAAACAGCTCGTTGTGTAAAACACCCTCCTCGTAAACTACTGCGTAGATAATAAATAGGAATGACACTAGGCCTACAATTCCTGTAAGCATCATCATTATATCTTTGCTACCCGTCTTCTTAACTTCAACCTCTCTACTCCTTGCAGAGTCTCTGTCTTTAACCTCTAGCTCGTACATCTCTTTTGTCTTCGCTAAAGCAACCTTCTTGACTTCAGGGTCAATCTTGTCATCTTTTTCAATGAGGTTCTTTACCATACCTAACACACCAGCATCTGGAAGTAAATCTCCAGCTACCTCTAATATGTGTGGTGCAGCATTACCTAAAAATGCTCCGAGCTTTGTATCCTTGAATTTTTTAGACATTGTATTTTTTATCTTTATATTTAGTCTTAGACTTACTGTAGGCTTCTTTTTCCCAAGGAGAGTTTGCAGGACTAGCCATAGCTATCTTAGCATTCTTCTTTGAGTAAGATTTCCCCTTCCAGTAAATGTTCTTGTCGTCATAATCTAAGTCGCCTCTAGCCATTTGATTAATGTGAACCTCTTCGTGTCCAATAACCTCATCGTGAAACTTAGGGTCTAGCTTATCATTTATTATGATAGTGCCGTTGTTGTTGCTTTGCCCAAGAACACCAGGCCCCAAGTCTGCTTGGTAGACTGGAGTCGGTTCGTTCTTATATGGCGGGTTAGATAGCTTAAACGCCATTACTTTTTACTTCTTAAACCTTTTCTTACAAGTTTGTTGATATTTCTAAATTGTTTAGGGTTTTCGGCTTTTGTTATATAGGCAGACGTAGGAATACTAGATACTTGCATCTTATTTTCCCCTTCATAATCATATCCATTATTCATATTATATCTTTGTGTACTAGAAACTTCCCCCTTGGACATTCCATCAAGGTGTTTCATTTCCATATTTTTCTTTTTATATCCTTCAGCTTTTGTTGTTGTTTTAGTATACCTTGTATCTCCAACTGTGTTAGTTTTTACCTTTCTCTTTTCACCACCACCCATCATCTTTGGGCCACCCATTTTCATATGCTTACCTACTTGGCTTCCACACATTTTTACTCCAGAACCCATAGATGTTCCTGCCATATAAATTTCAGATTTCATAGAAGGTCCTTCTCCAGCAGCTTCTTTTACTGCCATCTTTTTTTCGTATCTACCTGCCTTGGTGTCTCCATCTACGATAGCGTTTCTTGCGTCATC
>Ga0196903_1000178_pt1 | contig 11030 bp, 13 predicted proteins | sample CB_VirMetaG_2_FD_169097 | JGI IMG/M metagenome (GOLD analysis project Ga0196903, IMG submission 169097) | Freshwater to marine saline gradient viral communities from Chesapeake Bay - CB_1504_2 Viral MetaG (v3) (version 3) | ecosystem: Environmental > Aquatic > Marine > Coastal | place: USA... | reverse complement strand
ATTTAACGTGGTCTTTTTACCACACACTTGGCCTCTTGTTTTCGGGGTGCCAAGCCTTTTGATTACTGGCGCAATCGCTGGTTGTCTTTATGAACTCTTAACGACTGACCGAGGTGACGTATGATATATAAACAAAAGCGAGCGTATAGTACAATTAAAGTTAAAGGTAAGCGCGAGGGTAATGGCTTAGTCATTGCTAAGGACTTCCACGAAGCATTAAGAAAGAGGGTGAAGAAATGAGTAATCCAACAAACGGGTGGGGTGACAGCACTGTTGCCACGTCATATATCTGGAGTCGTCTACATGACATTTTAGATGCTGATGACCACGATCAAATGTGCCAAGAGTTATCCGATTTATACGGTGAACTGGCCCAAAACTTTACTGTAGATACAGGGCTTAAAGTTGGCCCTTTTATCCACGGCTTAGATGGAGAGTAACCATGCAACAAGCACACTTACACTTAATAAAGTACGCACTATCTCAGGGACATAATGTATCTGTATTCGATGGGGAAGAATGGGACGTAGAACATTCAACCAAATACACAGACATTAAAGAATGTTCCGAGTGCGCTGACGATGCCACCTTGGAGGTTTTTAATACTAAAGGTGAAAGCCTTGGCTCTGCTTATGTTCTATTACTAGACGAGCCAGAGGAAACCGTGGTTGATTATACGGTGACTGATTTTATGAACTCTTGGGATTCTGCATACGAGGCTACACGATGAACACCCAACAAAAGGCAAAAGCAGCAGCCATGCTTGAGTTCTTTACAGATGACCTTGTGACCCAAGGCTATAGCCCTGAAGCTGCCCTGAAGAGGGCTTGTGAGGCCGTGAACAGGCTAATCGAAACAACTAAGGAGGACACGGGAAATTGATATGTCTATCTAAAACCACCAGCGCACATGAAGCCAGCCTTAAAAACGCTGGTTTTTTTGTGCCTGTTTATTTTTTCACCTATCAACCACCTATCATTAGCGAAGGCAAATTTATAGCAGCACTTTAACCAGCCGCGTAATTGTGATATTTTGGCAATCGTGCCATTAGCACACATGCGCGACATTCAAGCAAACGGAGTATATTAAAACGAATGTTTTTATCTAAACCATTAGGCACGAATTGGGACTTGCACCTATGCAGGTGGGGAAAAGGTACTTTCTTTACCCCTTACCATTTTTACGCCAGCAGGGAATTAATAATATGCAGACTTTTTAGGGTTGAGCTAGAGTTATCAAAGCACCCCAAAAACAATGACAATAATGAAACGGAGGCGCAGGAACATGCTAGTTTTTAATTTACCTAACAACCGTTCTAAAAAGAAGTCGTGGATGCAACAAAATCAATGGGCTTGGCACTTAATCCACACAGACCCCTTTTCAGATACCGAACCTGAGTACGGGAAAGATGAGCCTATTTTTCAGTATATGAACACTAATTTCGGAAACAACTTAAACGCCCAAGGACCAAACGGGCCAAACAATACGGAGAGCGACAATGCCAGCATCTAACACTTTAACTAACCCGCAACGCAAGAGTTTAACGATGTTCATAGACTGTATTGAACAGTTTCGCACACTTGATGCCGACATGCCGACTCAGACATTGTTAGCGTTCCTCTATGCCAAAGTTTTGGAAGACGAAGAAGATGCAGCCACAGTGAGACAAATAGCGCACAAGCTACACACTACTAGCTCATCTGCTAGTCGTAATATCTTGGCTCACACTACGATTAACCGTCACCGTAAGGAAGGTACAGGTCTTGTAGAAACCCACGAAAACCCAATGAAACGCAACGAGAAAATCATACGCATCACCCCCAAAGGTGAACGCTTTTTAAACAGCATCTTAGGGCGTCTTTCGGCCTCCTAAAACAACCCTTTAAAACGCAACCCAAGGCACAGTTTAATCACTGTGCTTTTGCGTGTTTGACTATAAATAAATAAGGATTTAATCATGGCTATAACTACACAAAAAGGCGGTCTATTTACTAGCACATTTATGACCAACGGTGAGCGTTTCAGGGCGGGTGGTTTTACTTGCGAAGCTGACGCTCAGATATGGGAAATTACAGCGCGTAGTGACCTTAAGAATGGCAAGGGTGTCACATACCCTAGTAACTCTAGTAACACTCAGACTCTTCAAGATACCTCCCTAGCTTACTGGTTGGATAAGACATATCGCTTATATTGGCAGGACAATTCAGCACCTGAAAAAGCTAGGCACAAGATGACTGAAATTAACGCTTACTTCGGTAGTAAGACTAATATAAATGACATCACTACAGACGGTATCGACATCTGGATTAGTCATTTAAAGGGCAAGGGTAACGCTAATGGCACGATCAATCGTAAGCTAGCGACCCTATCGAAAACCCTCAAACACGCTGACGAATGTATCCAATTGCGACGTATGCCTATTGTCCACCGTAAGCGTGAGCCAGAAGGTCGAGTGCGCTTTGTGACTCCTGAAGAAGAGGTAGCAATCATGCACACGCTTGACCAATGGAGCCTACCTGATCTTAAGGATTCCATAACGGTTCTTATTGACGCTGGTTTAAGGCGCAGTGAGTTATGTAGGCTTACTAAGTCTGACGTGAGCGAGGGTATGCTAAACCTATGGAAGACTAAGAACGGCAAGGCGAGGTCAGTACCTATGACAGCGCGAGTTCAAGAGGTCATTAAAAGACGCTCAGTGACAGCGACTACCCCTAAGTTATTTCCCGTGTTACCTGAGACATTATCAGATCATTGGGACAGGGTACGGTATCATTTAGAACTTGACGATGTAGTCCTACATTGTTTCAGACACACTACCGCAAGCCGTTTAGTGCAACGTGGAGTTTCCCTAGCGACTGTTCAGCAGTGGATGGGACATAAGACCATAACGACCACATTACGCTATGCTCACCTTAGCCCTAAAAACCTTAGTGATGCCCTTGCGGTTCTCGAACCATAATGTATAATCACGCCCTCTCTTCGGAGAGGTTTTACCCCTAAGCCTTGGTGATGGAATTGGTATACATACGAGATTTAAAATCTCGCGTCTTCGGACATGCGGGTTCAAGTCCCGCCCAAGGCACCACTAGGGGGATGTTTGGTCATCGGTGAGTATCGGTGGTAATCCTCAGTGGTAATTTACCAATCCAGTGGTAAAAGTGTAATCACCCCTATTATTTATCTGAGCCTTTTCAATGGCTTACCTATCAACTACCTATCACAAAGGTGACTTAAAATGCTCTCGCTAGTTCATGCCTACATGTTCAAACATCTAAGACCCATACCCCTCAAGCCCTACAGACCCTTAAGACCCCTTCAAACACCTTGCGTCCTATATGCAGGGGATTTAACCCATTACCATCCAAATTGTAATTCTAGTCGTAATCAGTGGTAAAAAACTCTCTATTTTACTTGACTTGTCACACTAATGCTGAAAGAACATTAGCGTACCGTCATAAGCCAACCCCTGTATCTCCCTAAGAGGTAGTCCCCTATGTCATACCAATACACAGCTAAAGAACTCTTCAACATCCAATGCGATATGGAGCAAGAGATGTTAGATAAAGGTATTAAGCGTTACCGTAAGAATCTTGTTAAGACCCAAGAGAAAGGGTTAGAAGCTGACAGTAACTATGGAAACTTATTGATGAAACAAAGCATTGATAAGATGGTTGTAGAGTTAGATAAATACATCCGTATATCCCTCAATGGTGATGCTGGTGTCCATGCTACAGCAGCTAAGATACTCTCAACTTTAGACTTGGAAGTGTGTTCGTATCTCGCACTCAAGACCATCGTAAATGGCATTAGTAAATCAATCACACTAACTCAAGTCTGTGTAGCAATCGGGCAATCAATCCACGACCAACACTTAGGGGATAAGTTTCAGCAGAACAATAAGCTGTGGTTCAAATCGACTATGGACTACGTGGCGAAACGTAAGGCTTCACGCCACCATAAGAAACTTACTATGCGTAAGGCAGCAGATAAGGCCAACACAATGTACAACACGTGGGCCACTCCTGAACTGCACCATATTGGTTCTAAGCTGGTGGATGTTGTTATTCAGACTACAGGCATGGTGAAAATTAATATGGTAAGAACGGCTAATAAAAAGACCACGTACCATCTAAACGCGACACCTGAAATCTTGGATTGGATTAGGGATGTTAACGCCATGTCTGAAGTCCTGACCCCTGAAGCCTTACCCTTTGTCATACCTCCAAAAGATTGGAAGACTGTAACTTCTAACGTGACCCACAGTAAGGTATGGATTCGTAAGTTCAGTATGATTAAGACTCGTAATAGAGCCTTGTTAGAAGAGTTAGACGGAGACCCTTGTATGCAGAAAACTATTGACGGTGTTAACGCATTGCAACAGACAGCATTTAAGATCAACAAGCGCATCATTAAGCTACAAAGACAGTGTTGGGAATCAGACATGTCATGGGGTGGGATACCCGCTAGGGGAGAGATAGAAATGCCTCCTTCCCCGTTCCCTGATGTCAGAACAAGAGACCTGTCTGAAGAAGAACAGCACGTGCTTTGGAAGTACAAAAAAGTATGCCAAGGACTCTATGAGAAAAACACCTCAAACCTTAGCAAACAAGTGTCGTTTGAACTCTCTCTTAAGGTAGCTGAAAGGTTCCAAAAGTTCCCTGCATTACACTTCATTTATCAATGTGATTATAGGGGTCGTGTGTACCCGATTGCTCAGTACCTTAGCCCTCAAGCTAACTCAATTATTAAGGCTCAACTGACGCTTGCTAATGGCGCACCAATTGACACCTATGAAGAGTTGACGTGGTTGTATCATCATGCAGCCAATGTGTTCGGATACGACAAGAAGACCATTGCCGAGCGTATACGTTTGATTGAGGAAATGATGCCTGAAATCATAGCGATTGATAACGACCCATTGAACAACACAAGCTGGAAAGATTGTGAAGACCCTTGGAATTTCCTAGCGGCTTGCTTTGAGATTGCAGCGTTCCAACGTGAGGGTTACGGGTTCGTATCACACATAGGAATAGCATTAGATGCAACCAACTCTGGCTTACAGATATATTCCTCTATGCTTAGGGATGAAGCAGGTGCAAAGGCTACTAATGTAACTGCCTCTGAGACTCCCGCAGATGTCTATAGGGACGTGGCAGAAATAACGGAGCGTAAGCTAATGGAAGAAGCTTTACTGTCCACTGACGAGTCTGTATGGGCTAAGGCTTGGCTTGAGTCAGGTTTAGTGACACGCTTTTTAACTAAAACCCCAACGATGACCAAAGTTTATTCAGCTACCTTGTTCTCATGCAGGGACTCAGTGCGTGACAAGCTGACCGAAAAGTTTGACAGTGGTAAGGCTATTAATCCCTTTGGTAAAGATGAGGATGCTTTTATAAGAAGCACCTTCTACTTAGCTAAAGTGATCTGGTCATCTATTAGTGAATGTGTTGTTAGCGCACAAGAGTGTATGGATTGGATGACTAAGATTGCTAGGGATGTGTCGAAGTTACAGATACCTATTATCTGGCAGACACCTTCAGGCTTCAAAGTTATTCAGCAATATCCTGAGTACAAGAGCCTGAGAATCCAGACTCACATTGATGGTCATTTGATGCGTCCCCGTCTGTCTAACCCTGATTATCAGAAGGTAGACAAGAAGAAAGCAGCGAGTGGACTCTGTCCCAATTTCATTCACAGTTTGGATTCCAGCTTCTTGATTCTGACCATCCTAAAATGCCAATCGCAGCCCACTCCTTTAAAAAATTACTGGATGATACACGACTCATTTTCAACAACAGCCAAACACGCTGCCACATTAGCCAGATGTTTAAGAGAGGAATACGTGCGTATGTTTACCGAGCATGATGTGATTAATGACTTCCGAGACCAGATGCTTAAGTCTGTGCCTGAAGTCGATGAAGCACCTAAGCGTGGCAACCTAGACATTAATGAAGTAATTCATTCTAAGTATTTCTTTAACTAACGCTTGACTTGTCACACTAATGCTGAAAGAACATTAACGTGCCGTTACACACTACAGTACCGAAATGACGGAGTAGCGGATGGAAAACCAGATAGCCCTTATGATTTTTTACATCATCAATGGGCAACCAGTACCACTAGATATGACAGTGGCCCTTCTCGCGGAGGGCATTGACGTGTCTACCTTAGAAGCTAAGTACCAACGATAAAGAGAGTATCAGATTATGGCAGCACAGAAAATGTTAGTAACACCTAAAGGCTCTGCGGAGTGGGTCAAACTGTGGACTCCCGATGTAAAGTTCAACCCAATGGGCCTGTATTCAATCAACCTTAAGGTTAAGGAAGATGAAGCCGAGGCTTTAACTACTGAGTTGAATAAGCAGGTGGATGCTTGCTACAACAGCGAGTTAAAGAAGAACCCCAAGCTGAAGAACAAGATGGTGAAACGCCTACCTTACGAACAGCTTCTTGACGATGACGGTGAAGAGACAGGCTTCATTGAGTTCAAGGTAAAACTCAAGGCCCGTGTCGAGATGAAGAATGGCGACAGCTTCACACAGAAGCCAGTGGTCTACGATGCTAAGGGACAACCTATCACTAAAGAACTATCAATCGGCAATGGCTCTATATGTAAAGTTGCCTTTGAGACTATCCCTTACATGCTTGCGTCTACTAAAGAAGCCAGCGTGTCCCTACGACTTAAATCTGTTCAGTTAATTGAACTTCGTGAATTTAACAGCGAAGAGAATCCGTTTGATACGGAAGAAGGATACACCTTTGAAGAAGACACCAGCCCGTTCGCAGAAAAAGAAGACACCAGCAGTGACGGTGACTTCAGCGAAGAAGAAGACGAAGACTTCTAAATACAGGAGTGGTCTTGAGAAGAGTGTGGCTTTTGATCTGAACAAGAGGGGTATTGAATTTCAATATGAGCATGAGCGAATACCTTATGTCGTTGAAAGGAAATACCTCCCTGACTTCCAGCTACCCAATGGCATTTACATTGAGGCTAAGGGTTGGTTCAGGGATGAAGACTGTCGCAAAATGCGGTTACTCCAAGCGCAGTATCCAGACAAAGAATTTCGATTCTTATTCCAAAACTTAAACACTAAAGTTCAATCCAAAAGGTACACAAACCAGCAATGGGCAGAGAAGTATAACTTTGCTTATTGTGAGGGGCGTGTGCCTGATGCTTGGCTTAAGGAAACATTAGATGAAAGAAAGAAAGAGGACTGACTATATTGTCATCCACTGTGCTGCCACGAAACCAAGTATGGACATTGGCTTCACTGAAATCGACCAGTGGCATAAGAGGCGGGGCTGGCTTGGGTGCGGTTATCACATGATTATCAGGCGTGATGGAACCATCGAAAACGGACGCGCAATGAATGAGTGTGGGGCGCACGTTAAGGCGTTTAATCACAATAGTTTTGGGATTTGCCTTGTAGGTGGGATGGATGAAGACGGTGATGCTGAGGCTAACTTCACTCAGAAGCAATGGGACACTTTAGACTCACTCGTAGATGTGATGACTAAAATCTATCCCAATGCAGCAGTAGTTGGTCATAACGACCTAGATCAGAATAAATCATGTCCAGTATTTGAGGTGAGCGAATGGATGAGTCAGATCAAGGAGATTCGTACCTCCTAGCAGGGAAGTTACCCTGCCCGAAGTGTACAAGTTCAGACGCTTATCACGTCTATAGTAACGGGTGGGGTCATTGCTTTGCATGTGACTCAAATATTCCAGAAGATGTCGAACAGACAAACAGAGAGGTGGCACCGATGCAGCAAGGTTTAATCCCCAAGGGCGAACATGTGTATATGAACAAGCGCAAGCTTGATGCCAGCACGTGTGTATTGTGGGATTACACCAAGTCCGACTATAAAGGTACGGCAGTCCAAGTGGCTAATTACAAGGACAAGAAAGGTCAGACGATAGCGCAGAAGATACGCTTCCCTAACAAAGACTTCTTGTTCTTGGGAGACACTAAGAACATCCCCCTTTATGGTCAATGGTTGTGGCCTAGTGGTGGCAAGATGGTGACAATCGTAGAGGGAGAGTTAGATGCCCTTTCCGCTAGTCAAGCGCAGGGGAATAAGTGGCCTACGGTATCCTTAAGTCATGGCTGTGCTTCAGCAGTCAAACAAGTGCGTTCTAATATTGAATGGCTTCTCACGTTTGACCGTGTGAACATCATGTTTGATATGGACGATGTGGGCCAAGAAGCTGCCCGTAAAGTTGCTGAACTGTTCCCTCCACGTAAGGCTCATATTGCTAGGCTACCTCAGAAAGATGCCAGCGATATGCTACAGCGTGGATTAAGTGCTGAGATTGTCACCGCCATGTGGGGTGCAGAACCATACTCACCAGCAGGTATTGTCAGTGGCGCACAGCTACGTAAGAGATTAGAAGATCGTCCTGAAATTCAAAGCTATGCTTGGCCTGATTTCATGGAAGGGATGAATCAAAAATCTTACGGCATACGCTTAGGTGAACTTGATGTATTTACGTCAGGCACAGGTATGGGAAAGACCACTCTCATCAAACAATTTCAACATCACTTCATGCAGACCACTGACCTTAACCAAGCCCTCATACACTTGGAGGAACCCCTTGAAGATACAGCCGAGGGCATCATAGGAATACATATAGGCAAACGCCTTAATCTTCCTGATGTCCGTGAGTTTGTACCTGATGAGGATTACTGGCAAGGCTTCGATGATACCTTCGGTGCAGTGGATGACAAAGGTAACTCTAGGCTTAACGTCTATGATGCCTTTGGTTCTCTTGATGAGACTGACCTGTACAACAAAGTCCGTTACTTTGCTACAGGGTTAGACTGTAAGGTTATCTGGATTGACCATCTCTCTATACTTGTGTCTGACTTAGGACAAGACAGCCAAGATGAACGTAGAGCAATTGATTCAATCATGCACAACCTGAAGATGCTCACTCAAGAGTTAGGGATTTACATAGGCTTGATAAGCCACCTTAAGAAAGCACCGCAGGGCAGATCGTTTGAAGAGGGCTACGTGCCTAGTTCGGATGACCTTCGCGGCTCAGGCTCCATTAAGCAACTGTCTAACAATGTTTATGCAATCTCACGGAATCAACAGGAAGAAGACGATACCCAACGGAATACGTCTACGTTAACTGTACTTAAATGTAGGTACACAGGTAGGACAGGCAAGGCAGACTACTTGCTATTTGATGAAGTAACAGGCCGCATGGTAAAGGGTAATCCCCCTGAAGTTCAAGCGGTGTTCGGTGCTTCAGACTTTAATTAATCACTCCAACGAGAGGATGTTATGCGTTATATATTCGATTTAGAAACCAATGGCCTACTTGATGAGGTCACTAAGATTCACTGCATAGTTGCAGCTAACTTAACTACACGGAAGTTACAGAAGTTCAGCACCGAGGCAGGGAATATCGAAGAGGGTCTAAAGCTACTAGCAGATGCTGAAGAACTCATAGGGCATAACATCATGGGTTACGACCTGATGGTAATTAAAAAGCTTTATCCTACTTGGCACACTACTGCTAAATTAACAGACACGTTAATACAGTGTCGGCTTATATGGGGGAACATAGGAGAGATTGATTCTACTAATCAAACCTTACCCCCGAAGCTAAGAGGTAGGCACTCACTGGAAGCTTGGGGCTACCGCCTTAAGTGTCTCAAAGGTGACTACGGTGTCACTGCGGATTGGGAAACATACTCGAAAGAGATGCTCCAATACTGCGTCCAAGACGTGCTAGTCAATGTAAAACTACACGACAAGATCATCTCTCAAAACTACAGCGAAGACGCTATGAATTTGGAGCATGACATCCACCGTATATGCCTAGAGCAGCAGACCTTTGGGTTTCCCTTTGACGAAGAAAAAGCAGCAGCACTTTACGCCAAGCTGTCGGGTCGCAGGGATGAACTTAAACAGATTATGGTGCATACGTTTGAGCCTAACATTATCGAACTAAAGACTAAGACTAAGGTACTCCCCTTCAACCCTAGTTCACGTCAGCAGATCGCAGATAGGCTACAGAAGCGAGGGTGGGAACCAAAAGCCCACACAGAGTCAGGCCAAGTCATTGTCAACGAGACCACTTTAAAAGAGATAGAGGACACTATTCCTGAAGCTAAGTTACTTCTTGAATACCTCATGCTTGTTAAAAGACTAGGTCAGTTATCAGAGGGCAAGAACGGTTGGCTCAAGCTATCCAAGAACGGACGTATTCACTATTCCACTAACACACTAGGGGCTGTTACAGGAAGGGCTACAGCCAGCAGACCTAATGTTCAGCAGGTGCCTAGTGACAGGGCAGAGTATGGCAAGGAATGTCGTGAGTTATTCCACGCACCTAAAGGTTGGGAGTTGATGGGCAGTGACCAATCCTCAATCGAATTGAGGTGCTTGGCTCATTACATGGCGAAGTGGGACAAAGGTGCTTATGGCAAAGTCATTCTTAACGGTGACATACACACAGCTAACCAACAGGCAGCAGGTTTAAAAACACGCGCCCAAGCAAAGACCTTTATTTATGGATTTTTATATGGAGCGGGTAATGCAAAGTTAGGAGCCATAGTTGGCAGAGGTAATCATACAGGTAAGCTACTTAAAGATAGGTTTCTGTCAAGTCTACCTGCCCTTCGGGAGTTTCAAAACAGGGTTTTTGAATACGCAAAGAAAGGAAATTTAAAAGGTCTTGATGGTCGAATTATTCCAGTTAGGCATCAACACGCCAGCTTAAATACTCTTTTGCAATCTTGCGGTGCCGTACTTGCTAAACGGTGGGTCGTTATCTTCCACCAGTTATGCAATGAGAAAGGCTATACCCACGGTGTTGAGTTCCAACAATGCGCTTGGGTACACGATGAAATTCAAGTCTTAGTAAAGCAGGGAACAGGTGACGTGTTCGGGGCATTAGCCCAAGAAGCTATGCGTCTTACAGGTGACTATTACAACTTCGGGATTCAACTTGATGCGGAATATAACATTGGAAGATCGTGGGCAGATACCCACTAATAAGAACTGTGTTTATG
>Ga0196903_1000174_pt1 | contig 11137 bp, 16 predicted proteins | sample CB_VirMetaG_2_FD_169097 | JGI IMG/M metagenome (GOLD analysis project Ga0196903, IMG submission 169097) | Freshwater to marine saline gradient viral communities from Chesapeake Bay - CB_1504_2 Viral MetaG (v3) (version 3) | ecosystem: Environmental > Aquatic > Marine > Coastal | place: USA... | reverse complement strand
GTTCAGACGCTTGTGCAGATTGAATCTGAGCCTGAGCGTTGTAATCAGACAACTCCTTAGCCCTAGCACTCTCTTCTTGTTGATATTTCTTCCTGCGTATCTTTAATAGCTGTATGGCATACTTAGGGTTTGGAATAGAAAGCAACTCATACCTATCCTCTATCCTTAATTCCTTATTGGCAACAGCATTTGAAACGTCTTGCTCCAATATAAGCCTCTCCCTATCCGATGTACCCACCGTTATGTCTATCCCAAATCTATGTGAAGGCAAATCTCCCATGCTATCAACAATAGCCATGTTAGCCCTTCCAACAGCCTCTACATATTGACTGTATATCAAAGCATCTTTAGGGATGTCCTGAATACGCATAATGGTTTCCTCAGCCGTTCTCCTAGTGATGTTGCGTATAGCGTGGTTAATGTCTCCCGTTGCATTGTTAGAGCCTTGTATCGCTATCTTTGTAACACCTACCAATTGGTCTCTACCCATCTGACCATCGCGCTCAGGAACAATACCCGAAACCTCACGAATCATGCTTATGTAGAAATTAATCTGCTCTATAAATGAACGTATGTTGTTTAACGTAGAAGGAAGGGGAGTGATGGGAACGCTATTTCTTAGCCCGTCTTCCGTTTCCTGCCTATAATACAACCTACCCGTAGCAACATATACATCTGCAATATCTAATGGAGTTGCCTTATCCACTCCGTTTAGAATCACATCATCTAAAGCAGAAAGGTTTACAGCATATCCATCGGGAGCAGCATTTACAATAGCTTGCTGCATCTTTAAATGCGCTAGTTGTGCTTGGTCTGCATAAGGAATAATTTTCTCTACAATAGAGGAATATATATTCTTATAAAGCTCAGGAGCATACATCTTATAGCTAAAAGAAGCCTTTCTAGGGTTGTCGGGGTCTCTAGGAATGTTCTCCTTTTGCCTCCATCCGTAGATGTAATCTGTATTTAATATGAAAAAACCCGTGTAAATATTCTCATAAGAATACTCGTGAGTCTCTTTGTTATACTTACTTTTCTTAGGTTCTTTGTAATCACTGCCTACGTTTTTAAATACGAAGTTACCTCTCTTACTATCTCTCTTCTCATACTTCTCGCAATCAGATACCAAATACTCAAATTCTAGCACGGGAATGTTGTAATCATCATACCCATACACCCTATACCCACCTACATCCTTAAAGTTTACATCTAGCGATGCGGGGTTTCCATATTTAGAAATATTATTTTTTGCTATCTGCTCGTATTGCTTTTCTGTTATGGTAGAGCCAAAAGCATTAGCCTCGCGTTTTAATTCTGAGATGGTCTTGAACAACACCTCTCCCATGTAATTGCAATTGCTAAAGTCCTTCTTTCTAGCGTAGGAATGAATGAAAAACTCAGGGTCTACATAACGCTGCCCCACCCCAAAGTGAGGGTCTGTAAATGTTTTGCTACCACCTATGCCGCATACGATAATATCGTGCAGCACCTCTTTTGTTATCTCTTGCTTAAAGTCAGATACATTAAAGGAATGATGAATAACAATCTCAGCAGCCATTTCAATAGCTTGCCTAAAGGTTACATTCATATATACGTCCACCTCTTCGATGGAGTCTGGCACTTGCTCCCCTTGAAGCATATCTATCCCAAACTCTTCCTTCACCTTATTTAAGAAGTCCCTTTGGCTTATTTTGGCTACAAGTTCATTCTTAACTTTTTCTCGTTCAGATAGAGAAACGGGGTCTACTGCCCTCACCTCTATATCAAACTTATTATCGTATATGGAGTATAGAATGGTTTTGACAAACTTTGGAACGAGGGCAATGTTGCTCCAATCCAAATTAAACATAGCGGTGTTACCCGTTGGGTTTATTAGCTGCTTGTTTTTGTCTATATTTGAATTTCCATTGGCGTAGGAGCGAAGTTCTTGTATTCGAGATTGCTTCTCATCAAAGTTATTGTTATCGCCTGAGAACCATTGCGACTGAATAGCTTTCGCCACCACAAGTCCATATTCATCTGTTGTTTTAACAGACATAGGGGCTAGTGGTGATGGGAATGTACCTACTTTACTTATTTCATTAGGCATAGAGCGTGTAATGTTGTGCAAAGTTAATAAATTGTTATGTGCTTGCATTTTGAGGGAGGAGCGTTGTATATTTGTTGGAAAGAAATAGAGATGGAACTTACAGACATAGAATTATATGCAAGAGAAGCCAATCATAAAGCCTCAGTTTAAAAGCATAGAGGAACTTAGAGCGTTCATCCTAATGACTGAGGAGGTAAAAATATACAGCACCCAATCTTTTAACAAAGAGGCAATACAAAAGCCTTTGAAAGAAACGGTGAGCCAATTATCTTTTTTTAACAAATAAATTTAAATGAAAGAAGAAAGACTAAGTACACTCTACACAAAGCCACACATACTAAAAAGCATAGTGGCTAAAGAAATTCTCTGCGAAGGAGGTATGCCTCTTAAAAGAGAAGTGGTAAACATCATGCACGAGATAATATACCACCTATCAATAGGTAGGGATGTATTCACAATAGAAATGCCGTCTATTGAGGCTAGGAGGCTTATACGCTTATCAGGGCTTTTCCACGAACAAGATGGTCTTAGCTACGAAACCTTAAAACTAAAACTTAAATAATGGAAAAGAGAGTGTTTGAATCAGGTGCATCAAGAAACTCAGATGAGGATAAACTAGACTATGAAGGCTTTTTAAATCCTGCTGTAATGAAAATATACGCTGAGTATATGCACTCGCATAGAATGATGGAGGATGGGTCTATGAGGGAGTCTGATAATTGGCAAAAAGGAATACCCGTAGACCAATACATGAAATCCCTTTACAGACATTTTCAAGACTTGCACTTAAACCATAGGGGGTATGAGTCTGAACAGAGCAGTACGGATAGCTTGTGCGCTATTATATTTAACGCTATGGGCTTATTGTTGGAAACGGAGGTAAAAGGAAGCCTATGAAAATGGTTGAAGGGTTAGTGTCGTTTGTGCTAATTTATATATGTGTTGCGATTTTTTTAATATTTAAAAACCCAATAGCTATTTACGCTGCTTCGTTTTGTATTGGATATTTTGCAAGGTGGATGTGGGTAGATTCTGGGAATGATGAAGACGGTTTAACATAACAAATAAACACAATACGATGACAGAAGAAAGATTTTTTGAATTAGTGTACGCTTGGAGGAACGGAGACCTTGCAGGATATGAACTGTACCAAAGAGTATTGTTTTAATCTGAACATTGCAGCGGTTGTGAGGAATCAACAGGCGAAACAAAACTTTTGTGCTGCAATCATTGTGGTGGAAGAGTGGAAAGTTTTTAGTTACATTGCTATAACCACCAAGCTAGAAAACGTTTCAATGTTTGCTAGCGGCTGTTATGGCACGTTTTAATGTGCTATCTTTTTCAATTAATAATTTGTATATTTGATTCCTAATGAAAGGCACAATGCACTTAAACATCATACATAATATGTTTAGAGGGGAAGAGATGGGCGTTGAGCTTTGGTACTCAGATGATTTCTCAGAGCCTATCCTAATACTCCCTGAATCAAACATTGACATACAAGAGCTTAAAATAAGACTCGCACTAGAAAATAGTAACCTAGAAATTAACGAAATAGAAATAGAGAAATGCGGTTTGAAGTAGAACATACACCCCACATTGTCAATGGAGCAAAAATTACCCATTCAATAATTCATGGAGATAGCTTCTCCCATGTGGCAGATATATGCGATGGCATATACGGAAAGGGGAATTATAACAAGCAAAGCATAGGAAGGATAGAGTGCATGATACATTGCGATGACAACCTAGAAAACAAATATGTTATCAACGAGGCTTGTCTCCTATGTCAAGGATGTGATTGCGATGTTGTATGCAAAGATTACAATTCGTACTATAAATCCGATTCTGAGTAATACGTTTTGTCTAGGAAGCATAAGGACATTAGGGATGAAATGGATTCCCTTAGAATACTACGCTACCATAGGCTAGAAAGTTTATGCACGCCAATCCCTATACATTACAACGGGCAGTACGTAGCCAACTACTTCCCAGATGGATATTACGTCATAGACTTTTTCTTTAACACAAAATCATTAGAAGGAAAGAATGTAGGCTCTATCATATCCCCTCTGTACGGGATGTGTACCAATCTGTTTATAATTAACGGAATAGATGCTTACGATTCTATATTTCGATACATGGAGCTTCTATGTGAACTATTTATAGATAGGGAAGATGGGCTTATGTTTTCAAGGATGACCCTTAGCGATATTGTCAACAACTCCCTGCAAAAAGTGGAGAGTGGTGAAATAACTGCTGATGATGTAAAGAGGCTCAGAAAGTGGGAGTGGAAGGGTAGCTTTGCTTTTCTAACAAAAAATGAGAAGTCCTCCATAATGATGTCTAGGACGAATAGAAAGACATCTGAAGACTCAGTAGTAAAGATAGAGATGGCTGTAAATGAGATGATAGAAGAGCCTATATTTATTACAATAAAGGAACTAGCCGAGCGTTGCAACTTATCTGAGGATAGCGTTTATAGATACATAGATGACCATTCAGAGGTGATAGACTCGCACAACCTATCTTTATTCTCCACCATAAACTTTAATGAATACGTTAGAGAGGTGAATACATTAGCTGTTATAGAGGTGCTGAAGATGGCTATTGAATACAACAAAAAGATTCAGAAAACTACATTGGCTGACACCTGCAATATATCTAGGGCTACGCTATATAGAATATGGGGAGACCCAAGAATAAAGAAAATTGTAAATGAATATAATGAATTACCTTTGCATAAATTAAATTCAAATAAAAATGGCAAGACCAAGAAAAGCAGCGTCATCGTCTGCAATTAGCAATGTTAAGGAATCTCCTGAATACAACATTAACGATGAAGGATTATGGTTTGTACTGAAAGGTAATAGAACCAATCCATTTGAAAGAATACCCTCTGAAGGTATCGCTCTAAACCCCAAAACAGGAAAGAAAGAAAAGATTAGATTCGTAGAGGGAGTACCTACTATATGGAAGTCTAGTCAACCTAGCGAAGTGGTTAAGACTACAATAGCCCTTGAAAATGGGAGGTTGTATGTGGAGAAGGGAGATGAAGCTAAGTTTGAATACCTCACTACATTGGATTTATTCAATAAGGTGTATGAGATTGAAGACTTGGATAGAGAGGCTAGAGAGCGAAACCTAGCAAGCAGATTAAACCGCAAGGCTCTTGCTTTGTTGGATGAAAAGCTAGAGACTGAATCGGGAATTAAAGAGCTAGAGATAAGCGCGAGGTTCTTAAACCTATGGTCTGCCGAAATGAGCTTGGATATGCTTGAAAGTTCATTAACAACATTTATTCAAGGGAATGACAAGTCTATTAAGCCAAGCCCACAAGCGTTCATTGATAGCTTCGATAACGAATTGGTACAAACAAAAGCATTGGTTCTTAGAGCTATTGAAGTGGGAATCTTAGATTTCAGTCAACCAAACGCTGCAAAGTATCATGGTGAAAACGGAGTGATATGCAACATAGGTGCTGGTGAAGACCCCGTAGATGCTTTGGTTTCTTTTGCTCTAAGCTCTAAGGGAGCAGGGGTTATTGAAAGGCTACGCATTAGAGTGGAAGAGGTTGCGTAACAAAAAAACACATAACTAACAACATAGCGGCATACATAATTGTGTGCCGCTTTTTTATTTAACAACATGGAAACATTAATTATAAACAAGGTTCTGCATAGGCTTCCTCAAAATAGATGGAAAGACTTCATGCGTGTATGCAATACATACGGAATGGATAAGTCCGAGAAAAGACTTGCTCACTTCCTATCTCAAATAGAACACGAGACAAACACTTTTAAGTTCTTTGAAGAAAACCTAAGCTATTCAGCAAAGAGATTAAGGGAGGTGTTCCCTAGATATTTTAAGACAGACGAGATAGCCAAGAAATACGAAAGAAAGAAAGAAGCTATTGGCAATCGTGTGTACGCGAATAGAATGGGAAATGGAAGCGAGTCTAGTGGTGATGGATTCAGATTCAGAGGTAGAGGGGCTATACAACTTACTGGAAAGAATAATTACACTGCTTTCTTTAAGAGTATATCGCAGTCATTAAATCCAGACCTCGTTTCGGATACATATGCTTTTGATGCTGCCGCTTGGTTTTGGAATGTAAATAAGATAAACGAAAAGATAGACAACGGAGCAGACGTCAATGCTGTAACAAGAATGGTCAATGGAGGACTAAACGGAATAGCAGATAGACAAAAGAAATACAACGATATAATGAATCTGCTAAAATAGAGTCATTACTTTCTAATTGTCTTTGAATACGCTCCTGATATATCGTATGTCCTTATTGCCACAGCAGGTTTAGCATCTGATTGTTTCACTTTTACAGCATCTTGCTGTATAGCTAGTAGACCCAATCCAAAGCTAATGGCATCGTCATACTTCTCAGCATTGTGTATGTCGTAGTTGGCTAGGTCGGTTAATGTATCATTAAAATACATACTACCCATGCTTCCATCTTCCATCTCACCAATATGTTCGTTAATGTACGTCTGAATACCCAATAGATGCGATGTACGGATGTCTGTTCCCGACATTGGCACTCCGTATTCATTTGCGTTCTTAGCCCCTTTAGGCGTGAGCCTTGGCGGTCTTCGCATTAGATAGCCCTCGTATCCCAAGCTAACCCAATGGTCAATCATTCTATTTACGTTGGTTTCTATCAATGCTTGAATACCAAAGTATATGTGAGCCATTAATATCTGCTCAGAGGCTATGTATAGTGTTTCGGGTCTTCCGTTGTATCGAGCAAAGCAGACATTAGACGGATATTCCATATTGAATCTAGTGAACATATGACACGAAGCATTAGAACCTCTACCATCGTATGTTACGTCTACACGGTAGGGGTCAATCCCTGAAGCACCAAGCCATGTGTTTGCAGGATACGCCCTTCCATTCTTAATAACGCTTTTATTGGAATGTTCATCCTTCAAGAATAAGCTAACAGCCCAATTCCCTTTAGCGTCATCCTTCCATTTTACATTTGAATTAAACCTATCTCCCTCCCAATAGAAAAGCCCTCTTCTATACAAAGGCTCTTGATTGAGTTCCACTTGGTTGTTATATTCTATCTGCTGCCATATCCTTTCTGCATTCAAGGAGTTGTTAGAGAGGTCTCTGAACATATCCTCTTCGATGATGGGAAACAGCCTCTTGTATTCATTCACCTTTACGGGGTCATTCTTTATAGCCGCTAATTCATTTCTGAAATACTCAGCACTCCCCTGCTTCACCATAATACCATCAATACCCATGATAGGCTCTTTGGGATTTTCTATGATGGGTCTTCCGTATATATCTATAAACTGAGTCTTTAAAGAGGAAACAAAGAAGCTATACATACCCGATTGTGTACGCTTGTTTGCAGACCTCTTCTTCACCTTAGATTCGTAATAGGCTTCTTTGAAGTCTTTCCCTCCTTTCTGCATTTCCTCAACGGTACTACCCACCCACATCTTACCTTTGATATGGTATCTATCCATTAGTGTAGGCTTATGCACCTCAATGAATTTCTTTAGGTTTGCTGGCTTCTCTAGCTTACCACCCTCATCAACAATAATATCCGCTAGCTTACTACCGTCATAGGCATTGTTCTTTGTAGCCTTATAACTCATTGTAGTGTTAAGGGCATCCGTCCTCCCTAGCTTCTTGCGTATATTTGTCTTTCTCTTTGTAGGCTCTATAAATCGAATGTAGTTTGATGTGAGCGTTGTTCCCGTATCGTTAATCGGAACAAAGAAGAACGGCCATCCCTTTAACACTTTAAATATCTTAGTCTCGAAGATAACAGTTTTAGCATCCTCCTCATTCTTGGATACAGCCCCCGATAGCTTATCCTTTAGCCTAGACATCTTGTTTAGCTGTTTAGAAGCCACCATAGAAGTCCATCCGAAACGTCTATTCTTACCCACTATCTGCCCGAAGCAGTTTGTATCCACCTCACAAGCAGCAGCGTGAATATGCCACTCCCATTGAAACTCAAAGAAATATGGATAGCCACTGTTGGAGTCAAAGCCAAAGTTAGCCCATTGCAAATACATATACATATCTCCCGTAAGATATACAGGCTTGCCATAATTCATAAACCAAAGCCCATTCTTACGCCTTTTCACCTCTCTTTTTATGTAGGGCATATATTCGGCTTGGATATGCTCAGGAAGCTCCGAGAAATCATCCCAATTCTCCAATTCCATTATAATAGACGGAGGGTCTTCCCTCACCCACCTTTGCTCATGCTTGGGCTTCTCGCTAAATAGAATATACTTAGGGTCTGAGGGTGCTTTAGGTAACTGTATCCTTAACTCATCAATAACGATTATCTCACCCTCTGTATCGAAAGGGCATATATTCACCAATAATGTTTTCTCGTCAACAAACATTATGAATTGAGTTCTTCCGTTCTACTTGCCCACTCTTTCTTTTCACCCGTAAAAGACTCCCTATCTATCTTGCTTTGCAATGAAGCTATCTTAGCTACTAGGTAGTCTAATGCCTCTATCCCGTCCTTTATAGCGGTTATCTCATTTCTTCTATCTGAACCCGTAGCCTCTTCATCTATACCCCTCTCTACATCTTTGTATATCCTATCGTATGAATCTTGACAAAGTTGTATAATACGGTCTGTACGCTCTTTAGGGTCAAATGACCCTTTCTTCTTTGCCATTGTGTTCTAAGATTGCTAATATGTTGTCTAGCTTAGTCCTGTACAATATCTGCCCATCTATCTCCATTTCATACTCGCTATTCTTAGCAAATACAATAGTGTCTCCAATGTTAGCACCCACTTCTAACGGAAGCCTATCATTGGCATATACTATCTCAGCAGAATATATCTTTGGCTCATTTAGCTGAGGGATAAATATGCTGCCTATCTTTTCTTTTACAACGGGCTTTATAGGCTTTATAAATACGAAATGATTGGTGGTGAATCTCTTTCCATTACGCTCTATCAGATAGATTAAACAATCAAAGGTGTCTGCTCTATCGTATTGAACCTTAAAGATGCTATTCTTCCAATCTATAACCCTATTCTTTCCCCTTATGATGGAGTCGTGATACCAAACCCTATCCCCCTCCATAAATACATCGGATAGGTGGGGAGGTACGGAGGTTACAATGCCATCTACGGCTCTGTTTTTAAACTTGTCGTAGGAAGGGTCGAAGTATAGAGCCATCCCGTTAGAAAGGATTATTTCATCCTTGTATTTCTTGGGTATGCGAACAAAGATATTGTTGCCCAGTGATTTCATAAGAATGGAATTAATCGTTAATATCGTATTCGATGGTAACAGATTCGTTTCCTTTCAGATGTTCTTTCCATAGGTGGTGTACGGTGTGTCCATCCTCGTCTTGATGGCTCACCCATATCTCCCATAACTTTTCTTGCTTGGAATTTTCTTTTTGGACAATGTTAGAGATGACACGCTTTATGCCGTCTATTGATTGAGTGTTCCCTAGCAGCCAATAGAATCCGTCCTTTATAGAGCCTACGTTTAGCTTTCGTATTAACCTTGACATGATTGTTAAATTTAAAATTAACACAAAGGTAACACATAAATTTGTTTTGCTTGTTTAGCGAATGTATATTTGCTTATTAAAATAAAGCTGAATTAGCAATGAATGTATTTAAAAGGATAGTCAAGCAATTGGTACTCATACCGAATGCGCCTATATATATTGTGCTATCAATATATATATTAATAAAAATATACAATCATACTGGCGTTATTGAAATGGAATTTATAGAAAATGATGATTTACTAAAAAATAATGAATTAAGAGATTATATTCATTATATATATCCAAATCATCTTAAATATGCAGTTGCCGCATTTTTTTATGCGTGGATTATAACATTTGCTATAACCCTAAGCTAAAATCATACGTTATACCTACCCAACAATAAACCAATTCGTTCCGTCAGTAGATAACCTACGTACATCCCAGCGTGCGGTAATAGTAACAGAAATACCGCCATCTATCGTCTCTGAAGCAGCCGTATCAATTATCACTGCATGCGCAGTAGTTGTTTTCTTAATAATGTATTCTACATTAGCGCAATCAGCAGGTGTAGCAGGAAGGGTAATTGTAATGTCTCCAGAAGAAGAAGATGTATCCACAAGTATTACCCTATCCGAAGAAGTCATAGAATAATCCGCTGTCTTCGTTTGCCAATTCATAGAATAAGGCATATTCTCAGAAGGCGTACTCTCAATCTGCTTACTTGTTGAATTATAAGAAACAACGTTTGATGGCTCAGAAGTGTTTGGGTTTACGTTAACAATCTCCAATATGTCAGCCTTTACACCCGTTGAAGATAAGGAAAGCCCTGAGTCTGTGCCATTCCCATCTTGAACCTTCTTAAAGTTATTATTTATATTCTGCGTCTCTAAATTAAGCAATGCTTTAAAAACGTCCTTTGGTGCACTATTAGTTAAATCCATGTTATATACAATATAGTCTTACAGCACCCGAAGCAACCACTACCTTTGTTATAATACCAAATACAGCACCCGAAGTAGCTAACAAGCCCTGTCCCTCAATGTATCCGTTACTACCTAGTGCATCATCAACAAAAGATGTAAACACCGTATCAGCTAATGGCTGTACAACCCTAGCACCGTAAAAGGGTCTAGTACTAGCACCGCCAGCAAGACTACCTTGAGCAACACCCCTAGCATTAATAACTGAGATGGTACTAGCACCGCTATTTATAGCCGTTATCTCAAACTCCCCGTTATTCACTTCGTTAGTGCAGGAAGATACAATTAGATTGTTTCCCACCATCACTTCCGTAATATCGGGAGAGCCACTAAAGCTGTATATGGATATTCCACCGCTAACAGTTATTGAAGATATAATTAAGTTGCTAACCGTTGTAGTGTAGAATGGATTGCTTGAATCCGCAACAAACACTCCTGAAGCACCCATAGCAGCCTGATAAAACTGGTCGGGAGCAGACATATTTGCTGAGTTAAGATTCTTTAATGATGGGCGCATAGCTATTTCTTAATGTTATGCAAAGATAGTAAC
>Ga0196903_1000173_pt1 | contig 11178 bp, 6 predicted proteins | sample CB_VirMetaG_2_FD_169097 | JGI IMG/M metagenome (GOLD analysis project Ga0196903, IMG submission 169097) | Freshwater to marine saline gradient viral communities from Chesapeake Bay - CB_1504_2 Viral MetaG (v3) (version 3) | ecosystem: Environmental > Aquatic > Marine > Coastal | place: USA... | reverse complement strand
TATCTTCTACAATAGGTTTTGAAAATGTTGATCTATAATAACCCCTTGTTGGATCTCCGGGTACTACTTCTTTAACTTTAGTTTCGTCAAACCATGTTTTATCTACAGAAGAATAAACATATTTTTGTTTTGTTATAGAATCTAACTTTTTCCAGTCTTCGGAAGATACAGGTACCCCTTTCTCATCTACTATTGCTAAATCATCTAAGTATGTATCCTGAGCTTGTCTATTGGTTTTTGCGCCGTCTATAACCCCCAATGTAGTGTTCATTAGTGATTCTCTTTTTGTATTAACAACGTCGGTGTTTAAAAATTGCTTAGTTTCTACAACTTTTTGACCTCGGTCATTAGTAATTATTTGTTTTTCAATTTCTTCGTTGTTAGTTAAATTAGGCAAAAATTCATCTCCTTTCTCATTATAAAACAGACTAGGTATTTCTCCCTGCAATTTATGTTGAGCATTTGGAAAATTAGCAGTCAGATTACTGTAGGTATCAGGAACATCCCTAGCAGGTACTTCATAACTACCGTCAGGTCCGGTTACTACCCACCATAATCCGTTAGCATCTCTATTTTCAAACTTTCCAGAAAATCCTTCTATGTTATTTACAGCTTTTAAAAAAGTTTCAGAACGATTAGTACTGCCGTCGGCATCTGTTACTAAGAATTCTCGGTTATTTGCATGGTTCATTTCTTTTGATAAATCAGGGTAAGAAGTAGAATGACCAATAACTGTTTGAATTGCTTTATTGTTAATACCAATCTCTCCTTTAAGTCTTTGAGCTTCTTGAGCCCCTTCTCTACCTAATCTAGCTCCTGTAACTGTAGGACCATATATATTGTAAAGCCCTTGTGTTACATATTCTCCTGCGCTTTGGGCTCCTGCCATAACGGTCTCTCCAAGTTTTTGATAACCGTCGTTAAGATAAGTAGGGTCTGTAGCTAATTTTTGATCAAGATCATTGAGAGACTTAGTCCATTTTTCTTGCTGTAATTGTCTTTCCTTGCGTTCTTTTTTTCTAAGCACACCTAAATCAGTTATGCCTTTAGTTAAACCTGCAATACCCTGGCTAAGTCCCCTAGCTAAGATTTCACCGGATCTGTCTTCTATTATTTTTGGATTTCTATAACTCATATTATTATTAGTATAAACCGTTTTCTATATCTTGTAAGTCTTGTTGGCTGTATTGAGGAGTAGCTGAAGAATTTAGCGTTGTCGTATTAGTATTCCATGCCGCTGTTTCTCCTGCTCCTTTAATTTCCGGAACGCTCCCTGTGGGAGCATTAACCCCCTTTGAGAATCCTCCTTGGCCAATCACTGCCCCCGCAATATTACCAATACCACCTATTATAGCGGCTGTATTAGCTGCTCCAGCTTCATTCGCTCGAGCTTGATTTGCACTAGCCTGCGTAAGCCCCGCTGACATTCTGTCAAGCTTAGCTTGATCTCTTTGCTCTTGAGCCTCAAATTGAAATGCCTTTCCTTTACCCATTGCCTCTTGAGCTCTACCGCCTTCTGAAATTTGTATTGCTTGTATCCTTGCTTGTTCAGCTAATTGTTTTGATTGCAATTCAGCTTCACCCTGTGCGGCTAACTTTTCGTTTTGAGCTTCTTGTTTTTCAATATCTGCAGCCACGTCTTTTTTACTTCTAGCGGCAGCATTTGCTAAAGCAGTAGCTCCTCCAGCACTTGCGCCAGTTGCTTGTAATGTATCTAGAGTCGCGGCTAAAGCTAAGTCAGTTTGTTCCATTTGTATTTCAGCGGCACTCGTAGCCACTCCTAAGTCTGCATACGGGTTAGACATTTCCCCACTAAGATCAGTAGCTAATCCAGCTAAAGACTTAACATCAGAATAAGGATTTATAACATCTTGCCTGTTTCTTTCAAAAGCGTTTATAGCCCCTTGAATTCTTTTCTTTTCTCTAGCTGCTGCTCTAGCTTGTTTTTTGGCTTTTCTTCCGCCAAATATTCCGCCGATTATCTGGGTTGCCGCTCCTATCCCAGCGGCTACGATCATTCCTGACATAATTTTTCTTTTTTATTGTATTCTTCCATTGTAAAGGAAAAGAAATTATTCTCTACCTCTTTTATATTTCTAGTATCTGTGGGATTTGCTATTATGTTTATCCAAACACAATCCTCCACACATTTAATTAATCTTTTAGTTCCTTTTAAAGAGTATGACCAACAAGGAGCTATATGCTCTACAGTTTCATTGTCAGCTTGTACTATTACTTTACCTGATAATAAAAACCAAAAATGATTTGTATGGTGCAAAGCACTTATAACCATAGTATCAGCTTTCATTTTCATTTGGCGCATATACAATCCGTCGGTAAAATTATTAGTTATTGGAAATTCTTCATTGTTAACTAAATTTTCACCATCTCCATATATTCCTTCTTCATTACTTTCTATAAGCGCATTTTGTAATACTTCTAATTGTTTTATAAAATTAATTGATAATTCATTGTTCATTTAATTTGATTTAAGATGATTGCACAAAAGTTGTGCTTACTGCAAATAATTCTTTTTTGCCTGTATTTTGATTATTTATTTTCATTTTTACTTCTCCAAAAAATCCTTTTAATCCGGAAGATGAAGAGCCCCAAACAATTTCTCCGTTTTGGGAAGGAGTATTATTAACAAGATCAGCGTAATATTTATCTTCTTTAATTTTAAAACTATTTACTAATAGGGAGGCTTCTATTTGACTTAATGTTGTAGGAAAAACCGCTGGAGAAATAGGTAAAGCAATATCGGTATTTGTTATAAAACTTTCCATAGCCCAATCAGAACTACCTTCGTAATTTATAGTTTGAAAATTTTTCACTGTAGAAGGAGCTCCATTTAAAACCGCTGTTACATTAGAATCGTAGGTTGTTCCATAAAAATTTGCTCTAGTAATTGAATTTGTAGCTAAAGTATAATGTTTAAAAATTTTACCTTGTGTAGTTGTAAAATAATCATTATTAAGACTAAATATATTATTTGGATCATAATCAAAAAAGCTAACCCATCCTTTTACCGTGTCATCAAATGCTAATGTATTATTTTCAGTGCTGGATCCTCTTTGATTTGAAAGCTTCGATGTTATTGATAAGACATACTGTTTATTATGTGCATCCCAACCGGCTTTGATTCCGCCGGACGTAGCTGTAGACAATTTGTCTCTGAAATAATCAGTCATACCATAATTTGATATTACAGTTATCCCGTCCATAGATAATCTACAAACCACATTTTGATCTCTATCTGTAAAATATTTTCTATAACCATTAACTGCAAAAGATTCTGGGTCTTTACTAATCCCATATTCTCCACCAAATGCTACATTTTGTCCTATAACTAAATTACGACTAGTAACACTGGCATTTCCTTCGGCAGAATATATAGCGTCTTTATCTATTAAAGATTTACTTACTTTACTTTCTTGAAATATAATAAGGTTAGTATCTTCTGCGTATAAGCGCTGTATAGAGCCATTAGAAGGGTCTATAGTCCTTGTTATATCTTCACCTACACTAAACTGATTAGTTGCGTTAAAACCAGTTCTAGAGTTAAATATGCCTGAATATATTAATCCACTAAATTTATGGGATTGTCTAGGCTCATCTTCTACTATATAGGCTTTAACCCCAAAATCTACCGATGTATTATTATACCCTCCCCGTATTCTAGACTCTTCTATAAGCCAATCACTAGCTTCTGTGCCTGCATAAACTTGAGGTATTTGATCAAAATTTACTATCGGTCCAAATATTATTGGTGTTCCAGCAGGAGGTAGAGATTGCAATGTGTCTTTTGTTTTGAAAATAGTAGCAGAAACAATTTCTGTTACATAACTAACAAAATTAACCGGAACTCCTAAATTAATATAACTTATAGTAACCTCTTGCCCGATATTTATTTGAGTAGCGTTTAGAGCTATATTAGTTTCTATTCCAGCTCCTGTTACAGTAACTACTTCAACGCCTGCAACTCCAGGTTCTAAGTCGGTAATAGTCTTGATTTTTTTTAACCAGAATGTATTAAAATATTTTAATTCTATTATTGCCCCCATATTTAATTTTTTATTCTAGATGTACTATAATATTGCTGTCCTGTTTCTCCATTTGGAAATAATCCTGCTTTACATCCAGTCTCTGGAAAAAGAGTGTTATCAACTCTTAATCCATCAATACTACTATATTGTACAGACCAAGTAAGAGCAACTGTAGTTGCCCCACTTGTTGGACTATTAGTCCAGGGAGATGGAGGAAAATTATCTCCAGCTGCATTTGTTAAAAATCTTTGTAAGCGTATAGATTGCCCACTAGAAGGAACATAAGGAGTAGTCAGTGCGGCATTTGTAAATAGCTGATTAACATATTCCGCATAAGGAGTTTCCGCAAACAATATATTATTTACATCGGGCGTCCCCTCACTGGGAAAAGTAGTACTTTCACTTGATCTATAGTATTCATAACTCCCCGCACTATTTTTGTAAGCAGAATCAGCAGCATTTATTCCATATCCAAATGAAGATCCCGGAGGCGATACACTCCACCAAGGTAAACAAGAAGGGTTATGAACATCATCGGTAGTTACCCAAGCATAAGCTCTATTGTCATTTGTATTCGGAACGCCTGAAGCTTTTCCAAATCCTTCCATAATTATTGCATATTCTACAGGAGATCCATTACTAGGTAAATCTGGGTAATCTACGGCTCTTACAAAATTAGTAAATTTATTAATTTGTGTACCATCTGAGCGCATCAAATATCCAGTTGTTCCGTTTGTAGTAGCATAATCAGGCCAGTTAGAAAAAGAAGGCATAGATTGAGTATTACCATCAAACCCTGCTTGATTGTATTCTAAATTTCTAGAAAGCAATTCCCAAGAAGCTTCACCTGCTTTTCTATAGTATATTTTAAAATTTCCTGTATTATATGTGCTAGCACTACTTCCATTTCCTTCTTGAGAAGTACAAATAGAAAATAATATTGTTCCGCGCGTATGTGCTTCAGTTCCTATAAATTTTGGTGTTATTGTTGCCCCATTATCAAAAAAGCCGGTATAATTATAGTTTGTAGTAGCTGGATCAACAATTAACCATACTGCATTTAATGAATCTCCAATATTTTGAGATGTAATTACCTGTGTACCGCCACCGGGATTAGCCGGGTCTACTACACAAACCTGTGTAAGAGCTCCAGGATTAACCCCCGTAGTTCCCATTGTAATTGACGTATTAAAGCTAATTGATTTAGGCTCATAGTCAGTAGGAGTTGCTAATACTACTCCGTTTGCGTCTGTTACAGTTATTTCTATAGGATAAACGCCATTGGGATTTCCATTAAATGTTTCTCCGTTTGGCAATATATCACCTGGGACTAATTGAGTTAATTCTCCTGTATTTATATTCATTTCCCAATTATCTGGGTAATCTGTTGTTGGAGTAGTTATTCTAAATTGTAATTGTTGTATATTTACTCCTGGAATAGTATTGGCTGTTCCATTTTTAGGATCTGCTGCAGTCCATTTAGGCCCTCCTGGTGTTGGTATAAAAGGTTGTATTAATACCGGGTTATCAATAGTCGTTTCAAAAGCCGGCATAACAGGAGGAGTAACTAAAGTAGGCGGTAAATTTTTTAAAGCTCCAAATCCCTCTTCAACACCCGTTAAAGGAATATTGTTACTTACTATATCTCCATTAGAATCTATAACATCAACTTTTATAACAAAACTATAAACATTAACTTCTCTACTATTTTCAGTAAATAATAAAGGTTGAGTATTATTACTAATTCCAGTGTACTTTAAAGCATAATCACCACTACTTCCTGCGACAATAGAAAAAAGCTCAACGGTATCACCATTAGCATCAGTTTGTGATACTATAGTAGCTTCCGTTTGAAGAGTAGTTATAGGGTTGCCGGTAGCGTCAGCAGGAACAAAATAACCAGGTGTTACTATAGTTCCAGGCAGTGTGTCTTCTGAAAAATCCCAATTTACTCCTTGAAAAGAAGTAGCGGCGGGTGTATTAGATAATACAGCTGCGTTTAAGTCAACTATAAGACCCTCAGATGTAGTTTCCCAATATATATCAAGAAGAGATTCTACAGGCTCTGTTTCATATATAGCTAAATACGGAGTCATATTAGCTGTATTTAGCGGAACGTTTAAATTGTCACCGGTACCAGCACCTAAAAGAAAATTTAAAGCAGTAGCCCCTATAGATTTATCGATTGTAGATATTCTTGAAATTAACGGGTTAGTGTCTAATTGATAGAACACTTTGTTGCCGTTAGTAGCTCCAGTATTTACGGGAGGGTTAGAACCAGGTGTATTAACTGTAGTGTCGTCTTCAGTTGATAAATTTGAAAAGCCCATATTTACTTCTTTTGCTCTAGCTATAGCTGTCGATGTATGAGAAATTGCAACTTTTCCTTTAGAAGAAACTCTTGGGAAATACTGAGCATTATATGCTACAGAACTAGCGAAAGGTGCCGCTCCTGCATCTATTGTCATTATATTAGTTACTCTACCGTACAAAGTAACTGAGCTTCTATATTGTTTTTGATCTGGTCCTACCTCTGCTAAATCTCTAGGTATTTTATTTATATTATCATTAAATAATACTGTAAATGCTGTTCTATTTGTTTCGTCAGAAGGAAACAAACCATTGTCAATACCTCCCGCTTCAGCAGGTATAGGCGTAGGTAAAGCGGTAGGATCTCCTACATTTCCAGATTGGCCAGGGTAGCCATTAAGTATACCAGGTAAATACACATTATAATATTCTTGCTCTGTTTGTTTTACTACTATTTTGTAACTATACCAACCCAAATCATTAATTAAATATGCAAATTTTATATCAGGTGTGCCTGAGGGTAGATTATCTGTTCGTAGATAAACATCACTCACCCTTCCAGATGTAGTAACTGTATAAGTCTGTCCTCCTCCAGATGGCCCTGTTATGTTTTCTACAATAACAAAATCTTCATAAGCTCCTCTCATAGAATCTCCTACACGAGGAATGTTATCATTACCAGTATAAGTAGAATTTAATGAAAACGTGTAAGTGGTATCGTCAACAATTGCTGCATTACCATTAATAGCAAACCCATCTCCTGTGCCAATAGCACCTGCTTGCTGCTCTATTGCATACAATCCAGGAGTACCTAAAGCTAAATTTTTAGTTGATAATATAGGTGCATTTAATAATAAAGTTATAGCATCGCCAAACCAAAATTTAACATCAGTGTCTGTAGGTAATTCATCATAAGAGCTATAAATAGTAGACCCAAAATAAAACAAACCAGAAGTGTCTAATACTCCTGTATCTACAGATGATAGTATAACGGGAGATTGTCTACCAAATTTATCAGCTAAAACAAACCCAACTTGATAATTTCTATTTCTTTTAACAGAATGATTAGGATATTCTATAAAACTAGTATATTTACCAGAAACATCTTTGTCATTAATTCTACAGTTATAGTTTATATTGGATGGTGGGGTGTGTTGATCTCTATAGTTTCCATATATAATTCTATTTCCTGAACTTTCTTGAGAAAAAGCTCTAATAGGCACTCTATCATAAACCCTAGTTGTTTGAGCTTCCGGTAGTGTTTTATATGGCTTTCTAGATTGATACTCGTAAGTATAAGTGTTTTTTGTTCCGCTAGCACTTACAACACTACCTACATCAAGACTTTCTAAAACTTTAACAGCTACTGAATCGCTTTCTCTAAAAAGAATTTCAATCTCAGATATTTTGTAATCGCTTATTAATCTATTAGCATTAATAGGTAGCGGAATTACTAAACCTATATTTTGTGCCATGTTCTCCATAAAAGAAACCACAGTAGATTGATATGCCGCATCCTCATCTCCATTTAGAAAATAACCTTTTTGCTTTGGTATATATGCAATTTGAGTAAAAGGAGCCATTAAAGAATACTCGTTATCGTCGTACTTAAATCTATAACTAAATCTAACAAAACGATCTTCTAAATAATCTGGATCACCAGGCCAATTAGCAGTATTAGCTTCATTAGTCATAGTAGATTTAATTAACGTAACATAAGTATCTGTTGTTAAAGGAGCCGGAAAACCTGGGCTTACATTTACTATTGTTTGTAAAGAAGTAGGATTATAGCCTAATGATTCCACTATAATATAATTAGTTCCGGAAACTCCATTTTCGCTAGATAAAACCGTGGCGCCTATAAACGGAGTTAATTCTGTTCTTATATCTCCGTCAATAAAAAATGCATTTATAGTTGGGCTACCTTGTCCTGGTAAATCAACCACTAATGTAGTACTATTATATAATTTAATAGCTTGATATGGACTGTATTTTGCTACAGATATTTGATGTTCTTGAGTGTAGTAAGAAGCATTAGGGCTACCACCATATCTTTGTCCTGGGGGGTTTATATTTATTTTACGAGGCTGATTTCTATTGTCTGTCCAAAATAATAAATTTTCAATTAAATTAACACCTATTATGCGATTAGTTGTTGAAAAATTTAAAAAATTACCTTGAACTAAAACATTATACTCATTAGTAGAATTGTTATAAACGTAAATATAATGCAAAGATGTAGCTGGAGCATCAGTAGGCGCTAAAGGATTAGGGTCTGTGTAGTCTGTTAGGAAAACATATATTTTATTAGTAGCATTGTCAGGCAAAAGCCCAATAATAGTCAAATTACCCGCAAGCTCTGTAACAGTTAATAAATCATTACCAATAATGTTTTCAATGGCCCCTACATCATTATCTTCGGATCTACCAACAGATATATTCCGAGCATCTCTATATTCGCCGTTAGGCAATATTCTATCGTCAAGATCTTTATTCATCTTAGACTTTAGAAATGTGTTTTTTATTTGTTGAGCCATTTAATTATGATTTAATCCATTTAGATTTGCCTCGCATTACTTGAACTATTTCTTCAAGCTTAATATTTGATAATCTTATTTTCGCATTTCTCAGTTTAGCTGATCTATCTCTTTTTAATCTTTGCACTATGTACTCAGGCTGATTAATTCTAGATGCTAATATAGAATATAATATATGTGCATATAAAGCATCCTCCGCCATTTTAGGTATTCTTGCGTCTAATTCATAAGCTAAACCGTCTGAAATATATTCAAGTACTATTAATCGATCAATTAAATTAGAAGAAAAGGCTATTGTACCATCTCTTTCATTCATATTAAACCAACCGTTTCTTTGAGTGTATTGAGGATTGTTTCCGTATCTTTGCCCATAAAAAGGGTTGCCTGTAAGCCACCCAGCATAAGACCAATAGTCTTCTACAGTAATATTGCCGTTAAGTAAATTATCATTAGCATCTCCCCATCGTTCTAATGTTTGAGAGGATCCTTCTAAGTTATCCCCAAAGTTATCTTGAACTGGGTCTCCTTGAGGCTCATCTTGTAATGGAACTTCATAAGGAGCTATAGTTAAATTATTAGCGGGATAAATAGGATGTTTTGTTCCTTGAGAATCAATATAACTTAATGCAACGTAATTAACATAGTCCTGAGGAATTATAACACTTAAGCTTGCAGGAATAGTTAACTCTTGAGATTTTATACTTTTTAAAGTATCATAACTAAATTCTTGTAATCCTCTTTTAGCATGAAATATAACGTCAGTTCTTTTAACATCTGGTATCAATTTGTGCTCGCCTACATAAGTAGCTATAAACCCATTGATTACGTCGTTTAAAGAAGTATATCCGTATTCACCATAATTTTCTTGTACAGCTGTACCTATAGCTTCGTTATTACCATAACTTCCGCCATCCATTGATTTTAATTGCACTACTACATAAACCCCTGCAGCTGGTGGCGCTGCTATAGTTATAGTGTTTTCTAAAACTGTAAAAGTTAATATATATCGGGTATAAGATCCCGGCATATTAGTTGCGCTAGTGTAAAGAACAAAATTATTTAAAGTATAATCAACAGAAGCTGGATCAGAAGAAGCAAATACTAAATCTGTGTTAAACGTAGTTGTAAATATCCCAGTACCATCAGATATAAATTTTTGGGCTCCAGCGTAATACTGGGCATTAGTTTCGGTTATTAAACCTCCATTTGGTTTAGGCATATCTTATAGTGTTGAGCGTTGTACTTCTTGTTGAACTTGTTGTGAGGCTACTTGAATAACCGAAGGATCCCTAATAACAATACCCGAATAAAGTAATATTTTTAATATTATATTAGTTTGTTCGGTTTTTGACAATTCAAAATCTATAGAATTTGTAGGATTGTATTGATAATAGTTTTGGCCGGTGGGAATAATAAAATTCCAAATAACATCAGAAGGTTTTCTCAAATAACTTACTGTTATATCCGATGTAATAGCTTGTGGATATAAATATAATTTATGATTTTCGTATAAGTATATTGGATATGTAGTTGTAGGCGCAATTAAAGGCGTAGTATTTATATACAAAAGCTCATTTCGTTGTACCAGTTGAGCTTCTGTACTGTCTTTATATATAACTGTGCCTAATTTATAAAAGTCTTCTGGTGTAGCTATAACCACTATTGCAGCCCCGTTAGCTGGAACTGTATTAAATATTATATTAGTTCCGCTAATATTAAAAGCGGTTGTTGCAACTCCATTAATAGTAACGGATATTACACTGCTAGCTAATTGAGAAGAAGTTATTGATGTAAATGCAAATGATGAAGAACTTCCATTCCCAATAAAGTTTTGTGTTGCAGAAGTTGCTCCTGTTGTTGTAGGCAATGTAAAATATTTACCAGCAGGATTGTAAGTTGCGTTTCCGTATTTTTTAAATATAGAAATGGCTTGATCAACATTTTTAATTCTGTCGCCATATTCTGTGTCATTATCTGGTCTACGAAGTTGTAGATTTAATGTATCAAAGTAACTTTCAAATATTTCAAGCTGAACTTGCGTTGCAACTTTATTAAATTCATCTGGTGATAAGTTACCTCTCTGCTCTTTGTTAAGAATAAGTAACACCGTTTTATAAACTATATCTACGTTTACTGCCATTTTATTTCTTTTGTTATAAATATTAACCGGCCTCACTTAAGAAACCGGCTAATAATAATTCACCATCTATAATATAATCACGTGTTTTTAAAAAAAACTACTAATTAAATTTCTTTTCTATAGATCTATATACTTCAACTCCTTC
>Ga0196903_1000170_pt1 | contig 11223 bp, 15 predicted proteins | sample CB_VirMetaG_2_FD_169097 | JGI IMG/M metagenome (GOLD analysis project Ga0196903, IMG submission 169097) | Freshwater to marine saline gradient viral communities from Chesapeake Bay - CB_1504_2 Viral MetaG (v3) (version 3) | ecosystem: Environmental > Aquatic > Marine > Coastal | place: USA... | reverse complement strand
GATTATATATCCTTCTGACAGTATACTTATATCTACAAGTTTAGGAAGTATTGCAACTCTAGCGACCTCTAATGCCACTTGTACAAGTAGGCTTGCCACCCTTGGCTTAGGTAACATAACCTTTGCTGCTAATGCTAACACTGCACCGTCTGGTGAAGAGATTACAGGATCAGTAGGTGATGTTACCTTTACGGGTGATGCTAACACCTTCCCTTCTGGATTAGAACTGGTCGCTAGTGTGGGCATAGCTGGAATACCAGCAATTATTCCAGTAACCACTGCTGGTTTTGTTACTGTCACCCTAGGTATGGTTGGAGTAGGGGCTGGTAAGCTAGTATCAGGTTTCTCAATAGATGTTGAGTTTGGTCCTGACCTTACTGCTACAGGATTCAAGTTCGACTTTGAGGCCATTAAGCACTTGTATAATGTCCTTAGACAGGTACACGGTGGCTTCCCTGCTAACAGAACTGCAAGACCTACGTTTAGTAGCCCAAGGAACATTAGACCTCCTAAACCATCAAAAAATTTAGCGGCATAGAAGGATACGATATGAGCCTAGTTTGGCCCAACAAAGACCCAGACGAACTGCTAGACTACAGTATTGATTGGTCTGATATTGTTGCTGGGTTTTCCATTAGTACAGTAGTCTGGTCTGTAAGGTCTAATGCTAACCCTGCCGAGACTGTCTTAGTTGCTGGTCATGACTTAACCACTGCTAGTGGTGGTGCTATAGTTGATGGCATACAAAACATACAACAAGCCTTGTCGGGAAATAACGCAATTATTTATATAGGTGGTGGAGTAGATGGAAGAGACTATACCTTTGTCTGCACCATTACCACAAGCATAGCGACTACTATCCAACGGGCCGTCATACTCCGCTGTAGGAGTGTGTAATGCCAACTTGGACTAGGCACCTTTATGAGCATAACGAACTTGCTATCTCTAAGGGTGAGTCTACTGGCTACAAGACCTTGTTCAAGTTCGGGTTTAATCCTGACATAAACGGAACAGAAGAGACTATATGGTCGCAAGGTGGTAACTACCCTTGGCCTGATGCTTCCTTTACAGCTTATGTAGTTAGTGATGCTGCTGCTGATGCTAATGGAAACACAGGTTCTAATAAGGTAAGGGTTGAGGGCTTAGACGATAACTACAATGAACAGTCTGTAGAGGTAGAACTAAATGGCACTAGCCCTGTTGCTGTAGCTGGCACTTGGATTAGGATTAACAGAGCCTTTGTTACTTTAGCTGGGTCAGGTGGTACTTCTGCTGGAACAATACACGTACAGAATGTAGATGGCTCTGTAGTTTACGCTAACTTAGGTCTAGGCAATCAAACACACGTAGCAGCCTACACTGTCCCTGCTGGATATACCCTGTATCTTGATGACATTAACTTTACCGCTGCTTTGTCTCAGTCAAACAAGTTTGTAACTGCTAACTTTGTATCAAGAGACTTTGGCAGCAATGTGTTTCGTAGTCGCTTTATTAACGTCCTACAGAGTACACAACTGATCGCTAAGTTTGAGTACCCACAGAAGTTTGAAGAGAAGACTGATATGGAGTGTAGGGCCGTATCTAACACAACTAACAATGCTGTAGGTGCTTCCTTTCAAGGTGTACTTATCAAGAATGACCCAACAGGGAATGTATAATGAACATTAACAAAGGCCAGTTAGCTAACGATGTATTTTCCACTGAGGCTGAAGCCAGAGTAAGAAGTATGGATTTAGGCATGAACGGTAGCACACATGCTCACCCCGATGCACAAGGACAGGCCCATTATATGCCCGGTGAGAGCCATGAGGCTTATATGGCATACTACGACAAGGAAACTGAAGAGGCACCCTCACAGGACCGCTTAGAGGCTCTCAGAGTAGTTATCCAAGAGATTATGAAGGAAGACTTTGCCAAGGCTGAGTATCAAGGCGAGAAAGTCACCTTAAACAAACCTCGTCGTATCAAAGGCGGCAATAAGAAGTTTGAAGTGTTCGTACAAAGCGGAGGAAAGATCAAGCGTGTGGCTTTCGGAGACCCCAACATGGAGATACGGAGGGATGACCCGAAAGCTAGGGCCAACTTCCGTTCAAGACATTCGTGCGACACAAAGAAGGACAAAACAACGGCAGGATACTGGTCCTGTAGAATGTGGGAGGGAGGAACCTCAGTGTCAGAACTTACAAAAACAAACATTGAAGGACAGATACTCAAAGCCGACGAAGAACAGCGTCTCGTTTATGGTTGGGCATCAGTCGTTACCGAAAAAGGCGAACCTGTTATTGATCGCCAAGGAGATATTATTGAACCAGACACACTTGTTAAAGCCGTGAACAACTTCATGGAACATATACGTGTCGGTAAAGAAATGCACAAAGGGGATCAGATTGGGGCGGTTATCCACTCAATGCCTATCACTAAAGAGATTGGTGAATCCCTTGGCATCCAGAGTGACCGAGAAGGTTGGATTGTAGCGTTTAAAGTCTACAATGATGACGTTTGGGCTAGGGTCAAATCTGGTGAACTTGCGGCCTTCTCAATAGGTGGTCGTGCAACCAAGGAATCTTATGATGCCTAATTTACTTAAACAGCTTGAGTTAGAGGAACTGTCCTTGGTTGATCGTCCAGCTAACGCACAAGCAATGGTCTCTCTGTATAAGCGGGACAACTCCGAGGGAGAAACTATGGAGAACGAAGTAGAAAAAATGTCTGATGACATGAAAGCAAAGCTGAAGCCTTATATGGACAAAGGTATGTCCGAGGATGAAGCCATGAAAATGTATAACATGGACATGAAAAAAGACGTACAGGGTCCAGCTACTGAAGTTGACACCCTGAAAGCTGACCTAGAGGCACTACAAGTTGAGGCAGACCGTCTTAGCAAGGCCCTAGAAGAAGCTGGTTACATCGTTAAGGCAGACGCTATTGAGAAAATGGTTGAGCCTGAGTTTGTGACTTACGGTGACGAACAAATCAACAAAGCTGACATCCCTGCGCCTATTCTTAAGGCACTGGAAGAAGCAGAAATTGCTAAAGCAGACGCTATCTTAGTTAAGAAAGCAGAAGCAGAACTTCCACACTTCGACCTTGAAGTAGCCAAAGCATTGGTTAGCAAGTTTGAAGCTGAAGAAACAGTAATGCAAGCACTCAAAGCTGCCGATAAGGTATTTGACGAAAGCATGACTGAACTGGGTAAATCTGATGCTGACGGTGAGTTTTCGACTGCCGCTGACAAACTTGACGCACTCGTAAAGTCCTACATGGACACCAACAAAATGAAAAAGAGCGAACATGCTTTGGCTTATGCTGCTGTAGCTAAGACCGATGAAGGCAAGGCTCTAATCACTAAATCCTATAAAGGGGAATAAACATGGCTGTTATGCAATCACGGGATACCCGTACTGTAATCGCAGGGGCAGACCTTTCTGCTGCTCAATTTAAATTCGTTAAACTAGACTCTGCTGCTGAAGCTGTTCTGGCTGGTAATGGTGAAAGTGCTTTTGGTGTATGCCTCGTAGGTGCCGCTGAAGATAATGCCGCTACTGTAGTTGTCCAAGGTAAGACAATGGTAAAAGCTGGTGGTACTGTTACCGCTGGTGGTGCTGTCGCATCTGATGCCGCTGGTCTGTGTGTAGACGCTGCTTCTACCGACATCGTTATGGGTTATGCAACTGAAGCTGGTGTTACTAGCCAGATCATTGCTATCGAACTCATCCAAGGCGGCAACGCTGCTGCTTAAGTTAGCATAGAATAAGGAATAACTATTATGCCACTATTGACTCCATCACAGGTGCATATCGACACCCCTCTGTCTAACTTGACACTGGCGTATGCACAATCACAAACCAACTTTGTCGCTGACAAGGTATTCCCAACAGTAGGTGTTGCTCGTCAGTCTGACAAGTACTACATCTATGACCGTGCCAACATGAACCGCACTGGTGACGTAAAGAAACTTGCGCCACGTACTGAGGTTAACCGTATCGGCATGACCATTTCCAACAGCAGCTACTTCGCTGATGTATACGGACTTGGAATGGACTTCGATGAGCAGACTATCGCTAACGAAGACGAAGTACTGAACATCCGTTCTGCTGGTGCTGAAACTCTGGCAATGCGCCTGATGATCCACCGCGAAGAGAACTTTGCTACAACATTCTTCAGCACTGGAGTTTGGGGTACTGAGGTCGCTGGTGCAGCTTCTGGTGCAGGTACTCCTGTATACTGGAACGATTACACCAACTCAACACCTATCACTGACGTAACTGATGCTCGTCGTGCAATGCAACTCAAGTCGGGCGGCTACAAGCCAAACACTATGGTTGTTGGTAAGGTCACACGGGACGAACTCATCAATCACCCAGACATTCTGGCACGTTTGAATGGTGGTTCTACCGTAACTAACCCAGCGTTGATTACAGACGCTAAGTTGGCTGAAATCTTTGAAGTAGAGAACTTCTTCGTCATGGAAGCTGTCAATAACACTGCTGTTGAGGGTGCTGCCGAAAGCAATGCCTTTATCGGTGGTAAACATGCTCTGTTGTGTCACACACCTTCAAGTGCTGGTCTGATGACCCCTGCTGCTGGTATGACATTCGCTTGGAACAACATTCCCGGTGCAAACAACTTGGGTATCACTGTTGAATCCTTCTCGGATGATGCACTGAAGCGTCAGCAAATCGCTGAGCATATCCAAGTTAAAATGTCTTACGACATGAAAGTTGTTGGCGCAGACTTGGGCTACTTCTTTAAAGACATCGTACAATAAATGTACCTTGGTGGGGGGCTTAGGTGTCCCTCACCACTTACACTATATAGGATACCCCGACAATGCACCCTTCATACCTTGGTTGGCAGATAGACTGGCCTGTTTTCGTAAAGAGATCATTTACCTCAGACGGTAAACAGTGGGAAACCCAAGAACATTATAACTGGTTAAATCGTGGCATAGGTTCAGATGCCGTAGCTAGTTTGTATGTTCAAGGCTTTATACACCACAATAGAGAATTAGAGAAACAAGCTAAAGTTGGAGATAGGCTAAGTGAACTAGCTGGCCCACAACTAGACAAGCTGATAGGACTTCTTAACGCAGAAGTAAAAGCTAACACTAACAGTAATACAGAGTACACAGAAAAGAAAGTTAAGCAGTCTAAGATAGATGCTAAACAACGCGCACTACTAAGAAGTTACCTTCGAAACAACAGATGGATCGAAGATAAGTTCTTTGAAATAAGAGACGGTATATTAGAAGACTAAAGCAGGAGTAGACGATGGGGTGGACATATGACCCAACAAATCTTGGAACGGCAGATGCAGCCCAACGTCTTAACTCTGTTAGGCTTCTAGTAGGTGATACTGACACTGCTGACCAACAGCTACAAGATGAAGAAGTAACCTTTGGTTTAGGCCAGAATGGTAACTCTATTTATCATACTGCTAGTTGGTCAGCTAGGACTATTGCCTCTAAGTACTCAAGACAGGTAACAACAGCTTTAGACGGTGCTTTAAGTGCTGACTATTCTGACCTAGCTAAACAGTATATGTCACTGGCAGACACCTTAGAGTACCAAGCTAAGACTGCTGGTGGTAACATAGGCATTTACGCTGGTGGCATCTCTAAGACCTCCGTACAGGCTGTGAGAGAGAATACAGATCGTATAAAACCTTCTTTCCGCAGAGACAGGTTTAAGAACCCACCAAGCTATAATGGTGAAGACTACAACTCATCGTATGACTAAGGTAGGTTAACATGTCGTTTAGACCATATGACTTACTGAACTTAGTTAATAGGTTTGGTGAACCCCTTACACTTAATAAGGTGACTACCTCTGGCACGTATAATCCTGCCAATGGTACTGTTACTGGATCAGCGACTACTAACTACTCCTTTACTGGTTACTTCTACAACTATGATAATGGTATAGCTGGTAACATTGATGAGATACGCAGAGGTACTCGTAAGTGCCTTATTTCCGCTTCTAGCCTAGCTGTAGTGCCAGATGATGAGGATCAGATAACAGGCAATGGAGACACAGTTAATGTTCTTTCTGTTGTTACTATCTTCTCTAATGGTATTGCAATATGTTACATCTGTGATGTGAGGGAATAATGAGTAAGCAAGCTACACTCAAAATTAACCCTTCTCTACAAAAAAAGTTTGCGGGTCTACTACAAACAGCAGAAGACATGGTTAGAGATAAACTGTATGATATAGCTAACGATGCTATTAGGTTTTCCCCTGTTGACACTGGTGCTTATGTAGAATCATTTTCCATCGTGCCTAGAGGTGCTGGTGGTGGCCGTATGAAGTCATCAAGGGCTAGAAAAGTTAGTGTCAAGGAAGGAACTGCTACCAGAGAACAGTTTGCTGGTGAGGCTAGATCAAATCTTTCTATCGACATTAACAACCTTAACTTAACTAATTTAAGTGGTGTTGTTCTTAGGAACAGGTCTGTACACGCTCGTTTTGTAGAGGATAAACATGGCTATCACGTTTTTCGTAAGGTAAGGGATATTCATGGCTAGTATACACTCAGACATTAGAGCCGCCTTAGAGAGTAAGTTATCTAACATATCTGGTATTCCCCCTATTGCTTATGAGAACGTACCATACGATCCCACAACTGGCACTAGCTTCATTAAATCTGCTTATGTACCTACTTTGCGTAGACCTGCTGTTAGAGGTTTAAATCCTTCACAGAGATACCAAGGTATTTTTGTAGTGACAGTCTACTGTCCAGAGGGTAATGGCCCAGCAACTGCTGATGGTATCGCTAACACTGTAATAGAGAACTTTGAAGCTGCCACAGACGTATCACTAAACAACTTTAACGTATCAATAGACTATGCCGAAAGACAGCAAGGCTTCTTGGATACACCTTGGTACTACATCCCGATTAATATCGGTTGGTACATATACAATTAGGAGAATAACACATGCCTACCTTCGCACAGGGTTCACGATCTAGCCTAAGCTATATCACTGAATCCACATTCGGAACTACCCCTGCTGGTAACTTCCAGAACATCCCATTTACTTCTCACGGTCTTAACTTAACTAAAGACTTGGTTGCTGGTACTGATATCCAAGCTGACCGTATGCCACGCCATGAACGTCACGGTAACAAACAGTCTGCTGGTGATATTGTAGTTGACCTCCGTAAAGGTGACTTCGACCCATTCCTTGAGTCAGTCATGCTTAACACTTTTGTAGACTCAGGCACTAACGACACTCTTGTAGTTGGTACAACACCTAAGTACTTCTCCATTGAAGACTACTCTGCTGATATTGATCAGGCTCGTTTGTTTACAGGTCAGACTGTTTCCACTATGGGTATCTCTATTGCTCCTAATCAGATGGTAACTACTACCTTTGGTATGGTCGGTAAAGGTATGACTATTGGTGCCACAGAGAAGACACAGGACGCAGCAAGCACTAACTCACCATTCGATGCCTACTCAGGTGACTTACAGATTGGTAACAATGTAGCTGGCCTTGCAGCCTCTGCAATCATTACCGCTATTGACTTCAACGTATCCAACTCGTTTGCACCTACCTTTGTTGTTGGCTCTGATGAGACCCCAGCACTTGAGGTTGGTCGTGCAGAAATTACTGGTTCGTTCTCAGCATACTTTGAAGATGACGCCCTGATTAACCGTTTCCTTAACGAGACAGAATCAGCTATTCAAGTATCTGTCAACGACCCAACTGCTGCTAATGCTTACACCTTCCTCTTCCCAAGAGTTAAAATCAACTCTGCCGATGTAGGTGTAGATGGCCCAACAAGCCGTATCATTAGCCTAAGTTTTACATCCCTATTCGATACGACCACTTCTACTAACTTGAAGATTACTCGTACCGACACGTAATCCCTAGCTAGGGCGGGGGGCATTGGTGTCGGGTCTGATGCTCCCCATTTTATATACTAACCCGACATAACCCTGACCCAAGGAACCTGACAATGGACTTAAAGAACTTAACACCGACCAGTGATACTGTAGACGTTACTATTGTACACCCTACAACATTAGAACCTCTGACTAACGATGATAAGACAGAGATGACAATTACTATGTATGCCCCTCACTCTAAAGAGTACAAGAGTGTCCTGCATCACCAAACTAACAAACGGCTTAAGCAAGCCCAAGGAAAGAAGAAGGTCGATATTACGGCTGAGAGTATTGAAGAGGCTACCCTAGAAGTGTTAGTCAAGGCAACTAAGTCTTGGAATATCACATATGATGGTAAGAAGCCTAAGTACTCTGCTGACACAGCCAAAGAGATTTACGAACAAGTGTTTTGGATCAAGGATCAGATTGAGGAGGCTGTAGCTGACTCACTGGATTTTACCAAGGGCTGATTGATGACCTAGTTGAGTTTGCTGAATTTAACTTCAAACTTAATCAGCGTGATGAATCTGGAACCACCGAGAGAGAACACTTGGAACAAGTACAAAGGCAGACAGGATTAGAACTAAAAGAATTGGATGGACCCGACTTCCCAACTCTTGTGGCTCATATCTGGTCTGCCTTTATTGCGTTAAGCAACTCAAGAACTGGTGGCTTTAGTGGCCCTAACCCGATAACATACGAACAAATAAAAGCATGGAAAGAACTAACTGACACGCCTATGACAGCTTGGGAAGTAGAAGCGGTTAAGAGGCTTGACGGAGTTTATATGAGGGTAAATAATGGCGTCTGACATAAAACTTGTAGTAGACTCTAGTGATCTTAGTCTTCTTAATGAGGAATTAAACGACACAAACAAGAGTGTAAGCCTAGTTGCTAAGAACGCAGAAAAGGACTTTAAGCGTCTTATGCGGTCTATTGCCCCTTTGGAGACTGCCCAACAAAAGTATAACAATCAAGTTAAAGTTCTACAGAAGGCCCAACTTGCGGGGGTTATAAACTCTAAACAATACGCTAATGCTTTAAGAGACGTAAACGCTGCTACAACTGATGCAACTACGGGTCTTGGTGCATTGTCAAGACAGGCTCACCAAACTAAGAACAAGATGAACGCTAATGGCATGGCTATGCAACAAGCTGGCTATCAAGTTGGTGACTTTGTTGTTCAAGTTCAGTCAGGAACTAATGCTTGGGTAGCCGCTGGGCAACAGTTAACTCAGCTTACTGGTGTACTTGGCATGATGAACCCAGCTTTGATCGGTGTTGGAGCCGCACTTGGTATTGCTGTTCCTATAATTACCGCCTTTGGTGCAGCGTGGTCTAGGTCTAAGGAATCAACAGACGATGCCGCCAAGTCTTTAGAAGGATTAGATGGCAGAATAAAAAACATAATTGGCAGCTTAGAGGAATACGACAGAAAAAAACTCTCTCTGTCCCTTAATATTACCTCAGAAGAACTTGATGTGGGTAAAGCAATCAAGCAAGCAGAGGCTGACTTAGCTGCTGCGGAAGCTGTAAGAATTAGAATGACAGGTACTGCCGAAAAGACCACTACTGGAAGTAAGAGGGTAGACTTCGCCTTAGATGTGTCTGAGTCTGTACTTAGTTACTTAAGGGGTCTTAGAACTGTAGAAGACTCTGACAAAAAAATTGCTGAACTTAGGGAAACTCTATCAAAGTTAATAATTAAACAAGAGGAAGAGGCAGCAGCTAAGGTAGCAGAGTTAAGAGAAGAAGCGTATCAAGACACTAAGAAAAAGCAAGCAGAGTTAATGTTTGACGAAATAGCTACGATAGATAAGATTATCAAGGCTAGAAAGAAGAGACTTGGTGAAGAGGCTGAAGACAGAAGAAGAGAAGAAACAAAGATTTATGAAGCTATAGGTAAACTACAATACTCCAATAGTGCGTCTTTAGAAAAAGCACATATATCGCAACTAAAGGCGTCTGGTGATTTACGAAACGCTAGGGACAGAGAGTTACAACTTGTAGCAAGGGTTGCTGCTGAACAAATGAAACTTGTTGGTGGTACGGCTGATCAACAGATTGAAGCGGCTAAATTAGCTAAGGAGACCCTTCAAGTCAAGTTTGATATGGAAGATGCAGCACTTAGGGCTAAAGACTTTTCTAAATTTATAGCCCAAGCTAGTAAGGACTTTAAGGCTACGGACTTCTCTGGTTTAGGTTTAATAGAGCCTTACCAAGAATCTAAGGACTACGAAACCCAAAAAAGAGTAGGTGAGATATTAGGTAAAGGTGGCAAAGGCAAAAAACCAACTACTATGGAAGGCCCAATCAAGGCTCTGGAAAGACAGATAGAGTTAAGTAAGGCTTTGTTTGGTTTAGAGGACCATGCACGTAGAAAAGAAGAAGTCTATATGCAACTTAAGTTCCAGAACCAAGACGCTGACATTAAAGCTAGTGAAAAGGAACTTCGTAGTCTAGCTGAGAGAGTCGCCCTAGAGGAACAACGAACTAAGGTACTTGAGGAACAGAATAAGGTAATAGAAGAACAGAGGCAAGCACAGGAAGCCTTGGCAGATAGTATTGCTGGTAGTATGGGCGATGCCTTCATGTCTATAGTAGACGGTACTAAGTCCGTTAAAGATGCCTTTAAAGATATGGCTAGGGCTATCATTGCTGAGTTGTATCAAATCTATGTTGTCAAACGGATCACAGGTATGATCAGTGGTGCTATAATGGGTTCAGCCGCTGCTGGGGGTTACTTTGGCCCTGCTGGGGGCGTTGGGGGTGGTTCTGGTGCTACAATACCTTTTGCCGATGGTGGTGTCATAGGTGGCCCAACTAACTTTGGTATGTCAGGAGGTCGTACAGGTCTCATGGGTGAAGCTGGCCCAGAAGCTATTATGCCACTCAAGCGTGGAGCCAATGGTAAGTTAGGAGTACAGTCAGAGGGCGGCTCAGGTGACGTTGTCATTCATCAGAACTTTAACTTTGCAGCTAATGGTGACGAGAGTGTTAAGAAACTCATTGCACAGGCTGCACCACAGATTGCCAATATGACTAAGAGTTCTATCATTAGTGATCGTCGCCGTGGTGGACAAATGAAAGCAACCTTCGGGTAAAGGAAGTATAACAAATGGCACTGACGTACCCACTAAGTACACCAACTACGATAGGGATTGAAAGTATTGAGTTACGTGCAATCAATGCTGTAGCTACCTCTCAGTCTCCCTTCACGTATAAACAACAGATTGTAGTACATGGTGGTCAAAGGTGGGAAGCCTCAGTTACTATCCCATCAACAAGACGTGACCTAGCTGCTGAGTGGAAGGCTATGCTAGTAGGTCTTAA
>Ga0196903_1000163_pt1 | contig 11428 bp, 6 predicted proteins | sample CB_VirMetaG_2_FD_169097 | JGI IMG/M metagenome (GOLD analysis project Ga0196903, IMG submission 169097) | Freshwater to marine saline gradient viral communities from Chesapeake Bay - CB_1504_2 Viral MetaG (v3) (version 3) | ecosystem: Environmental > Aquatic > Marine > Coastal | place: USA... | reverse complement strand
ATAATACTTTCTTGGTTTTTTTGTTTAGGTCTAGGTTCTTTAGAAGGTTTATTTGGAATTTTTAAAGTTTGTCCAACTTTAATTTTGTCTTGGTCTTTAATGTTATTAAACTTAACTAACTCATCCAAAGATATGTTATTCTTTTTAGCTATGGCGCTTAGAGTGTCCCCACTAAGAACTTGTGTAGTTTTATTACTACCCCTAGCTAACCAACTTTTTTTAGTAATACCATCTATTTTACCTAAATTTAATACCACCATACTAGATTTGTCTTCTGGGGAACTACTAAAATACTTTGCTACGTTTCTTAATTGCAAGTAAGTGTCAAGACCTTGTTCTACAGCATCATCCTTAAATTCAGACCACTTAAAGTCTTTTGCGTTATTAAAATCATATTTATTCCTAATTACTACTTCATCATTATCGTTTACAAAATAATCTGCTTTTCCTATAAGGGTCTTCATAGCGTAAAGAGGGTCGTTCATTTTTTTTGCTAGACCTAAAAGGGTAGAGGACTTTCCTCCAACATCTGCATTTGAGTTTTCCCCTTCTCTAGTGAGGTCTTCATAGGTTATGGAATTTCCCCCTCCTCTTTTCCAAGAAGTTAAAACCGCCTGTTTAGCCGCAGCTAATTCCCCTTCATTTAAATCTTTTTCTGTAAGATCTTCTGTCCCACCAACTAGGTCATAAAAAAACTGTCTGGCGTTAACAGGTATCTCTTTGAACTTCTCATTAGCAGCGTCTCCCACATCTGAAGTAAAGCTATTGACACTCTCTGATACATTAGAAGAGACATCTGAAGCAAAGTTATTGACACTCTCTGATACATCAGAAGCGACACTTGAAGTAAACTCCCCGACCTTATCTGCTGAACTAGAGATAAAGTCTGAAGCCATACTCTTATATTTTTCCCAAGGGTTTGCCATTATTTTTTCTCCCAATTATTTTTGTCACTAGGGTCACCACCCATAAACCTCCAGCCTTCCTCTACATCACCCAAGTTAGGAGTCCTTAAAGACTCAGTAGGTATGTTAGGTGAGGATTCTTTTGGGGCTTGTTTTCTACCATGACTTAATATTCTACTTATTATACTATCTTCAGGAGCAAAAGGTATATTAGAAATCTCAGATGCTTTATCTCCTATAGCAGAGACTATACCTTTTACTACAGCGTAGGTTGTAGGTAAACGTTCTTCAAGGTCATCTAAATTCTGTACAACATCTATGTTACCGCCACTGAGGTTATCTAAAAATCTTTCTACAGAAAAATTCCCTACTTCTTCCTCTGGAGTCTTATAACTTTTTCCAAGAAAAGGTAAGACTTGGGATTCAAAAATAGTCTGAGCAGAATTTTTGTAGTCTTTTTCTCCAATAAGGTTAGATGTAGCTTTGCTGTAAGTGTTAAATTTTACACCAACTGTGTCATTAAGTTTTTTAATCATCCTGTTGTATTTTGAAATCTGAACCTCGTCTATAGACACGCCAGTTTTAGCTTTAAATACTACGCCATTTTCATTGTACTCAATTTCAACTAAATCTTTTATTGACTCAGCAATATCTCCAGAAAAGGGAACACTACCAACAAGAGTTTTAAAGGTTGTGTCTAAGTTTTGCTTTACCGCAGTCATTAAGTCATCACCATAGCTTAACTTAAGGACATCTATTGCAGAAGCAGCGTATTCAGGAGTCATTTGTCCACTAGCAACAAACTTTTGAAACTCTGCACCAGAAAAATGATTTACAAAACCACCAACATCTGTTGGACCGTCTATACTGCCCTCGTTATCAGAGAGGTTTTTTAGGATGTTGTTGTTAATTACTGCATCTTGTTCTTTTAGCTCTGTTGAGTTCTCACCTCCTCTTGGGTTATAAGCCGCCTTGTTTACATTATTTGAATACTCAAAAATTTCTGTCTGGTTTTCGTTTCTAATTAAGCTTGGGAGTGGAGCATCCCCCTCTTTTGACTTAACAGACAGCTTTACTCCAAGTAATGCAGCAGTTCTGTTTAAAGGTGCTATAGCCACAGCCAGACTACCATAAATATCTTCCTGAGCCACGAAATTTGCAATTTCTGGGTCTTGCATAAGAACTAGTTTTGCTCTACTTTCGTATATCTTAATTGCGTTACCTAAAGCTTCAGCACTTTCCTCTCCTATAATAGACTTTTTATAAGACTCTGTTAAATCTATTATAGGTTTCATAAGCCTATCAACACTTTCGGATTCTCTTGAGCCTATTTTTGTTACTTTAGATAAAAAGTTAGCTTTAAGTAAATCTATTTGCTCTAGTGCGGCAGAGGCTAAAGGATACTTACCTGCACCGTAGTCTGAGACTATGTTTTGCATTTGAGATTTAAGGAAACCACTTTGCGTGTCAACATAATCAACAGTTAAGGCATAAGTTTTTTCTTTAGCTTCTTTGGCTAGACGCTTAGAGTTTGCATCTAATCTAGATTGAAGATACTCAGAGTCTTTAGTGTTAACTTCTATCTCTCTCAGTAGAGCTTCTTGATTACCATACTTTTTTAGTTTTTTATTTATTTGCTCCTGAGTATCTGTAGGTGAAAATATATTATCTTCTAATGCACTGTTATATAGCTTGTTGTAGATTTGTTGCTCTGGGGTTTCAAAAGCTTTAAAAGACCCTGTAATACCATTGATTTGGTTATACACATCTCCCATAGCCTTTGCATTACCTTTGGCTAGAGGGTGAGTAAGGGCTTTTGTATAAGCCCTCTGTGCCTCAGAGCTACCGTTGTTAGCGGTAAAACTGGGGTCTTGTTGTACCCTAGCAGCAATACGAGTTAACTCTTGTGTATAAGATCTCATAAATCCAGCACTAGCACCCTCTTCCTCTGCTTTATTTACTTTTGTAAATATAGATGAGACTTGAGATACAGCATCCGCAATACCCCCCACAATATTTGGCTGTGATACAGCAGTCTGTTGAGTTACGGAAGATCCACTAGTATCCTGTAACTTTGGGTTAAATAACATTAATCTTCTCCTGATTTTCTAATTTCTGTTTGGTCTGCAATATCATAAAATATTTTTTTCTCTTCTTCGGATAAAGGTGTATTACCTATTATCCTTTTAAATTCAGCAGGGGGTGTAATTCCACTGAGCTTAAATAATCTTTCTATTAAATAGACATTTCCAGTTTTTAAATCTCTTTTAATAAGACCACTTATGTATTTTCTGGCTTCAGGTTCGTCATCCCCAAAGACTAACCAACCCGCACTAAAGCTTTTTAAAGCTGATTCTGTAGCATCGTTGTTATCCCCAGATAAATCCATTTGACGTTTAAGTTCTTTGTACCAAAGGTCCATATCATCTTTAAAGGCTTTACTTTTCTCATAAATAACCTTTTCTGTTTCATAAAGCTTTCTTGCTCTGTCTGGTGGTAAGCCCCAAAGTAAACCTAGTCCTTCTGCTGTAGTAACTTCCTCAAGAATTACTTTACCTGAAGAGTTAACCATCTGCCCAGTCTTTAGTGCAAGCCTTGACTTGAAACCATTAGATAGACCAGAAGCCATAGATACTAAACCTTTTACTACGTCAAGTAGTTCTACAGGTTCATACTCAGGCATAGCACCAGAAAAAATAGCTATGTTCTTAATGGCGTTAGATATGCGAGGGTTGTTACCAAAAACAAGTTGGCCTGAAGGAGACTTAGTTACTAGACCACCAATACCTTCTTCTGTTACCCTAACAAATAAATCACCAAAACCTTGAGCACTAGTAGCTGATAAAGAGGTCCAATCTAACTCTGAGTAATCATCTGCTATAAGATTAAGCAAAGAGTTAAACATCATACCTTCTATACCATTTTTAATAGCCTCATTTAATACAGGGTCTTCTGGAAGTACATCTCCAAACCATTTATCAGCAGCCCAGTAAGCAGGAACTCCAAACATAACTGTATCAAAAGTTAAGGCTGAGGCTTTCTGTTTATTAGTTAACGCTCTGTTAAACAAAGTTTGTGTCATAGCTTTGTGTGGCACTTGTAAGAACTGCATAACAATACCAGCGGCATTTTGGTTGTATGGCATATCTCCTGCTTTAGTCATGTTGTACGTGTAGTTACGAGCTTGAGCATAAATGTTATCAAGAACTGCTGGGTCTGAGAGGTCATCTCCGTTTTTAATCGCCTGATTCCTAAATGACAACAAAGATGTAATTACGTTGTTACTTTCACCGAACTCAAAACCACCTTTTTGTGAAGCTCTTGATATCCTAGTTGCTACCTCTTTAACTTTACCTAAGACACCTTGTGATGCTTGATGTGTTATTTCAGTTAAAGAGTCGTTTAATAAGTTACTTCTTGTAATCATATCAAGTTGACCGCTATTTACAACAAATTTATGTAGCTCTGTGGACTCTCCTGTAAGCCTAGAGCCTTGCACTTCTGCCAAGTCTTTCATCATCTCAGTAAGGACGTACTCAGGGTTAATAGCAGCTAATCGAACCATCTGGTGACTCTGTACTAGTATCTGTCTTAGAGGGTTTAGCGCAAGATATAACTGGAAAGCTGTACCTTTAGCTGTACCTGTAACTCCTCGACCACTAGCCATCCATTCCATAACACGTTGACTCTTGCCATAGCCAGCATCTCCCATTATATTACCTATAGCCCTAAAGGTCCCTTTTATACTGTCGTCAAGGCTGTTAACATAACCTCCTTCCATATAGTTTATATACTCCCACGTAGTACGGGCATCAGCTATTTCTTTACTAGTTCCGCTTTTACCTGTACCTGTGGTTTGCAACTTTTCAATAGAACGAGGAAAAGTTTTAACTCCGTTTACTTCAGGTAAGAAATCTCCATATTGGTCTATAAACCTAGTCTTAGCTGTACTCAACCAATCACGCATAGGAACTTTAGCACCAATGCTCCTAGCAGAGCTTGTAAGGGCATCAATAGGGTCTTGCACTAGTGAGTTATCAAGTCCACTTGTAAAAGGCTGTGTGGGCTCCTGAAGGCGTTTACCACGAGCTCTCTGTGATATAAGACCTTGAGCCATCTGGATATCAAAATCATCATCAGCAGACATACGTTCGTTGTTCTTATTAGGACGGATATCTCCGTACTCTTTAAGAGTTTTATTCTCCGCTTTAGCCCACTTAGATAACATTAGTCTAGCTTCTACATTATCTCTAGCCATACCTACAGCTTGAGTGTATAGTTTTTCCCCGTTTTTACCTCTAACAATCTTATCAATAAATATCGGAGCGTCATAGTTAATCTCGTAGTAGCCTTTTCTGTACTCTAGTATTTGGTCTGTTTCACGTAAGCCCTTAGCATAACTTTTAGTGTTGTTTCTAACTAAAACATTTTCAACAGGAACTCCATCAACATCTATTACAGTTCTTGATTGACCTACATAACCCCCCTCATCATAAAGCTTACGCATCTCAGCTTTTGATAAATTATCAAGTTCCCCTGTTTCTGGGTTATATACGTTTTTATTATTGAACTCCATACTCTTCTTGCGTACTAGTAAGTTGTTATTGCCAACTCTTAGTGACTGATAACCTTGGCCCCTTAAGTTCTTTACAAGGTCAGCATTCTTTAACCAGTAAACAGTATCCCAAGTTTTACGCCACGAAGTAAGTGCCTTTATGGCCTCTGGAGTAAACCCCATCGAGTGCAACTGTACAGGAGTGTGTTCTAAACCCTCTAAGTTAGCTTTTTTAATATAGTCATCAACTTGAGACTTTTCTTCACTACTCATCTTTTTAAAAGTTTTAGTAAAGTCATCCCCTAAATCTGTTATACGTCTAGATATCAAAGCACCTTTATCTACTACAACGTTAGCACTCATTGTTAAAATTGGGTTTAACATAGAGTGTATATCAAGTAAGTGTCGAGAAAAAGAACCTGCCTTACCTACACCCACTAAAGCACCAACCCTATCCATAAAGTTATTTTTGACATCTAGCCCAGACCAATTAGATACATCATTAGGGTTAGTCTTAGTTGTATAGTTTACTTGTACAATGTAATCCCCTATGTCCTCAGTCCCTTCAGCCGCATCTGCTGCTTCTTTTTCCCAAGTGCCGTTATCTTTTTTAACGTAACCAGATGGTTCCCTCTTTAATACTACAACTTCTGAGTCACTAACCCCTCGACTTCTTAAAGCAAGCATAACCTGCTCTTTAGCCTCTTTAGCAGAACTCCAACCAGCTTCACCTGAAGTGTAAGCAGCTTTAATGTTTATAGTACCTCCAACAGAAGACACTTGAGTCATTGCATTTTGTATTTGAATACCCACAACATTCTGAAAGTCAGACGTTACAGATTTTACAGCAGAGGCTTTTTCTTCTGCGGTAAACTCTATCTGTCCACTTGTGTCTGCTTGTTTTAGTACCTCTTCATCCCCAACTGGTTTCTTAGGTCTTGCAGGAATAGGGTCTACAACACCAGAGGGAGTAACAGGTTTTGGACCTATAAATTCTACAGCAACATCTTGTGGTGTGCTATCGAATAACTTCTCTGCGGCTATTGGGTCTTTCATAGACTCATCTGCCATCTTCCAACCCTTAATTGGGTTGAACTGTGCTGCAACTTTACCAACACTAGCTGCTGCTGAGGCTCCTGCAACAGTCTTACCTTTTAAGTCTAAAGCCCGAAATAAAGCTTTACTACGGACTGCGGTTTTACCGACCTTAAGTACGGTCCCTATAATAGGGATAGCAGTTAGTACGCCAGCAGCGTTATCTATCCATTGGTCTGTAGTAGAATACTCACCAAGCAGGTGTTTTTCAATAAACATCTTTTGTACAAACTGGTTATCCTTAGTAAAAATTATACCACTGTTGTCTTTTAAAACATTAAGCATAGCTTTGTCTATCTCTATTCTTGCTTCAAAAGGAAGAGATTTAAGTAACTCTTTTATTTCTATGTTAGAGTCACCTGCTAAAACTATATTAATTAAGTCTGCTGTTTTTCCAGACTTTGTTGTTTCAAGTAGTCCGTTAAGAACTTTTCTTGTGTGCACCCCCTCGGCAAAAGGAATCAACCAATACTCTAAAGCTTCTCCAATAGTTTCTATAGTTGATGTCTCAAGGTTTTCTAACCTAGAGTTAGCTAGTAGCTGTAGTTTTGATTGATACTCCCAATAAGGTTTTATAATCTTAGCACCTAAGCTACGTACTCTTTCGGCATCTTCTGTGGTATAACCACCGTCCTCTATAAGGTTACTCTCTATAAATAACTCTTGAGTAGAAGGTGGGGCTTCTTTAAGTTTACCAAACCCCTCAGCCATACCTAGTTTAGTTTGGTCATCAATATTTCTGTCTAATAAGTCCTCTACTAAAACGCCCTCAGAACTTTGAACGGCTTCCTCTTGAGCTTTTTTAGTACCTCCGTCTATAGTTTCAGAAATGCCAAAATTCTGTAACTCGTACATAGAATTCTCGTACTGCTCAACTCCACTCTCTTCATCTCCAGAAATAGCAATAGACATCAGAGCTTTGTTGTTATTGCTCTTTTGATTTGATGTGACTGCTGGTGGCTCTGGAGAAGAAAAATCTTGTATGTCCATTAATTTAGGTTTGTCAAAATCTTCTAAATTCATTTTATTGCCTTACTGTTTATTTGCACAACTATATAATACCAAAACCTTTGTTTCTTTGGTCTGAGCTTTTTGGGGTGTCAAAAATATCTACATCCACTTCTTTTACCTTAGCGGCTTTTTGTGTAAAGATGCTTTGTGCAACACCTGCTACAGCACCAATAGAATTTGTAATAAGCTGACTGTCAGCTAAGTCTTGTCTAACAGCACTTAAAGCGTTAGCTGTATTAGCTTGCCCTGTCATTGTAGCTAAATTACCTGAAAGCTGTGTGTTCAAACTACTCAAACCCCCTGATTCACCTGAACTACCAGATGTACCCATAGCTTCTGAGGACTGCATAAGCCTAGCTCTAGCTACTCTTGCCTCTTTAACTTTACGCCTAGCGGAAGATACATCATTTATTTGTTGTTGTGCGTTTTGTATCTCATTCTGTTCTTCTTGAGCATCTGCTGCTTGTTTAGAGCCATATATTGTTGCTCCTGCTGATACTACTGCGGCTATTGTTGCTGCTATTGCGTAAGCTGGCATAAATCAAACTCCTCTTTAAAATCTTTATATTTAATTTCTTTAGTATTTATGACTAAATTTTTAAATGTTTCTTTGTGTATCATAGTAAGCTCCTTATCTGGGTAACATAGACTCCAGATTAAATCTAAATTTCTATCTAGCTCTTTAAAAGGAATTATTAAGTCTGCGTAAACCTCAGCGTCTTTAAGAGCCTTTTCTAGCTTCACAACACATTGGCTTAAGTATTCTTTTTTATCCTCCCCAAATAGCTCACAGAGGCTCTTAAGAACCTCTGAAGAATCCCTTTTAATTATTATTAAAGGAACTCCTAGGTCCTTACTGTACTCCCTAGCTATTATTGGATTTGTGTCCACACTAATTCTATATTTGTGTGGGACAGAGTAAAAGACTTCGCTGGCATCTACACTAGTGCTAAACAGCCCATGTCCACAAAAAGAATCAGGTTGTTGCAAAAAAGCAGTTAGCCAGCTCGTCCTACTTCTAGGTAGACCTAAAATAAAAGAGTTATGCTTCATTAATTGTTATCTCTTGTTCCCAACCTAGTAGCTTACAGTTTTTTAAGGGCTCTGTTTTAATAAGAACACTTAGCGCCTTACCACTACCTCTGACTTTACTTTTAGATACAACTGTCTCAAAACCGTTATCAAATCCATCTGTGTTATCTTGTGGTATGTAGTGTCTTCTAAACCTGTATGCTTGGAACTCTTTACCTTGCTTATTTGAGTTATCGCTGTTAGACCAATCCCAAGAAGTTTTTACTAAACAACTAGAAGAGTTTATTGGCTCATAGTTTTCATCAAAGCCTTCTTCTGTCTTATTAAAGTGAAACGTTATGTATGGAGATTGTTTAGCTCTGTTACCTACACCACCAGTAAAGTGAGCTCCTTGCATAAATGCGTAAGCGTCTTCTCCAAAAGAGGTACTACCCCAATCTTTAAAGTCTGTGTTGTTATAAGAAGCAAAATAATACCTACTAACACTTGGGTTAATAACTAAATATTTAGTTTCTGTTTGTATATCTAGTTTAACACCTGTAGTTACAACAACATCTTCCCCGTCAACATCAACAACAACTCCGTCAACAGTTATGGGGTCAACAACTTTACCACCAACAAAAGGCGAAACCTCTATGCTGGCTCTTATTTTGACGGTTGAACTTGCTATCTTGTTGTAGTACCAAGCTTGAAATGATGGCTTATAGCACAACTCATTTTCATCCCCGTAGGTCCAACTTACTACATTAGAAAAAGCATCGTAAGTTCCAAAAGCTGTTTGGTGCTTTTCTATTTTGTTATAGAAAGACCTAATGGTTGTACCTGTTAAATCTCTAACCACAAAGAAACCTGTATCACCAGACTCACACAAATAGATGCCATCATAGGCCCAATACATTATGGACTCACCGATGTTAACTATGCTCTGTGGGGACACACAACCACGCTCTGAGACTTTTACTACTTGGTAGTTCTCTGCTGAGAAACCAAAATCACTACCACCTAATATTTGCCATACACCGTTTTCAGCAAAAACTAATAACGAGTTACTTACAGAGGTTAAACCAATGATGTTGTTGGCTTCTGAAATTCGGATAAGACCTCCGTCAGTAGCTACAATTTCACTGTCGTCTACAGATGTAGGGTCTGATATCTGATAACACTGACCTGCTTGATCTTTGTATTTAACTAGTTGAGAGAAAGCTACATAGTTATTTAATGTAGGTGAGCGGTCATCTCCGTCAACAACTTTACCACTAAACCCTGAATAGAAAACTCTACCAGCAAAGTTAGCTACTATAGAAGCGCTGTCTGGAGTTGTGTCTGTTTTAGGTAACACAACATTAGAAAACAATCCATCAGACAAGAAGTCAGTCCTTCCAGCTCCACGGCTAAACAAGTTAACAATTGCTTTTCCTTTAGGGGCTGAGTAGTTTCTTAATTCTCCCTCTAGCATAATTTCGGGTATGTAAGCTTTTACTTCATAGGGGTATCTAGTAACTGAAGCTACAACATATTCAGAGTACACATCAGAGTTGCTTGGGAAGAAATTGTTGAGTTCATAACAATACTGTACCGCTATTCTTTTTTCTTTACGAGCATCAGATTGGCTACCTGTAGTTTCTGCTTTAAAAGTCCAAGACCTTTCTTTGGGCCAACCTTGATTAGTTAAGTTGTACAAATGTACGTCTGAGATATTTGGTATGTCGCTACTGCTGACTCTACCACCGCCATCTACGGGGATAATACTTGTACTACCATCTCCACGAGGTCTGTAGGATAAATTATTACCTCTATCTATTCTTTTATTTGTTTGTGGGTCTATGTCCTCTAAACCAAAAAAATCTCTTACCTCAAGAGTAATCTCACCTAGAGTAAAAGTATTGGGGTTATCTGTATACTCAATACTTCTAATACTCCCACCAGTAGCTACAACTAACAAGGAGTTAGTTTGTGTTATACTGTAAGGCTTTGTTGTTTGTTCTGGAATGGGGTCAGTTGATGCAGTTAGTAGCACAACTCCCCCAAGCCTATTAGTTGAAAGCGCACCATCTATAGACTCAAAGAACTCTAAGTTGTTACCTATTTGGACTACAACTATATACAATCCTGGAAAATCACCAGTTAAATCCCAACGAAAAGTATTAACAGCAGCATCATATAGAGCTGTATCTTGTACCCCAATAGTCCTCTCTATACCACCTATCTCGTAATCCATACCAAAGCGTCTACTACGGACACCATCGTTATCTAAGGTAAAGTTCTGTTCGTCCCTAGTAGAACCCAAAGGTTGTATAAGAGGGTTGGCCTCTGTGATGAGCCCTTTGTTAAAGTTTACTAGTTGTAGATTTACTACTGGTCTTTTTGCCATCAGGTTTCACCTTTTCTTTATAGCCATCTATAAGTTTCATACACTCCCCGTTACTCATGTGAGCTCCTGAGAATGCCTCTGGTATCTTACCACCCCTACCTGAGGTTACAATGACCTTTAGGTTAGGGGACTTACTATAGCTCTTAATTATATAACCTTTGTATTCCATCTTTAATTATCCTGCCTAAACGTTGGGTCTTTCTGGGAGTCTCTACCTTTACCACGTCTACCGAACTTAGCGAACTGAATACCGCCTTTAGCTGACCAACTCTTACGAGATAACCAACGTGCTTGACGTTGTGCATTAGCTTCAGCTTTACCATTAGCTACTTGCTTAAGGACTATGAATGCTGTGCTCTTAGCTTCTTCTACTAGGTTAGAGAACGCTTCTGCTGGGAAGTCTGGTACAAAGCTATCTTCCATAACCCATGTAGGTGTCATGTAAGCCTTGGCTTGAAC
>Ga0196903_1000159_pt1 | contig 11663 bp, 25 predicted proteins | sample CB_VirMetaG_2_FD_169097 | JGI IMG/M metagenome (GOLD analysis project Ga0196903, IMG submission 169097) | Freshwater to marine saline gradient viral communities from Chesapeake Bay - CB_1504_2 Viral MetaG (v3) (version 3) | ecosystem: Environmental > Aquatic > Marine > Coastal | place: USA... | reverse complement strand
CTGTCAGGAGACCCAATAGAACCTAGAGGTTCCCACTGTACCATCTGATCCTCTAAGTCGTTCAATCCTCTTACATGCTTAACTCTGTTTTGTTCATATAATGCTGAAACTGGTTCTGCCCTAGCCATCTTACCCCTTGAGGCATGTACTAACCTTACAGGCAGTGTTTCATCTTCTGTATGTAGTGTATGTCTTACCATATCACCACCTTGGTTTCTCTCAGCTACAATCCTGTCAGCTAGATGCTCATGGTAGAGTTCTACAGCCTTAGATGCCCACTGTTGGGGTGTATAACGACCAGTATGATCCTCTAACACATAAGCTGTACCATTTACGTCTACACCAGCTACAACAATACCTGTCATGTCACTTTCAGCGTTAGAGGTAATAGCCGGGTCAATAGCGACAACAATACGATTAAGTGTAGGAACCTGATCCTTCTCTATCTCACACTTAGCTAGTAACGACCTATTCCATAATGCACCAGATGCCTCATCAAGTACCTCAGCATATAGTTCCTGTCTACCTAACCTAGTTCCCTCGTAAGTCTTACGTACAGCATCTAAGAAGGTATCAGCTAAGTTAGCACTGTTATCGTATGTGCTTCCTGTGGTGACATGTGTCTTTTCATCGTCTAATATGGTTCTCAGTAACTTAGTAGTCTTAGGTGTAGTAGTTATAAACGATACGGGGTGTTTACCTAATCGTAATCCAAACTGTGCCATGTCCCAAGTCTCTTGAGCGTTTCTCCATGCACAAAGTTCATCTGCCCACATTGAGTATGCTTGTGGCCCACGAAGTCTCTCAGGATCCTCTGCTGAGAAGAATACAGCCTTAGAGCCATTGGCCCAAGTCATTGTATTGTTAGTAGGAGACCAAGTAGGGAAGCCTAACTCTTTTCCTCTGTATGTCTTATCACCCTTATGACAGACATTCATTAGTCCAGAGTCGCCCTCAACCATAACTCTACGAACATCACCTTTAGTTGGTGCAACACAGTGAACAATACGATCATTCTTCATAATCCTGTGTCGTACCCACTCAGCACCAGCCCTCGTCTTACCCCAACCACGACCAGCTAAAGCTACCCAGACATTCCACTTACCATCAGGTTCTAACTGATCAGGTCTAGCCCAGAACTTCCAATCGTACTTAAGTTCTTCAGCTTGCTCTGGGGAAAGGGACGACAAAACTGAAGCTACCTGATCTGAGGGTAACTTCCTTAAGTCCTCAGCCGTTATCCTCATGTTCATCTGTTGATTTTCCTAGTCGGGTCATAATCTCTTCTACAGCGGAGCGGTCTTCCTCTTCTTCACTACCAACTTCCCGTTCCTCAACAGTGTTAGTAGGAGACCAACCCCCCTTACTTCTTAAGTACAACTCAGCAGCCTTAAAGTCACCAGCTAACGCTTGCTCAACGACAACATTACCAATAGCTGATGTAGTATCAAACTTCACCTCCGCTATGTCTCCACCATACAACTTATAAAAAGTAGATGTACTAGATGGAGCATGAGAATACTTCTGTATAGATGCCATAATATCTTTAACTGACACACCACTACTGATGCCCTTACGGACATGCTTACCTATAATAGCACTATATGGTAGTTTCTCTGCCATGAACTCTGAGCATCCTTCAGTTCCGTACATGTCCCTAATCCTTAAGAGACAACAAATAAAATAACGACAACAGTAAGTATAACTCCCTCAATCATCGGCATGACCTCATCCTGTAATTCTAACTTGGCAGTGTTCGTCATGGTTGACTAAGGGAGAAAGACTTTAAAACATAAGTATAGTTTGTACCTAGTACTCATGTAACTACTAATGTATAGCTGTTGTCTATAAACTATAATAGTAATAACCATAATAGTATTATACTATATAGTTTCTTTACTGTCGTAGTTACATCTGCTATACTTTAGTAGGTTGTCTACTACTATATAGCAACATTTTTTTGTGTTTATAACAACCGTTGTCAAACTATTTTCTATGTCGTTGATAACTCACGAATCTTTTTTTATTTATTTTTATATACTGTGACATATTTATCACACTTTCTACCCTAAGGAGAGTACACGCTCTATTTTAAGTTGTGTAAAGTAAATCTCTTGTTTTGTAGATATGGGTGGATAACCACGGCCCGGAAATTTATACCCCGGAAAGTATAGGGCCCCATACCAAAGTCTATATTGACACCCCCCTGATGATAAACGAATCACCCCCCTACGTATAAAATGTGTGACATATTTATCACACTTGACACAACTAATTGATAACATGGGCAAAGAATCGTTGACAAAAGTAAATTTCTTGCGCTCGGCGGGCGAATCGCCCATGCCATAGGGAATCATTTGAAACTCAATAATTTACCAGACGGTCAAAATTTTACCATGTGATCAAATGCTATACCGTTGACTCTGTTACAATATAACACAATGCCATACGCTCGATATAAGAGCCATACAACAACACAAAAGAAAAAAGGCCCCTACCATATGGCAAGGGCCCGAGTCGTCGTTCTATGACGCTATTTATAGTACGTTATTGACGCTTACTGTGTCCATTGCCGCTTCTTTATCTTTACGCCATTGCAGTAATTCATCGCGATGCGGTGCGTCCCAAAAATCAGTTTTGTATATCTTGCGACCCCATACGGCAAGCAACGGTGACTTATCACCAAGCTTAGGGTGCTCATACAATGTAACACCGTGGGCAGTGAATACTTGTGTAGGACGCATTCCGAGAAATGTTCTCATTTTTGATGCTGTATCTAGTTGGCGTGTCATGTCATTTTTTCCTTGTGTTAAGTTGATGTACCATCAATATCAGCGATTCGGTATGGAGTCAAGGCCAGTGATGTATCGCCAACCACGTCCACCCTAGTATCGTTGCGACATTTGCAAGCCAAACCAAAGCCAAACCAATATTCTTGATTGTTACTTTATAACGTTTCATGATTAGAATCCTTTGGGTGTAATATATACAATAGATGACTCTGGATATTGCTCGCGCACGTATTCAGTGACGTTCTCAACCAAGTCAGGTACTTGAACGACCACCCTAAAATCATCGCCTAATTCGTCGCATAATATCGCTATATATTCATTCATTGTTCTGACTCCTCTTTCCATTTTTTCATCGTGCTATGTTGTGCCGTTGTGAGCGGCGCTAGTCCACTATCTCCCATTTGGTAAAGGAATGTGTCCTCAAGAAATATACGCGTGTAGAGATCACCATTCTGTTTAAGCGCGTCTAGGTATTCCTGCCGCTCTGCTAGTATCTCTTTGAATGATGGTTTCATGGTCATTACACCGACTCCTTGAATTTACGTTTACTTGTACCATGCGCGACTATGGCAATAGATTTGCCTTTTACTTTTGACCCCGAACACAATTTGCAAGATACACAAGTTGCTTTCCTTCCGGCCTCTTCACTAGCAGGGCATAAGACTTCCTTGCCCTTTATGACGCTATCTAACGAAGATATGACTCTGAATGTACGTTCACCACGTTCCCACGCTTCACGGGCTTGTACGGGCGAATCTGCGCTTGTCATTATGGATTCGGGCATAGGATTAACTGTGCCATGCGTGTAAGCCGTGTGACCCACGCTTTCACTTAATAGGCTTTTCCATATGTAATTAGGAACCGCTGCAGGGTCGCCAAAAGTACCGAGTCGAACCATGCGACCCTTACCTATTTCCGATATTGAATCGTGTCCGAAAGCCTCTGGATATTTGCCTTTAATATATGCCTTGTGTTTACCTAGTGGGGCATGGGCTAGAGTCACATAACACGTTCTATCCGTTGCTTGTCCCTTGTCATTATTGTTTGGCGTCCCACGGTGTACGCAATCACCACAATATGACTTGTCGCCACCAGATCGTGACATAGCAAGCGGTGAAACATCTTTACCGATATTATCAGCATGTAAACCATCGGCTTGAATAAACGTCTGAACCATGTCACCAGTCTTAGAGTTTCCGCTTTTAGATTGCGCCCATACCACAATAGGCGAACCATCAAATAGGCTTGGCCCTTTATATATTGTGTAAGTCTTTCCTACGCTTGCCATGATCAGACTCCCACACTTGTATTAAAGGCCACGGCCTCGATTATACCACTTGATCGATATTCTTTGGCTAGTTCTTGCGCTTCACGTAAAGGCATTAAGATAAAGCCCAATACTGGAACGAATGAAAGATTGGAACCGATTGGACGGGTTGCCACGGTGTATGTCATTTTATGACTCCTTTTTTTCTATCTTAAAGACGACGCAGTCGGACTCGTGTAGATTACAGACTCGACGCCATTGGGCAATTGCAAGACTCGCTGATTTATGTCTAGGATAATCTTGAATAAAGAAATCACCGCCAGACTCCGGTCGCCACGTAATTGTGTAGGTCATAGGGTTGTGACTCCATATTCTTTTTCTGAGTTGAAAGAGATGTTTTGGTAAAAAGCGCGACTATTTAAAACACGTAATGCCCCGTGATGTGTATTGTAATAACAGCTTTTACATATCCATTTAGTCCACGTTTTTTTGCTCCGGTTCCAGTAACGCGGCGAACCAAGGACAGACTTCTTTTTGTATATTACGCTTGTCATTTTATGACTCCTCGTTTGTGTTGTGGGGGGATTGTGAGTCCCCCCTGTATTATCAGTTAATCTCTAACACCGAGTCCACATGAAAACAGCGCCAAGATTGATCTGATACGCTATATATTGGGATGTATCCGTTAGCCTTTTGCGCTTGCGATATAACTCTGCCTTTTGCGTTTCCAACTATTTTTGAACTAGGTCGAAACAGGCCGTTTATGGTTCTTTGAGTGCCATTCTTTTTGATAAAAGTAACGGTTGCGAATCTTGTGCCGCGCGCTTTCACTACATCTTTGACGGTTGTCTTATTCATTGTGTTGATTGAGTATGTCATAGTTTTACCTTCCAAGGTTTTGAGATTGGGTTAAGTGTAATCTTTGAAATCGCCTAGTGACTCGTTAAGATAGTAGGCGTCACAGTAATCGATATATTCCACCGAGTCGAGATCACTTATCGCAACGGTTTCGTTATTACCATTTATATACCGAGGATTAAAACCGCGTCGACGATAAGAATCCCACTCGCCACAGTGAGCAGGGGTTTTTGATACTAATTCTGCAAAAGATTTTTTCTTGTAGACGCTTGCAGGGTGTTCCATTTTTGATTCTCCTTTTTGTGTTTTACTGAAATGATAAGTAAACATCTCGGAGACTTTTGCAAGCACAAAAATACAAGAAAGCACAAAACCGGGAGTTATGCACTCAACGCATGGCACCTATGCACTCAACGCATAGCTCCCGGTTATCATATTATACTCTTGCAAGATTCCCAAAAATAGCGTTTAACAATGGTACGCAAATTGAAAAGGATTCGGACTATGCTTAAACTACTCACTAAATACTACGCCAAGCCAAGCCACGCCAACGCGCAAAAATTAATTAATTACGCGGACAAACATCCCTTTGCCTTCATGACACTGACACCGATGCAGTGCGATGCCTTTGACACAATAAAGCGCTGGCATATAAAATAAAACGAAACCGGGGCTTGCGAATCAATCGTGAGTCCCTTATTCTAAATTTAGCCAATAGGTGCACGGGATGACTCTTTGAGAATCGTTCGCAAAAGACGGAAGGATGGGCAAGTGAAATAGTGTTGCAAAAATATCACACTTCGATTCAGGGCTGGGACTCGTTGCTGACTCTTGTTCAGTAATCTGACTCTTGTTCAGTAATCTGACTCTTGTTCAGTAATCTGACTCTTGTTCAGTAATCTGACTCTTGTTCAGTAATCTGACTCTTGTTCAGTAATCTGACTCTTGTTCAGTAATCTGACTCCTAGTCTGTAAACTGACTCTTGTTCAGTAATCTGACTCCTAGTCTGTAAACTGACTCCTAGTCTGTAAACTGACTCTTGGTAAGCGAATCAGACTCTTGGTAAGCGAATCAGACTCTTGGTAAGCGAATCAGGAACGAATCATGAAAACAGAACGAATCAGGACCGAATCAGGAACGAATCATGAAAACAGAACGAATCAGGACCGAATCAGGAACGAATCATGAAAACAGAACGAATCAGGACCGAATCAGGAACGAATCATGAAAACAGAACGAATCAGGAACGAATCATGAAAACAGAACGAATCAGGAACGCCGCCAGAAAATCGAGAATCACCAGCCCAGACCCCCTACAGTGGAAATAAGGAATGACCCCCCTACAGTGGAAATAAGGAATGACACCCCTACAGTGGAAAATGACCCTACCGAGGGAATTAGGGGGTACAGTGGAAATAAGGAATAAGTTTATGCTTGACCCCCACAGTGGAAATATGTATCAAGGTGGCAAGTTAACCGAATCGGAGAGAATGATTATGTCGTACACAAATATAGAAGTATCAGTAGATGTAGAGATGATGTTTGCATCTGGTGAAGTACATAGCGTTAGGTTGTCAGGTATTCCCTGCAAGTGGGTATGGGGCGAAACATCAAGGGAGGCGGCAGAATACTGGGCTGCTCTTGAACACATATCTGATAATTACAAGTTTGAGTGGATGAGCATAAAGTCTTGGGTAGGATCACCCGTTAAAGACAAGGAGATATAATATGCAAGAGTGCCAAGAATGTTACGGAGAAGGTACGGTAGAGCATGAACGCTGGGAAAGATACGGGGATACATACGAGCCATATGCTGAGTATAAGGCATGTGAGAACTGTAATGGAACTGGACAAGTGGAGAGTGACGATGACTAAAGCTGAAACAATGGTACATGTAAAAGAAGCCCTAGACGCAATCTACAAGGCGGAGAAGGCACTGCATGAGACTTTTGATTATGAGGATGAGAAACTTGACAAAGCCTTTGACCATGTGATAGGCGTGAAAATCAAGTTAGAGCAATTTATTAAGGAGTGGTGAGCATGACTGAAGAACTAGAGCAAGAACTGCGTATGTTAGGTGTACTAGATCACAAGACCCCTGCGGTGGAAATTGATGCTGAGCCTATCTGGATACGTGATGATGTTGTATTCGATGAAGATGGACAACCAAATTTCTAAGGAGACACAAGATGCAATTAGATACAAGAAAACTAGAGAACGTAGTCATGGCTGATGTACAGATGTTTGACTTCCCTGACTTTGTTGATGCCTATGTCGAGTACGCTGAGATCAATGGTGTTGAACTTACAGATGCCCAGTACGATGAGGTGAATGAGAACTATGAGTTCCTACAGCAGTCAGCTTATGAAAGTTTGTATTGACACTGACACCTAATTACTTCATACAGACAATCAACGGAAACAAGGAGACATGACATGACTAAGGGTATCGTAATAAGCTTGTATGACTTTACTGGTGAGGCTCTCAAGCCTTGGGCAGAGGCAGGATACACTTGCCATGCCTTTGACATTCAGCATTCTTTTGTGGAACCAGAGGTGCAGGCGTTTGATAGTGGAGGCAGTATAACTTACAACTTTGCTGACCTTCATGATTACAACTGGTTGAACGCCATCCAAGATGAGTTCTCAGATAAAGTTATATTCGGTATGGCCTTCCCTGTCTGTACTGATCTGGCTGTATCTGGTGCGGCTCACTTTGCTAAGAAGGCAGAGGCTGACCCCTTGTTTCAAGAAAAAGCTGCTAGACACGCCATTGATTGTGCTGACCTGTTTGACGATCTGGGTTGCCCATACTTTGTTGAGAACCCTGTATCTGTGTTGTCTACCAAGTGGCGCAAGCCTGACTACAGCTTTCACCCTTATGAGTATGGTGGATACATCCCAGAGGACGAGGCAGAACACCCACAGTGGCCTGAGTACATTCCTGCTAGGGATGCCTACCGAAAGAAGACTTGCTTATGGACAGGGAATGGTTTTAAGATGCCTGAGAAGAAAGAGGTTGACTGCTCCGACTACTACGGTAATGGCTACAGTAAACCTATGATGAAGTTAGGCGGGAAGTCTATGAAGACCAAGAACATCAGATCAGCCACACCGAGAGGATTTGCTAAGGCTGTATGTGAGTTTAACAAGAGAGAGTACGCATGATGTATAAAGAACACTGGATAGTAGAAGGACGGGTTACTTGTCAGGACGCCGCAGACATCTACGGATGCAAGGTAGGTGACGTTGAGTGGTGCTTCAGTGACGGGCCTGCTGGTCAAAGAGGTTACAGCGCAGACTACCATGATATACTAGAAGGCATGGCCGCACATAGCCCAGCCGTGTTTCACTTTCACCCTAAGTCAGGAGCAGAGATCGTATGATAAATGAAGGACCAAAGAAACCTCTAAGTAAGCGCACTGACAAGGTGTATAAGATTAACCCTGTAGCGAGGGAATTAAAAGACCCCAAGTTTCGCAGTAAAGTAATACCTGACAAGAAAAAGAATGTTAATACACGTAAGGAAAAGAACGGAAGGAAGGACTTCTATGCTGACCATTTTGTGCCTATCTGCAGCGATATTCTACGAGGCCAGAAACCAGCCAGTTGACGGACAGTTGGCTGTGGCGGAGGTAATCTTAAACAGGGTACAGAGTGATAGGTATCCTGATGATGTCTGCGAGGTAATTAGCCAGTTCAAACAGTTCTCGTACACCCACGATGGAAAGTCAGATGACTTCCTAAAGGAACCAGAGCAGGAGGCTGTTGTAAGAGCCATTCTGGTGGCCTCTGAGGTACTCAATGGGTATGGGCTAGGCATAACCTCGACTCACTACCACACAACGGCTGTCAGCCCGTACTGGAATAAGTTCTATGACTATGATGGCAAGCTGGGTGATCATATGTTTTATACAATGGTGGAGGATTACTGATGGGAAGTGTTGAGCAAGAGATAGAGTATTGGACGGTGCAAAAGGCTGTCCTTAAGATAAGGGGTAATACCCTTAATGATGACATAGAGAAGTTGGAAAAAGATATGAAGGAGTACAGGCATCGACTTAAGATTCTACAGAAGAAGAGGGCATTGAACTCAGCACAGGGTGTCATGTGTCAAAATCACATAACAGATTTAGGAGGTTAACATGATAGACAGAGAGACGTGGATAGAGACCTTAGACAAGTGCAAAGAGGATTACCATATAATCAAGCGGGAGGCTGATATGTGGGAGAAAGAGGCCAAGCGCCTACTAGAAGAGAACCATAAACTAAAGGCACAGTTGCGGCTGTGGAAAGGCACGGGACTATGATTAAGGTAACCCACATAGATCACATGGGCAGTGACCTGTCTGTCGTTAATGCAGCACGAGTATCGTTTGGTAAGAAGAGTGACTGGTTGCACCCCGCCAATGGAAAATGGTCAGGCTTAAGGGAAGGTGACACCAAGCTAATCAACTATCTGGCAGAGCATAAGCATATGAGTCCATTCGGCCATGCCTTTGCATCCTTCCATGTTAGTGCTCCCATATTTGTCGCTAGGCAGTTGGTCAAGCATAAGTTCCTCAGATGGAATGAGGTATCCCGTCGATACGTTGACGATAAAATTTTTTTCTATGAGCCTGATACGTGGCGGGGGCGTAGTGAAGATAAGAAGCAGGGTAGTGATGGTGAAGTTAAGCTGGACATCTTTCTTCAGAACTGTGTAAGCAGTTATCCTTCACTGTTACTTTATAACGAACTGTTAGAAGAGGGAGTCTGCCCAGAGCAAGCACGTATGGTATTGCCACAAAGCACTATGACTGAATGGTATTGGTCAGGGTCACTAGATGCCTTTGCTGATATGTGTAGGCTAAGGTGTAAAGAGGACACACAGGCAGAAACACAAGAGGTGGCATGGGCTATAAGTTTAAAGATGGAAGACCTGTTTCCTGTGTCATGGGTGGCACTTAGAGATGAGTAAAATGACATCACTATATTAGTTAAGGCACAATATTTGTCAGTACTAACACCATAGTAGTAGTAGGAGATGAGCAAATGATCACAGGGCTAACCAACAAATGACCAAGCGTATACCCATGAAGGGCGGGGATGAGTACGATGGACTTACAAAAGCACGTAAGTTTTATATGTGGAAGGCAGGGCAGTTAAAGAAGATCAAACGTGCCTACAACAAAAGATTTCGTAAATATAGCAAGGAGATAAAAGATGAGTGATGACGTAAACAAGCCAATAAAAATACTAGAGGTAGATGAGCATGAGGATGGTAGTGCAACAGTACAGGTAGAGTGTGACCCTGAGACGTTTGCAGCTATATTCAGTGCAGGTTTTGTACAACTAATAATGAAGGGACTAGAGAAGGATGAACACTGAAGACATGATGAAGATGTGTCGTTCACTTGCGTACAAGTATAATTCACCTAATCAATTCGATGATCTGGTGTCCGAGGGAATGTTGGAGTGCTTAGAGCAAGTGGATCAGGGGAACACGCATGGGGCTAATCTAAGGCGTATGGCTAACAGGGCTATGCACGACTACCTAAATATTAAGACACTAGCTGTAAGTGTACCTTTAAGTGAGCCAGCTAGGTCTTTGGCTAGGGGTACAGACTACAAGTCAACCATGAGCCGGGAAGGTGTGACAAAATTGCAACAGGCTATCAATTCAACCAGTACACCTTTAGAAAGTGTTGAGATAGTTGACGAAGATTCTAATCCTGCTGTTGTGTATGAGAGGCGACAAGATATGCTACATACTATACGTGTTGCGAGGAAGACACTATCTGACGAGGAGTGGGGTCTAGTGGAAATGCGTTACCTTAAAGGTGTCACATTAGCTAAGATTGTTGAGGGTTGCGGTGGTAAATTTGGTACAACACCTATGGAAGTCAAGAGGTATGTAGATAAGTGTATCAAAAAAGTCACAGAGGCCATATAAACAATGTGGCTTTTGTTAATTGTGCCGTAAAATGTTGCTATAGGTAAGTACAGAGGTCTTACTCAGGAAAAGGAAATAATAATATGAATAAAGAAAGAGTACATCAACCATGTCCATATATTGATTGTGGATCGTCTGATGCTTTCAGTTATAACACAGATGGGTTTGGTCGTTGTCACTCTTGTCTTAAGTCGTATCCAAGTAAAACTGGTGATACCTTTGAGTGGGCCAGAGACAAGTACCCACTAGCAGAAAAGGAGGATATTATGTCGTTTACACCTAAGAGGATAGAGACCTCTGGTGATGGTCGTTATACACCCCTCCGAGGGATTAATGCCCGTACTATGGAGGACTTCAATGTTAAGACATATGATGGTCGCCAAGAGTACGTATACCCCAGCGGTGGAATTAAGGTCCGTACCCTACATGAGAAAGGTTTCTACACTAAGGACGGGTTCAAGGGGGATGAACTGTTTGGTATGAATATGTTTACCGCTGGTTGTTCTAAGACTGTAACCATTACTGAGGGGGAACTAGATGCCCTATCAGTAGCACAGATGATGAAGAGTCATTACATTAACCCTGTTGTATCATTACCATCTGGTAGTCCCTCTAAGAAGCTATGGGAGAACTGCAAGGAGTGGCTAGATAGCTTCCAAAAGATTGTGTTGTCAGTAGACAATGATGATACTGGCAATGCCTTAGCTGATCGTGTGGCTAAGTTGTTTCCTAACAAGGTGTACCGAGTACCACACGACAAGTATAAGGATGCTAATGAGTTCCTACAGGATAATGCACATGCGGAGTTCAA
>Ga0196903_1000157_pt1 | contig 11742 bp, 16 predicted proteins | sample CB_VirMetaG_2_FD_169097 | JGI IMG/M metagenome (GOLD analysis project Ga0196903, IMG submission 169097) | Freshwater to marine saline gradient viral communities from Chesapeake Bay - CB_1504_2 Viral MetaG (v3) (version 3) | ecosystem: Environmental > Aquatic > Marine > Coastal | place: USA... | reverse complement strand
CGGGTAACACCATCAATGCCTGTCATTTAAGTACAACTGTTAAGTTGTTATCTTCAAACTTAAGGCCAATAACCTCGTATTCGTTGTCATCACTTTCAAGCTTAGTTAAAAACTTATTGAGATCAAAAGACCTGTAGTGTATAACTTCTCTAGTTGCTGCAACATGCTTAGCATCTTCAGGCTTACACGTCCACACTTGGCCTACGTGCTCATCTTTCCAGAATACCTGGTCAGTAAACTTGTTACCACGCTTACGTGGCCACAGTGATTGTTCTTTTTCTAGTTGTTTTTCTTTAGTTAATGCCATAGTTGTTATTTTTTATATTCATATTCATTATCCAAATCACATCGTATTTTGATCGTATGATTCACTACATCTTACTCTTTCTAGCTCAGTGGCTATTCTTTTTAGCCTTGATAGATCTTCTGCATCGAGATATTGCTTATAATCATCTAATACCTGTTCGCGTAATGTTTCCAATGCCATAATTAGTATATTATAGTCACAATATTCTTTATTTTTCATAATCATGTATTCATTAATGTTTCAGTTAATCGACGTGATACATTTTTTCTGTAGTTTGAAAACAGTATTGGTAGCAATTCCATTAGTCTTTCATCGTCTAAGTGCCTAAGCGTATCATCTAACCACTCTTGGGTTATAAGCTTGTTACCTAAGCACCAGTCGTAGATAAGATTTGAGATGTCGTAGTGCTCGTCTGACTCCCAATAGTCATCAAGGGGTAATAACTTGTCAAGCTCTCTGTATGCGAGTGATAGTATTTGTCGTTGAGTTATATTCTTCCAACCAACTTTTAAGAATACTCTCAATAGTTTATTAAAGTCCTTATCTGTTTTCATAATTTATATTCATTACTGTTTTTAATTCATTGAATACCTCTTGAAAAGTATTTTTTTCTCTTATATCAGCATAACCACTGTAGTCTTTAAACATGATAGACATTTCATCAACGCCATAATGTTTATTTAGTGTTTTCCACTCAGCGAGTACACCAAAATAAAAAGTTCCATTTAGAATTTGTTTATTCACTTTCATATCTCTTGTATAAATCGTTAAGTAAATTAATTAAAGTCTTAGTCTTATTCTCAGCCCAGTGATCGTGAAAAAACTCTTTGCTTACTAAGTTTGTATTTATAACATAGTCTGCTATAGTCTTTTCAGCAACCTCATTGGCGTATGAACCTTTGTAGTGACTGTACACTATCTGATTGCGAAGCTCAACTAATATATAGTTAAGGATATCCTTGTCTCTGTCTTTCATATCATTTATTTTAGTGGCGTGGTGGGAATCGAACCCAGCGCTTGAGTTTAGCAATCATCGAGCCGTTTATTGCATCCCGCTAAGGAATTACCGCTTTAATCTCGCATGGGATTTCGTAAGACGTCTATCCCGAACCTTCTCAAGTAACCATTCACGCCGTTTATTATTTAATTTTAGTGGTGTGGCAGGAATCGAACCTGCATTGCGAACTGTTCACTGTGGGCTCATTTCTGAACGAAGTTACATCGCCTCCCCAGTCTGCATTTACCATACACACCATTAACATACTCGTACGTTTTAAGATCGAGTTACAGCATCACACTCATGCCTATGTTATAAGTCATTGTTTCTCCACTCATTCATATTCTGCATTATAAAACTCTTTATAATATTATTTAAAGCAATGTCTTGTTCGATTGTTAAATCGCCTGACTTTAAGTTATAGTCTTCTACTATAGCTTTCCAGTTAACATAGTTATCTGCTAACATATCCATACTTGTTTCTTTATTACCCTTCATTTTGTATGAGTTTTACTATTGCTTTTTTCATTAATAAATCAATCTCTTGTTGATCAAAGTTTTTGTACACATTAGATACCTCTTTCTTTACAAACTCTGTAGAGAACTCTTCCAGTGGTACACCATATGATGAATACAACATCTTTTTATCCACCCACCCGTGTGGATTATTCTTTATACTATATACTTTTATTCTTGCAAATGTTTTTGTAAACACTGCTGTTAAGTATTCTGTACTTACTCTGAAGACTTCTGTAGTTTCAGAAGAATCATTGATTGGCTTGTGATTAGTAGTTGCCATTGTTGGTGGGAAAAAGTCTGTAATTGCCATAGTTTATTTGTTTATTATATTATCCAAAACACCTCGTATTTTGATTGTAACTTAGTTGACATAGTAATTAAAGTATATATTTACATATTACATATGACACTTGGAAGGCCAAGAGTACTCCTACTACACTAGCTATCAGGTAACTAGCAATGTTTATTATTTTATCAAATTTATCCATAGTTAAAGGTGTTTAAACATTTATAAGATTAGAAATGGTTGGAAGTGTGATGCAGTGTCTCACTGTAACTCACTGATGTTCATTGAAGTAGCTTTGCTTTATTATTTCACCAGACAAGTCATAAGAGTACTCTACACAGTATATTTCAGTGTGTTTGAGCTCACCATCTTCATAAAAGAACTTGTTGCCTTGATTGTCTTGATACACTTCATAGAGTGTAGTTGATTCTACTTCAGAAAGAATTTTTTCCATAACTTTATTTGTTTATTTATATTAATATTATCCAGACACCTTCGTATTCTGATTGTGACTTTCTTTGGAGCGAAGTGTTCCGGTAAGCTGGAGAGGTTACCTTCACACACAGTATGACATTAGCCTATTAACTAAGAGATAGTAACAGGCTATTGTCACACTATTAGTTATAGATTTGATTTAGTAAATCTGTCACTAACATTTCATTAGTATCACCATCTTCTAAGTTGCAGTGATTTGTTACAAAGAAATTTACTTCTTTTAACATTTCTTCTATATTTATTTTTACTATTAATTCTTTATAAGAATTTAGAGTTTCTTTTGACCAAGTGTACTTCATATTATTTATTTAAGATTTATATTATTATCCAAAGTGACTCGTATTTTAGTCGTAACTTTGTTTAGAAAAAAACCCCTCCAAGCTGGAGAGGTAAAATAATTACTTGACTAAGTGTCGAGCAATTACTGGAATTGAAGTACTTGAAGTATAAGATTTGTACTTAGAAAAACATTCCATTGAGTTAAGTTTATCTTTCATTACTTCATATACTTCATCATGTAAGTATGTGGCGAGTTTACCTGATTTGAATGTTACACTTATTAAGGCACCTTTACCTATTAGTGACTTTCTTATAACAAAACGAGTAGAGTTGATTTGATTTTCTTTTGAAGTTTTCATATATTAGATTTAAAGAATTATTATAGTTTATTATCATTACTATTATCCAAATAGAGTCGTATTCTAGTTGTGACTTTCTTAGAAAATAGTTCCAGTAAGCTGGAGAGGTTCAGACTACTATGTAGTCTAAATCCTCTTTGTCAGTATGAATAGAATACTCTATTTCATTCTCATCGAGTATGTCGAGAGTATTTCTCCAGTTCTCTATAGTATATTCAAAGAGTATGAAGTCATTTGATTTGAATAGAGAAGCGTCTATATTATTTTCTTTGAAAAAGACTTCAGAGTCATTTATATAGTTTACTTCATCGTTTGGAAGTAGAGAGTTGATTTGATTATAATTCATAGAGAGATTATTTATTTAATTAATTATTAATTTATATATATATTATCCAGAGACTCTCGTATTCTCGTCGTATAATTTTTATATATTTTTTTATTATTTTATATAAAAATCTCCAGTGAGATGGCGAGGTGATCTCCAGATGAGATCCAGAATTACTTGGCAAGATGCCGAGCAATTACTGGAACTGAAGTTGATGAAGTGTATGACTTATATTTAGCAAAACAATTCATTGCATTTAGTTTGTCTTTCATTACTTCATACACAGCATCATGATTGTATACTGCTGTCTTTCCAGATTTGAATGTGACATTGACAATTGTCTTTGTACCTATTAAACTTTTTCTTATTACAAATCTTGTTGAGTTAATTTGATTAGAGTTTTTCATAGTGAAGTTATTTAATTTATTAATTTAATTTATATATATATATTATCCATCAACACTCGTATTCTCATTGTGACTTTATTTAAAATAATATTAAAATAAAATAATATTTTTAAAAAAAACTCCGATAAGATGGGAGGTGGGGGCGTAAAGGCTAAACGTCTGAAAACCAAGGGGATAAACAAGGGGGACCCGCAAAATGGAAATGCAAAAGGTAACTTGCTGAAAGTCAGGAGGATAGGGGGCTACGCTACAACCCTCTATACGTAATATCTTTTTTCTAAGGCTATGTGACATAAGCCTATTAAGAGAGATATAGTAAGGGCCTAGTGTCACACTGTGTAAAATTAGTGGTGTAAAACGCTTATAATATCTGTAAGTATATAAGGTATACAAACCAATTAAAAAATGGGTAAACAAAAGTTAAGTCCAAAGGCTTTAAAAGCCAAAAGATCAAGAGATTTAGAATATGCAAACTCTCCAGAGAGAAAAGCTAAAAGAGCAGAGAACCAGAGACGTCGTAGAGCCGCTGTAAAGAAACACGGGCAAAACTGGTTAACAGATAAAGACTATGACCATAGTAAAGGACAATTCACGTCCGTAAAGAATAACCGTGGAGAATACGGTAAAGGAACCAAATAAATAAATACACATGGCAAATATTTCAGCATATCCTACAATAACTCCAAAAGGAGCGGATTTAATAGTAGGTTCAGAGACATATGACTCTACAGATGCTACATCACCTAAGGGTAATCCAACAAGGAACTTTACGGTTTCATCAATAGCTACACAAGTATCAGCATTAACATTACCTTATAAGGTATATGTTGCAGAGCTAAGTAATTTTGGTGCAGGTACCACTGCTCCTGTGGCAACTATTTTTCAAAATACATTATCAGGTGCTATCACATGGACAAGAAACGATGTTGGAGTTTATATTGGAACATTGGCTGCTGCTTTCACATCTAATAAATCACATTGTATAACTCAATCAATGATAGTTTCTAATCCTTCTATAGGTGCTCTTGGAGAAAATGGTGTTACAAATACCAATGAATGGCCTGGTCAGCAAATAGCAAATTTCACATCAACTAATACTATTCAATTAAATCATTTTGTTTTAGCACAATCAGGCGCTGCAACAAAAAGTGATAATATGAAGATTTTTATAGAAATAAAAATTTACAGCTAAACAATGGCACAGATATCCTCCTATCCATACGATGCAGTCGTACAGGACCAAGATGCTTGGATCGGTACAGATTCTACTACTAGAGCAACAAAGCAATTCACTGCTTCTGCTGTTGCCACGTATTTAAATGTAAAAGGTAAGATATCTATTGGGGCTCAAATGCCCTATAAATTTTATAGCACGGTAACAGCTGGTGTTGGAAGCATGTCCCTCACGGGTGGCGGTGGTGGTATACCTTTTGATAATGTTACATCACTTAGAATAAGCAATCAAGATTTATCAAGTGAAGAAACAGTAAAGTTTTTTGAGTATTTAGTAGGTAGCGATCTTATGATTGGTCAAATGGGTGCTGTATCTATATTTGGGCATTTTAAAGTATCAACATACTCTGTTGATCCAAGCGACGCGCAGTATTATATTCTAGTATTAAACCACATTGGAAGTAATGGCTCTTTAGTAAATGACTATTACTACGATATATTTAATTTTACTCTAGCAAGTGCTAGTGATAAAACATATGTTCATGATCAAGCTGTACCTTCAGCAATTTGGACAATAACACACAACCTTGGTAAATTTCCTTCTGTATCAGTTGTTGATACACAAAAAACAGTATACTGGGGCAATGTAGAATACATTAATTCAAATCAATTAAAAGTAACCTTTTCAGCTGGCTTTGCAGGTCAAGCATTTTTAAACTAAACAAACTATGGCAATTAATTTTTTAAACGCAATTGATTTAAATCAAAATCAATTAATAAATCCAAGATTCGAAAACCTTCCTAATGAAACAAGTATATCAAACCCTGTTGAAGGTCAAGTATATTATAATACAACCAATGATGTATTAAGACTATATGTAGGAGATACTGGTGGCGGATCAGCAGGTTGGCAAGACGTTGGTATATCAAGCATAACGTTAACAGGAGATGTAACAGGTACTGGTACAACAAGTATATCTACTACAATATCAGCTGGAGCTGTTGATTTTGCTATGATAAATCCTGTAGACATTGTAACCTCTACAGAAAACTTTACTAGTATAGCTTCAGATTCAAATATAGCTACTTCTAAGGCTATTAAAGAATATGTTGATTTAGTAGTAACAGGTAATTTAGTATTTGTAGGTGGTATAAACGCTAATAATGGAACACCTACATCTGGAGCTCAATCAGGTAATCAGTTTTATGACCCAGACGCAACACCTGTAACATACTTATTTGATTTAGCAGCAAATAGTTATTTTGTTATAACAACAGGTGGTAACTGGATAGGTAGAGAAACTTTACCTGTAACTATTGGAGATACAGTAATTGCTGACAACGCTATATCAAATGGAGACAATGTTGCCGATGCTGATTGGACAATTGTACAAGCAGACAGAGATTTAGCTACTTTAGCAACTGTTGGTATTGGTAACGTAAATGCGGGCGCGAACACAACTGTTTCATATTCCGCTGGTACAGCAACAGTAAACACTAAAACTAGTACTCATACTATATCTGGGGATGCGAGCACAACGTCATTTACACTAACTCATAATTTTTCTACTAATAATGTAGCTGTAGAAGTTTATGCTGCAGGATCGCCTTATGGAACTGTATATCCTCAAGTTGTAAGACCAAGCACAAACACGGTAAGGGTTGATTTTGGTATTGCTCCAGCCACAGGAACAAATTATATAGCTTTAATAAATACTGTTATATAAAAAACAAGTATCTTACACCTGTGTTTTTCACATTTAAATAATTATAAAATAAATTAGATGGCTATTAACTTTCTAAATATAACCGAGACACTTGTTGAGGCTAGAATCAATGACAATACTGTTGGTTCTAATTTGCCAACACCTAGACTAGCGTTTAAAGAAAACGGTGTAGTTAGTGGTGGTATTTCTACAACAGGAGGTAATCTTATTTTAGAAACTTCTAGTGGGACTGAAAGAGTAAGAATAACAACTACTGGTAATGCGGTTTTTGCAGGAGATATTAGTTTAGCAGATAGTAAAAAAATAAAACTTGGAGCAGGAGTTGATTTAGAATTATATTCAAATGGTGCAGACGGTTATGTTGTTGCACCTGTTGATGATTTAGTATTACAAGCAGCTGATGATATTTTTATATATACTCAAGGTGGTGAAGATGCTATAATTGCAAAAGGAAATGCAGCCGTAGAGCTTTATCATAATAACACAAAGAAGTTTGAAACCACAAGCACAGGAATTGCTATAAGTAATTCATCAGGAGATTTTGGGGCGGAAGCAGTATTAAGAGGTACAACTTCAACAGGAACACCAAAAAGTGAAATAGCATTTAAAAGATTTACATCAGGTGATGGTGCAATTATGGTTTTAAGAACATCAAATAGTTCAGGAACTATACAAGATGTTTTAACATTAGATACTAGTAAAAATGCAACTTTTGCAGGAAACGTAGCAGTAAAAGATGGTGCTAATTTTTATGGAGCAAATGATACTGCAGCATCATCAGAAGATTCAAATTATGTTGCATCCTTTGGTAAATCAACAAATGGTAGTGCAAAGTTTGCAGGAAATATAACAGTAGGTTCAGGAAGCTCAACTTTTGCAGGAGATGTAACAGTTGGTGCTTTAACATCAGGAGCTACTGCGCAACTAGTTGTTAATCACGAGGGTGGTTCAACAGCAATTGCTTCTTTTAAAGCAAGAACAAATAGAGCACAAGTATCAATAGCAGATAATGATACAACTGGTTATTTAGTAGCAGAGGGTTCTGTATTTGGTATTGGTAGAACTGGTTCGTTAAGTGCTAATAATATAAATATTAGTTCTAGTCATTTTGTTGGTATTGGAACTACTGCTCCAGTTGCTCCTTTAGAAATTAAGTCATCTGAGCAAAATCATTTAACTCTTTATAGACCTACTAACACAACTGAAGGTATTGCTGGTAATATAAATTTTGACGGTAATGATTCTGATACTAATCAGCAAACATATGCTAAAATATCATCATTTACAGATGACTCAACTGGAGGATCACACGCTGGTAAACTAAGTTTTAGCATAGCAAAAGGAGGCGACGGAATGACTTCCGCAATGACCATACAAAAAGATGCTCAAGTAAGTTTAAACCAATATGGATCTGGATCATATTCAGGAACAGCTGCTTACACATTACAGGTAGATTCTGCTGGTAATATTATAGAAGGTTCTACTTCTGGTGGTGGTACAGTTACAGGGTCAGGTGCAGCAACAAGAGTTGCTTTCTGGTCAGGTACAACTGCACTTAGTAGTGATGCAAATCTATATTGGGATAACACTAATGACAGATTAGGAATTGGGACTACGAGTCCTAATGAAACTTTAAGTTTATATAAATCAGATAGACCATATATACAATTTACAAGTAATACTACTGGAACAACTTCTTCGGATGGTTCTTTTATAGGTTTTGCAAATGCTGATGGCTTTTTAGAAATACGAAACAAAGAAGCTCAACCTATAAGATTAAGTACAAGCGATACTGAGAGAATGCGCATTGACTCCGCGGGCAATGTAGGTATTGGGACTACTTCTCCTAACACTAGGTTAGAAATTACAAGTCCTATACCTTCAGGAAATAGAACAGTACCATTAGATATCCTTACGATAACAGGAGAAGGGCCAAGTGTTCTTCCTTACACAGGATCAGGTGGTGCTATAGTGTTTAAAAATACATCATATAACTACGGATTACTTAAATCAGCAAGAATACGTAGCTATGTTGATGCTGACTCTGGGTCAAATAGAGGTGCAGGATTAGTTTTTGAAGTTACTAACTCAAATCAAACTTATAATCCTTCTTTATTTCTAAAGTATAACGGCAACGTAGGTATTGGAACGACTTCTCCTACTAGCAAACTACAAACAAAGTTAGAAGCCACTTATAGTATGGGCATGAGTAACGAATATGTTTCAACTTTTGTTTCAAAATTACAATTAGGTAGAGTAGGTGTATCGTCAGTATCTAACATAGATTTTATTTATGATATTCAAGGTACTGAATATGGATCTATAAAAAGAAATTATGTTAATTCATCTTTAAAGTTTGAAAGAGCAACTAATGTAGATATGATAATCAACGGCTCTGGCAACGTGGGAATTGACACTACTGCTCCAGGCTCTAAACTTCAAGTTGGCCCTGGAACAAATAACAGTGTTAGATCACCAGTAGCATCTTTAGGAGCTGCAACTAATGGAGTTTTAAGCGCATTATCTTTGGTTAATACAAGTGGTAATAATGTTGCTGGTTATGGTACTAGTCTTGATTTTCACTTAGCTGAAAATTACTCTCCAACTGGTCAAATAGCTACAGTTGCAGAAAACACAACTGTACTATCTGCTTTAACGTTCTCTACTTATTCAACTGCTCTAAATGAACGTATGCGCATTAAGTCTACTGGTAAAATTAGGTTTAACGCATATGGTCAAGAAGATTTTACAGGCACTGCGGCTTATATATTAGCCGTAGAGTCTGATGGTGATATAATAGAAATAGGCGCAAGTGATATACCAGGCGGGCCTTACCTACCTCTTGCTGGTGGTACATTGACAGGAGATATTACTATTGAATATGCTTCTACACCAGCGATTAAATTGATAGATACTACTAATAACTTACAAGCAAGGTTCAGAGTAGCTAACACTTACGCTTATTTAAGTGTTGATAACCCAGATGCTGTTGCTAGTTCAAGATTAGTATTACAGGTAGATGGAAACGATGCTGTATATTTTGATTCGTCACAAAACGCAACTTTTTCAGGAAATGTTGATTTAGGTAATAATAACATTACAGACATTAATGTATTAAGTTTTGATGATGGGTTTAGTCTTTTTGGTGGAGGTGATGATAGTTATTTACATTACAAATCAAATGATGTAGGTGCTGGAGGTATTGAGTTTTTTGATGGTAATGACGCTAGACAAGGATATTTATATTATGATGGTGATAACAACACTCCAAGCTTTGGTCTTTTAGATGCTAGTGGAACTTGGGGTGTAAGAATTTTAAAGGATGGGTTAGTTGAATTACGTCATGACAACTCTGTTAAGTTTGTAACTACAAGCACAGGTGTTTCTGTAACGGGAAAGATTGTAGCGGATGGGCTAAATTACAATGGCACTTCTGGAGGTGAGTTAAGAATTGATAACAGCTCAGGTGGTGGTATTGGATATTATGCAGATCAATCTGGTCACACTTTTAACACTTGGGTAGGTTCTTGGGTACCACAACTTGTTATTGCAGATTCTGGCACCGCAACTTTTGCAGGCAACGTAGGAATTAATACGACTAATCCTGGAGAAAAATTAGAAGTTGTAGGTAATTCAATAACACGAAGTAAGACAAGAGGGATAGGTACAAACTATGCTACACCAGAAGGATGGGTTGCATCATCTGCAGTAGCTAGTGCAACAGGTTTTTTTGGTGGTAATTTTGCTGCAAATGGAGGATCTTCAGAAAACAAAATAGAATACGACATTGGGCCATTTGGATCACGTGAACTTGTTTGGATGTCAATACCTGAAACTGGTAATAATGATGATGGTGGTTGGAATAAGGATATGGATGGGTTTAGTAATTCTTCTAATAATGGATTTATGTCTGTTATATATGTTAGAAGAGATTCAGGAACTCCTTCAGGTAATTTTTATCACGGGTGTTCAAGTACTGCAACAAATAATTTAGGCGGATCAGCTAATACAAATCCTTATTTTAGTGCCGTTGGCGTTAGCACTCTTCCTGCTGATGTTTGGTGTGTTGCTATAGGTATAATATATGCCAATAATGATTCTGGTACAGCTACATCTACTCTAGGTGGTATTTATAGACTAGACACTGGTCAAAAAATAATAGCTGCAACAACATACAGCCAAAAAGCATCAAATGCTACACAAACACAAAGAGTTTATCATTACTATTCAACAAGTCCAACTGCTCAATTAGATTTTGCTAGACCAGGTTTTTATATAGTAGATGGTTCAGAGCCTAGCCTTAGTGAATTATTAAATGGTGGTGCTACTGATGATGCTTTTTGGAGTGCTAGTGGAAATGACATATATAATGATAATTCTGGCAACGTAGGAATTGGCACAGCATCCCCAGGGGCAAAGCTTGAAGTGTTTGGTACAGGTAACACTCTTCGTTTAGATAGCGCTGCTAATGGTTCAAAAGAAATACTTTTTAGAAACGTAGGTACGGGTACTGCAACTATTAAAACCGATGGTGACTTAAAGCTGTATGCGGAAGATGCAGGAAAGAACATATTGTTTGATACGACAGGTGGTGAAAAGATGCGTATTGATAGCTCAGGTAACGTGGGAATTGGTACGACTAGTATTGCTTCAGGAGATGGAAAATTAAAAATATCTTCACCAAGTGGAAATAGTAGTGTTGCTGGTATTTCTTTATACGGAAATAATGGAGGTGCTTTTGGTGGCAGTAATGTTGTTCGTTCTAAAATTGAAAGTAAAACAGACGGAACTGCATTTGGTGCAAATATGTTATTTTATACAAATGACACATCAAATGTTTACCAAGAAAGAATGCGCATTGACTCTGC
>Ga0196903_1000152_pt1 | contig 12037 bp, 21 predicted proteins | sample CB_VirMetaG_2_FD_169097 | JGI IMG/M metagenome (GOLD analysis project Ga0196903, IMG submission 169097) | Freshwater to marine saline gradient viral communities from Chesapeake Bay - CB_1504_2 Viral MetaG (v3) (version 3) | ecosystem: Environmental > Aquatic > Marine > Coastal | place: USA... | reverse complement strand
GAGATGTTCATCTGGGGCGCACAACTCGAAGTAGGCTCAGTAGCGACCTCCTACATTCCCACCGTTGCAAGTCAGGTGACAAGGCCAGCTGATGTGATTACAAGAACTGGAATAGCTGATTTAATCGGGCAGACGGATGGGACTTTATATATTGAGGGGTTTATACCAAAAATAGCATCTGCGTTTGTTATTGGGATAAGCTTAGGTTCTTCGTTAGGAGAAGCTATTTATTTGCAAGTTCAATCTAATTTTACACTTCAAGCACTTATAAGAAGTGCGGGTAACATTGGAACTCTTTCAGTTTTAGCATCAAATTGGAATGCAGGATTTAATAAAATAGCAATTACTTATGGATTAGGTTCAAATAATGCAGTTTTATCAATTAATGGGATAATTGCATCGACAGGAACAGTAATAAGTATTCCTAATTGCGATAAAATAACTTTAGGCTCAAGAATTGATCAGCCTGGGACTTTATCATTAAATGGTTCAATAAAATCGACAACAATTTTCAAAACCCGTCTCTCAAACGCTCAACTTCAAGCATTAACCACTTTATAATATGAGACAATCTTATAAATTCAGAACCAAAGACAAACAAGCCTTTTTAGCCGACCTCGCTAGATTAGGGCTTGATATTTCAGTGGTAACTCAAGAAGCGATACTTGCAGGCTACTACCAAGATGAGAAATTTGCCGTAAAGTGGCTGGGAAAGCTGACGATAGGGCAAGAATGGGATGAGGAGGGAAACCTACTCAATGCGGGGGAAGAAATCGAAGGGGAATTTGTAGACATGATCTCGAATACTGCTCTTCTAGAAAACTTTAACTTGTTATTCACAGATACGGTCTTAGATGATCGGTATCCTCACGAATTTAGCTAAGTTAAAATGTGGATTAGTTTTTTAAAGTTAGATGATGAATATATAATCTATTACCCTCCTTTTTCATCAAAATACAATCACTCCTATGAAACTAAATGTAAATATATTGAAGTCCTTAAAGGAATTATTTACAACGAGAAATCAGAACTTAAACTATTCAAAGGAGATAAGATTAAGATTTCGCCTAACCAAGATTATACACCTTATACAGAGGAAAAAGAATCGTACCTAAGGGTATGTATTGGATCATGTGATAACTTAATAGATAGAGTATGCAAGTAAGTAAGGAAGGATTAGATCTAATTAAAAAGCATGAAGGATATCGAGATAATGCATATCTATGCCCTGCTAAAGTTTGGACTATTGGATATGGAAATACTTTCTATGAGTCTGGAAGGAAAGTTAAAGAAGGTGATGTAATATCTAAAGATAAAGCTGAAAGGCTATTAGAATGGGTAGTTGAGGACTTCGCTAGAAATGTAAGATCAACCATTAAAGTACCTTTAAATCAAAACCAATTCAACAGCTTAGTTTCCTTTGCTTATAATCTTGGAATAGGTAATCTAAGAAGTTCTACACTACTTAGAAAGGTTAACGCTAATCCAGGTGATCCAACTATATTCAATGAGTTCTTAAGATGGAACAAAGCAGGCGGTAAGGTGTTAAATGGACTTACAAAAAGGAGACAAGAAGAAGCTAATTTATATTTTGAACCAATCAAATAAACAATGAAACTATTAAAACAAATTGCCGAATTCATTAGAAAAGTATTCACTGACATATCAGATGAATTGGAAGAAAAAGCACCTTTAGCGGTTAGATTAACTGACTACATTAAGGAAGGTATCAATGCCAATGATGGAACTATCCAATGGTTATTAGATCGAACTGCAACGAAAAAGGATAACGAGGCTTATGAGTTCTTCAAGAATAAGCTACCTGTAATCGGTAAGGAATTAGCCATTATAGACGGCTTGGCAGACGATAACACAACTCCTGAGGAATCATGGAGTAACTATGTAAGTTACATAGCAAGCAAGTCAAATAAGGCTCAGACGAAGGAATGGATATTTATATCCGGTGAAATACTTGGTTTTATACTGACTAAAAAATCACCTCCAATACAGATTCTAATAATGGCAGTTCAAAGAGCTTTTCAGTTGTTTAAAAAGTGAAAGTAATAATAAAAGAAAAGACCTCGATAAAAGGTCTTTTCTTTTTATGGGTGACATTAAGAACTTATTTTTTACTTCTCTGATTCATAAACCACTTACAGAATTCTTTTTCACTTAATCTATTTGCCTCTAACCAGATGCAAACATCATAAGGAATTCTAGCCTCCATTTTATCCATTCGATATCCCGCATATTTTATAAGCAAGTCCTCAACAGATAAATCTTTATTTATTTTTATAAATTCAGATACGCTCATCTACTTCTATTTCTCGTATTTCATACTTTGAGCCTATTCTAAGGGGTATGCTAGGCTTTTCTACCTCCTTTGCTAATCCTATATCCTTTTTCAATCGATTAAAGCTATAATAAGCCTTAAAATCATTCGTAACCAGATCAATTAGTAACCACATAGTTTTTTTTTATTGCATTTACAAAGGTCTTATCACTATGCTCTTTATTGTACCTTGTAACTGGATTGATCGAGTTGCATGATGATATTATCAATACCATTGAAAATAATTTTAGTAGTTTTTTCATTTCGTTTGTCGTTTAAGTTGTGAATAAAATAATTAGTACATAAAGAATCGCAATAGCGATTACAAATAATTTGATGATTTTAGTTTCTGTCTTTTCCATTATCTTTTTGGTCTAAATCCGTAACTAGATCCTGCAAATCTAAACTTAAGAAAGCATCTGCAATTAATTAGCTCTCCAACTGGACTGCCTTGAGTGCTATCTCCTGGATATGCCATTTGGAAACCTCCAATAATGAAGTTATCTTCTATGCTTATGAAGTTTTCAGGTGAGGTCATGAAATGGCTATCTCTAGTCCTGTCATCTCGAATAGCATTCCATGCCTTCTCCCATTGCAATTTAGAGGACTGCAAAGCTAATATCCAACTCTTATTCATTGCAGTAGTTGCCTCAGTTCTTGCAATTGTATTTCCTCGCAATTCTCTAGCCCTTGCATCTGCCTTTATCATTCGGGCTATTTCTGCATTGGTCATTCCATCATTTCTAAATCGTTCTACTGATTCATTGAATCGCTTGATGGTAGTTTTGGTAACTTCTACAATTCTTTGAGAAATGTAAGAAGTCAAGAATCCTCCCATTAACCTATTCCAAAAACTAGGCATTTCAGCTACATTTTCAGGCGGTAAATCTCTAGCCAATGAATCAAACACGTCTTTAACTCTTATGCCTGTAATAGGCATCACTAGGCTATTCCAAATGAACTTACCTTCCTTAGTCATTATCTCATTGTATAACCTTTGATACATGGCCTGTAATGGCTTAGTATCTACATTGCTAGCTTGACCCATTAATTCAAACTCATCAGCTAATTGGAATATCTGACCTTTCAGAATCTTAGCGAACTGCTTAGCGAATCGCTTTTCATAGATTCCATGCCTGTATAGAAATGCCTGTTCTTCAATGGTCATTATATTGATCTTTCGTAAAGTTCAAACGCTCCTAAAACTATCAATATGGATAAACCACAACAAAGCGGGTACATGAATAGCAAGTTAATCCACAACATCAACTCAATCAATCCTGCAATAAGACCGATTGAGATTAATACTAGGACTATGATATTGGATATGGTTTTCATAGCTCTTTTTCCTCCTCTTTTTTTGAATTGTTGTGATCTTCCAATTCGTCAGCTATCATTCTTAAAGAGTCAATTAAATCTGAATCTACATATCCATGTAAATTTGTTATATCTTCTACAATAAAAGCGTTAGATCCATTTACGGCTAATTCAATTATTGTAGCCGTTTTTCCTTTTCTAATTCCAAAATGTCTAGTTTCAATTTTCATAATTCCGTTCGTTTAAGTATAAGCCAAACTTAACAGATTACTTTTTTAAATCCTACTGTTTGCAATTATTTTTTTTATCTCTTGCAAAGATTTATCGAATTCAAGCCTTGCGTTCCGATATAAGAAGTCTCGCATTGGTAAATTTACTTGCCTTTGTCCCTTTCCTTTGAATTGGCTAGCGTATTGAACTAGGTTAAATTGTTGTAAAAAATTCTGATCTACAAAAGTCCCAGTTCCAAAAACCACATAAGGCGCATAATTAACACCATTAATGCCTCCTACTTTGACTATCCAAGTCAATCCATTAGCACCTAATACCGATCTTATAGAACTCTTTAATTTACCTGTATCAACTGGAGTGTCTCGAATAGCGTCATTCTTGGTGCGATCTGCCCAATCTTTTATTTCATCCTGAACAGCTAATTTTAATCGGTCTTCTAATTGGTCAATGCCTTGCAATAGAATATTAACGCCCGTTACTTTGACCTTGATGGACATTATCTACCTGCATAAATCCTATGAATAGAAATAGCCTTATTCCAAATCAACATACTGTGAGATGGTGTTATCTTAATTATACCTCCATTGATAAAAAAAGTTTCCCTCACATAAATATAGCTAGTAGTGCTAAATGGTTGAGGTGTATTTGATCCTTTAGGAAATACCTCGGCTTTTCTAAGTATTAATCCAATAGCTCCAGCTATGTCTACTTTTATATCAAAATAAGCAAGTGGATTAGATATTTCAGCTTCAAAATCAATTCTTATAATGTAGCTATCTCCATTTTTAAATGGCCTTATCTTATTATCCAAAAACAATTCAGATTCTCCAATAGAAATAGGAGCTTGCGCCCTGTCAGGATCAGCATCGACAATAGTTATAATATTCTCAATTCCTGCCGTCAATGATTGCTTATTTGATACGGTGTTAACGGTATCTTGATAAATAACTACTCCAACATCATCATACAAATCATTAACAGAACGCTTAATCTCATTCATATTATCAGCAACTACCTTGTTAATCTCTGGTAGTGGATTAATGATTGAATCTTCTTTATCGGTGTATATTATTTTGCTCATATCGTGAATTGTAAAACTGCCTGTAATGTATTTAATAATTCAATAGGCTCATTTCCTGAACCTGATCTATTGGTACTTTCAATCTCGCTAAATGCCTTGATAGTTATCCATCTTCTTAATGGATCGACTTTAGGGCTTAACGCATTAAACCTAAAACCCCTCCATTCTATCTTATCACCGTTGATAATTGCAATAGTTGGATTATAACGCATCTTAATCTCAATCATCATGGTTAAATTTTGTTGCTGCGCTATTACATCTACACTAGGTGTTACCTCTTTAACGTCAACTCCTTTAGGCTCGTAAAATACCTTTTCCGAATTTAATAATTGACCCGTTGAATCCTGATTACTAGTTACACGAATGAACTTTACTTTTTCTCTCATGGAAACTGGACTTTTCTAAACGGTTGCAATATCTTTTTAACGTCATCAATTAGAACGCCCTGCATTCCTGATTCACTGTACTTTTCCCGATTATCGTAATAGTTTAAGGATTGCATGTAAATAGCAGTCTTGATTGAATCATTGACTAAACTGGCATTTGAAACGTATTCAACTTCAATATCTGTACCTCCCTCTTTTAGAATATCACCTACTTTAGTGAATCCAGTAGTACTAATCGACTGAACAGGACCATAAGGAAGATAGAAATTAGTAGGTAGTCGCAAAGCGGACAAAGTAATAGTTCTGATTCCTAAAGATTTTTGTAAGTACCGTTCAATATCTATTCTGGATGCCTTTAGGAATAGTGATAATAGATTATCATCGGTATCGAAATCAATCCTAGCGAAGTCCTTGAAATCTGATAGACTGTAAGGTTCTACATAACTGGTTTCAGAAGTGAAACTAATCTGTAACCCTTGTGTCCCTGATTTCTGATAAACTGGTAATCCAGTCCAGTTAATTATATCACAATTTTCATCGAAATCTGCCATGATTCAAAGTTAAGCATTTTTGGATAAACAATAAAAAAGCCTTGAATTTCTCCAAGGCTTTTAAACTTAACAACTAAACCCAATATTATGAGCTTGTTAAAGCTCCGTAAATGAATGCATCTTCATAGAATTTAGGCAACGCTACTCGCTCTTCTATTCTGATTGTCATCATGTTTTTTTCTACGTTGTCTTTGTTTTGGTCAAAGAACCTCAATTGCATAGCTGATCTTGTTACCAATGCAGCACCTCTAATGAAATCACCTACTAGGAAATTACCCTGGCTAATCTTATTGGTCTTATTAACCGTCAATCCACCAATCTGTAATCTACCTCCAACGATTCCAACAGCTCCTTCAGGAAGGTTGTATTCGCCTGAAGTTGAAGCCTTATTCAACATAATCGCTACAATATCTCTAGGATTCAATAGAACGTTTGTAGGCATGTCAAAATTAGATTCTCCTAATTGACCATAAGCAGCGTCAATGATTCTTTCAATACCTACACCGTAAGTTCCTGAATAAGCATCTGCAGTATTAATCAAACCATTCAAAGTGTTTCCAGTGCCATCACCATTTAGGATTTGGTCATCTTCTTCTTTCAATAGCTCAATAGGTGCATAAGTCGCAAGGTATGAAGTCAACCATGATAGGTCTTCCAACATTTCAATAGGCAATGTTAAGATACCTGCAATCCATTCAACAGGTGCGGACATTCTTTCGAAGTTCATCGCAAATGCTGGCTTTACAACGGTACTTGCAACGGTGGTCTTATTGTAATCCCATCCGGCAGGTCCTGCACCTGTTTTACCAGTTGCTTTAGGGTAATAAAGAGTAGCCCCAGTAGTTGTACCACTTGACAATATTTGTCGAACGTGAAACGCCTCTTCCATTGTAGGAATTACAGTATTACGAATATCCTGAGTGAATGTGTCGTAATTCGTGAAGTTCTCAAAACCCATAGACTTGAGGTCTATGATAGTTTCTCTTCTAGCTCTGGCATTACCTTTGATTTCGTCAAGCTGATTACCAACGCCTTTAGTAACTGCATCTTTGAATGATATTTGATTTGAATTATCCTTTGCCTTATCTGTCAAAGTAGCTGACAAAGAATCGAAATCCTTTTCAATCGCTTTCTTGAAATCTTCAAACTTAGCACCGTTTTTAGAGTCGAAATCTTTAGACTCTTCTTGTAACTTTGCAATGGCTTTTTCGAGTTTAGATTCAAATTCTGAACCTTTCTTTTCAACTTCGGAAGCCCAATTCTTTTTAGCTACTTCTACTTTTTCTTCGATCGCAGTTAATAAATCTTTCTGATCCATGTTTTTTTTATTATGAAAGTTTTGATAAAATATTTAATACTTCATCGGCTCCCTTTTTATCGAAAGTGTCTATTGACGGCTTTAATAATTCTGAAAGTGATTTTAAGCGTTTTTCTAATGTGATTATAGTTTCATCAGTACAATCAGTTGTCTTGATGAATTTTTCTAGTTTGTTGAAATATTCCAATGCATCTATTTCTGACTTTAAGTCTATCATAGTAGTTTCAGGATTAGCCCCTAAGAACTGAATAGCTGAACCTTCATGCATCATTACTTCTTTGATCCGATTGGCTTTCATTTGGCCATCATACATTTCCTTAATAGTAACGAATCCAAATGAATGTTGATTAATCAATCCAGATTCAATCATCTTCATAAAGTCAACTCCTAAGGAATGAGTACCTATCTTAGCCTCATATCTAAGCCCTTTAGAATCTTCTTCAAGGTTAGTTATCTTGGCTACTGCTTTTGTCCGATCGTGGTCTAATAAGAACTTAATAAGCCCTTTACCTAATGGCCCACGCTCTTGAATGGTCTTAGCAAATGCACCTTTCTCAATTACATCTCCGTCAAGGTCTTTATTTCCGAACATTGCGAAATATCCAGAAACTATACCCTGCTTTAGGTCTTGGTCAATAAATCCCTCGTTAATGCCTTTGGTTATCATTTGCTTAATCGTTTTAGCAAATATAATAAAAAAAATAAATAACAAAAAAGCCGTTACAATTTGCAACGGCTTAGGGGTGATTCTCAACTTTACTATTTAAACAGACCAATCCTATACCTTAGAATCTCGTAGTATTTTTTCATTAAATCTAATTGCTCAAATAAAATTTTCTTTTCCTCACCTTCTAAATTTTCATAATTTGAGCTGTTAATAAATGATTCTAATTTAATTGCCTTTTCAAACAAATCAAATGTTTCTTGAATTACTCTGTTTTGGTGTTCTTTTATTTTTTTATTGTTTAAGTTTAAATTAATCTATTGTATTTTTACAAAGGAGTTTGATAAATCCATTTAGGTTTCTTCTTTCTTATTGGTTTATCGAAATTTATAAATTTAATATCCTCACCAAATATAATCTCTGGTTTTGAATGACGTTGATAGAATTTATCAAAAATATCTTTATCAATTACCCTTAATCTTCTTTCTTCGTGAATTTTTATTATTTCAGGATCTGAAATCCCCAATAACCAATTTATAAAATTTTTCATATCAATCTATTTATATCTTTCCTAGTTTCTCCATTTGGGGCATCCATCCTGTAAAGATGTAACAAATAAATACCCTGAGCTATTCCCATTCTCAATTTAGCTTTTCCAACTGAATTAGAAAAATGATAGTCCAAAAACTTTCCTTTAAGCATTATTCCTCCCTCTGGAAATTTTCCCACCGTCAACCAAGTTTTCTTGCTAAACAACATCATTAACCCTCCTACCGTTTGCAATCCAAACAAAGGCTTAATGTCCTTGGTCTTAGCTAATTCCTTGGCTACTTCCCTATGTTTTAAAATATCCCACTCATCAAACATTCCAGGAACTAATTGATAATCTAATCCTAATCTATTGGTCATAGATCCCACTAAATCAAATCCTTTAGGATCATTAGCTATTTCTTCGCATTGCTTGATAAACATTTCGTGATAAACTGGCACGGTATCAATATCTCTTAGACATATCCAATCTTCATCCGGTAATCCTTCAATCAGTTGGTTAATTGCTTTTCCGAAATTCTTATCTGATCGAGCTGGAGTTATGTGGTGTACATTGACTTTCTTGGTATTGACTGTTTTTGAATGAGTATCAAATCTTAAGTAATTGTGATTCTGATTTCTTACCAATCCCTGAGGTTTATATCCTAGAAGAAAACAAACGAACGGCAAAGCTAATTGATCTCTATGACTATGTTTTTTAACTACATTAAATGTCCATTCTAACAACTCATTCATTTTAGGATTATGTTCTCTGACAAAGAATCCATTTTGGAATAACCCTATATTATCTCTGAATTTTGAGTTAATGAAATACCTCATCTGAATATCTATCTCATCACTATTAGCCTTGTTAAGTCTTAATATCTGCTTAGCTTCATCAAATACTTTCCTACGGTTTGGATGCAAAAACCAAACAGGATAGCTAGGAGGTTCTTTGATTAGAGTCATATTTGCATCTATATAGCAAACTAAATCGTATTCGCTTAGGTAAACATGACTTAGTAGCTTGTAACGCTTTGACTCTTTTTCGTTTGATAATTCAGGCTTGATTATTCTTACCTTCCATCCTTTGCTATTCTTTGGCGGTTTATCGGTGAATAGAACACAATCCCAATCTGGAAACTTAGGAGCTTCTTTCAGTTCGTCATATCCACCTATTAGGACTGTAAAGATTGTTTTCATTTGCTAGATATAGTAACATCAACATTTAACCCGAAATCATAACACAAATCTTTTAATGCAATAATTAACCCTCCAATACTTGAATTAATTGTTTTCAACTCAACAAATTCACTACAATCAAATCCATTTGTTATTGAAAAATCAATGAAATCAATGATATAGTCATTTTCATTATATTTAGATTTTTCAGTATAAATTTTATTTGTTTTTAAATAGTGGTTATCAGAATTTTCTCCTACATATAAAAAATATCTCATACCTCCCACTTTTTATAATCATTATAATCCTCATAGCTAGTTTCATAATCTACGAATCCAGACTCAATCTTATGCCTAGATTTATGAATAATCGCTAAACCTACCCTTTCATCAATGTAATCTAATTTCAACTTTGGATAGGTATTTTTAAGACCATACCAAGCCCTCCAAACATCACCCGTCCAACTATCCTGTTCCCTTGGTACTCTTGTGCATTTCTCATCTAAAGGTTTTACATTATGTATAAGAATCTTCCCTCCCTTATTTAAGCAGTTCCAAGAATTTATAATATCTCGTTCTACTTGGTCGGCATGGTGTAGGCCGTCAATGAATATTAGGTCAAAAGTATCTTGGCAATGTTCAAAAAAAGTATCTGAATCAAGAGTTCCTATATCTTTCCCAGTTACTTCAGGATCAACTCCTATCTTAACATCACATTCAATAGCTTTGAAATTAGCACCGTTACCTAATCCAATCTCTAGATATGATTTATAACCATTCTCTTTGATTATTCTGTTTATTTCCTCAGTTCTGTTTATCATGTTAAATTTGGTTAGCTACTTCTTTAAGTTCTTCTTTAGAATTAATCATTGTTATATCTCCACTTTGCCAAGACTTAATCAATAACATCAAATCATTGAACGATCCATAATTACTAGCATGGTCTAATAATGATTCAAAGACATTAATTAAGTCAAAGAATATTAACTGTTCATCTTCGGTAAATAAAACATGTGCCTGTTTACTTACTCTTTCAAAATTAGCTTTTAGATTCCTTATCTTAGTTTCTAATGCAGGATCATATACCCTTAGCATATGAGTATTTTCGTATTGACTTACCATTATCTCAGCCATTGCGCTGAATAGTAAGTATGATATTGCTTGTTTCGTTTTCATTTTGTTTTGTTTAATTCGATTGACTAAGGTTAACAGTTAATAAAACCCATTGAAACGGGATTTATTTTTGTGTTATCGACAATTAGAATATCGGCAATTCTACGCACTGACCACTAATACCATGATCTTCTTGATAATTAGATGCTTGATCTAATGAATCAAATACAAGAAGGTTACCGTGTAAATCATCACAAACAGCTACATCTTCCAGATCAAATATTTTGTTTTTAAATAATCTTTCTTTTTGCATGTAAAGAATAATCCATTTTTCCATTTTGTTAATAATTAAAAGCCGATAACACCACCTTGTAAGAATGGCTTATCAGCGAGTGAATAAAAGGAGTGTTTTCAGTACAGCCACTCCTACAAGCTGTCGACCGTTATAGGAGATTTTTAAGCTCCTCTACCTTAACTCTGAAATCATGATTCTGTGAGAGAAAAGTATCAATGATAAATCTAAGTTCATTACAATGTATTTCGCCCATATCAACTATATAATAAGGCACTATTATTTTCATCTTATCTATGTTAAAACCTCCTATAACACCAGCCTTACAAGATTGGGGTTCAGTGGTAGATTCATTTTTTGTAGGTTCCATAATGTTTTCAGTTAGATTGATATTTTTGTTTCATTTTTCCCGACCTCGCAAGGCTCTGGTCCGTTAGGCACAATTAAGCGACATACCTTCGAGTTCAGAAATGACCACAACCCATTGTTTGCTTTCAATGTTCATTGCTTCATCCATTTGTCCTTTATCTGCAAAGTTTTTACATAGTTTGGCTAATTCTATTGCAGCCAATATATTATCCTTCTTGGATAGTTTTCCAGTATAAGGATTGTGGTCAGATGAACGCATCATCAAGTTTACTAATTTTAGTGTTGTCATAATTAATTTAACTGTGCCTAACAAAGTGTATAAGCAATAGCCGTTAGGCGTTTCAAACTATTGCAGTTATTAATATTTAAGTTTCTTCTAATCATTTTTTGTGTTCGGCTATTGCTTATACACTCAACCGTTAGTGGCAATGCTACCCGAACACACGAGCAACTGCCAAATCATAATATTTTACCTCTTTTTCAATTCCAATAAACTTTCGGTTCAACTCCTTTGATCCTAAACAAGTTGTGCCTACTCCCATTGTAAAGTCTAATACCAAGTCATTTTCTTTTGTGTAGGTGCTAATTAGGTATTTCATTAATTCTACGGGCTTTTGAGTGGGATGCAAAGCACCTCGTCTAACTTTATCAAAACTTATTAAAGTTGTTGGATT
>Ga0196903_1000151_pt1 | contig 12042 bp, 11 predicted proteins | sample CB_VirMetaG_2_FD_169097 | JGI IMG/M metagenome (GOLD analysis project Ga0196903, IMG submission 169097) | Freshwater to marine saline gradient viral communities from Chesapeake Bay - CB_1504_2 Viral MetaG (v3) (version 3) | ecosystem: Environmental > Aquatic > Marine > Coastal | place: USA... | reverse complement strand
TGTGCCTAAGCTGGACTCGTTAACAACAGGTGTATACTTTAGTCTGTATGCCTGTTGTGGTGATGATGACGTGTTGGTACGGAAGTCCCAGTATGATGACACCAATAGAGATGACTCTCTTACAGGATCATAACCTTCTGTATCACTGCCTGAGAACCCTGTTTCTGTAGGACGTAAGTAAACCTGTACGTAAGGTGCATTCTTCTTGAGTATAAGGTCACCCATGAAGTCGTACCCTGCCTCAGCAAAGGAGCCGTAGTTTGCGTCACCCCAATCTAAGAAATTAGTACCTGAGAACAAACCCATCGTCATCTTACCTGTAGCACCATCGAAGACCATCAGTACGATAGCTGCATCAGCTTGTGACAATTCGGATAATTGGGATACTGTAACATCATCCCCTGCTGAGGTAATAACGTCATCTCCATCTGAGGTAATAACATCATTGTCAATAAAGTTAGAACCAAAGCCAGGGTAGTACTCAGCACCTATAATAAAGTCAGGGCTACCTACACTGTCAGATATAGTCCAAGGGTAGAATGCTTGTAGGTTAACATCAAGTGTCAATACTTTATTCTTTTTGTTCTTAATTACTTCGTTGTTATTAGGGTAAAACCAGTGAACTCTTTTGTTTGTTTCGTCATATACAGCTGTGCATTGTTGACGAGCATTACCGTCAATAGCCTCAAAGAAAGTCTGGATAGTACCTATACTAAGGTTCTGTTCTTTAGCACGACCTGATACTTGGTCAAAGGTTAGTGTGTGAATACCGTGTCTAGACCACCAGATAGGTACACCCTCAACACTAACAAATGCTTGTGAATTATTTAAACCTATCTGAGATACTCTTGAGATAGAATACTCTGTGGCTTTGAATACACCGTCAACACCTTCAATTTGCCATACGCCATTCTCAGCAAATACAAAGATTGAGCTACCAAACACATGTAGTTTAAGAACATTAGATGCTTCAGGTATTGATATGACACCACCATCAGTATCTAGTAGATCACTAATTTCTTCTGATGTCGGATCATTCTGTTGGTAACAACGAGAAACTTCAGTTATATTGTCTAAGTATTTACTAAACAAAATCTTACCTGAACTCTTAGTTCCTGAAAGACCAGCATAAAAAACACGACCAGAGAATGCAGCTACAGTTTTAAATCTACTGGTTTCATTCTCAGTTGTAATACCTGAAATACCAGAAGCTGTACTACGATCTTTAGAAAAGAAGTCAAGAATGAAACTACCATTGCCTGTTAGAGTAGAACCTGTAAATACTTTGTTCCATTCAGATTCACTAAAGTTGCCGTCGGAATTCTTACCTGAGTACCAAGGATGGGTCAGGGGTGGGTACTTAGTACTGTTAGCACCTCTATACGTAGCTAGAGCAGCAGCACCCTTAGTTCCTGACCAACCAGAATTAGCTGTGTCATACTCACGGTTAACACCTGGACTAGCTAAGTTTGTAGTGTAAGTAGTTGTGTCACCTAACCACTCAAAGTCTCTAACACGAGGTGAGATCTGTATTGTAGAGATTGTATTAGCATCAGGATCATACGTTATATAGAACGGCTCAATAGCTTCAGAAGCAACCACAAGACTGCCGTTGATAGTATCCAGCTGTATCTTAACAATACCTGGGCCTACACTACCTGCAAAGTTAAAGTCACCTAGATTAACAGAGAAGCTTTCTTCTTTGTCTGAGTAAGGTGCTGCACTTGTGTTGTAGAAACGTAGAGTTGTACCATCTTGAACGACAAGAAAATCTAGACCTGCTACACCAGCTGCATTCTTCCAGTGTCCTGTTGTAAAGACAAAGGTGTTGTTTACAGTAAAGGTTGAGTTGACATTGTCAGTTTCTAACTTAACAGCTAGTCTACGGCGACGAGAACCATCTCTTTCGAGAAGACAATTAGATTCGTCAATAGATGCGTCTTGAGGGAATGTTAGTTCACCAGCTTCCGTCACCAGTCCCTTGATGAACGTGTTCACTACCTTTTGACTTAGTCTCTGCGCCATCTTGTTTTTTCCGTTCTTGTCTAGCTTTACTGAAATTGTCTCTTCGGACTGTGGGAGTTTCTTTCCTGTTTTTTACATACTGTTCTACAGCTTGTTTGGCTTTCAGGATACTGGAGTAACTACCACTAAGTTCAGCAGGTGGGCTACCTTTGGTAAACTTAATCTCAAAGAATATAAACCCATCGTTTGATTTCTGTATTATAATGTCACTGTTAAACTTGTCGGTTTTGCAAACACACCGTTGGTTACGGATGTCCTCAATAAATTCAATCATTAGTTTCTTCCGTAGTATGGACGTTTGTTTTCTCGTTTGGTTTTATACATGTCGTTCTGTACAAAGGATTTAAGACGACGAGCTGACTGCTCAATCTTAGGATCAGATCCTGACTTAAACAATGAGAAGCATGTAGACTTAGCTTCAGCTAACATGTAAGGAAGCATTGTGTCATCTAGGTCAGGTTCAAAAGAATCTGTAAGACTGAACGTAGGATACACATACCCAAATGCTCTTGACTTACTATTCTGTAGTGTTGTTTCTACTGTAGCATCATACGAGTTCATAACAATATGTTCATCGTCAAAGCTTGTGTAATATGTAGGTGCTGTTGAATTACCAATGAACAATGTTGTACTACCTGCAACGTCTGTCACTATCAGATTAGTATCTGTGTTTTGGTTCATACGGTCTATAAAGACCATAGGCTCAACAAATGTAATCTCTCTAAAGGTTGTACCTGTAGTTGCTACGTTGTAATCTACTCTGCTTAGTTGACGAGTATTGGTAGGGTATGTAAAATGTGTGGGTTTAGTTGCATCAGATAATGATGTTAGTTTGATTAACTGTCTATGCTCAGGTATATCTCTAGCTGCTATCAGATTAAAGAATGTATCCTGAATGACAGAGGCTATCTGTTCAGCTTCTACTGAGTCACTTATAGAGTTGACACTCTCTGAGTCCATGTCACTAAGTATTGACTGGACCATTTCTAGTAGGGTACGTTTCATTATGTTCTATCCAATACTACTACAAAACGAAGAGCTGCAGTGTTAACAGAAGCACCGTTAGTTGTTATTGTAATAAAACTATTAGCTGTTACTGTGTTGTTAGAAGAAGGTGTTAGTGAGTCTACGTCACCAGCTGCAGATCCAGATTGAGTTATTGTTATAGTTCCCATTGTGGCTGCGGCGGCATTCTTAACTGTAATTGTAGCATCTGAGCTACCTATTGCAGCTTCTAAGACTGTGACAACTTTATTAATAGTTCCTGCAAATGGAATAGGAACATATACTGTAGTTGTAGTAGAGACATTTTCAATGTAACCTGTTAGAGTTTCTCCAACCAGGCTTTCCTTAGCTGTCCATGTTCCTGAGCCTGAGCCGTTAGCTACATATACTTTACCAACAGAGGCGGCAGCTACACCTTTAGGCTCATGTAAATAGGGATCTGTTAGAGATGAGTGGTTAACGTTAGCCATGTGAAGTTCCTTCAGGTATAGGTACTATATGTACCCTGCATCTGGTAAAGATATTTTACCTACATATTTAATCTTTGTCAAGTGTTAAGTGTAGGAAAGGGGCCTAAGCCCCTAACCTTATTTTATTTATACTTCGATATACTCGATAACGAGTTTACCAGCACCTGCTGTGAAAGCAGTTGAAGTGTGTAATGCACCAACGTATGCGTCAGCTGCACCTACAGTAGCTGTTCCACCAACTAAAGTACCATTACAAGCTACAGCTTTGTTAGCAGCTAGGTCAGTTTTAGCAATCGCAGCATCAATACCATCGGCAGCAATAGTACCATTAGCTAATGTAAACAAACCTAGACCTAGTGCACCTGAACCACTAGAAGTAAATGCTGTTGTTACAACAAAACTTGCTGAGGTAATGTAAGATCCAGCTGGGATAAATGCATCGTTTGCTGTTGGTGCTGTTTGAGCAGTACCTAGCTTAGTTGCATCTGGGATTTCAATGACAAGAACTTTAGTTGCAGCTAAAGCACCCCCATTGTCTTTTACAGCCCCTTGGTCACCGTCAGTGAGTACAAATAGGCCATCTGCATTAGTGTAAGACATTTATATATCTCCTTATACTGTTGGAGTCGTGATAACACGAACCATGTTTTCAGGGCGGTATAACTTAACACCGTAACGAGCTGTTGTTACAAACTCATGGCGTTGGTAATCTTTGTTATACTCGTAATCTACTTCTGGCTGTTGTCTCCATGCACCCACGAATGGATTCACAGTTGAATCAGCTGAGAAGAACAAGTTAACTTTACCTGCTGTACCAGCACCAAAGTTTACGTTACCACCACCATCGATAGGAGGTAAAGCACCGTCAGTTGCTTCAGCACAGTAGTTAGATGTGTAAACATCGAAACCGTAGATGTTAGCAATGAAACGCATACCAGTTGCGATACCCTTACTTACAACGCCTTCAAACTTAGGGTTGTTAGTAACAGCTGCTAATGCTGACAATGTGTTGATTGTGTACTCAACAGATGGATCAACGATAGCAATCATGTTCTGGTCAGGGACGTTAGCCATTTTCAATTGCATACGTGCATATGCAAAATCTTCAACTGCCATCTTACCAGCATTACCACCAGCATAACGGTGTATACGACCATCAATCAAAGACTGACTGTTAGCTCCAACACCAACTTCAGCTGCTGCCATAGTTGTAGTTTCGAAGTGAGCCATGATAGCACGTTCTTGTTCAGGAACAAAACGACTCATTAACTCGTTACCATAGAAAGTGTCTTGTTCAGCTTTCTTAGTCATGTAAGTAGCTGATGACAGATACTTGTCTACTGAGAAGGTGAACTCACCTGTGTCAAGAGGACGATACTCTACTGAATTATCTTCAGAGTAGTTGTCAACCTGTGCTTGACCGATTGATGGGATGTGGAAAGTGTTTCCATCAGGGAAACCCTCAAGCATACGGACGTACCGTTGTGCCATCATCTCATCTCTTAATATCTCCTTTAGCTCACTGGACCAGACTTCGGTGCGAGTAAGAAGAGTTGAATTTGCTGTATTCATACCAGACATATTTTATTCTCCATTAGATTCCAAATTTACCACCCAAACGACTCTTATCTTCCATAAGTTGTCTTTGTATTTTTGGGCTATAGTAAAGGCTACGATTATCTCGACGAAGATTTTGGTAGTAAGACCAATCACGTTCATTCGAGGCTTGCATGTTGACACCTTCTGTGCGAACCGAACCTTCGACCATTGGTCTAAAGTCTTTCTTAGGTTCACCAATAAGGTTAAAGAAAGCTGTAGGTGACTCAGCAGCAATTTCTTGCATACGTTCTAGAGTTAGCCCTAGCTCCTTAGCTTTATTCTGGATCTTAGTTGAGGCATCAGTGCCGTAACTCTTTTCCATTTCATTATTAACAAGATTAAGGTTTTGCTTTACAACAGAATCTTTATCTCGTTCAGTTAGTGTCCGTTCAACGAGGCTCTTCAGGTCTTCCTCACTCAGACTAGGGTTGGTATTCCCTTCTGACGTGCCACCAGTATCATTGTTTGGCATTGCATTTTTCGCATTGGTGGGGTCTGCGGCCTTATTTTGCAACTGTTCTAAGAGATCCTTGGCATAATCCTGTTTACTTAAATCTTCCCTCATGTTACTGAGTTGTCCTTCAAGTTCTTTAATATAACCGTCAGCTTCAATCTTGCCTTTGGCTAATACTTCAGGGTCTTTCCAATTATCTCCTTTTGCCTCTACGAGTTTCTGTACAAAAGAATCCTGTGGTTGGGTACTCTCAGTAGCTTGAATCTCAGGTTGAGTAGTGTCATTGGTTTGACTACTCTCAGAAAACACATCCATGTTTTATTCCTTGTTAATTGTTATTAGTTTAAGCATGTCATCAAGTACTTGGTTGTACTCGTTAACTGCCACTTGACGTAGTTCCCAATTGGGTACTGCGTAATCACGAACTGACTCTTTCTTTTTAAAATCATGTTCGAGAATTTCTTTAAGAGAATCAAAAGCATTTCTGTAACCTAGTACTTCAGCTTTACGTTTCTCTTTCTCTTGTCCCTTAAGACCTTTTAACCAAGTAGCTTGCATTATTTCTTTTTCATTGGCTTTGTTTTAGGTCTAGTTTTAGGCTTAGGTTTCTTTGTTGCGTTATTGTACGGTTTAACTTTACCTGCTTTATACGGCATATCTATATTCCCATTTCTTGAGCTAACATTAATTGCTCTTGGTTGATAGCTTCAGCTTCTTGCATCTGCTGTTGTGTTTCAAGTTGCTCAGATACTGAAATGTTTTCTGAGAACAACTCAGGCTCACCTAATTCTTCTGACAAGATTCGAGCAAACTCTTTACCTGACAAGTGAGCAGCCACTGTAGGGTCTGACAACTTAATCTGGTATAACTGTGTAAGGTTCTGAATACGTCTAGAACGTTCAGCAAAGTGTCTAGCACCTACAGGAACAATCTTACCTTTAGCTGTTATGTCATCCTTAGTAATCGTTTGGAATAGAACAGCACCTGTAGCATCATCCAAAACTCTTATTGTGTCAGACATATTCATATGACGACGAGATGTTTCTAACATAGCATTAAGGATTGGCTCAAGGAACACACGTTCGAAGTGAGCTGTCTTATGTTCGAAGATACGAGAAGCTGAGTTCTGTAAAGACTGTACCTCAAATGCTGTCTTCTCACCTGGTGTACGGATACCCATAGCTTGACGAGGTGCACCTGCCATCTCTTCCATCTTGTCTTCCAAGAATCTAATCTGTAGGTCAGCCTGTAATGCTGTAGCATCAGGAGCCATGTAGCCTACGTCACCTTCTTCACCTAAGTATATACGACCACCAGGTTCAAAGTCAAAGTCTTCTACGTCACCTTTTATCTTTAGCATAGGGTAAGCTATCTGGTCAAACACATCTGACTTCAAGTTCTCTAGGTGGTCAATACGGTACTGCATACCAACCAAGTTATCTAATGGTCCCATAGCATACAAGTTGTCAGGACGAGGTCTCCATCCAGCTTGGAAGATAGGTGAACTACCTAACCAGCTAGGGTCTTCTTCGTTAGCCATAACATATGCTCGGTCAACTACTGTGATGATACGGTTCTTTAGTAGGACACCATTCTCTGTGTCATAGTAGTCACCATAGAAAGTTAGAACCTCTACGTAATCTGATTCGTAGTACTGCTGTATAGATGTAAAGCCATCAGCTATAAAGCCGTCAGCCTTGTCATACACACCATCTGAACCTCTTACCGCAGCTCTAGCTCCCATCATTTTAGAGAAGACACCTTCCATGTATGACTTTGACGGATCACTGTCTATCATACCTCGGATCTCTCCAAGTGTTTTTATAGACTTGAGGATCTTAGGTGACTTCTCAAAGCTGGGTGCTGTAGGGTTAAAGCAAAGATCGTATGGTGAAACACGTACAACCTTTGGACCTACATAGTTTACAACGAGGTCCCCAGCTTCTTTCACTTGGTAGTTGTCTTCCCACGTAACAGTAGCAAAGCAATTACCGTATTGAATGTAGTCATAGAGTAAGTCACTGGCTGTATTAATAAAGTCAGACTGACGAACTTTGTTATCCATGTATGCTTGTATTACATTACGTTTAGCTTTGACGTTAGCTTCTCTTGTCTCAGCTTCAAAACGCATCCACTTAGATTGTGGGAATAATGTAGCAAAGTAATTAGCATGAAGGTTATCCATGATCTGAGTTAGCTTAGGAGTTGTGGTGCTGTTAGACCAAGGAAGCATAGCATTCTTAGTTGTGCTTGTGTCTGTAGCATACAGGTAGTTACGTAACTCTTTCCACTCTTCAACTTTAGTTTGACGAAGGTTAGACCATTCACGCCATCTGTTAGATACCTCCACAGCCATTGAGTCAGGACCTAAAAGATATTCTAATTCTATTGTTTCACCAGCCATTAAGAGGCTCCTCTAAATCTGTTATTAGCCCAAACTATGTTTGCAGTTTTATCTCTACGTATACTCTTGAAAGGTTTGACAGCAATGTCTATAGCTGAAGCAAGGGCATCTTTAATATCGTCATGCGGTGGGTTCCTTGATTGTAGTTCTTCTTCTAACGTTTGTATGTTACCACCACGGTAATGCCATATCTGCAAGTTGTCATAACGAGGTTCTAAAGTAGCAGAGATTCTTTCTTCTTTATTACCTTGGTATTTGTTAGGTCTAAACTCATCTACACTTATAGATAGACCGTGTTGTTTGATAAGTTCTTTAAGCTGTTTAACGATTGCTTGTTGTGCTACTGTAACCTCAGCCCTTAGTTTACGGAATGACCACTTAGTTGACAACTGTAGTATGTGCTCAAAGTAATCTGTAATTCTGTCAGTACGAAAACGATCAATATCTAAGACGTATATGTTATTATCTGAGTCAACCCCTACGATTACAATAGCTGTGTAGTCAGCCTTCTTAGATAAACTAAAAGCAAAGTCTACAGCTGCGAATACATTTAACTTAGCATCCTTGTAGAACCAGTGTCCTTGTTCTTCCTTGAGTAGCTTACGTTCGTAATACTGAAACCTACTGCTCTCTATTGGTACGTTGTCAGGGTCTGACGGATCGTTGTAGTACTGTGCTCGGAACTGTCCTTTGTCTAAGTACTGTCCTCTTTTCTTAGCTAGTACCTTAATGTCAAAACCAAACCACTTACCATCTCTACGTTGACTACGAGGCCATAGCATCTCACCTGTTCCATCTCCTCTATCCTCTACAGGACGTTCAAAGATTTCGTAGATGTTATCTTCTCCTACCTTGTTACCATCGTCATCAAACAGTTCTTCTGTCATTTGTAGCAGATCGTTGTATAGATCTACAGGGTGATAACGTGTACCTACGACCCACTCTCTAGCTTCTGCACCTTCTATAGATGACAATAAAGAGTACTGGCTTTTAACTTTGTTACGTCCTTCACCTGAGTATGCATTCTCGTATACTACTATATCATCGAGGACAGCAATATCGCAGTGCATCCCTGTAAGAGAAGTAGTGAGGCCACCTGTAAAAACAGAAGGGTCCCTAATCTTCTCAGCCTTACGGGCTGGATGGTCAAGCATGATTTCAGAGTTTGTCCACCTTGTACGTTTGCCATCTTCAGGGTGAACATGGTCAGGCCAGTATCTACTGTAAGTGTCAGAGGTTAATATTGATTTAATAAAGCCTAATTGTTTTTCAGCAAGGTTAGCTGTAGCTGATATGTACAAGATACGAAGTGTAGGATCTTTAGTTAATTCCCAGGCTACCCTGTAAGCTATCAGACGAGACTTACCATGGTCACGAGGAAAGAGAAGTAATTGGTGAGATTTAGAATCTTCACGACCCCACCAGTTGCATACGTCTTCGTGGCATTGACCTAGCATTTGTTCAGGTGCTACTAGCTTAATAAAAGTAACTAAGTCATTCTCAGCTGCTAAACGTATTTGATCTAATGTAGCCATAGTATCCTAGTTATTTTTATTTGTCAAGATAAAAGTTTTATTATTTAATAAGACCATGCAATACTAACAGAACCATTGTCAAAGGAAGCAGAAGCTGTTGGTACTACTCTAAGTTGGGTTAGTTCACCACTTAATGTTTTAGAACCTGCTCCTAAACGTTGTTCATTCTGATCAGGATCTACTACAAGATGTGTTTGTATAAATCTATTGGTTGTATGAACTCTTGTAAATGTCATAGAACCTGTCCATTTACCAGCTGCGTTAACATCAATAATCATACCTGATGTAGACTCAGAAGCTACACTCCAAACAGACCTAGATATATAACCCGAAGTTTCTATACCACCTGAGTCACCTAGCTGTATAAGTAAATCGTCATTAACATTCATACTTAATTGCTCAAACATTACTGTAACTTGACGTACACCAGCAGGTATAGATGTAAAGTTTACAGCAGAAGTACCTGATGGTGACACAGGAGCAAAAGAACCTGATGGAGCAGAGGCTAATGATTCTACAGCAGACTTAACTTTAGCTGGTGATACAATACCTTCTGTAGTAGATGTACCTGTTGTCCATGCACTTGCAGCTTGAGCATTTCTAGCATTAAGTTGTGTTTGAATATTAGAAGACACACCATCTGTATAGTTTAACTCTACTGCTGTAGAAGAAATACCTAAGTTACCTAAAGCTGCAGGAGCACTAACTAAATCACTAAGGTTATTAGATGCAACCATGTCACCACTACCTGAACCTGAAGTACCTTTAGCTGCAAGAATAAACCACTTACCAGCTGCTAGGTCAGAAGAAAAGTTAGGGCCTGATGTGTGAGCTACTAGAGCAATATATGAGTTACCTGATTCTGCTACCACATCGTAAAGGTTATATGAGGTTGAACCAACCCATGCACTACGGAAACTAAAAGCTGTGCTTAGGTTTGATACTAGAGCATTATTTAAGTAAAGGTTGTTAAACTTACCTATACCGTTAATAATCTCATTACCATTTAGATCTAGATCACCACCTATAGAGTTAGGAGTACTACCGTCCCTAGATATTGTATTGTCAAAAGCATTGTTAAGTGCTTCGAAGTTAGCATTCAATGCTGCTCTACTGTAATAGCCTGATGCTATCGTTGTTACGCCTGGTTTCTTTGCCATTGTATTTATTAATCCTTTACCTTTGGTGGATTGGTTTTAGTTACTTACAGCCAAACTCTCATTGGTGTCTCAGGTGTTACCCCGTGTGATGTATCTATTGCTTCTACAGTATCTCGTAGTGTGTCAGTTGCTTCAGCATCTTCTGCATCCTTATTTAAGATACCACCACGAATACGAATGTTAACATGCCAGCCTGTCATAGCTTGCATCTCAGGATACTCCATGCCGTCATCATCTGTCAGGGTTGCCCCTGTAGGCTCGTGTAGAGTACCTACAACGTCCATTGCGTAGTCAGATGTGTTTGGCACTAGGTAAGGATCACCGACGTTTGTAGTGGTCTCCTCGCCTGTCTCCTCGTCTACTGTTGTTTCAGTGTCTTGCTTGTAGAATGATGACAAGACTGATGGCATTGCAGCTTCATTAGCTAACTTGAGGTAGAAGTCAGTCTTGATTACTTCTGGTTCTAATTCTTCAGTCATGTTGTTAGCTCCTGTAGCTGTGCATTAGATAGTCTGCGTGGGTAGTATTGGATAGACTTGATGTGACCGTTGAGGTGACTATTTTCATATATGGCCTCTCCAATATCCATCTTTGTAACTGTAGGTAATGTTCCTGACGTATGTGAAACGACAGCACTTCCGTTAGCTGATAAAGCAAAATCGTTTGATGCAAAAGCAAAAGCAATTTTTCTTTGTTCACTAAGTCCAGTGATTTGCAGTGTAGCCTGAGTAACATAATTAGAAACAACTGTGGCACGTGCATTCGTGTTAAGTGAGCCACTAAATCTGGCTTCAATTCGATTTATACCACCGACAGCTTCTAAAGCAGCAACCATAGAATTTGTATTGCCACTAGAAGACTGAGCATCTACCACTAAAGTACCAGCATCAGAGTTATACCCAAAGTTAGCTGTTGGAATAGTAGCAACATCTGCCGCCCTAGTAGCTGTGCTACCTGTTGTTGGGATGTAGGACGTAGGGAATGCGCCTTGTTCACGTTGCAAGCCAAAGATATAAACTGTACCTGTTTCAGAATTATCTTCATCACCTTGAGAATTTGTAATTGCTATACTTGCCCAAAGTTTACTGGTACTATCGTCAGAAACAGCCCATAACCTAAGCCATCCGTTACCGTAGTCTTCGTAGCCTCTTGATGTAGAGCCACTATTTTGCACCCAAGTATTATTTTCTAAATCAAAAGTTGTATGAGTACCACTAGATGCTAACTGTCTAAATCCAATATACCTAGCAGTGCCTTTCTTAACAAACGAGCTAAATGTTTGGGCATTTGTAACAGAGCTGTATGCCACTCTTGCAAAACCAAAGCCAGTGGCGGTCTTGTTTAACTTTATTACTGTCCCACTGTTTTGTGGTGATGATACTTCAGTTGT
>Ga0196903_1000149_pt1 | contig 12072 bp, 22 predicted proteins | sample CB_VirMetaG_2_FD_169097 | JGI IMG/M metagenome (GOLD analysis project Ga0196903, IMG submission 169097) | Freshwater to marine saline gradient viral communities from Chesapeake Bay - CB_1504_2 Viral MetaG (v3) (version 3) | ecosystem: Environmental > Aquatic > Marine > Coastal | place: USA... | reverse complement strand
GTATGTAATAACGGAGGGGATGTTTCTTTAATAAATAGTGAAGAGGGAACACTATATTTTCAGTTTAAACCAAATAGCACAGATATATCTGTAGTTAGTATAAGTGATGGCAGTACAAGTGATTTTATACAAATTTACATACCACAAACAGCAAGTAATTTAAGATACAGAGCTACTGCATCGGGTGTTATTCAATTTGACAATAATATATACACAGCAATAGATTTAACACTTAACCATAAATATGCGATTAAATGGAAATTAAATGATTTCTCATTATGGGTAGATGGAATAAAAATTAATTCACAATTAATAGGCTCTACACCTATAGGGTTAAATCAAATAAACTTTTACAATGTTTTTGGAGCAAGTAACAAGGTAAACGGAAACACAAAAGCATTAGGAGTTTGGAAAGAAGCGTTAACGGATGCAGAATTAAGAAGTTTGACATATCCAACACCAACTGCTGCAACGTTTGATTTAGACTTTAATACAATAGCAACTGATTTCACATTCACAAGAAATTCAGAGGCTACGTTTGTAAATGCACAAGGATTAATTCAAAGCACTAATGAGATAGGTTCGGAGAAAATTGTAAATGGCTCGTTTGATGTTAATGGTAATTGGAGTAATTTTGGTACACCTTTAGTATCTGAACAATCTTCAGCAAGATATTATACATCACCTTTTAGTTGGTATGTAAATGGAGATGCTTTTAGACAAGGGATATTTTCTCCTAATAATTTTACTTTAACAAATGGTAAAACTTATAATGTCTCTTTATGGGTTTATGCTTTAGATGGTGCAGAGATTTTATCGGGGTTGACCAATACAGATAAAAGTGTTTTTACATCACACGCAGTAACTCAAAATGAGTGGACAAATATTACTTATTCTGCTATTGCAAACGCAACATCTGCATCTTATATAAGTATATTAACATCTTCATCAACTTTAGAATTTTATATAGACAACGTATCAGTTAAAGAATACATAACTGAAACTAATACTCCAAGATTAGATTATTCAACGGGAGCAGAGGCATTCTTGTTAGAACCACAGAGAACAAATTTATTACAGTATTCTAATTCTTTTAGTCAAAGTTATTGGGTTAAGCAAGCGGGCATAATTCCTACTTACAACACAACAGAAACATTGTCACCCGATGGAACTTATAATGCAACAAAATTAGTAGGTAATGGTACTACGGGAATTTATAAAGCCTCTATTGGTGTGAGTGGAGTGGTTTCAAGGTCTGTATATTTAAAAAGTGTTACGGGAACAACAACTGCAACATTCAAAGAACCAAACACAAATATCCCATCGCCAATAGCATTAACTATTACAAACGAATGGCAAAGGTTTGAAATGGTAGGAGACAACGGGAGTTCATTTCAAGGTTTACAAATAGATGATATAACATCAGATGGTCTGTATATATACGGAGCACAATTAGAACAAGGCTCTTATGCAACAAGCTATATTCCTACCAATGGAGAAGCTAACGGAGTAACAAGAAACCAAGAACTATGTAACAATGCAACACCCGTTATTAATAGCGAGGAAGGAGTATTGTATGCAGAGATAGCAGCTTTGGCTGATGATGGTACAAATAGATATATTACTATAAATGACGGAAGTGTCAACAATATATTATCAATAAATTATTGGGTCAATTCAACAATAACAATAAGAGTAACGATAAGTGGAACAAGCTACTACCTATATAGTGGAGCAGTAACGCAAACAGACTTTTTTAAAATTGCGTTAAAATGGAAGCTTAACGATTATGCACTATGGGTTAATGGTGTTGAAATCGATAGTAATAATTCTCTTGGAGTTTTTGCTCCTAATACTATTAATACGCTTAATTTTAATAGGGCTTTAAGTCAACCTTTTCTCGGTAACACTAAAGGTTTAAAAATTTATCCAAAAGCATTAGCAGACGTAGAATTAGAAACATTAACGTCTTGGTCATCTTTTAGAGAGATGGCAGAGGCACAATCATATATAGTAGAATAATATGTTAGAAACATTAAAATTTGGAAAAGGGAATTGGGCAAATAAAACTGACTCAACATTAGCTTATAGTGACCAATACGGAAACTTTCAAGCAATACCTTTTGACTTTACAAGAGCTACAACAGCTACAAGAGTAAATAAACAAGGGTTAATTGAATCAGTTAATGATGGAATAGCAAGGATAGACTACTCGGATAGTACGCAAGGTGCTTTGTTGTTAGAACCACAGAGAACAAATTTGATAACTTATTCAAATGATTTTAGTGTTGCGAGTTGGACTAAAACGGGTACTGCATCTGTTACAAATAACACTACAATTTCACCCGATGGAACTCAAAACGCAGATACATTAAACTTACTTAGTGGTAATTTCTTTTATCAACCCGTTGTAGGTGTAGGAACGTTTACTATGTCTTGTTACGTTAAAGTGCCAAGTGGAACATTGGATTTTAAGATGCAAACTTTCAGTAGTACAGATGGTGCTATTCAAAGTCCTCTTTTTGTTGCTACTACAGAGTGGCAAAGATTTGAGCATACTGTTACAGTAACTGTGAATTCATCTTTTTATCCTATTCAAGTAAGTTCTCTTGTAGGTGGTGACTTTGAAATCTACGGGGCACAAGTAGAACAACAATCTTATGCAACTTCATACATCCCAACAAATGGAGCAACTGCTACAAGAAATGGAGAGTTTGCTAGTAACTCAAATATCTTATCTTCAATGGGGCAAACAGAAGGAACAATATTTATTGATGTTATTAGTGCTGAAAAAGATACAGAAATACTAAGTTTCAATAGGTCATCACAGAATGCATTTTTTCTTTACACTAATTCTTCAAATGACTATAGGGTTCAGTATTATTTAGATGGGCAAATACGTAATAGCAATACACTTATTAGTGGTAACCAAAGGATTAAAATAGCAATAGCTTATGAAGATAATAACCAAAGACTTTATGTTAATGGTGCTTTAGCGTTAAGTTATACAGATTCTTGGACTCCTAATGTTGCTATGGATAGGATATATTTCAATCAAGGTGGGTTTATTTCAGCAAGAGGTAAGAGTAATATAAGTGCATTACAAGTATTTAAAACATCATTAACAGACGCTCAACTACAAACTTTAACAACAATATAAATTAATATTATGAATATATACAAAACAGTATTTGACAACGAACTACAAGGAAAAGATTATTTAATCGCTCAAGGTGTTTGGGAGGAAGTAACAGATGAAGGAGTTACATCTATGCAATACATCAACGGAACTGCTGCGGTTGTAAATATCGGAAAGGTTGTAGAAATACCCGCTACTTATGATGCAGAAGGGAATGAGTTAACGCCACCAGTTTATTATGATGGATGGGCATACGATGTAATGAGTAGTGCTACTTTAGACTTTGGAGAGTACGAGGTTTATCCAGCAGAAAAAGCAGCTCATTCATTTTTAGGATGGGCAAGAAGTGCAGAAGTGCCACCTCCAGCAGATGGTGAGTAAATAAAATCAATTTAATAGCTCCCCTTTTAATACAAGGGGGGGTTAAATTAGTTATATAATAAATGATTAACTTACATTTAAACATAACAAACAATATGAGGGTAATAGGTGATCTGTTAGCTGGAGGAGTATGGAGCTTCTCTTTGGCTTCATTAATAATAGAATGGGATATAGCTGGAATAACTAAAATAGTTCAATTAATTGTTGCTGTTCTTGGTGTATTGTATTTTTTATTGATAAAAATACCTCATGAGTATAAAATGAATATGCAAACCAGAAGGAATAAGCATCTTCAGAATGAAGTGTTAAAACATGAAATAGAAGATTATGAAGAAGAAAATAAACAAGTTAGGGATAAACTTGATTAAAAGATGGGAAGGATTTGAATCTAAACCTTATCTTTGTCCAGCTGGTGTACCTACTATTGGCTATGGAGCAACTTATTATCCAGATAATTACAAAGCAGTTAAACTAACAGACAAACCAATTAACGAATCTTATGCCACTATCTTACTAGAAGATATGTTGGATAGGTATGAACGTGGTGTTAATCGTTATGTTACTTCTAACATCAATGAAAATCAATTTAGTGCATTAGTATCTTTTGCTTACAACTGTGGGTTAGGAGCTCTTAAAAGCAGTACTTTACTTAAAAGGGTTAATGCAAATCCTAATGATGACAATATATCTTATCAGTTTAGTAGATGGAATAAAGCTGGTGGAAGAGTATTAAAAGGATTAACCAAGAGACGAATTGACGAAAATAAATTATACTTTCTTTAATAGAAAGGGGGGTTAGATGAGCAAAAAACCTACATATAAAGAAATAAATGGTGCTACCAGAGTTGGTGATGCCTTGAGATGGCTTGCTAAACAAGGTAAGAACTTTGCTCCAGAGCTTTTACAAGTTGCTGGATCAGTTACTGGTATATCTAGTTTAAATAAGCTAGGTGATGCTATTAGAAATGATGGAGAATTATCTGATTTAGATAAGGAGTTGTTACTGCAAGAGATGGAGTATGACATGGTTGAAATGGAAGAAGTTACTAAACGACTTTCAATGGATAACGAACATACTATAACCAGATTAGTTAGACCAGTTGTATATGGTTCTATGTTTATAATGTTTCTTTCAATGGTATTCTTAGATGGAAATATAGGTGACTTTAGTATTGATAAAGCTTATGTTCCAGTAATACAATCATTGTTTGGTACAATGACAGTATTTTACTTTGGATCAAGAGGGATTGAAAAGGTAATGAAAACCTTTAAAGAAAATAAGGGTTAATAACTATTAATAACTTTATGCTCTTATCTATTGACTTTGTGTTTCAGAAGTACTAACTTCGCTGTGTTATCAAGTTTTAATATTTGGAAGCATCACAAATGCGTACAAATATATATAGTTATACAATACACGATAATAGTATTCTTTTTTATAGGATCAATATTATTTTAAACAAAAGTTGTTTATAGATAGATTTTTACAGCTTTGTGGCTGTAAATCTATTTGACCATAATAACTATTAATAACTTTATAATTTGTATTAACTAGTTTTAGAGTGTAATTAAATATCTTCATATTGTGTTTTTAGTGTTACTAATATTTGTTTGATATAAAGCTCTCGTTAAACTGGGAGCTTTTTTCTTTATGATTAAATCAAGGACATATAACCGAAAAGATAAAGACAGTAATAATACTACTGGTCTTAAACACTTGTATTGGGAATTATTCGATTCACCAGATACAGTTGGCTCTGGATTTAGATTTATGGAAAGAGAGCCAGTGTTAATACTTGATGATATAATGGTTGAGTTTCCTTCTTGGAGACCAACAATAGAGTTAGCTTACACTTCACATACTTACTCAAAACTACTAGGATTAGTATCACATTCACCTTATAGAGTTGGTAAAGGTGTGCGCCTTAAAGCACTTAATTCAAAGAAAAGAATGTTTATAGTTAAAAACTTAATACTAAGAGGTGTGGATCGTATAGCTATTAGTGAAAAGTATATAGAGTTCGATACAGATAATTACTTATATAAACCTAATTTATACCTAAGATGAAATATAAAAGAAAGACTGGTAATAAAACAATACAATCTAAAAAAGGATGGTATGATGGAATACAGTTTGCTAGTCAGTTAGAAGTGTATATGTGGAAGTCACTAACAGAAGCTAATATAGATGTTGGTTATGAAACAGAAAGATTTGATATTATAGATGGTTTTTATTCATCTAACATCTCTTTTGAGAGAACAGCTAAGAAAGACTTTATTAATAGAGGTGAGAAGAAAGTTAGAGGTATATTTTACACACCAGACTTTGTCTCTGAACACTTTATTATAGAAACTAAAGGAAGAGCCAATGAGAGCTTTCCTATACGCTGGAAGTTATTTAAAAGACTATTATACTTAAAAAAAGATAATAGGGTTATATATAAACCCCAGTCAAAAGCTGATTGTGATGTAGTGGTTAAGGATATATTAAAAAGATTTTACTAACGAAAATGCACCTTTAGGGGTGCTTTTCTATTTTATATACTTTTTATTTGCGTATGTCATTTATATGTTGTATATTGCCATCTCAATAGAAACACAGAAATCATGAAATTTATAAAATGCAGTTACGATGCTTGGGATGAAGCAGAAAAGAAGAGTAAAAGAAAAAAGAGAAGCGTTGCTAAATGGAAAATTTCTAAGACAATAAAAAACCAATACAAGTAAAAACACAGAAATAACTGTGCTATTAAGTATAGAGCAAATAGAATAAATCGAATTATTAATCTTAGAAAAACTATATGGAATTATTACAAAAAGAAATTTTAACAAAGAAGGAAACCCAAGCATTATTATCAATTAGTCGTCAAACTTGCAGGAACTGGGTAAAAAACGGGACTCTAAAGCCCCATAATATTGGAAGGAGAGTATTTTTTAAGTACTCCGAGATTATTGAAGACCATTTCTCTAATTCAGAGCAGAAATATTAAGACTTAAATTACTAAACATTCACTAAAATATTAAACTATGGAATTACAAAGATTTATTATTATCGACATGAACGGATCAAGACATGCGACTATAAGCACAGTAGATGCTATGACAGCTAAAGAGATCTATATCAATGGTGACAATATGTTTAGAGATGCTGTATGGGCGGTTACTCCAGAAGAGTATGATTCTATTCATACTATACAAGACTTTGATATTAACTTAGTAGATAACGTTGAGATCGAAGGAGTTGATATGGCTGATTATCCAGACTTCTGTGATGCATTTATATCTGGAGCTGATTATGATGGTGTAGAGATGACCGAATACCAAGTGATCCAGATGGAAGAGAATTACCCAGACTGGAGATATGAACAAATAGAAAACTCATTATACTAAGAAAATAAATAATAAATCATTAGTTTATATCAATTATAATTTGTATATTGCGACTTCAAATAATCAACTAAAAACTTAACACATGGATAACGTAACAGTAAATTACAGAGGAATAGTACTAGATTTAGAAGGTCAACATTTTGTGCAAGTAGATAGATTATGGGATGAAGAACCATTAGGTGATTCATTCGAGACTGAGAAGGTGTTAGCTGGAGGAGTCGATATAACAGATTTATTTGATTACGATCAATTAGATGCTTTAGATTTATTAGCTATGGAAACTATAGGTTAATATGACAAAGAAAGAAATAATTCAAAAGCTACAGCAAGATCTGGAGGATTGTCCAGAGGGATCTGAATTTGCAAAGAACATTATAAAAGAAATACTAAGACTTAAAAAACTATAATATGAGTAAAGAAAAATGTCATAGATTCTGGTTAACTAACCGTAATCCAATCACAATGAAGAAAGATGAAAAACAGTTACACATTCATAACTTGTCAAAAGAACAAGTTGTAAGCACTGAGAAAAGAAGACAAAACGTTATAGATAAAAAAGAAGGATTTAACTTTAATAACCAATAAATAGATATGTTAGAAGAATTTTTAATGCAAAGAATTGATGCTTTAGAAGCATCCAATGCAGACTACAGAGCTAATGAAATAGAATTAACAACTTATATATATACTTTATTAGAGAGAGATACACCAGAAGAGTATAAGGAAGTGGTAAGAACAGCGGTATTCGGAAATTAATTAAAATAATATTAGGAATATCCAATTATAATTTGTATATTGCGAACTCATTAATAAAAACACATTAATTATGACAACAACTATCGAGTTCCTTCATCAAGTTTATAAGGACACAAAACAAGACTACCAAGACTCTGATCAAAAAGAAGATGCATTGGTACTAATAGACGAATTAATATTAACCCTAACAAATTTAAAGTAACATGGAAGTAGAGAAAATCAAAGAGATGTATGTCAAATATTCACTTAACAAGTCAGATGTGTACAAACATCAGCATTATGTAATTTTGACAAGGTCTGGAATCGAGAAAGTAATGGCTTTAGAGCAGATTAACATTACTTATGAAGTTGTTAAATGTGAACCTAATTTTGCAGTTATTAAAGCTACAGCAGTTAAAGGATCAAAAGTAATTGAAACTTTTGGTTCAGCATTAAAAGGATCATCATTTAAAGATGGTTCCACAAATACATGGTATGTGGCTGAGATGGCAGAAAAGAGAGCTTTGTCAAGAGCAACACTTAAAATGGCAGGTCTATATGAGCAATCTGTATTTGGTGAAGATGAATCAGAATCATTTAAACGTAAATAATAAATAATTATGAAGAAATTAATTAAAAAGCTATTGTCATTTATGGCATCAGTACCAACAGACAAACTACTACACTTCTTTTACGGAAGTATAATAGCAACTCCATTAGTAATATGGGGAACAACAATGGAAGCAATAGGCTTTATGATATTTATATCAATAGGAAAAGAAATAGTAGATGCAAAAATGAGATTTAGTCCACCTAATGCGATGGATGCAGTATTTACTTTCTTACCTACATTACTGTTATTAGCAGTTAAACTAATAAACTAATAATCAATAACTAAAAAAGACCAGTTAAAGCTGGCAATTTAAAAATGAGTGCAATCACAAATTTCAGTATCAATTTAGAAGCAATTCCAAAGGAATTAATTATCAAAGGTAAGAAAGGATCTTACGTTAACTTGACTATGTTTCAGAATGATGAAACCAAGTATGGTAATAATGCGAGTATATCTTTATCTCAGTCTCAAGAGAAAAGAGAAGCTGGTGAAGACAAAGTCTATATAGGTAACGGTAAAGTTGCTTGGGTATCAGACAAGAATGTTACAGTAGCTGTTCGTGAAGTTGCTCCAGTTGAAACTTCTAGTGTTGGTAATGATTTGCCTTTCTAGAACTTAATATACAGGGATGGGGATTTTAAGATCCCCTCCCTTTTATTATGAAAGAAACAATCAAGTTCCTATTAACACTTGCTTTGATTACTATATTAGCTTTAACTCTAGTATATTTTACACAGTAAAAACACAAACACAATGATACAGTCAAAACTAAGTGCAGATGATCGAGAGGTAGAGAGAATGTATTATGAACAATTAGATTCTGAATTAAAAGTTGATCTGGATGTAGAAGTTGAAATGCCACCAATAGCACTTTCATACGGAACACATACTTACTCTACTAACAGAGGTAAATTCCAAGCTAAAACAGCAATCGGTACTTATGGTAATTTCAGTTTTATACAAGCTCCACCAAAAAGCTATAAAAGTTTTTTCGTTAGTATGCTTGTAAGTTCATATTTAAGTTCTGGTAATAAGTTTGCTTCAGAGATGAAGTCTGAGAGGTCTGGTAGAGATGTTTTGCATTTTGATACAGAGCAAGGATTGTGGCATTGTTTACGGGGATTTAGACGTTCGGCTGATATGGCTGACACTGATAAAGGTTATTTAACATATAGTTTACGTACAGTTGACTATAAGATGAGATTAGGTTTTATAGAACACAAGTTGCATAGTGCTCCAGAAGGTTCAATAGGTTTAGTCGTTATTGATGGAATTGCAGATCTGGTAGCAGATGTCAACGACATAGAAGCTTCAAATTTAGTCGTGCAGAAGCTAATGGAATGGTCAGCTCTATATAAGTGTCACATAGTTACTGTGATACATAGTAATTACGGAAGCAATAAGCCGACTGGGCATTTAGGATCTTTTTGCGAGAAAAAGTGTGAGACTCAAATAAGCTTACAGAAAGATGAAGATTCTAATAGAATAACTGTATCTTGTAAAAGAAGTAGAAATAGAGGTTTTGAAGATTTTGAATTTTATATTAATGAGAGACATTTCCCAGAAGTAATAGGATCATCGTCACCTAACATACCGTTTTAATAATTAAATAATAAATATAATGAAACTATCAAAAAAGAAGCTAGAACAGTTAAAAGAAGCTGTTAAAAAAAGGGATGAAGCCACAATGCAATTAGGCAACTTAGAACTTCAAAAGGTTCAGCTGGTGTCTAAAGTGTATAATATTTCATCTGAATATGAAGAGATTAAGAGAGGGCTACAGGAAAAGTATGGTGATGATGTTCAAATTGATTTACAGAGTGGAGATATTATAGAAGCCTCCAATAATCTAAAGAAGAGCTAATGCTTGAAATACTTGGTAAGAGGCATGAGGAGTGGGTTAGAATGGCTATATCAGCTGGAAGTCCTCCCTTATTTGCTCAAGATATAATACAGGAAGTATATCTTAGATTACACAAGTATAGAGAAACAGCCAAACACAAGCTTATAGATAAACAAGGTGGAGTAAACCTTTTCTATATGTGGGGTGTGGTGAGAAACACAACGAGAACTGAGTTAAGTAAAGAAAATAAATACTTACCTCTTGCAGAGTTTTATAATGAAAAAGCCGATGATGAAGCTGACTCTGAATTTGAATTGCGATACCAGCAATTAATGCACAACATCCAAGATGAGGTAGATAACTGGGGAGATTATAACCAGAGGTTATTTAATTTATACTTCAAGTCGGATTTATCTATGCGGAAGATCGCAAAAGGAATGGGAATAGGTTTAACTCACATATTCTGTTCTGTTACTAAGTATAGAGCTTATATAAAGGGGAAGTTTAGCGATGACTTCTATAACTTAAAAGATTAAATTATGAGAGAAGATGCTTATTATGAAAACCAAGCTGACAAACGTACTAAGGAGTACAAAGATTGGAAAGCTTTAAAAGAAGCTCAGATCCTCGAAGCAGAATCCAGTCTTAACGGACTGGGTGATGTTGTAGAGAAAATCACAGAAGTTACAGGCATAAAGTCTGTGACTAAAGCAATATTCGGTGAAGATTGTGGTTGTGATGGTAGAAAAGAATCACTTAATGCTATGCTCCCATTTGGAATTGTAGCTGTTAATTGTGTTAATCAAGAAGATTTCACATATTTAAAGTCATTCTTTAGTAGAACAAGAACAAGGGTAGATGTTTACAATCAGAACAGATTGACAGAAATATTTAACTATGTTTTTGATAAGAAGATGGTACCTCCTTCTGGATGTGCTACTTGCTCACAAAAAGGATTTATAAAAGCTGTTAATGCTTTACATAAATACTATGATGCATCAGTTGATCAAATAAACCCAGCTGAAGATGAGGAAGGAGAATAAGAAGCCAGTAGGTCATAGAGCCAGACTTTCATTGTCAGAGCAAAACATTGTCAATAATCTTAGACTAGATAATAGTAATCGAGTTTTGGTTATTGGTGATATTCACGCTCCATTTGAACGTAAAGATTACTTGCAATTTTGCATTAATACTTATCATAAGTACAGGTGTAATAAAGTAGTTTTTATTGGGGACTGCATAGACAATCACTTTTCCAGCTATCATGAGACTGATGCTAATGGTAGAGGTGGTGGTGATGAGCTTGATTTAGCTATCAGAAGAATACAGGATTGGTACAAAGCATTTCCAGATGCTTATGTAACAATAGGTAATCATGATGCTATTATAATGCGTAAAGCACAGTCAAGTTCTATTCCAGCTAAGTGGATCAAGAATTATAATGAAGTTCTTGGCACTCCTAAATGGAAATGGGTTACTGATGTCATTATAGATGACGTTAGATATGTTCATGGACATAAGTCATCAAAAGCTCGTACAGCTGCAAAGAGAGATATGCAGAGTACTGTTACTGGACATTTCCATACTGATATGTATGTTGACTGGATGTTTGGTTCTAATAAAGCGGTATTTGCTATGGGTGTGGGATGTGGTATAGATAGTAAGAGTTATGCTATGGCTTATATGCAAGGTGGTAAGAAAGAGGCTTTAGGATGTGGTGTAGTACTTGACAATGGTAAAACACCAATCACTGTTAAGATGGATCTTTCTTAGTAGACTAAACGTTTTTTAAATAAAAGTCTCATATATTAGTTTATGTGAGATTTTTTTTGTATATTGCGGTCATGGAACGATTAGTATTAGTTATCATATCAATAGTAATATCATTTTTAACAATAGTAGCATCACAAAACTTATGAGTAATATAACTGAAAGAGTAAAAGCACATACAGACTTCCTAGAAGCTCTAGG
>Ga0196903_1000148_pt1 | contig 12099 bp, 10 predicted proteins | sample CB_VirMetaG_2_FD_169097 | JGI IMG/M metagenome (GOLD analysis project Ga0196903, IMG submission 169097) | Freshwater to marine saline gradient viral communities from Chesapeake Bay - CB_1504_2 Viral MetaG (v3) (version 3) | ecosystem: Environmental > Aquatic > Marine > Coastal | place: USA... | reverse complement strand
AAGTGCTTGAAAGACTTGGAAGATCCTTTGAAGAATCTATAGATTCTAAGACATCTTCAAAGTCTCCCTAGTTAGTAAACTAGATAGCTGGCCTTGAAGACTTTGAAGACTTTAAAAGTCTTTTACGCGAGGAAGAGTTAGGTTTTGGAGGCTCTGAAGACTTTAAAGTCTTTCGTGTCATGGGGCGGGCAGGTGGCCAGGGGGGGTACCCGGTATATATATACAATCTTATACATTTTGAGAAGAGATTGATTGTATACCAGATAGCGCCGCAGCTTTAAAGAACTAAAAAGGGGCGGATGGAGACGAACAAGAAGAGAGGGGCTAGAATGACTATATAACCCCGGTGGGCTTAATATCCATTATAGGACTAGAATGGAGTTTTGTCAAGCACTTTCGTATATTCTTTTATAACTTTATTGCATAAACTACTTGACAACTGCTCATTCTGAGTATATACTGTAGTAATATAATCAAAGAAGCAGATTCAATGAGTTCTAAAGCTCTAACAACTAAACAAGAGTCCTTCCTGCAACATTTACTTGAATGTGGTGGAGACGCTAAGCACGCAGCAGAACTAGCAGGCTACAGCGCAACAAGCTATCCAGCAGTTGTTAAAGCTTTAAAAACAGAAATACTTGATCTTGCTACGAACATACTGGCACAGAGCGCGCCTAAAGCCGCTCTAAAGCTAGTACACATTATGGATAGTGCTGAGCCTATACCGCAAGCCAATATGCGTATACAAGCAGCACAGACCATTCTAGACCGCGTAGGGCTAGGTAAGACCGATAGACTCGATGTTACTGTTAATGGGGGTGGTGGTTTATTTATACTGCCCGCAAAACAAGAAACAGTCATAGAAGGAAACTATGAGGAGATCTAGTAGTACTATTCCATTTGGTTATAAGCTGGACGAGAACAACACAGAGTTGTTAACCCCAGTACCAGAAGAACTAGAAGCTCTAGATAAAGTCCTGCCGATGATAAAGGATAAAGTATTGTCTTTGCGCGAAGGCGCTATGTGGCTAGAACACTCCACAGGTAGGTCGCTCTCACACATGGGTTTAAAGAAAATAGTTGCTAAACGCACATGAAAGACTGGGAACTAAACCCCGATAATTATGTCAAGGATAATGCCGGAGAGTTTATACTCAAAGTAGACGGCACCCCGCGTAAGAAATCAGGCAGAGCAAAAGGATCTAAAAGCCGTGGTTATAATTACCATTCTGAGACTAAGGCAAAGATGGACGCAAAGAAAGTTGTCCGCGAAAAACAAAAGAAGTTAAAGGCAGCGCAAGCAAAAGTAGAAAGTTATAAGCAAAGTATAAAAACAACAAACAAAACGCTTAACAAACTAAATGCAACTGCTTCGTCTACGGAAGGAAATGTTCTAGAAGCTCCAGAGCTTGAGAACCTGCCAAAGGGTTTATCGCAAGAAGCGCAAGAAGAAATCATCTTTAAAGCCAATGAAGGCCCACAAGAAGACTTCCTTGCTTCAAGCGAGACCGATGTGTTGTACGGTGGTGCAGCGGGAGGTGGTAAGTCTTACGCCATGCTAGTAGACCCGCTACGATATGCACACCGCGCAGCCCATAGAGGGTTAATTATTAGACGCTCTATGCCTGAATTGCGCGAACTGATTGATAAGAGTCGCGAGCTGTACCCAAAAGCCTTTCCGGGCTGTAAGTACAAAGAAGTAGAAAAGCTTTGGAACTTCCCAAGCGGTGCAAAGATTGAGTTCGGCTTCTTGGAAAGAGACGCAGACGTATACCGTTATCAAGGACAAGCATATAGCTGGATAGGGTTTGATGAGATTACTCACTTGCCTACGGAGTTTGCTTGGAATTACTTGGCTTCAAGACTACGTACTACAGACCCTGAAATACAGACGTACATGCGCTGTACGGCGAATCCGGGTGGAGCAGGGGCTACATGGGTAAAGAAGCGTTACATCGATCCTGCGCCTTCCTATGAGCCTTTTAAGGGTGCTGACGGCCTGACCAGAAAGTTTATACCGGCTAGGCTACAAGATAACCCGTACTTGGCTACAGATGGCCGATACGAAATGATGCTAAAAGCTTTGCCGCCTACACAGCGACAACAGCTATTAGACGGCAACTGGGATGTTGCAGAGGGCGCAGCCTTTACAGAGTTCAGCCCGATAGATCATGTCATCACACCGTTTGACATTCCGCTTCACTGGGAAAAGATAAAAGGGATTGACTACGGATATGCTTCAGAAAGCGCTTGCGTTTGGGGAACAGTAGATCCAAGTGACGGAACACTAATTATTTATAGGGAGCTGTACAGAAAAGGATTGACAGGTGTTGACTTAGCAGAGATGTTGACCAACATGGAGTTAGAAGATCCTATGTCAGTTCCCGGAGTTCTTGATACTGCGTGCTGGTCACGTACAGGAACTATAGGCCCAACAGTCGGTGAAACTCTTCAAAGAGCTGGACACAAGCTAAGAAGAGCAGACAAGAACCGAATACAGGGTAAGATTCAAATCCACGAATACTTGAAGTTGCAGCAAAGCGGTAGGCCCCGATTACAGATTTTTAATACATGCCCGAACCTGATACGCGAACTTCAAAGTATTCCTCTGGATAAATCCAATCCAGAAGACGTTAACACACATGCACCCGATCACGCATATGATGCTCTACGTTATCTGATAATGTCAAGACCTCGTATCATAGATACGCTGAGTCGAATGAGACAACTACAACGCGAAACAGTCTACGCTCCCGTAGATTCTGTTTTCGGTTATTAAAGGATACAGTATTAAATGGCAGACAACGAAAATAGTTTACTCGACAATTCTAATTATCTGTACTTTGCTCCTGTTGAAAACGAAGACGGAATGCAGCTTAATTTAGAAGAAGACGTTCGTAATCGTTTTGTGGGTTTAGTTGAAGAGCGGTTTGCAAGCGCTGAACGCTCTAGAGAATATGACGAAAGACGTTGGCTTCAAGCTTACCATAACTTCCGTGGTGTATATCCAAAGAATGTTAAGTTCCGTGAATCAGAAAAATCTAAAGTCTTTGTAAAAGTAACAAAAACAAAAGTACTTGCAGCCTATGGCCAGCTAGTAGACGTGTTGTTTGGCACAGGTGATTTTCCAATTGGCGTAACAGAAACTAAAGTGACGGAAGGTGTTGCTAAGTATAGCCATTTGAATACAGCTGCTCCGGGTTTAGAAACAAGCACACAAGAAGCAGCCCCAGAACAAAAAGAAAAACCAGCTGACCCTTTTGATGTTGGTTATGTTGGAGACGGTAAAACTCTTAAGGCCGGTGCTACTTTTGCTAAAGGTGACAACTTTCTTGAAGAAGCTATTAAAGAAGCAAACTTAGAGCTTGTTGAAGGCCCTTCACCAGATCCTACTATTCCTGAGTTGTCTCCTGCAAAAACAGCAGCGCGTGAAATGCAAAAGCTTATTCACGATCAACTTGAAGAATCTAATGGCGGCGGAGAGCTACGTAACGCTTTATTTGAAGCAGCACTCTTTGGAACTGGAATTGTCAAAGGCCCGTTTAATTTCAACAAGACTTTAAACCGTTGGGAAACAGACGAAGAAACAAATGAAAGAACATATAAACCTTTGTCTGTTCGTGTTCCGCGCATTGAGTTTGTAAGCATTTGGGATTTCTTTCCAGATCCTAATGCTACTACTATTCAAGAATGTGAGTATATTTTCCATCGCCACAAAATGAATCGTTCGCAGATTCGAGGACTAGGAAAGCTTCCTTATTTTGATAAAGATAAAATTCGTGAATGTCTTGAGCTGGGCCCAAACTACGTAGAAAAAGATTACGAGTTTGAACTGAAAGACGATGCACGAACTGAAGAGTACGGCTCTGATCAGTATAGTGTTATAGAATACTGGGGAATAATGGATGCAGACTATGCTAAAGAAGTAGGCATGCAGTTACCAGAAGGAGTAGACACTTTAGATGAAGTTCAAGTCAATGCTTGGATTTGTAACGGCAAGCTTCTCAGGGGCGTTATCAATCCATTTACTCCTTACAGAATCCCCTACAACGCTTTTCCATATGAGCGAAATCCTTATAGCTTTTTTGGTATTGGCGTTGCTGAGAATATGGATGACTCGCAACAGATAATGAACGGCCACGCACGTATGGCAATTGACAACTTAGCGTTAAGCGGCTCTTTAGTATTTGATGTAGACGAGTCTGCGTTGGTTGGCGGACAATCAATGGAAATTTATCCGGGTAAAGTCTTTAGACGACAAGCCGGTATGCAGGGTCAAGCAATTCATGGTTTAAAGTTTCCTAATACTTCTCAAGAAAACTTAATGATGTTTGATAAATTTAGACAGCTTGCAGACGAAGAAACAGGCATTCCTAGTTATTCTCACGGACAGACAGGCGTACAGAGCATGACTCGTACAGCCTCTGGTATGTCTATGTTGCTAGGTGCTGCGTCTTTAAATATGAAAACAGTAGTTAAGAATGTTGATGATTTTTTGTTGAAGCCTCTTGGCGAATACTTCTTTCAGTGGAACATGCAGTTTTTTGAAGGCGAGTTAAATATTCAAGGTGATTTAGAAGTTAAAGCTTTAGGCACAAACAGCTTAATGCAAAAAGAAGTCCGTAGCCAACGTTTAACAATGTTTTTACAGACAGCTCAGAACCCAACCATTGCTCCGTTTGTTAAGATTTCTAAGATTATTAGCGAGCTTGCATATAGCTTGGATCTTGACCCTGACGAAATTCTTAATGATCCTGAAGAAGCAGCGATCATGGCTAAAATTATAGGAGCACAAAATGCTGGACAAGCAAATGGCAGCGCGGCTGTCCCCGCTAATCAACAACCCGGAGCTATGGGAGGCGCTGAAGCAGCACCTTCTCAACCTCAAGAACTTGGAGCTACAGGGACTGGCGGTGGCAACATCGGAACTGGAGCTGTACCGCAAGCAGGGGAGAGTGAGTTCTCTGGCAGGACTCCTACAGCTTAGAGATCAAATAATTGAAGCAAGAAAGAGGGCAGAATAATGGCAGGTAAAGCAGGAATAATCTTAAGTCTTTTAGGCAAACTAGATGACGTAGCAGAAAAAACAGCAGGAAAAAAAGTCTCTAAAGCTAAAAAGGGTCAGATAGATGCTGAACGAGTTCAAGAAGCCTTAAATGAAAAACTTGCTGAGAACCCACAGTACTTAGAAGAATTAAGCGATAAAGACTATAAAAGCTTAATGAACGCTCTTCCAGCTAAGTCTCAAGCTGATGTAATGGGTGACGACTACAGTATGGGAATGTATGAGCAACAAGCAGAAGCTGCTGGGGGCATGTCTGGTAAAGAAGCTGCTGAAAACTTAAGCTTGTTTCATGGCGCTGAAGATGTATATAGCTATTTGCAAAAGCTTAAGCCCCAAGATCTTAAAGAATTTAAAGCGAATGTGTCTGAAGAAGATGTTGATATGTACGGCCCTGCCTTAGATCGTTTAGAAAAACTTACTCCGCGTGCTGCAAAAATGAAAGGCGGCACAATGAAAAACGATCCTATGAAAGTTAAGTACGCTGAAGGCGGACGACTCTCTGTTTCTGAGTATGTAACAGCTAGAGACAAGGCACTAAAAGATATGGACAACGCTGAGAGTATTGCTGCAAGAGAAAAAATATCAAAAGATTTTTCAAAAGTATCTAAAAAGTTTATGGAACAAGAAAGTTTAGGTGACTCGTTAGATAAAGAGCGAAAAGAAAAAGCAGAAGCCCTTAAAAAGAAAAACATGGGTGGCATGATGAAGTACAACAAAGGTGGTTCTATGCTTGTACCGCCTGAGATGGAAATGGAAGATGACGTTCCTGTTGATACTTATAGCAATATTCCAGAAGAAGACATGGAAGAAGTAAAAGCTTCACAACTTCCAGATGATGAAATGGAACAAGAGCATCTTCAGTATGTATTAAATGAAGCTCTTCCAGTAGAAGACCAAGAATATCTCATGGAACTGCTAGACACAGATGAGCGCTTAAGCGACATTTTTGATAAAGTCGTATCTATTGCAACAGAATTTTCTGGTTCGGGAGAAGTTGAAGGCCCCGGAACTGGAACATCAGATTCGATTCCCGCAAGGTTATCGGATGGTGAATTTGTTTTCACCAAGAAGGCCACCGATCAGTTAGGCGCTGATCAGCTACAAACTATGATGGACGAAGCTGAGAAAGCCTATGACGGCGGTTTAATGAAGAAAGCATTTGGCGGCATGGTAGATGATGCACCCACAGATAATAGAGGTGGTATGTATTCAGAAACTGGAGAGGAAGAAGAAATTAAAAAACAAATGATTTCTGCTAATCAAATGCCAAGTGTAAGATAACGATAAGGCTACCTCAAAACTTTTGAGCCCCTTATCACAATAAAAATCCAGAGGCCACCTTGGAGTATCGAGACCCTGTATTGTAAACGCGAACAGTACAGCCACCTTGAAAGACTGACAAGCCCCTAAAGGAGAGTGATAGAATGTTAGATGTTAATGATAATGCAAGTGAACCACAAGCCAATCCGTACAACTCTAAAAAGTCTTGGCATACGCCAGACGCACCAAGTAAGGGAAGTGCAGATGGAATGTATTACGAAGAAGAATCTCAACCAAAGGCCACCCGTAGCCCGGCACCTAAAGAAGAGACTTCTGAAAAAGGAAGTTCTAATTATAAAAAGAGATACGATGATTTAAAGAAGCATTATGATCAACGTATTGGCGAATTTAAGCAACGAGAACTCGAACTTAAAGCAGCTGGTCAGGCGCAACAAGCACCTTACACGCCGCCAAAAAGCGAAGAAGATCTCCAAACTTTTAGGACTCAATACCCAGATTTGTATGATACTGTAGAAACTGTAGCGCATTTAAAAAGCGCTGAGCAACTTGAAGCTATTAAAACTAAGATGGCAATCATCGAAGAAAGAGAAGCTGCAATTGGTCGTAAAGAAGCAGAAGCTACATTGCGTTCACGACATCCTGATTTTGAGGACATTCGTGGAGACGAAAAGTTTCATGCGTGGGCTAAAGAACAACCTGAACAAATTCAGGATTGGATCTATAACAACCCTAATAATGTTCCACTGGCAATCAAAGCTATTGATCTTTATAAAATGGAAAATGGTTTAACTACAAAATCTAAACAGAAGACAGGAAACTCACAATCTGCCCGATCAGCGGCTGACATGGTATCTACTAAAACAACAAATGTAGATACTAAAGAACCGAAGATTTGGTCACAACGGGAAATTGCTAAACTGTCTATGGTTCAGTTCGATAAATTTGAAAGTGAAATTGATCAGGCCATAATGGAAGGCAGGGTAGTACCTTAATTAATTGTCTTTTTTGGAGTAACATAACATGGCTTATAACGTAAGTGACGCAACATTTGAACAAGCAACCACCACCAACGGTAACTTCGCTAGTGATGGCGCAGGTCAAACTAACCAGTTTTTCCTTCCCTCAATCTTTTCTAAGAAGGTTCTTAACTTCTTTCGAAAGTCTTCTGTAGCTGAAGCTATTACTAACACTGACTATGCCGGTGAAATCTCTGCCTATGGCGATTCTGTAAAGATCATCAAAGAGCCAGAAATCACTGTCTATCAGTATGAGCGTGGTGCAGACGTAGCTCAAACTAAACTGACTGACGTAGAAACTACTTTGATTGTAGATGTGGCTAACGCATTTAAATTCAAAGTTGACGATATTGAAACTGCAATGTCTCACGTAAACTTTAAAGAAGTTGCATCTTCATCTGCTGCTTACGCTCTGCGTGATGCTTTTGATGCTGGTGTAATTGCTAAAATGTTTGCTGGTGTTTCTGCTGCTGCCCCTAACCACGTTCTGGGTACGGACAGTGCTACTAACCTTGGTGCTGGTGTATTTGATGGCGCTGGCGCTATCGACATCACTGGTGCTAACGATCCTCTTGATGTGATGGCTCACATGGCCCGTCTTCTTGACGAGCAGAACATCCCAGAAGAAGGCCGTTGGTTCCTAGCTCCACCTAGCTTCTACGAGCAACTCTCTCAGTCTAGCTCTAAGCTTATGTCTGTAGACTTTAATGCTGGTCAAGGTTCTATTCGCAACGGTCTGGTATCTTCAGGCAAGCTGCGTGGCTTTGACATGTACAAGTCTAACAACGTCCCCGGCACTAGCGCAGCTGCTGGTCAGATCCTCGCGGGTCACATTAGCTCTACTGCAACTGCACAGACTATCACCAGCACTGAAGTCCTTCGTGACCAAGATAGCTTTGGTGACATTTGTCGCGGTTTGCACGTCTATGGTGCTAAAGTATTGCGTCCTGATGCACTCGTATCAGCGTTCTACGAAATTGACTAAGCACTAGTCAAGAAAACGAGGGGTGTAAAAGCCCCTCTGTTTTTTAAAAGGAGAATAAAGGATGCCTCAGATAGGAAATGCTTCAAACAGAGTTAAGTTAAGAAACAATCAAAACAACAGAATATTTGGTGACACCGGAAGTTTTTACAAGCCAGAAAATAAAAAGAAGTTTGATGATAATTGGGATGCTATCTTTAAAAAGAAAGAAACAACAACTTCAAAAACTACACAGGCTAAATAAACATGTCAACATCCTACTTAGATTTAACCAACGAGCTTTTACGCGAACTGAATGAAGTTTCTCTAACAGCTGGTTCCTTTGCAACTTCGGTAGGAGTTCAGCAACATGTAAAAGATTCTATCAATCGTGCATACTTCGATATTATAACTGAAGAGCCGCAATGGCCTTTTTTATCTGTTGCCGAAAGCGGCGATGTAGATCCAATGTACGGCAATACTTATGTTGAAACAGTAGCTGGTACACGCTTTTATGAGCTGAAGCCCACAAGCGATAGCGTTACAACTGACTATGGATCTATTGACTGGGATAATTTTTATATTACAACAGTAGGTGTCGAAGGCGAGACAGCTCCTTTCATGGGAAGCAACTTGCGTTTTATGACTACCGAAGAATGGAAAGACTTTAGACGAGTCTCCGAAAATTTAGATGATGCTGATACTCAACAGTACGGTCAGCCCAACAGAGTTATTAGAAGTCCCGACAGTCGCAAGTTTGGACTAAGCCCTATCCCTGATAAGGCATACCGCGTGTGGTTTTATGCGTGGGCCCTTCCTACAAAACTAACTGCATACTCAGACACTTTAGTGTTTCCTGAGATGTACAGTTCAGTTCTTTTAGCTAAAGCACGATATTATATTTGGCAGTTCAAAGACAACCCACAAGCCGCTGCATTTGCGCTTGATGATTATAAAAAAGGTTTACGCAGTATGCGTTCAAATCTTATTGAGCCTTCGCCAACTTACATTAAAGACGACAGAATGAGATTCGTATAATATGGCAGCTTCCCAACCTTTTGGTATCTCATGCAAAGGAGGTTTAAATACTAACCTTAATCAGCTTGAGATGCTTGCCCAGCCCGGATTAGCTACAAAGCTTGTAAACTTTGAAGTCGATCCTGATGGTGGGTATCGCCGTGTAAATGGCTATACAGCTTTTGGCAGTACAAAGCCAAATGGAAATAATAAAATTTTAGGCCTTGAAGTTTACGCAGATGGCCTTATAGTATGTTCAGGCGATGGTATTTTCTTTAGTGTCGATGGAGATAGCTGGCTACAAATTAATAGAGCTTCAGTAGCCGTTAATGGAGATTCGTATTCAGAATTTATTGCAGAGCCTTTAGTAGCACGAACAAATCAAAAACAATCTACTTTTGCGCTGTATGAAGGCAATACTACTTACGGTCAGATTGTTATTTGTGACGGAGTAAACAAACCTTTTTACTTTCACATGGAAGGTACTGGAGGTTTAAATACTCGTACTTTTTTTGCAGAAGAAATTGTAGTTTCTAATCAACATGCTCCTTCTACATGTGCTGTACATGATCACCACTTAGTAGTTGCTGGAGCTGATGCAGCTAAAGACACTATTTATTATAGTAAGAATTTTGCTCCTGAAGATTTTACAGGTGCAGGATCAGGAGCTATTGCATTAGCTGATCAAGTAATTGGACTTAAAAGCTTTCGAGACGACTTGATTATCTTTTGTCGCAATAGCTTGCATAAGCTTATAAATATTAATGATTCTGCTTCTATCGCTATTGTGCCTATTACACAAAATGTAGGTTGTTTAAGTAATCATAGCATACAAGAAATCGGCGGCGACTTAGTATTTTTAAGTCCTGATGGTATTCGTTCTGTTGCTGGTACATCTCGTATTGGTGACGTTGAGTTAGGATCAGTAAGCCGACAGATACAGTCTATTACTTCAGACCTTGCTAAGTCAATTGATACGTACACAATATCAAGTTCAGTATTAAGAAGCAAGTCACAGTACAGATTATTTTATACTGTAGAAGGAGAGTCTTCAAAAGTCTCTAAAGGAATTATAGGAACATTAGCTGCTAATGGTTTTGAGTGGGCAGAAACAAAAGGTATACAAGCTACAAGCTTTATGTCAGGTTTTGGTTTTAACGGTGTCGAAAAAGAATATCACGGAGATGCTGCAGGTTATGTTTATAACCATAACGAAGGAAATAGGTTTTACGAAAACGGCATAGCTTTTAATATTGAAGCACAATACGCAACACCTAACTATGACTTTGGAGACATCGGAACTAGAAAGACTTTACATTACGCAAAGATTTCTATTACGCCTGAAGGCGAAGTTCAACCAATACTCAGAGTGCGTTACGACTACGAAGATACCGCAATACCGCAGCCAGCAGATTATGTTTTAGATGCTGTTCCGCTTCCTGCAATCTTTGGAGTCTCAGTGTTTGGAACAGCTATTTTTGGAGCAAGTAATGACCCAATGCTTCGACAAGCTATACAAGGCAGTGGACATTCTTGCAGCTTTAGAATTAGTAGTACAGATCAGAACGCACCATACGCAATTAACGGCATATACATAAATTACGTCCCAGCAGGCAGGAGATAACCCAGATGGCAGGAACAAGTTATACACGACAAAGTAGCCTCACAGACGGCGACACTATTACAGCATCACTGTTCAATGATGAATACAACCAACTGGTAAATGCTTTTGCGTATGCTGCGGCAGGTACAACTGGACACCAACATGACGGTGGAGCTGGTGAAGGTGGTAACATTGAAATTATTGGCGACCAAGATTTTAAAAATAAGATTGTGGTTGATACTAGTAACAACCGCTGGAGCATCTTTGTAGAAGTAGGCGGCACAGCCGTTGAACAAGTACGCATTGAAGACGGCGTAGTATATCCTGTGACCGACAGTGACGTAGACCTTGGTACAGATGCAGCACGTTTCAAAGCTGCGTACATTGATAGCATCACAGCTACAACATCTTTAACGCTTGGTACTAGCATTACGGTCAGTTCTATTCTAGACGAAGACGACATGGCTAGCAATAGTGCTACAGCCCTCGCAACTCAGCAAAGCATCAAAGCCTATGTAGACTCTCAAGTCACTGCACAAGATTTAGACCTGACTGACGGCACAACAAGCATCTCCATTGATTTAGATTCAGAAGCTTTGAGTGTTTTGGGTGGTACGGGTATTGATTCTACTGCAAGCGGCAACGGCGTAACACTAGCAATTGACAGCACTGTAGCCACTCTTACTGGCACACAAACTCTCAGCAACAAGACTCTAGCTACTCCTGTTATCTCTGGCAACCTGACTACTGACGGCACTATAGATGGTCGTGATGTAGCTGCTGATGGCACTAAGCTAGATGGCATTGAAGCTCTTGCAGACGTAACTGACACAGCTAACGTAACAGCCGCTGGTGCTTTGATGGACAGCGAGTTGACTAACATCACTGCTGTTAAAGCTCTTAACCAAGGCGTTGCTACTACAGATAGTCCTAGCTTTGTAGGCTTAACAGCTTCTGGCGAAATCACAGCCAACGGCGGCATAGCATTGGGCGACAATGACAAGGCTACGTTTGGTGATGGTGATGATTTACAGATTTATCATGATGGTAGCCATAGCTATATTGATGATGTGGGCGGCACTGGAAACTTAAAAATACGTGCAACTAATCTTGTACTACAATCAGCGATTGATGAAAACTACGCAACTTTTGTAGC
>Ga0196903_1000144_pt1 | contig 12275 bp, 15 predicted proteins | sample CB_VirMetaG_2_FD_169097 | JGI IMG/M metagenome (GOLD analysis project Ga0196903, IMG submission 169097) | Freshwater to marine saline gradient viral communities from Chesapeake Bay - CB_1504_2 Viral MetaG (v3) (version 3) | ecosystem: Environmental > Aquatic > Marine > Coastal | place: USA... | reverse complement strand
TCAACAACAATGTCGTCTAAATTCGGTGTCAGGTCTTTTAAGTCCATGTCGGTTTCCTTCGGGGAGTTTAATGTCGGGTTGATTAATGTGGAGACCCCCGACCCGACTCAGGAGCCTCCACTACCTAGCTAGGTATCCAGTTATGAGGGGCGTGTGATCTTAAGGTTAGTACCTTCTGTGCTATCGTAGAGGGCTACGAAAGACATAGTGATCATACGGCTAGTTGGGCCATCAACACCAACATCAGCAGAGTTAATCTTAATCCGTGGGAATAAGAAGGTGTAAGCATTGCCGCCTGTAGGATCATCTACAGAAACCTCAAGCTCAGTTTCAGTCTCATTCAAGAAACGGTTGATTAATGAGGCATCCTCAAAGTAAGCTGTCAGTGTACCTTCGACTTCTGCACGACCATACTCAAGGGAAGGTGCGCTGTCGTCGCCAATAACAAAGGTAGCTGCATAAGAGTTATTGAGGGTAAAGTCTAGGCCAGTTACGATAGCTACAGCAGAAGAACCGCCCACGTTACCGATAGCAAGGTCGCCTGAGTAAGCATCAAAAGGTGCAGCGCCAGAGGCAGCATCCTGTGTCTTCTCAGTGGCACTCATGGTCATGTCTTTACCAACCATGCCGAAGGTTGTAAGAACCATCTGGTTAGGAGCAAGTGAGATACCCATAGTGGAAACTGTAAGACCCGTAAACAAACGAGCTTGGTCAATGTCAGCGGCGTAATCTTCTACTGAGAAGAACTTAGGCGTAACACCAACTTTAAGTACGTTAGTTGCCCAAGTGTTAAGCATAGCTGCCTCTAGGAATGAGTCGTAGTCGCCATCACGGAGGTCAACAACAATGTCGCCACCTACTTGACGGTTACCCTGACGGTCAACACGAGTCATACGGTCAGCTTGAATGTCATTGCCAGCTACACGATCTTTAGTAAGGTTCAAAGAGTGTGTGGTGAATGGGAGGTTAGTGAAGTTGCCAGCGGGTGTCGTACCAAACGTAGATTCAGTAATAAACGACAGACTGGAGCGTGAACCCTGTGCAAAGGCCATGTTGGTTTCTCCTATTGGAAGTTATTTGTATATGTACCAGCCGATGTTGATCGGAACAAAGTACCAAGGACTGTCTATCATACCTTGCTGACGTTCAGCGTAATCAATAGACACTATGATTGTTTCTGTATCTGCATTTGTAAATGAGATGTCAGTGGTTGCTGCGAAGGCGTCTATCACTTTATTAGCGTAGTCGTCTGCGGTAGCTGGGCCTTGACCTTCGGGGGAGAAGACTGTTACAGAGAATACACCTTGGTATCTCAACTGTGGGTTTAAGCCCCTTACAGCGGGTCTAGTGACTGTCGGGAGGTACTGTACCTTAAGGAAGCTGGTGCCTGTTGTAGGCTCAAATGCTACGTTCTCATAGGCTACAGAGGGTAGGTCCGAGGTTGCAGCTAAGTGGCTCTCAAGTGCAGCCCGAATATCATTGTGAATACTAGCCATAGGCGTTCCTTATTTGAGCAAAGACTTTGTAGCCCGGTCTACGCCAACTTGGACCATCTCCCTCTTCTACGTCTTGAGCGTGTGGGGATCGGTTCCTAATGACAACCTTATCATCCGTAGCTATATCGTACTTGTTTATGTCAGAGTAAAGGTTGTCTCTAGCTATCTCTGTGAACTGTTCACGATTAGCTGTACCTTGTCTTACACTGGCAGTACGAGCGTCAGAGCTTTTTCTGCGACCACCACCCTTGTTTACAGGTAGCATAGAAAATGATTCTACATAAGCACCAGTGTCTACAGGTGACCTAGAAATAGCAAAGTCTGCCATAGAAAACAGTTGGTCTTTTACCCTACCCTCCACTGTCTGACCAAGCAAAAGAAACTTGTCGTCAAAACTCTTATTTATCTTAATTGTGCTTTGCTTTGACATAAGTTATTCTCCCACGTCACAGATGTAACCTATAGCAGTACCAGCGGAAAATAACGACAGAACAGACTTGATCTTAACTGTGTCACCACTACCTACGATCAGATCATCAAAGTCGGGGATGGCGGCTAGGTCTAAAGCTGAGATAACGCATTTGCGAGTTCCACGAACAACCTCATCGTTACCACCTATGACACCTACGTTATAATTGTAGAGGTATCCTGTGACATTGTAATCGGTTGTAGCTGAGTTATCTATAGCACCTGTAGCTGGGTTATAAGTTCCAGCCGTTGTAACCTTGCGTAGAGTGAGGGTTTCCCCAAAGTCTCTAACTAGGTTAAGCAAGTCAAAGGAGCGAAATGACATATCTTACTCCTTATTCGTATTCAGGTGTTTGATAGCTTGGTGGGTTCTTAAATCTATCTCTGCGGAAGGAACCTTCGATACGATTAGTGTTTCTTCGTACAGCCTCAACGGTACTCTTAGTGATGCCACCAGCTAAGACACCCACCGAAGCACCTGCGGTCTTACCCTGATACTCTAGGTTGTCTGCGAGAGCTTGGTACTGTTTTGCTAGGTCTGAATAGTCAGCACTCAAAGCACCACTTAGTTGTGTCGTTACCTGTCGGGAATACTTAGAGGCAATGACACGAGCAATCCAAGCACCTGAGTAGTACACGTTGTTACCATTCTCAGAGAGGGCAAACGTAACCTCTTCGTTCTGAACCTGCTGGTCAACTGTGTCGGTATCTCCAACCAACAGGCGTACTGTATTGAGACGACCAGAAGCCGTGGTGGTATCCAAGTCTGTAGGATCGTAAGACCATGCCATGTAAGTCGTCTCCGTTGTTTATTCTGCGAGAACCTTGTCTCTAATGTCGTAGAAGTCTTCTGAAATCCAGCGGTTGCTGTTTAGGAAGCGTCTGATAAGACCTCGTTGCTTGTCGTCAATCTTAGACTTCTTGCACTTCTTGGCTTCAAACTCTGACTTACTGGAGGTACGGTTCCTGACCTCAACATTAAGTAGGTTCACTAGTGTCTCTAGTTCCTTACCAGCCAGTTCAGACAGTCGATCTCCAACTTTATTCTGAACCTCTAGGTCTTTATTGTGGTACAAATAACCAGAGACGTACAGCGAAGCTACTTTATCTTGCTCCATGCTTAGTTCTAACCAGTTAAAATGGTCTCCACGTTTCCAATTCCTACCATTGGCAGAAAGAGGTGTCTTAATAAATACAGGCCAATCGACCTGCCAACCCAAGTGTGTAGGGTGCATAGGAACTCTCCATTATATGAATACTGTTATGTTCTTTTATATTTGGGTGAAACCCCAAGACTAATCTCAGGGTTTCCCTTTAGTATAGTAAGGTATCTTACTGTATGATTGCTGAGAAGAAGTAACCCAAGTCAGCACCTGTGACTTTCATGTCATAGGACATTTTAACTTGGATGTGTTCTGCAACCTGTTGACGCTTCAGAGCATCGTCAGAGAAGGACTCAACGGTAATACCGAGGTTGTTTACGCCGGGAACTGAGTTCCATGCGAATGTCAGACCAGCGGCAGGGGTCATTAGACCAGCGCCACGGGGTGCGTGTGCCAACAGAGCGTTCTTACCACCAATAAAGGCAGAAGATTCTGCCAGACCTTCAGCAGCAGTGTTCTCTACAGCTTCCATGACGAAGAAGTTTTCTACGCCAAAGATTTCTGCGAGTTTGTTGTCTGTGATCAATGCAGGGTTGTTGATGGTAGAACCACCGTTCAAACGTGCAAGGATATCTGGGTGGTTAACCAAGATGTCACGTACTTCTTTACCAACAATCATTGTGTTTGGTTTGAAGCCACCAGAAGTCAACTGCATAGTACGAGCGCCAACAGTAACGTCTGATATTGGTGTTGAGTTAGTGTAGTCGTTCCAGTAAACTGGGGTACCAGCACCACTAGCTGCACCAGCAGCATCTGTTGTCCAGACACCAGCTTTGAAGAACGTGTCAGCAAACTGCTTTTCACGATGGATCAACAAGCGGGTTGTCAAGGTCTGTGCGCCAGCAGAACGAATTTCCAACATTGCATCTTCGTTAGCAAGAGTTTGCTCATCGAAGTCCATACCAAGACCATAAACGTCTGCATAGTATGAGGAGTTGGAGATTGCCATACCAATACGATTTACTTCGGTACGTGGAGCTAGTTTCTTAACATCACCTGAGCGATTCATGTTAGCACGGTCATAGATGTAGTATTTATCAGACTGACGTGCAACACCTACAGTAGGGAACACTTTGTCAGCTACAAAACTAGCTTGGTCTTGTACAAATGCCAGCGTCAAGTTAGACAACGGCTGGTCGATATGTACCTGTGAGGGAGTTAAAAGAGGCATTATGTTATTCCTTAAATGCTAGATTAGGCGGCTGCGTTGCCACCTTGGATCATTTCGATTTCGATGATCTGACCGTCTACACCGTCTTCACGAGCGTATCCAAGAATAATATCACCAGTTGCTGCAAGCAAGGCTGTACCATCAGCGCCAGTTTGAATTTGGTCACCAGCGGTAATTGCACCACCAGCTTCTACCATAACTGAACCTGAGACGCATACTGTTACTGCGTTACCAGCAGTACCACCGACAAGACATACGCCCATGGCGTTTTCACCAGCGGAGTCAGCAAGGTCAACTTGACCGTCAGCTTCCAGAGTTACGAATTTAAATTGTGCTGCTGAGAGGTCTTCCCCTGCAACGAAAGTGCGGTTATCACGAGACTGCATAACGGCCATTGTTATTCCCCTTTGTAGGATTTATTGATGAGTGTACGGCCTTCATCGGTCTTAGCTACAGCAGCATAAGCCTTGGCAAATTCACTCTTTTTCAGTTGGTTTTCGTCCATGTAGGACTTTACGAGAGCATCCAGTTTGTCAGCAGAGGTAGCGAACTCACCGTCTACATCGGACTTACCAAATTCTTGCATGGAGGCTTCAAAGGCAGCATCAGCAGCTTTGAGCATTACCATAATTCCTTCGTCTTCTGAGAATGACTTCAGAAGAGACTTGGCTGCATCAGCTTCAAAGTGTGGCAGAACTTCTTCCGCTTTCTTTGTCAACTCAAGGTCAGCCTTTTCGATTTCATGTTCACGCTTGGCTACAGCAGCAGCTTCGAGTGCTTTCAGGACTGGGGCTGGGATGTCGCTCTTAGCAACCATCTCACCGTCGATGTCCATCATTTCTTCTTCCGCTTTCTTCTCGATTGAGTCAGCACGAATAACGTAACCGTTGTCAATCAGACCTTTGCGGAGGTGTTGGTTTTCGGCAGTAAGACGATCAACATCAGACTTAAGTGCCTCAACGTCAACTTCAGGAGCGGCTTTCTCAGCGACCTCTTCGGTTACAACTTCATCAGCCTTTTCCATGTCGTAGCCGAGAGCCTTCATAGCTTCGCCACGTCCACAGCCTTTGTCGTCCATGTACGCCTTTACTTTGGCTTCCATTTCTTCATTCATTTTCGTAATTTCCTCTTCGGAATTGTCACGCTTGAAGAGTGATACCATTGCCTGAGCATTGGCTGGACGATCCACAAGGGAAAGTTCTTCAAGGTGCAAGTTTTTCAGGAGATTAGGCAAGTTAGATTTCCTCCTTAATAGCACGTCCACCTATAGAGAACGCAGCGAGTTCACCAGATTTGACCATATCCCAGACGGTATCATCGAATACTTTGTAAGCGACAACCCATCCTTCACGATCAGACTGGATACCAAGAGCATCACCAATTTCTTTAGTGATAGGAAGAGAGTGGACAACTACGCCAACCTGATCTCCAACGTGCATAGCCTTGCCGACCCGCACATGCTCCATAAATTCATTAACAGCTTTTACCAGTGTGCCAGCTTCGATAACGTCACCCTGACGGTCAATAACTGCTTCACCTTTTTCCGTAACTACAGAAGCCCATCCGTAGACCATACGCTGTTCGTCGTCAGTCTTGAGGATTTTACCTTCGATATTCTTTGTCATTTCACCCACCGATGTGTTGGATTCCCACATACGACATGACCAGTAGCCAGCCGTTGTCTTATCTTTCTTAGTATCACACGAATGGCGGGAGCGGAAATTGGCACGAGCTTTAGGATCGTCCCTACGGATCTCCATGTTAGGATCACCGAAAGCTACCCGCTTAACCTTGCCACCGTCCTGTACAAATACTTCAAACTTCTTGTTGCCACCCTTGATACGCCGAGGCTTGTTTAAGGTAACAGTTTCGCCTTGATACTCAGCCTTAGCAAAGTCAGTCTTTAGTATCTCAGCTACAACAGCCCTGAGAGCCTCTATACGGCTCACTGAAGGGTCTTCTACCTCTTCGGAAGGCTCAACCCCTTCGTAGAACGCTAGATATGCCTCATGGCTTTCTCCGGGCATATAAACAGCCTGTCCATTATAGTCAGAGACGTGAGTGGCTCCACCTAAACCCAAGTCCATAGAACGGGAGATAGCTTCAGGTTCAGTTGTAAATACATCGTTACTGTACTGTCCCTTACGGAGAGTAGACAGCTTGTGTCCTACCATTGTCCCTGTTGGCTTACCTTCATCATCAATAATCTCAATACGTGCAGCGGGTTCCTCTTTCGTGCCTGTGATCTTTACAGGTATTCCTGAGACCTTACCGTCACGTACAACTTGACGTATAATTCCACGAGCGGTTCCACCAGAACTGTTCCAAGATACTTTAGCTCCAACTTTCATTAACCTGTAACCTTTGCTAGATAACCTTTGAATATACCAAATACGACTGCGTTGTTCTGCGCTGTCTCACATCTTATACGAATATCTGAGTTCTTTGGTACGATAATTGCAGGATCAAGACTTATATCAGAGTTTCCACCTGATGAAGATGCGGTAAAGCAAGCCTTCTGCAAGAATACCCCGTCAGGCTCTTTTATCTCAACGTAGAAATCTACTGCGGCAGAAGTTTTGGCACTAACGGCACCATAGAAGCCTGTCATTACATAGTAGTCATCTTTACTGAAAGATGTTGCAGCCTTGAATGACTGTTGAAAGCCAAGAGGGATGTCGATATGAATTTTAGTTGCGTCTGTTGGAATACCACCAGATATTGTTGTATCTTCGTAGACAACCACACGGCCAACAAGCTCAGTTCCACTATTGTTGGATATTCTTGATACCCTTGCGAGACCTGTAGTTAGTGCAACGGAAGTCTGACCACTAAGGGTCACAGTCTGCACTACGAAGGTTAAATCGTTACCTGAGATCGTGTGACCCTCAACTCTAATCTCTTGTGTGTCAGAGGTAGATGAGGAGGAGATGTGAGTTATGCCATCGTCTGATATGTAGACTTCATTACCACCGACTGTCCAAACGGTCTCTAACGTGTCTGTACTTAACGCAGCAGACTTACCAAACTTCAGAAGAGACTTAGCTTTCTTGTCGATAGATACAACATCACCATAAGTGGCTTGTATCTCACGTTCAGATTGAACAAGGCGACCATCTGGTACTTCGTATGTACGTCTCTGCCATCCTCCAAACATCTGATTTATTTCCTGTTCAAGTATTAAGTTGGGGTCTCTTGCGTCTTCTACGTCAGGTCTGCCAGTAAGGATACCCACAGCCGACAGTGCATTATTCTGAGTTATTGCTGTCGGGTTAACCTCTGGTACACCAGTCAGAATAGGTACTGCTGTGTTTACTTCATCTTCAGTCATCGTAGCATTGGCTACAACAGGAGAGCCTGTAATAAAGCTAACTGCACTCAGGTTATATAGCTGGCTTATGCTTGCGCTTGATACAATAGCCGCCCCAGTGACAATTAGATCAGAGGTTAGATCGTGGTCTTGGGCGATGGTAGCCGCTTGTATGACGACAGTGCCTGTAGTTATGTTGGTGCAGCTTAGGCTATGTGCCTGAGTTAGGGTAGAGTTAGCTACCGTAGGAATACCAGATGTTATATCTGTAGCTGCAATAACATGATCTTGAGTTATTACTGTAGTAGAAACTACGGGTTGTCCAAAGACGATGCTTGTAGCACCAATTACGTGGACTTGAGTTATTGCAGTTGTCTGCACAACTGGGGCATCAGTGGAAAAACTGTCAGCGCCTATGAAGTTCTCGTTTATGATAGGTTCACTGGCTTGCGTGAGAATTAAGCCACTGTCTTCCTGTAAAATCCTGCTGGTCATATTAAATAACCTTTATTATGCAGGATCAGGGATACCGATAGTAAACGATCCTAATGAAAAGGTATTTCCAGAGGCAACTACTTGGCTTGCTGTAAGAGAACCTGTGGCGAGAAGACGAGAGTTAACTGTGTCAACTACAGAGTAGTGAGTGGCTGTACCGTTACCTGTGACTGAAGCGTCAGCTATAGAAGCTACGACAACCTCACGACCACCGCCTGATCTATCCGAGGGGGTAGCAATGGAAATGCTGGTAGAGTTACCTAAAGTAGATGTAGAGGTAGCATCAGTGTAGCTTGTCGCTTCTTGAGAGGTAATGTCAATACGGTTAGCTTCAGTGTCTAATACTGAAAGTCCATTATCGAATACTCTGTTGTTTAAAGTTGCCATTATACTTCTTCCTCATCTGTAGTAGAACGACCAACTTCAGGGTCATACTCCAAGTCAGCTATGTCCATAAGGTCTTTAACAACCTCTGGGTGCGAGGACACATCAATGTTAGCGCCATTGAGATTACGCAAGAACGCAGCAACTTCACGCAAGTCATGTGGAGCAACATCGCCAGCTTCGATAGTTGGCATCAGGTCATAATTCAGACCGTTCAACTGCCAAAGACGCTCGACCAACTGTTTGTTGAGAACGTCAACGATTGCTTGGATGTAACTCTCAAGCGCACGGAGGAACAGGTCTGTCTTCGACTTGGAGAGAGCATAAGAACCCCCAGAGGAACCAAGCAGAAGAAACTCAGAAAGGACACTACGGGCAATGTCATGCTGGTAACGACTTACGATTGGGTTAATGTCAATGTTGCGTTTACCATTGGATGCCATAAGCTCAATGTCAACTAATCTAGTGGAGGAAGGCGCTCCGTCTTTATCGGGGTAGGTGTCGGAAGGCAGTATAATGTAACCTTGCTCGTTGAACTTAACGTCTCGTAAGATTTGCTGCAAGTTGTGTACAAATCCTGACTGAGCAGAAGAAGCGTCCCCAGAAAGATACTCAGCGGGAATACGAGCGACAGGAATACCCGCAAGTTCTCGTTCAACCGCAATGGCCTCAATAGCCTGTAGGTTGTTAAGGTACTCGTAAGAAGTATAAGCGTTACGAAGGATAGAACGACCACTTGGATCACCATTTATTGAAGTAGTGCGGTAATACAAGGACTTATTAAGTGGGATATAGTTCTTGCTAGACATAAGCCCGACTGACTGTTCAATACCTAGAACATCACCAGTCTTTTGATCTACGTCAAACTTATTTATAGTCCAAGGCGCACGGGCTGCGATCTTACGCACACCAATACGTCCATCTGTATATTTAGAGTGTTTCTTGTCAGAACGCTCGTTAGGGCCAACACGCCGCTTGTAGATAACCTCAAACCAACCGAAGCCATACGACAGAAACGACAAGGCTTCAGCAATGTGGTCATCTAAGGTATGATCCATGTCATCAAGTATGCTTTTAACGAAGTCAGCTTCCGCTTTGGCTGCATCACTGTCGTCAACCGGGTTAACGTGTAAGTCAACATCACGGAGGATTTGCTCAACAGAATACATAACAGCACCAACGGTACTATCATTGTCACGCATCTCACGGTACTTGCGTATGGCTTTCTTGCCACGCAGTTCAGGTAGAAACTCATCAGCACGGATTTGACCGTTATGTGTGTTGTCGCCAGCAATACCAAGTGTAGACTTAGCTTTGGCCTCTGAGAGCTTCTTAACCATGAGATAGGTTCCATTATTATTTCTGTGAAAGTCCCTTGGCACTTGAGTAAGCGAGGGTCAGTTTGGGTTTCGCATATCCGTTAAGTGAGAGGTCTGTAATTGCCCATACAAGAGCATCAAGTCTATCTGGGGAGCCAATCGACCCTAGTGGTTCCCATGTTCTCATTTGTGTTTCTAATTCGTTTAACGAAGCACCATCAGGAGGATTAGCCACATGCTTCACAAGACCACGTTCATATAATGCTGAGACAGGTTCAGCCCTAGCGAACTTACCACGAGAAGCTCTAACGGCTTTGTATGGTACACTAGGGTCTTCTCCGTGTATGGTCTGCTTAACCATATCACCACCTTGGTTAACCTCCGCTACAATACGGTCAGCTTCATATTGGTGATATAGTTGAATAGCTTTAGATGCCCAACCCTGTGGTGATAACCTATCAGTATAATCTCCGAGGACATAAGCAATACCGTTAATGTCAATACCTGCGACAATAATACCCGTCATGTCACTCTCAGCGTTAGAGGTAACAGCGGGGTCAAGTGCAACGACAATACGGGAAAGGTCTGGGACTGTCTCATGCTTAACTGAACAGTCATCTAGCATAACTGTAGTCCACAAGGCTCCTTGAGCTTCTTCTAGGACTTCAGCATAAAGCTCTTGTCTACCTAGTCTAGTCCCTTCGTACTGCTCTTTAACAGCAGTGAGGTATGTACTAGCTAAGTTGGCTGAGTTATCAAAGGTACTACCAGAGGTAACTACAGTCTTAGGGTCTTTGAGTATCTGGCGAATAAGTTTAGTTGGCTTAGGGGTAGTCGTAACCATAATCCTTGGGTGTCTACCAAGACGCATACAGAACTGTAGCATCTGCCAAGTGTCCATGTCTTTGTTCCAAGCGGCGGTCTCATCACACCAAGCTAACTCGAACTGTGGGCCACGGAGACGCTCAGGTTCCTCAGCGGAGAAGAACTGTACTTGCGCTCCATTCTCCCAGGTTAGTGTGCGTTTAGTTGGAGACCACTCAGGGAACCCCATCTTCTTACCCTTGTAGGTTCTATCGTTCTTCCAGCATACCGATAAGAAACCAGATTCACCCTTGACCATAACTCGTTCAATATCTGAGTTAGTGGAAGCTACAGCAGCTATACGCTTGATACCACGTTTAACATTCTCTCGTACCCACTCTACACCAGAACGAGTTTTACCAAATCCACGACCTGCATTAATAAACCAAACATTCCAATCGGGATCACTAGGCTCAAGTTGATTATCCCTCGCCCAGAACATCCAGTCATGCTTAAGTTCCTCAGTCTTGAGTGGCCCTAGTTGATCGAAGATGTCCTTAACTTTACTCTTAGGTAATCCTCTAAGAGCATCGGCAGTTATCATTCTCGCAGGTACAAGTGGTTTCGTCTTCGGGGCCATCATTATTATATCCTAGTAGCGACATAAGGGTGCTGGATGCACTCTCGTCTAGGTCGGGATCAACTTCTTGTTCAACTTCGTTTACCGTGTGTGTTGGCGACCAACCACCTTTAGCTCGTAGGACTAGCTCTTGAGACTTAAAGGTACTGGCATCTTTAGTGTCGCCATTGACAGCCTGGTCATATACCCGAGACCCTACAGCGGCAATCATCTCAGCTTGCTCGTTAAAGATAACTTTCCCGTAATCCTTATAGAGAGTAGAAAAGGACTTAGGGGCATCCTGCAAGTGCGCAATAGAGGCAAGCATATCTTTCCTAGATACACCTCCACGAACACATTTAACTATGTGGTTCTCTACTGTCTTACTGTAGGGCAATTTTAAGGGCATGTCGCCAGTCTCACTTCTATGGTGTATTCCCCGTAGACATCGGCAAAACCACTTCTGTGCACGATAAGATTGGGAGAGTTCGTTTTGGTTGTCTAGGGGGAATATCTCTGTGTGGTCTGTAATAAGATCACGACAAAATCAAGAGGTATGGTCGTCGTCGGTGTATTAATAATGAGCTAACTCTAGAGTAACTCTAGAGTAACTGTTTTAGAGAACGACGACGATGTGCAGTAACTCTGGAGCTACTCTAGAGGTAACTTAAGTTAGTGTCCTTACTATACTATATAGACCCATTTTAGGATTCCACAACCAAGTTTTTTCATAAAATGTCAACTATTTTACATCTCGTTGAAAACACCCGATTCTTTTTTGTCGTTTCTAGGGGTAAATCTTTGGTGTCGTTCACTGGTAACAGGGCGGAGTGTTGCTCATTTGTCACTACTAAAGTAATTTCTTGTTTTGGATTCATGTGTCGTTAACGCCCATCAGCGAATCACTTGCGTATAATACAGGGGGGCTCCATCGATGTCAACCCATAAAATACCCTGGATTTACCCTGGTTAATCACGAATTGTTACAAAGTGTAATACTTATCACGATTCCGTGCCAGTTTGTCGATTTCCCTTGATTACTAAAG
>Ga0196903_1000143_pt1 | contig 12328 bp, 4 predicted proteins | sample CB_VirMetaG_2_FD_169097 | JGI IMG/M metagenome (GOLD analysis project Ga0196903, IMG submission 169097) | Freshwater to marine saline gradient viral communities from Chesapeake Bay - CB_1504_2 Viral MetaG (v3) (version 3) | ecosystem: Environmental > Aquatic > Marine > Coastal | place: USA... | reverse complement strand
GAAGGGAATTATGACCCCCAGAATCCAACACCCCCGAAGTGCTGGTCAGCAGATACCCAGACCCCTGCACCTGAAGTAGCACCAGAGAATCGCCAGTCCAAACGGTGTATGGATTGCCCACAGAACATCAAGGGTTCTGGCCAAGGTGAAAGCCGCGCTTGTCGGTTTGCGCAGCGATTAGCAGTAGCATTGGAAGGTGACCTTAACAAGGTATATCAACTACAGTTACCAGCTACCTCTATCTTTGGGGAGACAAAAGAGGGTAAGATGCCGATGCAGGGATACGCACGGTTCCTACAGGCACACAATACGCCTGCGGTGGCCATCGTTACCAACATGCGGTTTGATGAAAATAGTAGCACGCCAAAGTTGTTCTTCAAGGCAGTACGTCCGCTTAATGAAGACGAACTAAATACCGTAGTCGCTCTGAAAGATGCCCCAGAAACTCTGAAGGCTATCACCATGACGGTTTCACAAACGGATGGCGTTGTTAGTAAGGCCGCTCCTGTAGTACCTGCACCGAAGAAAGCGCAACCCCTGTTCGCCGAGGAGAGCACCACCGTTGACGAGGAGCCTAAGAAGGTTGTGACTAAGAAGGCCGCCACTGTGCCTGACGAGGCTAACGACCTAGGTTCGATCATCGACGATTGGGACGACGAGTAACTCCCCCCGCGATAACATCTCACCGCAGCTAGGATAAACTGAAAAGGGTGTACCGACACCCCTGCTGCGGTGTCTTTCGGTTTCTGGTGGTAGTATGGAAACGACAACTTTTTTAAAGAAGACGTTGGGGAGTGAGGGTTCCTTCTGTGTCTTTGCGATTCGTCAGACCGACGAACGTAGGGTGCAGAAATTCTACGACTCCATCGACGCAGTGGTTGATGCGGCCCGCAATCTTGATGATGAAGGGTACGATGTTTATTTTGCATTAGCGACGTTAGAAGCAGCGGGCAACCGCCGAGTAGATAACGTAAAACAACTTAGGGCGTTCTTCCTCGATTTAGATTGTGGTGCGAGTAAAGACTTCGTATCTCAGTACCAAGCAATACAGGCGTTGCGTACTTTTTGCAAAAAGCTAAAGTTACCTAAACCTACCATGCTTAATTCTGGGCGTGGTGTACATGTCTATTGGCCCTTAACTGAACCCGTATGCGCGGACGACTGGGTACCGGTAGCAACCAGATTAAAAAACTTGTGTAAGCAGCACGGCTTTGGGGCAGACCCTGCCGTGACTTCTGACGCTGCACGAGTACTACGTGTGCCACACACGCATAACTACAAGGTTGACCCTCCTGCGGAAGTTTCGTTGTTTGGGGATATGCAGCCTTCGGTAGACTTTGATAAGTTCTCAGAGCTACTCGGGGTAGATGCGATACCAGTTCCCACTAAGTATACACCCCACGGTACGAACGCCGTTATGGATGCACTAGCAGGTAACCGAGAGAACTACTTTCGAGATATACTTGTTAAGACTAGTAACGGTACTGGGTGCGCACAGCTTGGGCAGATTATACAGAACCAAGCGGCTGTCAGTGAGCCTATGTGGCGAGCGGCCCTATCCATCGCGAAGTTTTGTGTAGATGGGGATAAAGCGGCACACCGTATATCCAAGCACCACCCTGAATACAGTGCCGACGATACAGTAAGGAAGCTTGAAGCAATTAAAGGCCCGTACACATGTACGCGTTTTGACGAGTTTAACCCCGATGTGTGCGCAGGTTGCCCCAACTGGGGATCCGTAAAATCCCCGATCGTGCTTGGCAAGCGCGTAGTAGAGGCTCCGGTAAATACCGCAGGGCTGTATGAAGTACCTGTAGAAGCCGTAGAAGATATAGAGGTAGAGGTAGAAGCTCCGGCGCTGACTTTACCCGCTGCCCCGTTAAGCAAGTATGCCATACCCAAGTACCCACACCCATACTTCCGGGGCGCTAATGGGGGAGTATACGTAAGAACCACAGACGACGCGGGAGACCCTGACGAGAGATGTCTCTACCATAACGACTTATATGTTGTTAAACGGATCAACGACCCTGAAGTGGGTGAAGCTGTGGTTATGCGGCTACACTTACCGAAAGATGGGGTGCGAGAGTTTACGTTGCCCCTTAGCGCAGTTACATCCCGAGACGAGTTTCGCAAAGCGATGTCTATGCAGGGGGTAGCTCTAATGAAGATGGATGAACTTATGACATATACAACTACGTGGATAAACGAGCTACAGGCGAATAGTGTGGCAGAAGAAGCTCATCGACAGTTCGGCTGGACGAGCGACAAGTGCGAAGCCTTTGTTCTGGGTAACCAAAAGATCACGGCTACCGGTATCGATTTTAACCCGCCGTCGAACCAGACTGTGGGGTTGTTCTCTGCATTTGAACCGAAGGGTACCTTGCAGGCATGGCGAGACAACATACATTTTTGGGACCGTGCGGGCTTTGAACTCCAGCAGTATGTCGTCGGAGTCGGCTTCGGTACGGCGTTGATGCAATTTGCGAATGTGCACTGCGCGGCACTACACCTGTTTAGTAAGGAGTCAGGGGTTGGTAAGACTACTGCCTTGTCGGCGGCTATCGGTATATGGGGCCAGCCCGAATCGCTCATTATGAAAGAGCGAGATACCCTGAACACGAAGATGAACCGAGGTGAGGTATACCACAACATCGTTTGGCCCATCGATGAGATAACGAACATGCCCCCTAAGCAAGCGTCGGACATGCTATACCAATTTACTGGTGGTCAACAGCGTGCACGTATGTCGGCAAGTAGTAACGTCGAGCGTCACCGTGGCAAGCCTTGGCGGTTGATGGCACTGACTACAGGGAACACGAGCATCATCGAACGTATTAGTACCGCGAAAGCTATGCCGAAAGCAGAGGCTCAGCGGATATTAGAGTGCCGTGTACCACGTATAGCGTTTTCTTCTAAGGCTGAGACCGATGCGTTTGATAAGGCTCTGCACGAGAATTATGGCCATGCGGGTATAGTGTTCGTACAGTACATCATGAATAACCTAGATATGGTTAAGCAGGTCTGCACCGACTTGCAGAAGCGCGTTGATAAAGCAGCAGACCTCAGTGCAGAAAACCGGTTCTGGTCTGAGCAGGTCTCTAAGACTATCGCAGGGCTTACAATAGCGCAGGCAGCAGGGCTGATAGATTTCGATATTAAGAATGTGTATCAGTGGGCTACCAAAGTGCTACTCCCACAGAATAAGATTAGTTCTTTAGAGATGAACGCTACGGTTGACGATATATTAAACGATTTCTTTTCCGAGCATATAAGCCACATCCTACAGATTAAGAGTACCGACGATAGCCGTAAGACGCAGGGTAACGGGTTAGACACGCTAATCATCCCTGAAGCAGTTGCACGGGGTAAGTTAATAGCCCGGTACGAGACGGATACCAAGTTGTTTTTTGTCAAGGTTAAGCCACTTAAAGATTGGTGTGCAGAGCTACAGATAAACTACTCCCATCTGATCGCCGAAGTTATAGAGCATTGCAATGGGCGTAAGACTAAGACTCGCTTAACTAAGGGTACACACCTGAACCTACCACCAGCAGATTGTATCATGATGAAGTTTGACTCCGGCGATGATGAGTAAGCAGGGGGTAATACGAACCTATGACCTACATCCTGATGGGGTGCGGCTCATAGTAGATTGGGAATCCATGAGTATTGGAGCCTCTGTATTTGTGCCGTGTGTCAATACCGAGGCAGCTTCGGCACAAGCTAAGAAGATTTTTGATGCTAAAGGTTGGCAGTTACATACTGAAATGCGTATAGAAGGTGGTACCCATCTTAATGTAATGCGTCTAGGGTTACGTATTTGGAGAATCCTATGATACACTTAGCTAGATAGTTTATACCACCCTCATGGTCCACTATCGTTCTCCTTGGTTAGGCCCTCCGCGTGAGGGCTTTTTTTTGCCTGTAGATCGTGTAGTATCAGGGTACGACGTAAATTCATACTCAGGGTATTAAAATGTGGGACTGGAGCAACGAGATATTCGACGACATGGAGCTGACCAGCAGGCAGGGTGAAGTTCTGCGATTGAAGCGCAAGCATCTATCTGAACGGGCCATAGCGACAGAGCTGGGTCTCGGCAAAACAACAGTTAACGAACACCTCAATAACTTAAAAAAGAAAGCCCACGCTAGGTTCTACCACCCAGACATTGGTCTGAACGTACCCATGCCAAAAGGTATGACCGCAACGAAAGCAACGATACAGGTCAAGGACGGGCAGGTCTTCCAGTACTGGGCCAAGACCGAATTGGACCGCGACATCGATGTGGTAAAAGCTGCTATAACGGCCTTTCTCGAACCCCTTCCCGAGTTAGCTCAACAAGAATACGTTGAAGACGGTTTAGACACGGACATAATTCCATGGTTCCAGATCGGCGACGCACACATTGGCATGATCGCTTACGCCGCCGAAGTAGGCCAAGACTTCAATCTGGAGATAGCCGAAAAGGAACTGTGCCTAGCGATAGACCGCTTGGTAACACGTACTCCCGCTTGCGAACGATGTGTTATTAATGACCTCGGGGATTTTGCACACTACGACAACATGAGCGGTACGACGGCACACGGTGGCCACGCTCTCGACACCGACGGACGGCTATACCGTATGGCGCATGTTTACGGGAGAATATACCGGTACATCATTGAGCGGTGTGCACAGAAATTTAAATACGTCGACGTCATCATTAACCAAGGCAACCACAGTCGCGTGCTAGATCACATGAGCCAGATGTGGCTGTCTATGCTGTACGAGAACAACCCGCGCATCACGATACTTGAGAACAGTAACGTGTTCATACCTTACCGTATGGGTAACACATTCGTCATGGTGCACCACAGCGACAAGTGCAAACCCACTAAATTAGCCGACGTTATGGCAACGGACTACGCGCAAGACCACGGCGAGACTATCTATCACTACATCGACATTGGTCACATCCACCACAAAAGTATCGCTAAAGAACTGGGCAACTGCGTTGTTGAATCGTGGAACCAGATGGCCGGTGCAGACGCATACGCTCATGAGCATGGTTGGCGGAGCCGGTCATTCCTAACAGTAGTTGATCGGTCTAAAACTTATGGTGAGGTAGGACGGCGTACAGTAACGCGTGAGGAGATACAAGATTGTCTAGGCGGGCACGAGCCGGGGACTACTGCACAAACAAGGCGTACAGTGTATACCGTGTAGCTACACAGACTAAAAAGCCCTCTGCACGAGGGCCTTGTTGGTCTACTAGTTAAATAAGTTGAACCCCTCGTCGTATTCTAAGCGGCTCTGCTCTATAGCGTACTTCATTAGTGGGCTGATAGTTACACCGTTGTACATCTTCGCAGACGTATTTTTGTGTGACTTGAGCGACTTCTTAACAGTCTCCCTATCTATACGCGCAGATGGGTGGTCCCTGTTAAAATCATCCATCTCCTCCCGAACTTCGTTCACACCCGCCAAATCACCTGCACGCATAGCGACGTAGTACTTTCTTAGTATCCCACTACGGCGTTTCAGCACTGCGCCTTCTACACGCTTGTCACGCTGGTTAATCTCTTGGTTGCGCGAGTACTCTGTAGGAGCGAATCCGAGGAACTGTGTGAACAATTCGCCCCCGGTTATATCGTCATATATAGGGTCACCGCGCCGAGTGTATATACCACCATCTTGCTGGTAACGCCCCATTACTGGTGACGCCTTATACATATTCGAGATACCCGCAGGGAGCATACTCTCTATACCGCGCTGAATCTCCCCATCAAGTACGTCTTTCACGCCACGACCGAACCGCTTGCCGACACTGAGTGCAGGGCCACCAAGGTAGTACCCGATAGACTCTTCAGCGGACGGGTCGTTGTTGTACCGATTTTGTTGGATAAGTAGTCCAGTTAGACGTACTCGATCGGCGATGTTTATACCCGTTAGCTCCGTGAACGCGCCTTTGTACCAACCCTGCCCGACAGATTTACGCACTATCTCGTCGAACTTATCGTCTTCATCATCGAACAAGAGTAGATCCGCGAGTAGCTGCACTGCACCATATAAGGGGATACCGTGTATACCTGAGAAGAATAGTGCTGTTCCGTGTAATCCGGCGAGCTGCCGAAGTGCTATAGAACGTTCTTCAGGAGTAAACTTTTTCTCTTTGGCAACAGTATCTAGCGCTACCCGAGCGGTTTTCAGCATGGTGTAGTACATCTGCATACCGTACGTTTTGTACATCGAAGCAACACGTAAGACGTTTTCTTGTGCAACTCGTGGGGCTGTTTCGAGTACAGAACCACCGTTTGTTTCTTGGGTCTCGATCATGGCTTGTTGCGCTGCCAAGTCCTTTTGTTTGTTACGGGGCATGTTAGGGTTGTCTTTGGCTATCTTACCCAGCGCTAAGTTATAGGTTGTGATCAAGGTAACCTGACGGTTAAAACGCTCCGCTTGGTTAAACATCATTGCGGAGATACCAGTTCCCGTGTCTAACGCTCGTTGCAGCTTATTACCCCGCGCTTCTCGGCCACCTTCTTCAAGGCCGAGGGCGTCCAGTATGTATGAACGGGACAGTTGCCCTCGTTCAGAAGCTACTTTGACCAGAGGCGCGATGGTTTCTAGGCGTTTGACTAGCCCGGCATCGAGTCCCAAGTCCGTACGTACTGAGTAGTCACCGTCTTTAGTGTCGTAGTATGCGTCGATACCAAAAGCTAAGGTCACCTTGTCAAGTGCTTTACCTACGCGAGACTCTGCATCAGTGCCGATCTTAGATCCCGTAACGATAGCGGTGGCTTCTTTAATTGCAACAGCAGTCGCCTTGTAACCGTACTTAGCACCCAAGTAAGGATATACAAACAGGGGGATCTGCGATAAGTTCACTGCCGCAGAAGCAGCGTTGGCCCCGATAGTGGCTACGAACGCTAACTGGTTAACGGTACGAACGTATTTTTCTATACCTTTAGACGCGGCCCCTTGGCGTGCAAACTTACCCCGTATCAAGAGTTCGCTGCGTACGGTGTCGAATGCGGGTTTAATCCCCTTACTCTGACCGCCGCCAGCCGGTGGCAATGCTTCTTTAATCTCGTCTTCGATACCACCGATTATTGCGCCATATCGCATACGCTCAATCTGACGGCCTAGGTCGTACCCCTTGGTTCTCATGGCGTATATAGCATCGGTCATATACCCCGGAGTTCCTTTACGCTTTTGCAGTGACTTAGCGAAGGACGATTCAGGCAGTGCTTCGATGAACAAGCGCATGATTTCTGCTTGTACCGTAGGATCTACTTTGTTAGCTTTAAGCGTCTTCAGTGTCTCCCCAACAAACGATGTAGCCGGTACATTGGCGTAGTCTTGTATCTCTAGTGCACCGTCTTTGGTAGTGATAGTGCTCTGATCTACATCTGCGTCTTCTTTAAGCATCTCGGCTGCACGGTCACGTTCGCGGTAGTTATCGAACATCTGCAAGACAAATTGGTCTTTCTCGCTTTTAGCGCGGTCGGCTTTATAGCTAAACGATAAGGAGTATTTACCCTCACGCATTAACGGGAAGTAGACATCTAGGGAGCCAGACTCAAACAACTTAGCGTACACTTCTTTCTTCAGTGTAGCTGCCGCTTCAGGGCTTTCCTTCATAGCGGCGTCAATACGTCCGTAGATAACATCTCGCAACTCGTTGTACTGTGATCGGTACATGTCGCGCATGGTTGTGTAGGCGTTCTGACCTTCCGAACCTAAGGCATTCCAGTCTTTCCGCTGCGCTTTCCATATCGTGAGGAGGTTCTCACCGCTCTCAGAGGTCTCACCTTCGTATTTCTTACGGGCCTGTGCGGTAGTCAGCGTAGGATCTACTTGGTAAATCGTCGCGCCGTACTCTTCACTATATATTAAGTCGTTCAGGGTTTTCTGCCCTTCCACACCAGCCTTGCTAGCCCACTTATCGACTATCTTAACTTTCTGGTGTACTCGATCGTCAGACTGGCTCATAGCGCCGCGCTGGTTTTCGAACGATACATGCAGGCGGAGACCAAGATCTTTAAGGCCCACAGCTTTTGCAATATCCGCAAGGGCTAGGGAACCTGTAAGTTTTGGTAGTAACGAACGAACACCGTCAGCTGCATTACGCAACCACTGTGCAGAACCGTCGGCCCACTCACCCCTAAACTTATCAGTTAGTGGTAGAGCTAGGTCTTTCTGTATGGCTCCAATAGCCTCCATCTTCTGCTTAACACCGGAACGTGTGGAGTTCATGAGTAGTTCCCCCGCGTTACGCGAGTCCGGTGCCGGTGCAAGGATAGCTTCTATAAACCGATCTGCTTCGGTCAAAGCGGTATCAACCTCTTTAGGTGGGATACCGACTATCTTACGTAGGAAGTTACCGACAGAGTTAAAGAACCGTTGCAGCGCGGAGATCTCTTCGCCATTCGGGTTCATCGTAGCTAACTTCTTTTGGAACTCCGGGTTACTGAACGCTTCAGATACAAACTCATCTACGTCTTGCGCACCATACGCACTGTCAAGCATATCTTTCACGTCGTTAAACAGCTTAGTTAGCTGTTTAGTCACCGGGTGGCTTGGGTTAGCTAGTGTGGCCGATACCGCAGCGTGCGTTACTTCATGAAGCACTACGTGAGTATTTGTTCCTGTAACACTATCTAGCTTGACAGTGTTAGTCTCGGGGTCAAATAAGCCTGCGACGGGGTTACCCTGCGCATCCTGCAAGTCTTCGACGACCTCTACCTTCGTATCACCAGCAACACCAGCCAATTTACTAGCTGCTGTAGACAGTTTAGTGTTCGGCGTAGTTCCCGCGATAGCCTCTAAGGCACCTTTAAGATTGCCAGTACCTATCATAACCCGAGCACGGGGGTGCATTGGAGCATCCATAGCTACTACGGCATTACGAGTTATCTTCTTCTCAAAGATCCTAGTTAGCTCGTCAAGAGCGAGTTCGTCGAGGTTGGCACGTAGATCTTCCTGATCTTCAAGATCGATCTGTGCCTGTTCAGCGGCCTCTCGTGCAGCTATCTTGGCCTCTCGTGCACGGAACAATTCTATATAGTCGGTGTTCTCGATCCTTTGCACATTGCGAAGTTCTTTTTCAAGTGTCGTATCGATCCACGCATTAGTTTCTTTGGACAAGTTTTTCTTAGCCCAAGCTAGCGTCAACTGTGCAGGTTTATTACCCATACCGTTGTAGAACTCTATCTCACCCTGCGGCATATCAGGAGTCTGTCGGAACTGTTTTGTCTGGTTAGCTACGTCGAATATGGCTAGGTACAGGCCATCGATCGTGCGCTCTACCTTACTCAGATACGTTACCGCTGCATTGCCTTCCTTATCGCGTGCTGCTACACCGTCATCAAGGAGCTTGAATACCTTGGTACCATCATTGGGGGTCGTAATATCCTCCCCGATGATATTGGAATACTCTTTACTAACTTCGGTAGCGGTGCGTCTAACTTCAGCAGGTTGGGCTGCGAAACGTTCATCGCGTTGCTTAGACACCGTACGTGGTGCAGCGGGTTCTTTCTTAGCGACCGGCTCTTTCTTAGCAACTACTGGTTCAGCAACTGGCGCTTTCTCAGGTTCTTTCTTAGCGACTACTGGTTCTTTCTTAGCGACCGGCTCTTTCTTAGCAACTACTGGTTCTACAGCAGGTGTTGGCGAGGCTAGTGTAGGCTGTGTTTCGACCGCTCCACTAACAGCTTTTGCAGGGCGCTGCCGAGCCGTAGCCAATCCCTTTTGCGTAGGGGCGCTAATTCGTCCGGTATCGTCGCGTGTAAGAGGCTCCAATCGCTCGAATTCCATAGCTGGTACAATAGGCGAAAGGCCGCTTCTACTTGGCTGCGACTCAGGCTGTTCGGGTTGCTTTTTCCCACGTGGGGTAGGTTGAAATAGTTCAAGCTGAGCCTCCGGCGTACCCTCTAGCTCCCGTGCAATATTAAGTCGGGTCTGCTCAGGTACTTTCTGGTTATTAGCGAACGCGACAAACTGGTCACGAACCCCGACATCATTAAGATCTTTACCCTCGACACGTTGCCGGATCGGCGCTCTCGGGGCAATACCTAGCGTGTCCATGAACTCTTTAGTAACTGCTTTAGGCGCGACTTGTTCCTGAGTAGCTTGCTCCGGTGCTCCCTTCTTTACAGGTGAGGTCTTACGCTTACCCATACCGGGGAACGATAACTGTGACGGTACTTGTTCTTTCTTAACCGCTTCGGGTATCTGTGACTCCAGCTCGCCTAGTTGCGTATCTTCTGGGGCAGCTTGTATTGTCTGTTGCGGCGCTTTAGGGGCTTTTTCTTTAGGGCGCGTACCAGCAAACGCATCTGCGGCTCTACGGATACGGTCAGACTCTGCCTTTGTAGGTTTAGCACGCTCGCCACTGGCGATGTTACGGCTATCTAGTTCTTTAGCGAACTTACGTTCGAGGTTGACATAGCTACCGGTAGTCGGTTCAGCAATAACAGCTTCTAGTGCAGCTGCACGAGGAGCCGCACGTTCGGCAAGTTCTACACGTTTCGCATCAGCGGCTTTGGTTTCTTCTACAGACTCCCCGCGCATCGCGGCAAGGTCGGCTACCGCAGCTTCGTCTGCTCTCAGAGACTCTGCAACTGCGGCAATCTCCGCGTCGGTTAACTCTTGCTGCTCCATTTTTTGCAGCTGCTCTGTCGCCTCCATACCCCCAATACCAAACATGTCTGGAGTACGATCATCCCGTATGGTTGCGCTTCTTAATTCTGGGGTTTCTACGATGGTGTCAAACACCATGTCTTCGGTAATAGTCGTAGGATCTACACCTTCACTTTCTAGCTTTGCTACAGCCCCTGATATCTGATCTTCCGCGAAGTCCGTCAGTGAGCTACCGTAATCAGTTCCTTCTTCGACAGTGCTAGGTGCAGCGCGTGCCCCAAATAATTCTCCCTGTACCTGACCTTCTTCTAGGGTAGGTTGATCGAATTCAGGAGCGTCTTCCAGCAAGGGGGGTTCACCAGCCGTGGGATCAACAGCTTTTGCGCTCTTACCTTTTACAAACAGGTCAACAAGACCCTGCAATATTGCACCAGACCCCGCGCCAATTGCGCCTTCTTCGACTACACCAGCGTTAACAAGTTCTGCTTCTGCGTTGTACCCGCGCTCGTTAAGGTTCTGCAATATAGCTGTTGAGGCTTCCTGCACACCTTCGGCAGTACCTGTTACAGCCATCTTACGGAAACGGTTTATCAGGCCAACCGCGTCACCACCAAGTTTCTCCATGAGGTCAGTGACCCCCGGAATTTTGATAATGCGACCTATTGGAAGTACGTCAAGGGAACCAATGGCGGCACCGCGAAGGGTAGCAGAGCCACGTTCTTCTTCAGTAGCTCCAGCTGCACGGGCACGTTCACTCGCTTCACCAGCTCCAGCACCAACACCCAGCGCACCGGCAACACCAAGACCGGCAGCTGTAACAGCGCTAGCGGGAGCAGCGTACGCGGCGGCGGCGGCAGGCGCAGCAATACCGGCTATAGAGCCAATACCAGACGCTAGCTTGTAGGCAATAGAATCGGGATCACCACCTTCAGGACGTAGGTAGTCCGCAGTGGCTTTGATTTTTTCACGCACTGCAAGTTCGCTTTCTTCTTCTAGTAAGGCGGCTGCACCGAGTGAGGCTGCCTCACCCATACCTACAGCACCCGCACCAAAACCAGTGGCTATGTTTTCAAAGAACCCAGACTCCGAGGGGTCTCGCTCTCTCACTGACGCCATAGGGGGCATCTCCACGTCCCTCGCGGCACTAGCTTGCATCGATCTTATTGCATTGGCTAGCTTACGGGCCGCATCTACGTCGCCAGCTGTATGGGCGTTACGGAGGGCGGTAGATAGTTGCTCGATACTAGCCATTAAAGGTACCTTCTCTGCGTGTCTATGAAGCTCATTTACTAACCCACCTTAGTCAGTTTTTTACCATCCCAAAATAATCCGGCGGGTGCAAGTTTAGCGTTAACAGCATCAACTCCCAGAGTACTAACGGACTTCCGTACCATGGGTTCCATCTCTCTTAACTGTACGTCAGACGTAGTTCCCGCATTTGACATCGTTTGAGCATCCGATACTACATTCTCCAGTACCTGAGTATCTATTTCTATATTCAGCGCATCGTCTGTCTTGTTAGCAGGCGCGCTCGACGTAGCCCCAGAATATGTATTTACTAGATCTTCAATCTCTGGGTCTAGTGTATCACCCCCTACGCCCTCGCCACCAGCACTAGTCGGGGCACCGAGTTTAGCGAGCTGCGCGTCTATCTGGCCCGTATGCGCTATTAGATCCCTCAGCTGGTAATTAGTCATTAAC
>Ga0196903_1000131_pt1 | contig 12814 bp, 14 predicted proteins | sample CB_VirMetaG_2_FD_169097 | JGI IMG/M metagenome (GOLD analysis project Ga0196903, IMG submission 169097) | Freshwater to marine saline gradient viral communities from Chesapeake Bay - CB_1504_2 Viral MetaG (v3) (version 3) | ecosystem: Environmental > Aquatic > Marine > Coastal | place: USA... | reverse complement strand
GTTACAGACCCGAACCACATAGCACTTGGTAATGACTTTGATCTGTCAATTATCTTGAACATGACTAGTGGTACGACAGTGCCTTCTTCAAACGGTGTAGCGATTAACTACGATGCTAACATCTTGAACAAAGGCGCTGTCTTAGGAACTGACTATGACTTCGATGCTCCTGCTCAGAACAAGGTCAGGATTACTGCACTGGCAGGGAATAATCTTAAAGTCAGGGTTGTTTAGATAAATACCTAACTGATATATTGGAGTAGTTAGATGGAAGACCGACTAAGCAGAGTAGAAAAGAAGATTGACACATTACAAGAAGCTATTGTGTCCTTAGCGCGTGTTGAAGAAAGACTTGTTACTGTGTTTAATCGGCAGTCACATATTGAGACTAAAGTAGACGCTATAGAAAATAAGATGGACTGTTTAGCTGAAAACATAGCCAGTGCAAGGACAATGGAGCGTCTACTTTGGATAATACTTGTTGCAAGCATAGGCGCTGTTTTTACATACATAGGAAACTAGGATGACATATTTAGAACTAGTAAACAGTGTTCTACGCAGGCTTCGTGAAAACCAAGTAGACACAGTAGCAGAGACAAGTTATTCAGCTTTAGTTGGAGACTTTGTTAATGACGCTAAACAGCTTGTAGAAGACTCACATAGTTGGTCTGCTTTGCGTGTTTCTATTGACTTTGACACAGTTAACGGAACGTCTGTGTATCCTCTAACAAACGCAGGACAAGAAGTAGAAGTACGAGAAGCGTTGAACACAACAAGCAAGACTAGGTTTATGTCTAGCAACAGAACAGAAATGAACAGGTATTATAAACTAATGACGCCTGCTGCGGGTTCTCCTTCTAAGTTTGCTTTTACTGGAACAGACGCTAACGGCGACATTACTGTACAAGTGTACCCACAGCCAGACAACATCTACAGTTTGTTCTTTGATGCGTTTGCTAGACAGGCTGATTTAACAGCAGACGCTGATGTATTGAAAGTGCCATACAACCCTGTGCTACAGCTTGCTTTGGCTATGGCGTTACGTGAGCGTGGTGAGACAGGCGGTCAGTCAGCAGCAGAGCAGTTTGCTATAGCTGATGCTACGTTGTCTGATGCTGTAGCGTTTGACGCTAACAAGTATGCAGAAGACACCACATTTGTTGCTGTATAAGGAACTCTAATGGCTCAACAACTACAGAGCATTACAATTACAGCTCCGGGATTTGCAGGCATCAACACACAAGATGCTCCGCTAGCGCAAGAGCCTAGCTTTGCTGCTGTTGCTGATAACTGTGTAATTGACAAAGAAGGCAGAGTTGCCTCTCGTAAGGGCTATACGATGATCACCACTAACGGCGCAGCTGTTCTTGGTACATCTGACGGTATAGAGTCAATGGGCGAGTTTGTTGCTGAAGACGGAGATACTCTTTTCTTCTCGGCAGGAAACAACAAAGTCTTTTCAGGTACAACAACGCTAACTGACCTAACTCCTGCGGGATACACCATTACAGCTAATAACTGGAAGATGGTCAACTTCAACGACTCTATGTATTTCTTTCAGCGTGGATATGAGCCGTTAGTTTACAAAGACAGCACCAGTACATTTGACCCTATGTCAGATCACGGACACTCTACAGGCACGCCGCCACAAGGTAACGAGTGTTTAGCAGCGTTTGGTCGTCTTTGGGTGGCAGACTTTACAGATGACAAGTCTACTATTTATTGGTCTGATCTGTTGCAAGGCTCACACTGGACAGGCGGCTCTACAGGCTCGATTGACATTACTAAGGTGTGGCCTACAGGGTATGACACTATCGTTGCTCTAGCGGCTCACAACGGCTTCCTAGTCATCTTTGGTCGTAGCTCTATAGTTATCTACTCAGGCGCAGACAATCCGGCTACTATGGTCTTGTCAGACACTATATCTAACGTAGGTTGCGTGTCACGAGACGCTGTTGTGTCTACTGGTAAAGACTTGATCTTCTTAGACGACTCAGGTGTGCGTAGCCTTGCTAGGACAATACAAGAGAAGTCAGCGCCTATTGGTGACATTTCTAAGAACGTAAACAACGACATTAAGTCACTGTTTATAGCAGAGACAGGTAACATCAGTATGCACTACTCTCCTCGTGAGGCGTTTGTGCTGCTTAACTTCCAAGAACTAGGTGTTGTCTACTGCTTTGATACACGGTTTCCGCTACAAGACGGCAGCTACAGAGCAACTACATGGTCGCACATTAACCCGCTGTGCTTTACAACTACATCAACAGAAGCGTTGTACATAGGCTCTAAGACAGGTGTAGCTAGTTACTCAGGCTTTACAGACAACACTACTGGTTACTTGCTTAGCTACTTTAGTCATCCGTTGAGCTTTGGTGACACATCTAAGCTTAAGTTCTTAAAGAAGATAAACTTAACTACGTTTGACGGTGCTGAAGCTACTGTAGTGCTTAACTGGGCTTATGACTACTCTGGTGCGTACACTAAGCAAGCGTATATACTGCCTAAGTCTAACGTAGGTCAGTACAACATCTCAGAATTTAACACAGAGGCTGAGTATTCGTCGTCTATTGCTCTTATCAATCGTCAAAAGATTAACACTAGCGGTCAAGGAACTGTGGTAGCTGTAGGCGTAGAAACAACAGTAGAAGGCAAGACTATTGCTCTACAAGAGATAAACATACACGCATTACTAGGAAGGATTGTCTAATGAGTAATTACACTAAGATAACTAACTTTGCAGCTAAAGACGCAATGGTCAGCGGCAACCCTGCTAAAGTAATTAAAGGTACTGAAGTTGGTGCTGAGTTTGACGCTATCGCTGTTGCAGTAAACAGTAAGTCTAATTCAGCATCTCCTACGTTCACAGGCACAGTAACAGTAGCTAACTTAACAGCCACTGGTACACTTACTTTGTCTACTATTGACGGTGGTACATACTAATGACTCTTGACGAGGCTAAGCAGACATTAATGCTAGAGCTAGTCAGAGCTACACAAGGCAATTACAGCATAGAAGAGTTGTTAGAGCTTTACTATTTTATTATAGAGCCTGAAGACGACGGTAAACCGAACCTAACAGTACTAAATAACAGGACATAAGTATATGAAGTATGTTAAAATCATAGGTAAGTTTATAAAAGCTAAGTTTATGGGTGCGACTGACGAGCAAGCGACTGTTACTATTTTATTAGCTGCTTTTATCTTTATTGTGTTAGCGGTGGCTTAGATGTTAGCAATGTTAGGTTCATTAATCGGGCCAGTGTCTGACTTGTTGGACAAAGCAATACCCGATAAAGACTTAAAAGAAAAACTAGCTCATGACATTGCGACTATGGCAGAGCGTCATACGAACGAGCAAGTTAAAGCACAGCTAGAGATTAACAAGGTAGAAGCCAAGCACAATAGTCTATTTGTTGCAGGATGGCGTCCTGCCTGTGGATGGGTCTGTGTGCTAGGAATGGCAGGTAACTTCCTAGTCATCCCCTTCGCGAATATGAGCTTGAATCTGCTAGAGACAGGCGTTGAAGTGCCTATGATTGACCTTGCTACAATGCTACCTGTGTTGATGGGTATGCTTGGTCTTGGCGGCTTACGCTCCTTTGAGAAGGTTAACAAAGTAGAGCGAAACACTTAGGAATTATTATGGGTACTACAGTAGCACCACAAGCAAGCAGTATTGCAGGTTCAATAACTTCTTACGGCAAGTCAGGGTTAGGTAATCTAGGCGGTATGCTCGTAGACTTAGGCTCTGTTTATAACAGTCTGTCAGACTCAGGCGGCGTCATGAGCGCTGCTAGTGACCGTAACAACGACAACATAGGCGCAGGTATTACTGACAATGTAGACCCTAGCAAAGCCCCTAAAAAAGACATTTCTGCTGAGCAAGTAGATAAAATAGTAAAACGTTCTGACGAAATCAGAGCTTCAGCTATGTCTGACGAAGACAAGAAAATAGCTCTAAGTGAGTTGTTAACAGCTGAACGCATACCACACGACCCTAACTCTTTAGACCCTTTTTCTCCTTCAGACAAGTTTGGATTGTTATCTAATCGTATTAATATTGTTGATCCACAGTCAGCAGCATCAGCGGCAGCGGCGGCATCAGCGGCAGCAGAGGCATCAGCAGCGCAAGCCAGAGCAGCGACAGAAGCAGTGCAAGAAGTGTTTAATACAGACTCAGTAGCTGATGCAGTTGCTTCAGACCTCTTAGGAGGCGATAGCGACTTAACAGGAGATGTAGACACTATCGCTTCTACTGTTGCGTCAGCGGCTACTGGCGGGTTGCAAGCAGGTGATGTGATTACAGATGATCGTATTGTTGGCGACTACGAGTTTGTATATGACGCAGAAAACAATGTGTTTCATTACTCTCCTTTTGATGTAAATGGCAATAGAATATATACAGGTGAGACGTTAGATGCTAGTACAGTAAGTGGGTTTGACCCTAATGCAGCAACAACAGGTGCTACTAAGTCTGTTATTTTTGATCCGTTAACTGGAAAAGCGTCTATAGAGCAGATAGGTGACGCTAGTGCAGTCACAAAAGATACAGATACAACAGACACAGGTGGTGATAATACATCAGGCATTACTATAACTCTTGGCGGTGATGGCTTACTAGGCGGTTCTAGCACTGTAGGAGCTACAAATGCAACAACGACTACTACAGGTGGCGGCACTGGCGCTACGTCTACTGTCACTAATGGTGCTACTACTGGGGCTACCAATACTACTGTTGTGGGTGGCACTGGAGACGTTACTGGAACAGGTGACGTGTTCAATACTGCAACAGACACCAAGAACACAGGAGAGACGCTAACCACTGGAACGTCTGTTAAGCCTAGCACAGTGGTGACTAACGGCACTGATGGCAGAGACGGTGGTGACGGAGCTGACGGTAAAGATGGTAAAGACGGTGGTGACGGAAGAGACGGTGGTGACGGAGCTGACGGTAAAGACGGTAAAGACGGAGAGACAGGTTTGTTGATGATGGGTATGCTATCAGCACCGCTAGCTAACAACATATTTAAAACAGAATTTGAAAGTAATTACTTACGTCCAGAGTACGTAGATAGAATCTTGCGAGGCAAAGGCATGAACAACAACGGAAGGAATACATAATGAGTCTTTTTGATGCGATTGGTGGCCTTGGAGCTATTTACGGCTTTGACAAAGGTATTAAAGATGTTCAAGGCATAGGAACAGAGGCGCTTACACGCGCTCAGACAGGCGCTACTAACTTAGAAACGCAGACGCAGTTTAAGCCGTTTACTGTTACGTCTGGTGTTGGCGGTGGTCAGTTTGACCAAGCAGGTAACCTTGGCCTTACAATGACGCCTGAGCAACAAGCTATACAGAGTCAGTTACAAGGTTTTGGTAGCAGTATGTTTGATTACCTTGGTGATCCGGCAGCACGAGAGGGCGATCAAACTGCCATAATGAATATGCTTGCAAACGGTAATATTCCGGGTCGTGAAGCAGATATTATGTCTCGTCTACAAGCCTCTGTAGCGCCTGAGCAGGAACGTGCGCGTTTACAGTTAGAACAGAGACTAGCTAACCAAGGCAGACTTGGTGTACAGACATCTATGTTTGGTGGTACGCCAGAGGCTCTAGCACTAGAGAAAGCCATAGCAGAACAGCAAGCAGGCTTTGGTGTCAGCGCTATGGAGCAGGCTCGTGCAGAACAAGGGCAAGAGTCTAACCAGAGACTAGCAGCGTTACAGGAGTTCCGTAACAGGACGCAGTTAGCAGGTGGATTAGGTTTGAACGCTCTATCAGCTTCTTATCAGCCTCTTGAGGCGTTACTGGGTACGTTATCACCTGCACTACAGGCAGCAGACATAGCAGGCGCAGGTCAGCGTCAAGGCGCTCAACTAGGCGCTACAATGCTACAGTCTGGGCAGTCTACACAGCTTGGTGCAGAAATAGCAGCAGCAAACTTACAACAACAGCAGATACAGGCTATTGCTAATCTGTTGGGTGGTCAACAAGCTAATTCTGTTACAGGTCAGACAGCACAGACAGGCTTGTTTGAGAGTTTGTTTAATAAAGGCAAAGAAATGTTAACTGGCGGTGTCACTGCTCCTTTGAACGACGCAGCTAACACACAAGCAGCTCTTGACTACTACTTAGGTAATCCATAATGGCTAATATAGATATTGCATCCCTGTTCTCTGACATTGTTCCTGACCCTGCTCAGCAGCAACGAGAGCGTACACTACAACAGAATGACGCAGTTAATCAGGCTAACTTGGTAGGTACGTTAGGCGGCATGGCGGCTTATTTAGCGCCACAGCGTAGTCGTGCGTTACAGCAGTCTGCGACAGGCTTGCTTGGTATTGAGCAACCTACGTCAGCAGCCGATCAGGTTAAAGCACAGCTTGCAGCGGCGTCTTCTCAAAAACAAACACCTGAGAGTCTTATTAGACTAGCTAAACTTGTTGAAAACACTGACCCACAAAAGGCAGCTCAGTTTCGTCAAGCGGCAACGCAGATGCGAGTAGATGAAGCAACGCTTATTGGCTCAAGAGCAGAAGACAGAGCAATAATGACACAGGCTCAACAGCGTATAATAGACGCTGCTAAAGACGGCGATGACGCAGCAAAAGCAGTAGCAAGAGAACAAGCTGCTCGTCTTCCTGCTTTGTTTGCTAACGACCCTAAAGCAGCTCGTGAGTATGTTTTAAAACTAGAAGAAGAACGTAGAAAGGCTGCTGATGATCTAAATGAGGCAGGCGCGGCTACTACTAGACAGCGAGATGATGAAATAGCTTCTAGAAGAGTTGAACTAAAAGGTTTAGGTCTGACAGGTCAAGAGCTAGAAGACACAGCTGCTAAGTTAGTAGACGGTAGCTTAAGAATAGAACTACAAGAGGATGGTAGTCTCTTCCAAATTGACGATGTATTGGCCGCTAGTCCTGACCCTGCAATACGCGCAACAGCCGTTAAACGAATAAGACCTGACGATCCGCTAGCCACTGTAGAAGACTTAAATCCTTACGAGCTTCCTGAAGGAATGAGTCTAGCAGAAGCTGCTACAAAAGGAACAGGTATTGTTAATATGTTTAAAGAAGGTATTTCAAGGTGGACGAGTAACTTTTTGCCTACTGCCTTAGATGAAGAAAGAACAGCTGCAAGGAACGTACTGAACGGAGCTGACAATCTATTAATTAAAGCATTTTCAGTCAATGATGGCCGCTATTCTATCCAAGAACAAGAAAGGATACGAGCAACCTACGGAATAAATCCTAAGCTCGGCGAGTCTCCTGAGTCAATGGCGGTAAAAATAGACAATTTAGACAAGTTTACAGAAAGAGAGTTAGACAAACTTGTAAAGAGCGTTAATGACCCTACAACAGATCCTATAAGAAGGTTAGCTGACAAAGCTACAATATCTGAGTTAAAATCGTTTAGGGGGATAATGTTTCCTGTTGAAAAGCAAGCCCCGACTGTAAGAAACATAGATGATGTTACGGTTATGACAGTAGATGATGTTAATAGATATATAGATAACACTAGCGAAGAAGACTTTGCGAAGTTACCTAAAGCGACTCAAGAAGCTATCATAGCTAAGATGGGAGGATAATAGTAATGGAAGATGACCTCTTAGACACACCACAACTAAATCAATTTAGAAATTTAAAGAACGCTAGAGCATTAAAGCAAGCGGAGGCGTTAGCGCAAAGTAGTGCTGAGAAGGGTAGCTTGATCGACGACATCGGCAGAAGCATGATGGCGTTGCCTGCTACGTTATTCTCTGGTGATGTAGAGATTAGAAGACAGGCTATACAAAACAACCCTGAGTTATCTAACTATCAAAAAGCTAAACAGTTACGCGACCTACCACCAGAAAAAGAAGCACCAGACACTGTTGGAACAGCAATGGGAACAGGCGCTACTGAGTCAGGCGTAGCTAACATAGCGATAGGTTTGCTTGCAAAACGAGTCCCTGCAATAAACGGTGCGGGTAGAGTGCGTTCAGCGTTACAAAACACTATTAACCAGTATGGTGATTTATTCCGTAGAAACCCTGTAGGAACAACGATAACCGAAAGCCTCATAGGCGGTGTAGCAGGAGGAGGCGGCTTCACACTTAAAGATGCCTATCCTGACTTACCTGCTGCACAGTTTATTGGTGAAATGACTACTGGACTTGGTGTAGGCTTGGGTCTTCCGTATATAGCTAAGAACTTAACACCGACAGGCTACATTGTTAGTAAAGGAAGAGATTGGTTTAGTCTAGAAGGAGCTACCTCACGAGCAGCGGCTAGGGTACAAGGGCTTGCAGACCCTGAAACTGTGCTAAAACAACTAAGAAGTGGTGAAGAACTAAGCCCTAACGCTGCACTAACTATTGCACAAAGAACAGGAGAGTCTAAACTAGTAGCTTTAGAAAATACTATTGTTGACGCAGCTAACGATGGCACGATATCGCAACAGTACGCTGACGCTTTAGAACAAACAAATCAAGCAATTAAAGACGATCTTGATTTTGGTGGGACGTTCCCAGAAGACACGCAGAAGTTCTTTGAAGACCAAGTTAAGCACTATAGTGCTTTGTTAGATGCGCGTATGAGCGTTGCTGCTGAACGCGCAAACCAAGCAGCTTTAAAAGTCTCTCCGAGTCAGACTAAAGAAGTATTAGAAAACGCTGTGAGAGAAGAAATTGAGCTTGCTTACAAAGAAGCACGAGGACTTGAAACAAAGCTGTTTGATGCAGTAGACCCTGAACTGACTGTTGACGTTGGTGTGTCTAGATCAGCTAGAGACAACTGGGACGGTAGGTTACCGGAAGCACAAAAAGAAAATATGCCTTCAGCAGCTGCGCGATTAAACCCTACGTCAACTAATTACATAGGTCGTGTAAGAAAGAATAAAAAAGGCGAGGCAATAAACACGCTAGGACAAACAACAGTGTTTGAATTACGTGGCGTACAGAGCGCTTTGCGTGCAGAAGCTAGAGCGGCTAGGTCGGGTGAAGTACCTAACAGACAAAAAGCAATGATAGCGGATGAACTAGCTGACTCAATAACAGAGGACATAGCTCGTATTTATATGGACGCAGAAGGCGATAACCCTGTTGCGATGGCTGTTGCTTACTCAAGAGAACTTAATCAGCGTTTTTCTCAAGGCACAGTAGGGAAGATATTAGGCAAGTCAGGAACAGGGGCAGCACGTTTAGACCCTTCTGTTACTTTATCTAGGACTTTAGGAATTAGCAGTGCTTCAAACAAAGTTGCTTACGACCAAATACTAACAGCCGTTGAAGGAAACCCTGCGGTACAGGCTTCTATGGAGGATTTTTTAAAGCATAACTTCTTTAGAGGATCGGAGTTCGACGCTGCCGCAGCAAACCGTTTCTTAAACTCTAACGAAGACTTAATGTCTAGAATGCCTGTTCTCCGTGACGAGGTAAACGAAGCTATCAGGACAGGTGACGCTACTAGACTAAAACGTCCTCGTGGTTTTGCAGACAAAAATGTAAATAAAGCTATAATATTTACTGGCAAAGGCCCTGACGAGGCTTTTAATAGCGTTCTAAACAGCATGACAACTGGTAGGGAGATGCAGCAACTTGTAAGAATGGCTGCTAGAGACGTAACCGGAGAAGCTACAGCGGGTTTGCGAACCTCGTTTACTCAATGGGTGTTAAAGAACGCTACTGAACTATCAGGAGATGTAAACGGCGCAAAGTTAGGTGCTATTTTCGATGATAGAAAAACAAAGATCATGATGAATCAGTTGTTTGATAAGAGCCACAAAGCTAGGTTTGAGCGTGTAGTTAGGACAGCTAAACTGTTAGACACAGCAAGAAAAGCAGGGACGCTGACTGATATAGGTACTGATAAACTAGGACTTATAGGGTCAACGCTTGCTCGACTTACTGGCGCTAAAGTAGGTAGGCAGGTTAGTAACACTATACAAGGCCCTGCTATCCTTGCTCAGAAGTTTCAAGAGTTATTGCAGGCAGGTATTGCAAATCCCGCAGAAAAGCTACTAATAGACGCTATAGACAACGAAGAGTTGTTTACGTCACTAATGGCAGTAAAGCTAGGAGGCAAGAATAATAATAGGGTTTTAGTAAGAGCTGAAAGAGCTATTAATGCTTGGATGGGTGTTACTTTAAAGAACCTTGGCACAGAAGAAGAAGAGCAACAACAGCAGTTGCCTCAATAGGGACTTCAGCGGCGGCGGAGACATCAAAAGAATAACATGGATTTATTAACTTGTAAACATAAAAGAGGTTACTATGAAGAACTATTCTTACTCAAATAAAAGCAAACCTACTACACCTAACAGGACGGCGACACCTAAGAAGAAGAAGAAAAAGAAGTAACCTAATCCTTAGTGCTACCTTTGGATCGTGCGTTTGTTATAGCCACAAAAAAGCCCTATAGAGATTGGGATGCTCTATAGGGCTTTTCCTTACTTAGTTATATGCCACAGACACCAGAGGCACACACAGTCTCGCTGTTCTCCTCAAACACCACACCCTTGTGCTTCATAGCCTCTTTGTAACTACACATCGTTAGCGGCTGACCACCACGAGAGCCGTCAGGGTAGCAGGTAAAGCCTCGCAGACGTGGTGCATACTTAGCCAGTATTGTAGCAAACTCCATCACACGGTCTTCGTTGTTGCCTTCACTGCCCCACGGCGGTAGGTTGATAGTAGACGAGATAGACATATCAACATAGTCTTGTACGTCAGCTTGGAACTTCAGCCTACGCTCAAAGTCATTAACCATAGACGAGGACGTCTGTATGCTGTCAGGGTCTAAGCCGTGTGTCCTAATCAAGTCCTCCGCTGTAGCGTCTACAACGTACTCATACTTCCACTTGTCACCACCAACTAAGTAGCGGCGCTTGTAAGCAACAGCGTACAGAGGCTCTATGCCTGTTGTAGTGCCTGCGAGTATCCCTATAGTACCTGTAGGAGCGATTGCACGATACGCAACAGGGCGACTGATGCCACGGGTGTCACAAAGAAGATTAGCAGCTCTTTCCGATTCATCTCTAAATACCTCTAGCCACCTGTGCAGCTCTTCTGTTACTTCGTAGTCACTGCCACGCTTCAGCAGAAACTCGTGCATACCCATTAAGCCCAAGCCAAGTCGTCTGTTCTTCTGTCTAACAGCATACACTTTCTTAGTTGGAAGGTCTGCTGTGAGCGTGCCTGCGACAAGGAACATCGAGGCGACTCGAACGATTGCTCTGAACTCCTCGATATCATCAATTGCGCCAATATTAATACTTCCAAGATTACACACATCTGAATCATCCTCACTAGTGACTTCGGTACAAGCGTTCCTGAGTGTTTCATTCTCTTTGTCTCCGAAGTTAAAGGAAAATCCTGGCTCTCCTGTCATTAGTGCTTGACGGCAATTCTGTACAAACGTCTCAGGCAAGAAGCCGTTGTTGACAGCATCTAAGAACTTGTCATCGTAGTTAAGACTGATGTTAGTCATGTCTAGCGGTGCAGGGAAGTTAAAGTTGTTCTGCTTAGCATCAAACACTGTAACGCCTTCAGCGATGGGTAGTGCGTGCCAATCTTTAGCAGACAAGAACTTCTGTGCGTCGCCGTGTTGCCAGTTCAGTGAGGCATAGATAGCACTACGTCTACTGCCGCCCTGCATCACGTTTCTGCCTATTTCGTTTATAGAGTTCATTAGTGGCAGTGGGCCTGACGCTTCCCCGCCTGTCCTGCCCAGTGGTGACCCGCTCGGACGAAAGACGCTGTAGTCTATGCCAATGCCGCCGCCGCTCATCAGACAGTCGCTTGCTCGTTGTGTCAGCTTTCCCCATTCTTCTCTAGTGTCCTCTTCACCTTTTAACAGATAGCAGTTGTTGTAGAAACTAGCCTGTCTACCTGCATAGTAAATGTAACGACCACCTGCCATGAACTTAAACTGCTTCATAGCACTGCCTAGATACTCTGAGTCTTCAGGGCTTAGTATGCCTGTACAGACATCGTGCATAAGGTCGTCTACTTTCTCTGCCCACGTTTGCGTCTCGTTCAAGGCGTACTTGTTGCGGAAGATTGACTCACCAAAACTGTTTCTAAACTCGCTCATGCTGCTTGTCCTCTATCTGAGTCTTTAATAAATACACCTGCGCCATTGAGATAGCCTTTACGATCTTTAATGTCTTCGTAAGCGACTTCTAAACATTGTTCTAGTGTTAGTTCGTTCATCATTGCTAAGTTGTTCAACACCACCAAGCAGTCGCCAATATCGTCTGCTATATCTCTATGCTTTGCTACGTTGTCAGCAAGTTCTCCTACCTCACTAACTAGCTTCAGAGCCTGTGTTGCTACAATACCGTTCCTAAAGATTCCACGTTCGCTGCTCCACTTGGTACACAGCTGTAGTAACTCGTCCATTCTAGACATTGCACTTCTCCTCTATAAGCCTGTCTAAGTACCAACGTGCTTTGCGTAGGTCTTCTATACCGTTCTTGTCTTGCCAACGATGCGTATACTTGATTACGTTTCCGTTAAGATAGCCTATAAAGGCTTCTTTACTAAGCCGCTCTTTAATGTACTCAATGCACTCAATACCGCTGCCCTTGTAGTGGCTAGGGTTGATAGCATCTTTTATAGGTTCTGCTGCTCTCTGCTCAGCGTTAATTTGCTCACTAACACGTCTAGCGTGCGCTCTACGTTTCTTACTTATTGCGTCCCACTCTTCAGCAGGTGAATTGTCAAGAAAACTCATCGTCATTTTCTCCTAAGTCTTCGATTATTTGATCTAGTTTGTCCTCTACCTTATCCTCGAAGCGTTCTACAAGCTCCGTAGAGTTAATCTCTAACG
>Ga0196903_1000122_pt1 | contig 13103 bp, 31 predicted proteins | sample CB_VirMetaG_2_FD_169097 | JGI IMG/M metagenome (GOLD analysis project Ga0196903, IMG submission 169097) | Freshwater to marine saline gradient viral communities from Chesapeake Bay - CB_1504_2 Viral MetaG (v3) (version 3) | ecosystem: Environmental > Aquatic > Marine > Coastal | place: USA... | reverse complement strand
TTTTTCATAAAGTTACTTTTTTCCAGTGATCAGTTGTGTTAAGTGGATATGTTTCGTTTTTTACAAATGTTCCGTTAATCATTTCACCTTGACGGTTTTTAATTACACTATAAGCAGCATCAATACAATCTTCTATATTATAGCCAAGCATCCTAGATAAATTAGTTAATACAACAACTATATCACCAATAGCGTCTTTTGTTTCAACCTCATCTTTTTTAAGCATAGCTTGAGACAGCTCACCAACTTCTTCCATTAGCTTAACAAACTGTGTTTTAGAATCACCTTGTTTATATATGCCACGATTATGAGCCCAACTACGAATATTTTCAAATATATTATCTGATTCTGGTTCTTGATTAAACGCTTCATAAAATGCTTTGTTATATATAAAGCAGTTATCTTTTGCGTACATTGAAGGTTTTGCATTGCTAACAATCCATTTGGTGGTTTCTTTATTAATCTCAAATTCATAACCCTGTGGTGTTATCCAGTTTAAACCATCAAGATCCATTAATCGACCTTTTAGTTTAGCTACAGGACAAGGGAACGTGGTTGTTGCTTCGGTTGCTCTTGGTAACATTTTCTTGGTTTTCTTTTTGTTCTTAAATAAATTCTTATATAGCTTATTGTCTACTTTATAGCCATAAAGCATTTGAAGTTCTAACTCTTTGTCTGATATATAATTAATATCATCGCTCGAATCTAGAACTTCATATTCATCTTTCTTGTATCCTTGTGTTACAGTTACTCTCTTATCAAGATCACGTGTGACCCCGATTTTTTTACCTGGTATATGATAAATATAATACATTTTCTTTAAAGTTTATTGTTATATAAATGTAAATTATTAGCAAAATGATAATAAGTTCCCACGGGCAAATTTAATCTGTCTGCAACCATTTTTTGCATCATTGAAAAACAGTACTGATCATTGCAGAAACCGTACCAGAGATCATTAGAACGCATCATAACAGACATATTAAGTTTGTTATCGGTAATATAAAAATGTATAGCATACGTACACGGCGTGTCGTAGTTATATTTATAAAACTCTTTACCATCAAATATAGAAACTGAAGCTTGTCTAGTTTCTGGATTATCTTTTAGTTTATTTATAGCAATATCTAGTTGATAATCTCTGTTCCATTGCCAACCATAATTAGACATAACATTTCCAGCTTCATTTGCCATACGTTTCCATATCTCTGGAATTTTACCATATAACTCGCCTAGTTTATCTAAATTGCGATCACCAGATAAATACCAAAGCCATTCGGCTTTAGCATATTCTAAGTTCCAGTTTCTATCTCTGTGAACAATATGATTATCCATAGGATTTAACAAAGTAAAACCAATATTGAATAAAGCTTTTGTGTCACCAAAACTAACACCAGTGTTTCTTATTACCTCATTGAAGTATTCAAAAGCATCAGTTGCATTTTCAAATTCATTTTTTAAGTCCATACTTTTCATAATAGTATATATAATACTCTGTAATTTTGTTGTCCAAATCTTCTTTAATGTATTGATCTGGACTTTTATATTCTTTTCCGTTAACGTTTATTGTTATGTACCAAGCTCCTGGTTTAGGACCTCTTGCTATTGGCGTTGGGTATATTTTAATACCATTATGTATACACCAATAAAAAGCTTTAAATCCTAATTCATCTTCATTTGGCTCCATCTATTCCCAAGGCATTTTATCATCACTACCAATACTTATTGGTTCATGCGGTATAAAACATCCTGATCTATGCTCCCATTTGAAATGAGCTTCAGCTCCATTTTCCCCGAGGTTTTGAAACTTAACCTTAAGTACTTTAGCTTTGACAGTCTTTTCAATATAATCACGGTGTACGAGAATCCCATGATAACTCGCATCATACCATTCTCCTCCCCCTTTAATATTGTACATTGTTGGTTCTTCAATATTACCATCTTTATCTTTATACATTTTAGTTGGGTGAGCTACAATAATTACAAGCACATCATATTTCTTTGCAAAGATTTCAATCTTAGTTAGGTACTCAAGCGTGTACACATTAACATCACCAGAAGCATCGTTCATTCTCACTTTATTAAATGGATCAATAACCAAGCACTTAATACCTTTGCGTTTTACTAGCTCAGCGCCTTTACGTAAGACAGCATCAAGGGTATAACGTTCCATGTCGATAAAGAAAAAATTACTATTTACATGATCAGCAACTTGATTCCATCTATCTGAATGTATATCTTCTGCTGATGGCATATCTTGCCAAACCTTACGCATTAGCTTATGAGCATGTAAATAAGTGGGTTGATTCTCTGGGGATGCGTATGCTGTTTTCCAACCATAGTTTTGGTTGTAACCTACTGTCATTTGATCGACAAAATCAGATTTGCCAGAGCTCGGAATCCCAGTGACAGTAATGAACTGCCCAGTATAAGTACTAAAAATCCTATCAAAATTTTCCAAGCCCACTTGAAAGCCAGGTTTAAAACCGTTTCGAACGAAATCCGTGACTTCGTCTTCAACATCTTTGAACGTCGTGACATTTTCGAGTGGCACCGGTCTTGCTCCGGTAATACGCTTTTGTAAGTCTTCTTTGCCATACTTTATAAGGTATTCATTTGCATCTTTACAATCATCAAAACTAGCTAAATAGCATGTTTCAGATCCAAGACGTCTAACTAATTCTGACTGTAAAGCTTGTCCAGCTTCATCTGAATCAACCGCAATAATTATCTTTTCTTTGTCTTCAAAATAATCAATACAGTTATCTAAATATTCTAAGTTATTCGTGTTAAGTGTAGCTCCGTTAGGTACTGATATAACATTTGTTATGCCAGCCTCATGAAGTGCTAAGACATCCATTTCGCCTTCAACAATAACACAGTCGTTATAACCAACTATGCTATTAATATTATAAAAGACTTTCTCAGCCCCTTTAAATAATTTAAAGTTCTTTCTTCCATCACGATACTTAATATTAATAAGTTGATCGCCCATGAAATAATTGAACTTTATAACGTTCTCGGTTTTACCGGTCTGAGGCATATACTCTGGACCACTTGTAACTTTCAAGTCATCCAGAGTTTTCTTTGTTATACCTCTTGTACCAAACCAATCAACTACTTTAGCATCAAGGTCGACGTCAGCATTATCGACAGAAGGACGAACGTATTCACGCTCGCTAGCTCCTTTACGTTGATACGTGTGTAGTTGAAATGATTTGTTACAATTGTGGCAAGTACCGAGACCCCGTTCCCAATCATAAGAAGCACATTTTGCTTTTTGATTCTTGGGTTTCCTATCAGTTGAGCACAAGGGGCAGATTCCTTGTGTCTTACCAACTTCTAGGTCGTATTGATTAAACTGGTCAATCAAAAATCCATTGATCTCCGTATTGTTTACTTGCATTTATTTTTAATTAATAGTTAGATTCTTCTAAACAGTCTGGGCATATATCACAGAAGTCATGGTCTTGTGCTTCCATAGCTTGCCCGCAAAATTCGCAATTCATTAGAACGGTAAATCGTCTTCTACTACAGACTGTTGTTGTCTTTGTTGAGGTTGTCCGTCTTTTGGTGCTGGAGCAACGTTTTCACCATTGGTCCACGCTACTGTTGCATTACCAAGATAAACTTTACCAGCTTTAGCTTCACGCTCTTCTTTTGATTGCGACACAACCACTGGCCCATTGTTTCCGAATTGGTCGAGCTCATCGTTTAACGTAAGAGTAATAGGTAAATACTTACCTTTTTTTCCATTGATAATCTTATCTTTTGGAATTTTGTTCAGATCAATACTGAAATTAATAATACTTGCCATAATATAAAATTTAAAAATTAAGTTTACAAAGTTTTACTGATAAAATACTGCGCAGGGTCAAAGTTTTCATCTTTGTAAAACAATCTATATTGTTCCACTGCGCGTTGTACCTTATCTTTGCCAGATTCTAAAAACTGTGGTGAGCAGTCAAATATACCAATCTTTTTTGAATTTTTACACACCACAATAAATATAAAATCCATCTCAAAATATGTAGAATATATATAAGCTTGACTGTCATAGTTATAAACTCGTGCGCTGTATGGAAACTTATTAATGTCAGATGTAGTTTTTAGATCAATAACATAGCTTTGAGTCTTGTTAACTATATCTGCTTTTAGTTTCCACCATTCGCCCTCGAGCTGTATAACACCAGGAACTTCATACTCCACATCGATGTCTTGTATAAGATCTTTTGCTGCGTTAACGTTCATTAGCTTGTCTCTCAATTCTTGAAGCTCATCAGCTTCTTTTTCAAGCATACACATTTCGCCATCAGAAAGATCCTTATACTTTTTCGTATTTCTTGAGGATGCATCTATAATCTTAAACCGTTCTAGCTTATCCGGTTCAAGAACCAGAGTATGAAAATAAGACCCTTTAATAAGATTTGGGTTACCTACAATAGGTTGCTTAAAGTTCAGCGGATCTTCGAGTAAAGCTTTAATATCTGAGTTTGATAGGAATTTTTTACCAAACTCGCCATAGTAATGCTCATCGTCGTCAAGCTGCTTAAGGATCTTATTTAACTCTGTTTTATTCATATTATAATGTCATTAGTTCTGCTTCAACTTCTTTAGATAAAGCATATTTCTTTTTAATATTGTCTACGCTACCGCCAGACTTAATATATTCAACTGCTTTTTGATAAGATGGATCAGTTGTAGTTAATAAATTAATCTTTGGTTTTTGATTAACGGTGACTTTCATTTTTTCTCCGCGACCATGTGTGTTTGTAGCATCACTGTCTTGGGTGTCATCAATTAGTAATAAATTGCCAAGTGCATATTTTTTGGCATATGAAGATGCAGATCCAAACTGCTGAGGTACTTGCATACCTTTTTGTTGTAAGTCAACTCCTACTATTGCAGAGCATTCGACAGGAACGTCAACGTTGTCAGCATTGTGTATAGCAGCTGTTGATCGCATAATTGGTAGAGGATCAGTTGCAATGATCTCTTCTGTTACAGTAAAATATACTTTATACTTACTGTTAAATGGTTTCAAGGCTTCTAATATGTCCTCGGCAGAACGAAAGTTGTACTTGCCAAAGGCATTATACCTTGATTTGTTAGCCTTGAATTCGGCCTGAATAACACTTAGTTTTTCGGATAATTTCATATAATTTAATTTAAAGTTTCATATAGTTATAGTTACATGTTTTTAGTTTAATTTACAGATAATCAAGTACTTGCGAGTGATCTACACTGTCAATTAGTTTTTGAACAGCTTGTTTTTTTATCTCTGATATTCTGACATAAGCACTGGCTTGTTCCATTTTTAATTTAACAGCTATTTCATTTGCTGAGTGTTTATCACAATCTAAACCGTAAGACAATCTTAATACCTCATACTCTGTATTGTCAAGATGTTTTTTTAATAATCCTTTTAAATAAATATTTAGTATACCTATATTATAGGGCTCTGATTTATCAGCTATTTGCTTTATTATACCTTCTTGCTCATCATCATTATCATAAGTCATTTCGTCTGTTGATAAAAATATAGTGTTGAAAAATAATGCAACCATTTTTTCATCATTAGGATTTTTACGTATCTCATTGATCTTATGTTCAGGTAATCTCATATTACCTCTGTTTATATCAATAGCTCTACGTATACCACCTTTAATTCTTTTTGCAAAGAAAGACTTTAATGTTTTTTCTATATCATCTGATTCACTCAATAAAACCCAGTCTAATTTATCAACAGCTTTTATCAAAGATAAATTTCCTTCTTGTATAATATCTAATATAGACATTACACCAGATGCTTGTTGTGATGTTGCAAATTTGCGAGCAATATTTTCTACTAAAGGCATAAATTTAATTATTAATTCATTGCGCGTATAATCTACCCAATCTTTATCCTTTATTAACTTATTTGATCTTACTAAGTCTTCCTTGTATCGGATGTAATTAGGTATGTTATACTTTTTCATACGCTAGAATTTAATATGTCTTTTTCTTTTTTTAACTGTTCACCCATGTTTCTATATATAGTACGAGTTGTACAGTTAAGTTTGTTTGCTATTTCATTTATTGTTATTTTTTTACCATCATCATTTATTTCTAACATCATTTGATATATATCATCTTCTGTTATCTGTTTTGATCTTCCAACCATTTGACCAACTATTTTTAGTTTTTCTTCTAAAGTTAATTGGCTAAACTCTTTAAATATAACTTTACGTTTTTTATTCTTTGGAGGATTATTTATGTTTTCACTAAATATATCTTCGACAATGCTATTTAATATATGATCATTTACGTCAAATGTAATAAAATTATTTTTAGTATTTGATATATGCTTTGCAATATTTTTAAATATATTTATTTTTAGTTCAGGATTTAAATATCTTAGTACAAGCAAATGCCATTTTAAAGATTTAAAACTAGTGATCTTTGCTTTGCTTTTAAATAACTCATAGCACTCATAAGTACCGTCAGCATAGTATTCACCCCAATCATATACCTCAGTTGGCATATCATTAATTGGTGATCGTCTGTAAACGATGCGTCTTTGAATTAAATAATCAAGATTACGTGACATTAGCCCCTTACTGTATATTATACGTAGCCTATTGTCACAGTCTACGTTTTACAAATTTATAAAATAAATTTTAAGATATTACAACGGATTGCGTAATGAATTTATTTTTTTTTCACGCTGTCCGTCTCTCCACATCGTAATTGGATTTAATGTTTTATTCCAAAACGCTTCAATTTGTTCTTCGAGCCTTTTTTCAGCACGTTTCATTGATCTTTTTGTCATAAATGCTTTTTTAGTTCATTAATCTTTTCTACAAGTTCAGCTGCTTTTTCATAGTTTTCTTGATCTAATAGCTTTTGCAAACGTTTTTCAAGTTTAGTTATTTCTTCTTCAATTAATTCATTTTGTACAGTAGTAAACTCTAACTTAATATCGTTTTCTTCTTGCATTTGTCGTATAAACTCTGCGTCGTATTGTGCTTGTTTAACCAGTATTTTGTCTACGATTAAGTCAGCTAATCTATTTAATTGTTCTTCTGTCATTTTTCTTTGGTGTTAAGTTCATTGCACTTGTCTATAATTAACTGCCCAATGTACTTGCGACATATTTCTGCAGTTTCTTTTTGGTTTTGTTTTTTAGCAGCATTAGCAGCAGCAGGCATAGCAGCAGCATAAGCAGCAAAAGCAGCATTAGCAGCTTCACCAGCAGCATCACCAGAAACATTAGCAGCAGCAGCAGCATAAGCAGCAGAAGTAGAAGCATAAGCATAAGCATCATAAGCCGCATTAGCAGCATTATTTAATTCTTCCATTGTCGCGATGCCTTCTCCAAAAGCAATAGCTATATCGATAGCCTTTATACTCCTTTCATCTTTCATTAAATGTCTAGCAGTGTTGGCGCAGTGTCCTTTAGCTAGTGTTAAATGTTGCAGTTCTATGTCTATTTTTTTAGCCAACCATAATAGCCAATCTCCCCTATCGCAGTCTCTTACAATTTCTTCGATTGTTCTGTCTCCAGCCCATTCTATTGCTTCATCACAAGCGTTTAGTTTAATCAATAGTTCTTTCATTTTTCTTTAATTACGCAGTACATTGCACTTTTGTTATAAATTAGTCTGTAATTCGGTTTATGTTTTATTAATTGTGCATTATGTGGCACTTTTGTTTCAATAATTGTACATTATTGTTACTTTTTGTAAAGTTTAGTTTACGTTATGGGCGAGTTATTAATGGTTCGCCGGCGTTACGCACAGTATGTTTTTCGTTTTCATAATAATTCCAGTAAGCAGCTACAGCATCGCCTTCAATTTTATATTGATCAGGCATACATTGCGGAGGCTCAGAAAAATGTGTGTATAGCAAACCTTTTGGAGGAGTAGCTAGTACGTCGCGGCATTTGTCAATTGTTAAATGGTATTTACCGTAGCGCTTAGTATATTCTTTACCAAGGGCAAGCATGTGTAAATATAGCCATTTATAATGAGACAATGATGATCTAACCCAAATAGTTGATGGATGATTTTTATGAGCTATCCGATATGGTACATTTGCATCGTCACCATCTATAACGTGATGAGCTGTACAAAGCATTTGCGCTGACTCAAGAATCATTTTAACTTTATGCTTGTCATAAAAATAAGATGCTGCCTTAACAGGGTCATGATCTAAATAAAAAATATTCATAACTATTAATTACAAGTTAATGAGCATATTAAAAACATTATCCACCCTAGCACGAATGCAAAGAATAAAATCATTGAGCTGTCACGATATTGTTTATCTGTTTTACCTTGATTATCCATAATTAATGATGTATTAGTCCGACTTTATTTGTTTTGTTAAACCATTTGGTTGCAAATAGATCAATCTTAGATGCATTTATATAACCAGATGATGTTAGACCCTCTGGGGTCATAAAAATACGCGTATGACGATCTATTGTCTTATCAATCATATGCTTTTGTTTACCAGAATCGCTGAATATTATATCAAAGTTGCTTGGTAGTTTAACGCGTTTAAACAATGCAACCATATTAGTGTATGCATAAAAGCGCACGTATGGATTTGCTTTAGCAATTTGTGTCCATTTAGCAGCATACTTTGGTGAATAAAAATCGCCGCTGTCGTGTATACGAACGTAGTCGATTTCACGTTTACTCATAATCTCTTTGTTCATAAGATCAACAAAGTCATCACGACGTGTTAACTCAAGACGCCACTCATATGCGGGTTTTACATTACCCCAGGTATAAGCACCTTTGCGAGCATAACAAAACTCTACACAGCTGTCCGCCATAGGGCAGGTCATTTTACCAGTGACCGACTTGTAAGCTGGAATGCCGAAGTTATATACTTTGACACCCAGCTTTTTAGACGTTGACTTTAGCTTGCCGTTTTGTGTTAATATCTTTGGCATAACATTATACTTTAGAGTAAGTTACACCGTTGGCTTTAACTTCGAACACACGGTCAATGCGAATAGAGCGGTAAGCTTCGTCATTAACAGACCACACAATAAAGATGTTATGATCGTCAGGATTATAACGTGGATTACCTTGAAGGTTGCGTTTTACTCCGGTACGAGCAAGCATTTTACGCACAGAGCCGTCAGCTTTTCGGAATTTAATACTGAAGAAACGGCCGTCGTTTAGTGAATTAAGATTAAATTTCATAGTATTTAGTTTAAAAATTACAATTATATTATCTGTGGTGTTTCGTATTTGATTTGTAAATTAATCAAGTAACACCATATATGCTTTAGCATTATTACTGCGGAACCAATCAAGGCCGCGACGCATTTGCTTTTGCAAAGGAAACGTAGCAGGATTCATAACACCGCCACGACGATCTATAGTCCACTGCAAGCCAATGATATAGTCATACATAGAGAGCTCGTCGCCAGTCAGTGTATAGCATTCGCCGCTAAATGGGTTTTGTACTTCTTCATCTTCAGTGTAGATTACAGGGTCTCCGTCAAGAAACCATTTCGGTAGTTTAGTTTTTGTTGCCATAATTATTCTTCTTCGTCGTTATTAATTAATTCATCGTAAATAGTTGCATATTTTTCTTGCCAGTCAAAAATGTGACTAAGCTCTTCATAATCGCTGTCATCAATTCGCAGTGTACTGCCGTGGCGTAAGCAATCCCAGATTGGCTCGTCAAGGCTGTCATTGTAATAGTACACGCTTTCTGAAGGGTAACACGGTCCGTCTTCCCATTTTGCAATCCATATGGTGTAACCATCAGCTGAGGTTTCTTGATAAACCCAAAGGTCATATTCCTCTCGCATAGTTGCACCAGGGCAAATGGTTGATTCCCAATGCTTTAAACAAAAGTCTTTTGCTTCGTCGTCCGATAATTCATACGGCTCTTTTAATTTAGTCTTTGTCATTTTTTTCAATTAAAGTTAGTATATACGACCATACTTTTTGGTCAATTAAATTTCCTTCTAATATCATTTCAATATCTTCTTTCTCTAAGCTACCGTAACGTTTATGCTTTAGCTGTTCACGCACACGCCATATTTCGTTTTGTGCGCTCATTATACGTGACCATACTTTATTATGGGCTCGGCTATGTATTTCATCTGGTTGCATATCAATTATATTATCCATAGCGATTCGTATTTAATTTGTAAATAGTTTCATTTTAATAAACGGTATAACACGATACTGTATAAATTCATCTATATGTTCGCTTGGTATTTGACTTACATATTCCCATAGTATATTGTCATTTATTTTTTTAGTTAGCTCATAGTTTTCGTTTCGCAGCGCACGTAGTTTATCGTACAGTTTGTTTATGTATTTAGAGACATGAGGTGGCATTTCATATACTAGTTGATCATGCTCAATATCATACTCGTCAGGTGTATGATCGATTTTACTCAATACTTTATTGTATATGCTTAGGTAAACAGGGTCATTTATGTATGTGTCTTTAGCGTTACGCAGTGCGTACAACACAGTTGCATGATCTCTTTTAACACATTTACCAAGCTGCATCAGTGTTATGCCTGGATATAGCTTTTTTGCTACATTGTAAAACACAGCTCGTCCATACATATATGTATCACGGTCTCGTCTTTTATCTGTTATGTCAACGCCTACAGCATTACTACATAACTTAACTAAGTTATCTAATTTATCATTACTCATCTTTATAAAACTTTTTACAAGCGTTTAATAGATCATCAATTTTGTAATAACCCACAAGAGCGCTATCCATTATTGTTTTTCCTGTCTCAATATCAAACATATCTATCCAGTCAAAACCTACTTTTTTGCCAATTTGTTCGTATATTTTTTTAGATAAACCTACTTGGTCGTTATATCCTAGTATTTTGTTACTCATTATATTTTGCGTTTAAGGAATTCATACTCTCCTGTTATTATATAATTAATGTCTTTATGATCGTAGCAATTGAGGTTGATAAATTTTTTCTGTTCAAACCGTTTTTGCTGATAATGTTTAGTTATATGGTCACCAATGACAAGGCCGACAGCTAAGGCAAAACATGTGTATAGCATAGCGGCAAAAATGAAATTCGAGTATTTAATTTTTTCCATCATAGTTATTTGTTTCGTATTTATATAGTTTAGTAATTAGATAAGCGAAAGCATGGTTAACAACTTCGTCTTCGTCGCTGTCATGCGTATACTCAGGGTTTATTACATCAATTTGATTTTTTAGTATATGATTTATTTCTTCGATAATAACATCTTCACAGTGATCAGCTAGTTTGTACGGGTCGATATAGTTTTTAGTCTTCATCTTCAAATAGTTCATAAGGGTTAATAAGGCTCATTCTAGTTGCTCTCTGCAGGTCAGTGATCGCACCCCATGGAGTATCGATTACATAGTAGTTGTCTTGCAGAGCTTTTACTATTCTAGCGCCCCAATACGGATATATTTTAATTTCATCATCAAGCATAGTTCTGTATTCAGATTTAAGTCGTTCGTAAAGTGATTTACGTGTTTGCATAATAGTTTTGTTTTAAAGTTAGTGGCGCTGGCAGGATTCGAACCTGCGACCTTCGGGTTATGAGCCCGACGAGCTGACCTCTGCTCCACAGCGCAATTTGTTATCATATATATTATCTGTAGTGATTCGTATTTAATTTGTAAAGCTATTCTTCTTCATCATAGAATTCAGCGTGCTCTTTACATGCGCTACATATTCCAAGATTATCATCTAGCTCCATCCATGGTGAAGCATCACAACAGTTACTAGTCATTTGGGTTAATTTTAAGTTCTTCGTTAATTAGTTTTTGTAGTTCGAAATAGTTTACATGGGCTAAGTATGCACGGGCATAATCTTCCATTAAATGCCGCTTAAGTACAAATATGGTATCGTCTACTATAGTTGACAGCATTGCTTCGGTTACTGGCTCTTTAAATTCAATATCGCCAAGTATTTCGGCCATTACTCGCCAGGTGTTCACATTGGTATATCCGTTCATACTAAATTTTTTGAATAGTGAATAATATATATTTCTTCGATCGCATTAGCGAAGTCATCAGAGTTGATCACATTGTTATTCAAAGCTTTTAGGTTGAAGTCGATTGACTGCAATAGCTCAGTGTATAGCACAGAGGTTTTTGTGGTGTGCTTTATGAAGTCGCTAAGTATTTCGTTTTCTTTACTCATAATAGTGCTTTTAGTGCGTTAAAAATTCTTTTAATGTCGGTGCTGTTTACTTCTGTTTCGCAGTCCTCGCCGAGTACTTCGTTAACATTAGGCCATAAGCTGTTTTCTGCAGCCATAAGTAAACGGCGTGCGATTCTAGTGGTTTGTGATGCGGTTAAATTTGGTTCTTCTTTCATAGTATAGTTATTAAGATAGTTGATTTGATTCTTCCATTAAACATAAAGCTAAGATAAATGGGTCTTTGAGGTGATCGAACAACTCATGGCGACGAGCATCTAGTGCTTTTGTTTCGGCTGGAGTAAATGATGGTTGCTTGGTAGTTGCATCAATACAGTCTTCAGGGTGTGTTTCAAAGTGAAACATATTACCATCTAGGTATAAATGGCAGATAAAGTCAACTGCTTCTTTGGCATTAGTTATTGGTTTAAGCATGTAAGGTTTAACGAAGTCAATGTAGGATGGTTTAAGCATGGTCTTTTATATCTTTATATAGTTCAACAATTTTAGTGCATATGTCTAATATGTCTTCATAGTACATATCGCTTTGCATTTGTTCTAATTGGTCTTTTAAGTCTTCGTCTTCGAAAGATCTATCTAAGTCGTGATAGTAATCGCTAAGACCTTCGTACAAGTGTTCTGTTTGCATAGTTATAATTATTTACGTCGCCATGATCTGTGCACCGCAGCGCTAGTTGCTTGATCTACAATTTGTATAGTGTTACCTGTCTTGTGATAGATAATAGGTACATAGCTGTATGTTTGAGTGGTTGAACACTTGACACAGTTTTTATAACCTAGTGATATTCTAACTTTGTGGACTTTGTCGCCGCATTTACAGTACATAGCTTGATTATTAATTGTTACATTTATATTATCCACGGTGAATCGTATTTTATTTGTTAAGACATTAATTCTAGTTTACTA
>Ga0196903_1000120_pt1 | contig 13174 bp, 25 predicted proteins | sample CB_VirMetaG_2_FD_169097 | JGI IMG/M metagenome (GOLD analysis project Ga0196903, IMG submission 169097) | Freshwater to marine saline gradient viral communities from Chesapeake Bay - CB_1504_2 Viral MetaG (v3) (version 3) | ecosystem: Environmental > Aquatic > Marine > Coastal | place: USA... | reverse complement strand
GTTTATGCCATACGCGTTATAGAAGTATGTTATTGCATAATCCATGTCGTAAAGCTGGCAAAACTTATCTACAAGGATTGTGTTTGTTTCTTTGCATATTGAATAAGGCGATCTTGCGTTGCCGTATTTTGTGCTAGAACCAGCATACAGTAGCTTTGCATTGTTCTGCCTACAATAATCCAACACGTAAGGTAATGTAGATGTAATATTTTCCATGGCATTTAGAGGCTCATCAAAGCTCTGCTGTACCCTAGAATATTCACCCAAGTGAATAACATAATCTGGGTTAAAATCACATAATACATCTATATTAGAACAGCAAGTGATACGATAAGTAACATCTTCTCTCATAGGTCTTTCGAATCCAGACATTAAATTATCAATTACTTTAACTAAATGGCCTTCATCTGCCAGATTGTTAACCAGATTCCACCCAATAAAGCCTAGCCCTCCAGTAACAAGATATTTCATTAGACTTGTTTTATCTCCATTCCGTAGGTTTTAACCTTAGATTCAACTTTATAATCACTTCGCTTAATTAACTTCATTGACTTAAAGCCTTCGTAGTTAACATGGTGATGTATTCTGTTGTATTTAATGCTGATTCTTGAAACGTCTGGATGCTCGCGGACTAACATGGATGACTTATCGGATGTTCCTTCACTATAAACAGTATCAGTGTTGCCACCCTTAACTGTCTGCGTTGCTAATTTTTCCTGCAAAAAAGGATTGTATAGGATCGTACACCAGCCAGCTTTTAGCATATCCAGAGATAATATCGTATCTTCGTTGTATCGACCCCTCCATCTAAAGCTGACATCATTCTTAATTAAGTTGCAGGAATAAATCCTAGTGTTGATTCTAAAAGGCGCCCATCCATTCCTAGACATAGCAAACATTGCATATTGAGGGCCTGACATTGCGACATTGGTATATCTTAAAGAAAAGTCCTCCATAGCCCGCCAAAATGCAGGAGATTCGCATTTAACCTTTTTGTTCTTATTCAGGCGCCTAAAGTTTTGTATGTTGTCATCCATTATCCAGTGATGACTAAAGCCTGCTGCTTTTGAATGCTCCCATATAAAGTTTCTCGCAGGGCCACTACCAGTTGATCTGCTAGTTCCGTGGCTGTCACAATAATCGTATGAGTCCTTAAATGACATATCAAGAGGTATAACTCTCGTTAAAAGGTTGTGTTTCTTAACAGCATCCTCATAAAGACTTACCTCGTGAGGTTCAACAACTATATTGTGATGCACTCCCATCCTAGTCAAAGCCTTACTGGTAATCATATATTTATGACGGCCTAAAGATGGGATATATAGAGGAAATTGCGGGTAATTAGGTCCAATCACTTATAACGCACCCCTTCAAGATCATTGCCTTCTTGCTGTGGATGCCATATAGACTTTGTTTTACCCTTATCTGTTTGACCTATTAAAGAAAAGAATTCATCACAATCATCTTGGTTCTCAAAATGCACTGCAACTTTCCTAAAGGACTGTATATCAGGTTGATCGAATTCAGGCATATCAGTCCATTCTGCTTCTGGATCTGTTTCGCCTTGCTCTCTATCAAGCATGATATTAAGCATTTCGCTTTCAGTAAATCCTATTGCATTAAGGTCAAAGTCCAAGTTAATTAATGATTCCATCTCTATTTTAAGTAAAGAATCATCCCAGCCAGCGTTTAAAGCCAATTTGTTGTCGGCTATAACGTAAGCCTTCTTTTGGGCTGCAGTCCAGCCAGTAATGGTAATTGTAGGAACTTCATCAAGACCTAATAATTGAGCTGCCTGCAATCTTCCATGCCCAGCGATTATTCCTTGATCTTGATCTATCAAGATAGGGTTAGTGAAACCAAATTCTTGAATGCTTGAGGCCACTTGCTGTATTTGCTGTTCACTGTGGGTTCTGGAATTGTTAATGTAAGGAATTAAATCCTTGGTAGGTTTTAGTTGTAGCTTATGTTCTTCTTTAAATCCCACTTTATACCCCTATTTGTAGTTGATTAGGGGTATTGTGGACGTTTTAAACGGAAATGTAAACTAACTAAGGTCTTGAGCTGCTACAGCCAGTAGCGAAGTTACTACGAAGATAATCATGTAGATAATCACGGGTGCCCCTTGGTGAATGAATGAAGGCGCAGTATAAAGACTATCAGTTATGATTTGAAATGATGGTTTAGCATGGAATGTATATCATAAATGGTATGGGTAGTCCGTTTCAGCTCCCCAGTGGACTAATCTGGGTCAAAAGGTACAAAGTGACCTTGGCCTAATCCGTTGCAGCACACCAGTGGATAAGGCTGGCAGGAGGAAGGCTTGCGCCCTTGGCTAATAGATAAGTAATTCGTAGGCTATGAAGCCAAACAAAGCGACTATCATTACCCCCAAGTGTAATCTATAAACTACAACTGGCTTAGTTAAATATTCTTTCACTGATGCCATTTTCGCATTTGTCTGCGCTTTCTTTATCTCTTTATCAGCACTTTTATGCGCTTGATCAATCATTTGCTTAATATCCATTACTCACCCCTCGCATAGCCAGCGAACGGCTCTGGCTTGATGTTAAAAACCTCGTTATAAACTTCGGTAACAACATCGTTCAAATGAAGTTCTAGCGCCAAGTAGATGTCTCCGCGCAGTATACAAGACCAATCTTCGCACCACATTTCCTCGTACAGATAACGCAAGAACACTTTTGGATTTACCAAACAAGGCGGCAAAACGTCATCCCACCAAGACTCGAAGTTAAGTAAAAAGTTGTAGCAAATTTCATCTTTATGCTTGTCTGACATTACAATAATGTTGCCGTCAAAATGGCGGTAATCTTTGATTATTCTTGGCAAGTTGTCTTCAAGCCATATTTTAAAATCAACGTCAGGATGGCTCATTAGCACACCCCCAGATTGATACAGTCGTTGTAGCCCATAGTTGAGACAGTGACATAAAGCGCAAACAAAATAATAATGCCTACCAACCCAATTCGGTTTTCTGACCTGATTTCTGTGGCTTCATCGCGGGCTTTGACTTGATTGTAACTCAGTGAATATTTGTTCATTTTGTTCCCCTTGGTTTTTGATTGCCCCCGTAGGGGCGGTTGAATTAATAAGTGTAAAAACCTTTATCACAAGCTAGCCCAATATAGCCGTTACAAGATTTAGGGTTAGAAATAACCCCATTAAGATCAATTGCTGCATTCCATCTGCCCCATGCTTCGTTAAAAAATACAACATAATTTGCAGGATGATCAAGCATGTGATGCTCACCCACCATCTGAGCAATTTTAGCAACTGCTTTTTCCGCTGCCGCTTGGGTAGCGTAGCTTTTGCAAGGGCTTTTGTTTTCTTTGCGGTAAGATTCGATGCGGTTAGTAACTGATTCGATAATGTTCATGTTGAATACCTTTGTTTATTGATTGATTGAATGTATATACTATATCAATAATCAGCATCTGTATACAAAACGGTAAACTCTTTTAATAACTTGTTGTTATAACCAAAAGTTCTTTATAACCTTTTGATATATGTCTTAAAGTTCTCCTATGCGCCATTCTTGCTCCTTAATCTGCTCTTTAAGGTTTCTAGCAAATTGAATAACTTCTTCTCTATCAAACTTAGGCGAAGCCCTCCAAGCCAGCCGCTCCATTGCCCTAATGCGATTCTCACCGTAGTTATCAACCATCCATTGTCTGTAGCGTAAAACGTAGTGTGCTTGCTTCATGCCCCAGAGATTACAGGCTGGACACTGGACGTGGATGTTCTCTTCAAATAGCTTAAATACCGTTCTACCCCTTGGCATAAAATGACCGCCTTGCATGTTCTTATAGTGGTCTATTTTGCCGCAGGTAACGCACTGGCAGTATCCGTTGTCATCGCTTGCCTTCAACCGTACAAGTCGCTGTAAGAGCTTTGCAGCCTTCTCTACCTCCTGCGATATGGTGGACTTCTTACGCTTCGCCATATTCTTCTTTCTCCAGCGTTGCAATTAGCTTATCTAAATACCAACGGCATTTCTGCAAGTCCTGTATCGGATTTTCTTTTGCCTCGTACCTCCAAAGGTATTTCTGGCAGTTGCCTTTTAGGTAACCATGAAACGCATAAGAAGCCATAGATTCTTCGATTGCATCAATACACTCAATGCCACCGCTTGCGTAATGATCAGGGCTATTTACTGCATCTGGCTCATCAACATCAAAATCTACAGCGCGAGCATTAAAATCAATTGGCGGGTGTTCCTGCCTAAGTCTTTCCCATTCGCTTTTATTTGCTTTATTTATCAATGTATTTCCTCCAGTGGAACTGTAAGTTCTTCAGGGTTGTCAAGGTTGCAGCGAGGGCACATACCATAAGCGCAATCGTCAGAACCAAGCCAGTACTCAAGAGGTAAGCCGCATTCACAATGCATTTTTTTAACTTTGATGCCGTACATAGGAAAGTCAATTACTTTACTCATGTTTCCACCTTTATTTTTACCCTAGAGTCTTCGCCATGTTGCTTGTGGTATACAACAGCCGTCATAGAACGCTCTGCGCCGTATCCTGAATCTGAGTGCCATTGATCTGTAGCGGTAAGGCTTCCCCAGTGCTCAAAGTGCATAGAGCCAACTTCTCTGGCCGTATGGTGGTGAATATGACCTAGGTGACAGTATCTATTCTTAGACTGGCTCCATTCGTCATCAAGGTTCTTAATAACTGCCTGCAATATCTGCTCGTGCTTCATGCGGTCACCATGATGAAAGACAAACAGATTATTGTGCCACTGGTAGTGGATAAACTTTGAGTAGTTTGGTAACACATTGACGCGAGGTTCTTCGCTATAAAGAAGTTCTAAGCAGCTAGATAAATGGCAAGCCATATCAGAATCATGGTTACCCCTGACATTAATAACAACGACTTCGTTATGTACCTCAAGCATCTTATCTATCAACACCTGAAACAATCTACCAGCCAACTTAAAGGTCTTACCTATACGTGTATCAACATCTACTGGCGTTCCTTTAGTGGTGGTATTAGCACTGCTGTCAGCATGAAAGAAGTCACCAACATTAAGCAACACACCTACTTCAGCATCTCCAACTCTGTTAGCCAACCTATCAGTAGCATCAATCAATATCTGAGTTGCTATCTTTACGTCCCAGTCATCGTCATCAATCTTAGTTTCTGAGTCAGCCAACATGCCAAAATGATGGTCGCCAATCATATACATGGCTAGGTAATCATCATCAAGTGTTGCAGGTTGCGCAACAGGGAATTTAAACCCTGTAAGGTCATCAGTCATACCTTCCATCAAAGCATCAATCTTTTCCTTCATATTGCGCTTTTGTGGCTCTTGAATAACCCACTGTAAGGCTATTGACCCGTCTTCCTTGTAAGCCGTAGACACCCGTTTGGCATCAAAGCCTTCCATCGTCTCTCGGTCTACATTCTTATGTGGGGCAACTGCCTTGGATGCTGCAAACCTTTCTATACGTTGCATTGTCTTATCAATTGTTCTTCGATTAACCCCAAGAGCATAAGCTGCTTTTGCGTTTGATCCGTTCTTGATTACTGCGTTGCAAACTTCTTTCTGTCTGTCAGACTTTGCAAATTCCAATAAAACACTAGAGTCAATCTTAGGCATACTATCTCTCCTGCTGGTTTTGCAGGGCTGCGTACTCGCTTTCATGCGGCACGCTTAACATAACTCCCTGCTTTGTAGCCCAATGATACACTTGATCCAGAAAGTAAGCCATTTCGCCTTTATTTAGGTCTTTAGTTGATTTGACTTGATCCTCGATAATCTCTTTGCCAATGTTGACAGTGTAGATTCCGATAAACCTTCGCTTCAACCAGAGCTTCCAGACCTCCTCTGGTTTGTCATGCTTAATCACATGGCCTTTATTAGCCATTTCTTCTGATATTTGCCTGTACCAAACATGAGCCATAGCGTTTTGACTTATTGACCTTGGGTTTTCGTAAGGCTCAAATTTTATAGTGAGAGGTTTAGAATAATCCCATTCTTCTATTCTTCTCATTAAAAATGGCAGCCTACGCTGTATTTCTGTTGCATCTTTAATAAAAATATAATCGCCTTGCGTCATATTAATACCCTCAACCATTTATCGGATAATCTCATGCTAGAAGTTTCCAGCTTGTCAGAGCCTCTAACCCTCATCATGTAATCTGAAGGCTTTTTCTGAGCATCTCCAACTCTGTACAGATCGCGATCAGTAAAGAATGGCTTACCGTACAACCTGCCTTTTATTGTTGCTTTGCTTACGTTAACCGCCTCTTGAAGTTGCTTATAGGTATAGTAATTACCATATTCGAGTTTAGTATTATGGCAACCGCAAGCTACGTTTACGCAATTGTGACATTCAGGATGTTTCTTATACTGGATGAATCTAGGTTTATTAGCGGCTCCCATGTTTTAGCTCCCCATCGTAATAGTAGCCGCGCTGAGCTAGATAATATTCTTTCATTTCCTTCTGCTGCTCTGGCTCTAACCAGCTAATATCTGTAAGGCTTTCGTCTAGAGTTCTGGCCCGTAAACTATCTGCCTTCTTGTAGCTTTTAGCAATCGGGCTGCTACCGCCTTGATTCTGTGATCTAGCAAGCCAGCTATTAACGAACCTTTTTATACCTGATTTAGTCTTACGCTTAGTTGGATTGGCGTCTAGCCATGATTCCATAGCCCGCAACTCTTGATGTACGTCAACCGCTGGGTAGGTCCTACCCCAAGCAATAACGTCAGCCTGTTCAGGCTCCCAGTTTTCCTTTGTATTTAAAAGCATATATCCCCCTATCCGTTGTGCGCGTATTCGCCGTGAGCTTTTTGTCTGTAATCAGTAACAGCTTTTTCCGCTTCATTTAAATCATCAAACTCACCCAAATTTATAGGTATATTATTCAACTTTATTTGCGCACGCCATTTATTGCGGCATTTAACAAACGATACACCCTTGACTCCAGTTGTACTGTTTTTATTAATAACCCTATTGTGAGCATTCTGACTTTTTGTGGCTGCCCTCAAATTTTCAATACGGTTGTCTGATTGTTTATGATTAATGTGATCGATGCAAATAGGTAAGTGTTTATAGGTTAAAAGCCAAATTATTCTGTGAACTAAATATATCTTACCTTCGACCCTTACCTGCTTATACCCACAACCATTAATAGTTCCAGCTTCATCGCCTTTTTTAGTTTGTTTAACATCAACCTTTCTTATCAATTTACCTTCTTGATATTTAAAAAGGTTTTGAAATTTTACATAAAGCTCTTTATCAGTCATTTTATTCCCCTAAGGACTCGGCAAGCCTCGCCAAGTGATTAATTAAAGGTTATTTTTAAATACCTTATTTGCTTCAGGCAATCTAATTGTTAACCAGTTGTTACATAAGATGTACATGTTTTCTTAATGTGTACAAAAAATGTATTTATTTAAAGATGATTTAACCCTTTTACTGGAAAAACCAGTAAATTTAAGATCAAAGGGCTAAAGCAACTTTGCGGTTAATTAGTATTCGTATCGGATATCCAACCTATCCATTGATAACAACCGAGTTATCTTTGGGGCTATGTCTGGAGGGTCAACCACGCTGTGACGTTTAATTTAAGGATTCCGTCACCCTCTAGCCCGAATACTTGTTACATTTTAATCATCTAACACACAAAGTACACATAAAAGACAATGTTACCTATAACTTAATGTTATAAAGTCAGGTATTGATATATCCAAATGTGAGGTAAGTAGCTGCATAGTATGCAACTTCATGTTTTTATTTGATCTCCATCGAAGCATTTGCTGCGGGGAGGTGCCTGTCATTCTACCAAGCTCTGCACTTTTAATGCCTTTGTTTTTCTGAGCGATTCGTAGGCATTTGCCTGCATCTATCAATTCCATTGGTTAAAATCCTGTGTTAGAGTGATTGAGCTGGTTCCCCCGACTAGCAAACCTCCTATGGTTTCCCCCTCGCGAGAGGGGGTTTTTAGGCTAGAATGGTACGTCATCATCCAAATCTTCAATACTCATATCTTCTATAGCAGCTTTACCCTGCCCAGCAGAACCTGCAGGTGATCCTGAATCAGTATAGAAAACCTTAACATTACCTAAGATTGGAGTTTGAGTTTTAGATTCGCGCTCTTCTTTGGTAAGGGTTTGGCTAACAAATCCGTTGTTTTCATACTGGTCAGATACAGCAGTATCAACAAAGGTGGTTAGGTCAAGATAAGTACCTTTTGCACCCTTATACAGTCGTGACTTGTCGATTTTGGTAACGTCAATTCTTACAGATATTCCTACTTTCATTTCATTTTCTCCACTTGGTTTAGTATCACAGTTACAGCCTTATTTACTTCTTCGGCCAATTTTAATATGTAACCCTCATCACGACAAAATGTGACCATGACGGGGGGTATTTCTGGGTGAAACGCAAAAGCGTCCCAAGATGCGGCCCCTGTAACCAACATGCATCCTTGAATCTGCTGGTAATACGCTTTCCCTAAAGATTGCGGGTCGCGAGTATACTTGACCATCGTATTAGCCGCTGGGCATTTTATTTCAACTCCAGTCATATACTTAGGGTTGTGGTAAATTATCCCATCAGGCGAGCAACCAAACTCTTCGCTATCATCAAGAATAAAACCATGCTCTGTTACCTTATACCCAGTAATATATTCGTATGCCTCCCTCGCCTCAGGCTCAAGCTCAGTCCCCCGCTGCATGTGCTCGTTGGTGTAGAAAGGCTCAGATTTTCCTGTAAGACGTTCTGCAATAAGTTGATTGATATACCCATCAGCAGATGTAGAAGGCTTACCCGTAGTTGTTAATAGCTTTCCAAAGTTACTTGCAGAAGGTTTACCCATTCGTGCGGCAAACCATTCTTCAGTACCTTGCTCGTGATCTAAAATAATCATCCTTGAGGAGCCTTTTTGTTACGCAAGGCATGCATAGCCCTGTCATATTGAGACGCAAGCAACTTGTAAGGGGTTTCACACTTAAAGTGGTTACAAAACGCGATAGTGTCAGCGTCACGTTCATCCATAAGCATAATTAGATCAGCAGCTTGATGATCACTAATAACAGCATTAGCAATAACAGGGTTGATATCTTCGCCTGCATATATGTAGTGACCTAACCCAAACATTGCAAAGCACTTAACTAAACATCTCATCTTGCTTGAGTTGATAGCAAACTTGTCAGGATTAACTATTGCCTTGTTTCTATGGTCCATAACTGGCAACCACATGTGGCGCATCATCATCTCGTCTCGCTCAGCACCTGTATGGATATGAACTACACAACTGATTTCAACAGTATTGGTATCCTCGCACTTATCCTCTTCAAAGGAATAATGAATGTCAGGGTAATGCTCCATCATAGTGCCGTAAGCCCAAGCCCATGATAAATAAGACAAATTTCCTTTCTTTTCAATATGCTTTGATACATCAATAGCAGATAGAGTCTGCCAGACTTCTTTAGATAAACTCATTTTTTGCCTCCTACGGCATTGGTTTCGGTTCTTGCGGTATCGCATTGCTCTTGAGCGTACTGGTCAGCATAGCCCCAGTAATACTCTGGGTTTTCTACATCTTTAACAGGGTGACCATTTAATGCATCATATTCACCCTGCTCATAAAAACTTAAATCATTCATATTCATTTGTTATCCCCTTCATTAAAAATGTCCATACAAATGTTTTCCCAAAGCTCTTCCCAGTTAATACCATCAAAATCCAAAAAATCCCTAATCATTAAAGAGCAATCCATAACATCTGTATTAATCTCAAATTCAATAAAAGCCTGTAAATTTTCTGCACTTTCACAGCAATCTTCTTCAAGTGCATCTCTTATAATATCTCCAAACCATAAATTGATAAGCCAAGTGTTACGATTTGTCCAGCCATTGTAATCTATCATTTTAATACCCTTTGATTCGTTGATTGAGGTTACATTATTACCTATCTAAACCCTATTGTAAACCTTTTTGTATACCAATAACGAAAAAAAGGCAAAAAAAAGCCCTGCAATAAATTAATAAGCAGGGCTAAAAGGGAATAACAAGAGACAATTTAAAAAGTTTACGCCACATGGCGCACCAAAAGTATAACTAATTTATATGGCCATTAATAGCTCCAAATGGCTGGATTAGGAAAGCCGTCTTCGTCAGTGCAGGCATCAAGGTGGATAAACCGACCGCCACCCTTCTGCTGTATGCCTATTCTCTGTATACCATGCTTCTGGGCCACTCTAATGATTTCTAAGGCGTTTTCTCCGTTAGCTAACACATCTACTGCCTTTCCAGTTGTATGCGCTCCTAGATGCTCTTTACGGGCTTCTATGGGGTGTTGTGGGCATCTGTAAGCAGATGATAGGGCAAAGCTAAACCCGCACTCTTCACGGATAGCATTTAGGGTAGCAAGAAACCCTAGGTCGAATTCTGTGGTATTGCAGCCGCACTTACAGGTCAGTTCTTTGGCTTTAAAGAAGCCACTTTCTTTTTTAGGTGATTTAGCCATGTTATTTACCTTCTACTTGTTTGGTTTTCTCGAAGCTGCGAAGCCCGCCTAGCCCTAATAGCCCCATCAGAATAGGCATCATTGTTCCAGTATCAGCTTGCGGGATATCTACGCCAAACCCAGCGGCCAAGGGTGAAATTAGGAAGTTGACTGCAAAGCCAAGGACGCAGACCCAGCCTGTAGCGGGTCGCCAGTTTCGCTGGAATGCGCTGCCTTTTGCTTCTTCGGTGTTGAGCTTAATCTGAGCAAGGCTGATTTCCTGCGCGTGCTTCTCTGACATTGTCGCAAGTTCGTGTGCGATCTTCTGCTTGGTGTCTGCATCTGGTATCCATTTATCTAAAAGACCTGTTACTGGCCCTATTAACTGGTTTATTAAGCTCATTAGACAAACTTCTCTACTAGGAACAATCCAATTATCAGCGGGTACATACCCCACAGCATCATTTCACTTTTCTTAAACCTTAGAGAACCTTCATCCAGTCGCTTTTCTATGCTCTGGAACTTCTCATCTATTGATATCATACGAACGGCACATTCTCTTTCATGTGCTTCAAGTTTTAAAAGTGCTTCGGTTACAGTTGCCATTGATTTACTCGCTGGGGTTAATTGTCTTGAATTAGCAATGCTTCGGTTATAATTGATATTTCATTGGTAGAGCTAGAAGATTTAGCCTCAAAATGAAAGTCTGTTTTCTCGGTAATTCTAAATGGTACTTGTCGATCAAAGCTAACGTTTGCGCTAAAGGTGCTTTCTGCGACCCTTAATATTCTTCCCGATGATGTGCGAGTAACATTTCTAAGGCTAATATATTTCTGACCAGTAGTAGTTCCAGATGTGCAATCAATCCTATAAATGTAAATACTATGACCCGCAGGTACAGTATAAACTGAGGATTGGGCTAACCCAACGCCTATAGTAATATAACTGTAAGTTTGCCCGCCATTGCTGATAGTTATATTGCCCACATTTGACCCAGCTAATATAACCGCGCTATTAACTCTTAAAAAAGATGCGCTTGTGCTTACACTAGAAGTTCCGTTAAGCGTAACAGTTTCAGTTATTTCATTGTAATTTGCGTCAAGGCCGCTAATCAATAATGCCATAGTATCTGAAGCAGATGAGGATACAGCAGACATAATTAGAGCAGATGTGGGATAGACATAATTTCCGCCATCATCCCACAGCGTTTCCCAGTCAGTTCCTACTGTACGATTAACTCCAAACAAATTAAGAGTTCTTGAATCCCACATATTTCCTTTAGCAATATCAGTTAAAAAATGGGGGGTTGGTCTTTCTTGGTGGTATTGATACATAATTAAACAACCATATTCATAATTGCATAGATTAATATAGGCACTACGCCTAAAGCTAATCCAATAACAGCAATAAAGTTAAATAAATATTTTAGGTTCTGACTGCGCTTTAATGCAGCGATCCTAATTTTTTTCTCTCTTTCTCTTCTACATTCGCTTTGAAACTGTAGCCAATCCGTATACATATCGGCACGACCGCAATAAATCATGTGTTCCTTTAGCCAAGCCTCTTGTTCTTTTATCTTCTCCAGAGCCATAAAAGCCTGAAGGTCTGATTGGCCCTTCTCTGCTACTCGTTTAGCAATAATACTTTTATTGTCAAAAAATTGACCTGCAGCGGCAGAGCAATCATACAGCTCTTTCCCGTTAGATAGCGCAGATTTAACAATAGCAAATGCAGCATTGGCGGCGGCGATTTCAGCGAGCATTATGTGTGTACCTGTATTTTGCTAGGGTCTACATATTTGGGAACGCAATACGCCATTACTGGAGTACTGTATCTTTTTTTTGTCCCCTGAATGGTTAGCTCTTCAGCAAACCACCTACACCGATTAAGATCATGCCAATGACTAGTGGCCTTTACATCAACCGTTCCATCAATCAAAACAATTAACGCAAAGACCAGTTTCATTTACTCAGCTTCTTTCTCAAGGTCAGCAATAAGCATATTAACAAATGCATCTTTGCCAACCGATAGCTGGTCAAGGTTGAATTGCGTAGACTTAATCTTTCTGTCTAAGTCATTGCAGTGATTAACCATTGCCTGCTGTTGCTCGGTCATATCTTCATAAGTGTATTCAACGTCATTGATCGTAATGGGAGTTGTTTTTTTCTCGCCCATGTTATATCTCCGTTTTAAGTTAGTGGTTTACCAAGGTACGCCAGCAGAAGTTGCCGGTGCTTTTGATTCTTCGATCTGTGCAGCAATGCTAGACTCAAGAGACTCAACAGCATCTTCGCCCATAGATGCTTTGACCCATTCGATAGCCTGAGCTTCAGTGATGTCTGCATAGGCAGTGTAGCCGTCAGCAGTTGCATCAGGAGTAAAGCCACAAGTGCCGTAAGAGCTGCCTGAGTGGTCGCCGTCTACGTCTGAGGCGCGCCAGTGTGCTACTACTACGCCATTGCCGTCTGTGTTTCTTTCTAGTTGTGCGATTGTCCAAGTTACTGCCATGATTATTCTCCGATTAAAGTGCTGCGATTATGAAGGCGAGTAGTTCACTGTAGCGAACACCCATCCTAGACTTTTCTTCGTTAGTTTCTTCGTCAGTCCACGTATCGCTCATAAACATTGCGTAGTCACCCGCATCTAAGCCTTCAGCTTCAAAGGCGGCCTGTAGGTCTTGAGCGATGATTCCAAAGT
>Ga0196903_1000113_pt1 | contig 13434 bp, 18 predicted proteins | sample CB_VirMetaG_2_FD_169097 | JGI IMG/M metagenome (GOLD analysis project Ga0196903, IMG submission 169097) | Freshwater to marine saline gradient viral communities from Chesapeake Bay - CB_1504_2 Viral MetaG (v3) (version 3) | ecosystem: Environmental > Aquatic > Marine > Coastal | place: USA... | reverse complement strand
AGATATTAACGCCAGTTCCTTTAAAGAATAGCGGTGACCCTCTAACAGTCGTTTGTGTGTCGATTTGTTAACATAAGTATTAATTTTCTGCATTATTTCAGTGTCCGTAGTTTATTTTAGTCTAAAATTAGTATATAAATGACTATATAGTTCAAAAGCGCAACTTTAAAGCCTTTTCTTACAATCATTATTTGTTATCTTCCAACGCCTTTAAAGCTTTAGAGTCTCTAGAGTTTATCTCTAGTGCTTTCTGCATATAGTGATCCATAAAGTCGTAAAGAGCCTCTATAGTCTCCATATCGTCGCTATCGGGTTGGAATATTGCGTTTCTCTCCAAATAGTCCGCATTGGTTATAATATCATCTAGCAACATATAGAAATGTTTTTTAGTCTCTAAAGTGCTGGTGTCTGGTGTTAAGTGTTCGTCGCCGTGGATGTTGTCGTGTCTTCCGCTTGAATAATTCATAGTTTTCTCTCTCTATTGGTTTTTTCTACACTCGCCATTGCCTCTTCCATCTCGTATGCTATACAAACAAACGTATCAATGCAGAGGTCGCACCAAGAACCGATGCAACTAGTCTCTATGCCCTTCCATTCAAAGATTTCAGAGAACCCTTTAAACAACATTACCCCACCGTCGCCATCGGTGTAAACGCAATTAACCTCGTTCCAACCATCGGCGTCTGCAGTTTTTATTATTTTATAATCAGGCTTAAAAGATTGCTGCCAGTCGTAAAAAGCATCTTCAGTCATTCCCAGAATTTTTATAACTTCTGAATAGTCCTCTGTTTCGTTTGTCATTGTTCTCTCTCTCTCTCTCTCTTGGTTTAAAAATGTAATCCTACCATCTTGTCAATAGCGGACGCAATGTTTTATTTAAAATAATTGTTCTCTCTCGCGCTAGTGCCTCTACTACGGGAAACAGGTTGCAAGCGCATAAATTACCAGAATACACGAGCATGGTTAACCAATAGGGCCAAACAAGCTCCAGAATGGCCGTCTAAGCGAGTTTATGGCCAATTGTTACCTAGGGTATAGGGTAGGGTTAAACAGGCTTAAATCGACTTATATTATATAGCAGGCAAAAAAATACCCTAGCGTTTAACTAGGGCAAAAGGGGATTACTACAGGGGATTCTTTAGCTGTTTAACCATTCGTCATAGGTTTTTAGCGGGTTGCCTGTTGTTATATCTATACCGTTGCCATCATTAGCAAAGCTTAGGTATATTTGGTACTCGCTATCATTGGAGCCGCGTGCGCGGGTTTGCCAGTCTTGATTATATTCTAGTGTCATTTTGTAGCCCTCTCAATGGCGGGGTAGTCGCGACGCAATCGCGCCCAATGGTCTGTTAGTGTGGGTCGCCTATGGTTTAACGTGCGCCCCGTGGTTATAACTCTATGCGCTTGCGCTTCTGTTAGGCCGTAGTACTCAGCAAAGCGCGGCACTGTCAGGAAATTATTAAACCAATCGATGTATAGATCTTCTATTTTTTGTCTGTTAGTCATTATATAACCCTCTTAAAACTGTTGAATGATTAAGCCACCGTCAAACTCTATGACGCTAGTGAGGTCGCGTAAATCGTCGATATTATCAATATCTGAGCCGCTGTAGTCTGCTTGTATCTCTGCAAGGTCGCTATATTCGCTAAACTCACAGCATAGGGCGATGACGTCCAGCTCGTAAGGTGTGTCAGTGTCTGCCGCTAATTCTTCTAACCATTCAAACAATGCTGTAAGAGCGTTATAGCTGAATTGTGCGCCCCTGCCGTAGTCTTGGAAGGCTTGTCTGAAATCGTAAACGTCCAGCGCCTTTATAATGCCCGCGTTTTGTGCTGGTGCTGGTGTGTTGAAATGTGCAGCAATATAAGCATCCTTTGCAGCGCCTTCTAATTGTATAGTGTAATTGCTCATTGTTATAACTCCTAAAGACTTAAAGAAAGGAAAGTGATTAGACCCGTATAGAGTAGCGCAATCAATGCCGAACTACCCGCGACAAACAAAACGCCAGCGAAAACCTTTATAACCAGGAGCTGCCGCGCTTCACGTTTAACCATAGCTTTATATGCTGAATTCATTATAGCGCCCCTTGCTTTTCTTTTATTTGGTCTAGCTTATCGCAGCACTTTAGGTCCAGCGCCATAAACTCGCGCTCTGTTAGCAGGTGATGATTGTAGCCTGTTTTGATTGCTATGGCTGCAGATTGCAGCGCGTCCTGTGTGGTGCATTCGCTAATGATACTGGCCGCTGATTTGTAGTTTGTCATTGTGTTATTCCCGTTGTTTGTTTAGTTGGATTATGCGGTAACACTGTTGCCAATGTTACCTGATAAACCAACTAGGCTGCTTCGTATTCCGTTTGCGCGTAATCAGCCGCCCATGCGTCTGTTATTTCATTAACGCCATAATCATAAATTATTTCATCTGGTTCCTGATCATACTCAAACATGTAAGCAAAGCTACCTAAATTTACCAACTTACCCTCCTGTTTAACGCTGGGTGTTAGCAAAACCATTTGGCCCATGTCGCAACCCTCAACAGCATCTTTGATATCTTTATATGTACTGTGGAGGCCGTCAAATTCGCCTTCACCATATACAGCCACAGAATAGCCACGTTTCACGGCCCATTTGATTAAGTGTAAGTGTGCTTTTTGCATAGTGTATTACCTTATATAGTGATTAAGTATCGCGCTCGCTGCGCCGTGTTGATGGTTCTATTATAGGGCGCTAGCATATAGAGTCAACACCTGGGCTATTCGTTATAGTTATAGTGTCCATTCATTTGATTGATGGTAGATGGTCAGATATAACAGCCTAGATAAAGAACGGGCGCGCGTATACAGGATAGTAACGAGCATTACTAATACTATTTAGCTATATGCTGGCGCTAACATATAACCAGATAACCACTAGAATATCAGCGCCTCTACAGGTCACGCCACCACTGGGCTGTAGCGATTAGCGCGTTTAGCGGCTAACCAATACTAGGACATAGGCTTAGACTAAGCAGGCTTAGGCGGTAATCTAGGAGCTTCTAGGATCATATAGTCTGGGGTGATAATGGATTAGACTATCATAACTATCAATGATGCTATGTTGGCATGGACATTGCTACAGATTAGCGCCATCATTATCAGTGATACTAAACAGTCTAGGTATCATTGTCAGTGATGCTAGGTAGTGCTTGTCAGTACCTTACCGCACCCTCTCTTACAACTGTGTAGAAACTATAGTGACTATTCAGCAGATGAATGGGCTGAGGTGTTGACATAGTCAGCGGGGTATGCTAGAGGGGACGGGGGAGGGCTGCGTAGCTTTTAAATTGTTGGTGTACCCTACCAGACACTAAAAAAGAGCAAAATAGACTATAAAGAACAAGGCAGTAATAGCTAACAGCTATATAGTCTATGTTGTTGATTCTAAAGGAATAAAAAAGCCACTGCGGAGACGCTGTTATTGCTCAGAATCCGCCAAAGAAGGAACAGGGGTGTTATCTTAACAGGGTTAACCAAGATCTAGAAAGATATGTTAACAAAAGCAATAATAATGCTTGACTTTTGCTCAGAAATATGCTATAATAGCTATATAGTTCAATGATTAGTTTTAAAGCTTTAAAGTAATAAAGATTGTAGCGAGGAATTGAGGATCAAATAATGATTATCACTTAGCCTTCAAACATCTCTTGAGCTTTAAAGCTTTAAAGTCTCTTCAGCTTTAAAGAGCTTTAAAGAGCTGTATAGACTGTATAGGGAATCTCAATAGAGGCAATTCTGTGGCTGAAAAGAAGATAGGTAGACCTAAGAAGTCTACAGTGGCGAGTGTTACCAAAGGTAAGCGCAAAGCATTAGGTAGACCCAAGGGCGATGCAGCTACCATTAACGAATATAAAGCAAGGATGTTAGCATCTCCTAAGAGTAGGAAGGTGTTAGACAGCATTCTTAGCGCAGCACTCGATGACGACCATAAGAATCAAGCAGCGGCATGGAAGCTGTGTATGGATAGGTTATTACCTGTTAGTTACTTCGAGAAAGATAAGGTTAACGGCGGTAAGAGTGCCATTAATATCTCCATCACAGGCGTTGGAGGCGAAACCACTGTTATAAGCGGTGGTGAAGAAGAACCCATTGAAGGGGATTATACCGATGTATAACATTAACAACGATTTAGATTACTTCACTAGAGAAGAGTTCGCTTGTCAGTACACTGGCGAGAACGAGATCAGTGATGTATTGCTCCTGAAGTTAGATTTGTTACGTGCTAGGTGTGCATTCCCTTTCGTTATCACAAGTGGTTATAGATCAGAAGACCACCCCATCGAAAGAAAGAAAAAGAAGGAGAAAGCAGGAACCCATGCCCAAGGAATTGCAGCGGACATTAAAGTTAGTAACGGGACACAAAGGTACACAGTTGTTGAAGAGGCCATTAAGATGGGCTTTACGGGAATTGGAGTTGCTAACGGTTTTGTGCATGTTGACATCCGCAGTCTTGACGGTAACGAGTCTCCTGTAATGTGGTGCTACTAGCTTGGCTGATTTAAAGGTTGAGTTACTTCCTTGGCAGCAAACAGTATACAGCGACCCTACACGCTTTAAAGTTGTAGCTGCTGGTAGACGTACAGGCAAGAGTCGTCTAGCTGGCTGGGCTTTGATACTTGCTTGTCTGAATGCTAAGAAAGGTCAGGTGTTCTACGTTGCCCCTACACAGGGTCAGGCTAGGGACATTATGTGGCAGATGCTGCTTGAGCTAGGACATAGTGTTATAGCCTCTAGTCATGTCAACAACCTACAGATTAAGTTTATCAACGGTGCTTTGTTAACCCTAAAGGGTGCAGATAGACCAGAGACTATGCGAGGTGTTAGCCTCAAGTTCTTGGTTATGGACGAATACGCCGATATGAAGCCAGAGGTGTGGGAGCAAATCCTACGTCCAGCTCTTGCGGATCAGAAGGGTGATGCGATGTTCATTGGTACGCCAATGGGACGTAACCACTTCTACGACCTATACCAGTACGCTAATGTGTCAAAAGATGATACGTTTGTTGGTTATCACTTCACTAGCTTCGACAACCCACTGCTAGACCCTGAAGAGATTAGAGCTGCTGAGAAGTCTATGTCAGCCTTTAGTTTCCGTCAGGAGTTCATGGCATCCTTTGAGGCTCACGGTAGTGAACTGTTTAAAGAAGAAGATGTTAAGTTCAGCGAAGAGGAGCCAGAAGATGGTGATTTCTACATTGCTGTCGATTTGGCTGGTTTCGCAGACGTACAGAAAGTCACTACCAAGACTAAGCGCCTTGACCAAACAGCTATATCTGTTGTTAAAGCGGGTGTTGAAGGCTGGTGGGTTGCTGACATCATACATGGGCGATGGGGCGTTGAAGAGACCGCACGAAAGATCTTCGGAGCGGTAGACAAGTATAAGCCTGTTGCTGTTGGTATTGAGAAGGGTGCGCTAAAGAACGCTGTGTTCCCGTACCTAAACGATCAGATGAAGAAGAATCAACGCTTCTTTAGAGTAGAAGAGCTTACTCACGGTAACAAGAAGAAAGTAGATAGAATTGTGTGGGCGTTGCAAGGACGCTTTGAACATGGCAACATCACATTAAACAAGGGCAAGTGGAATCCTCAGTTCCTCGATGAGTTGTTCCAGTTTCCTAATCCATTAGTCCACGATGACTTGATAGACTCACTAGCGTACATAGACCAGTTAGCTAAGGTTGCTTACGCTTTTGACTATGAAGAAGACGACTACGAATTCCTAGACAAATACGCAGGCTACTAACTATGCTAGAAGATAATGAAGGTTTTGCTACCGAACAACACCTAGAAGATTGGGTTATACAAAAGTGTGACGGCTGGAGAGATCACTTCGAGGCTAACTACTCACAACGCTTTGACGAGTACTACCGCCTGTGGCGTGGACAATGGTCTGCACAGGATCAAGCACGTACCTCAGAACGCTCTAAGATTATCTCTCCTGCGCTACAGCAGGCTGTTGAGTCATCAGTAGCAGAGCTAGAAGAAGCTACCTTTGGCCGTGGTAAGTGGTTTGATATTAAAGATGACTACATGGATCAAAGTCCAGAAGACATCGTTATGCTGCGTAATCACCTTGAGGAAGACTTTAAGAAGAACAAGGTACGCAAGGGTGTTGCTGAGTGTCTAATCAACGCTGCTGTATTTGGTACAGGCATTGCAGAGATTGTCATAGAAGAAGAAAAAGAGATGGCTCCAGCTACTCAGCCTGTACTGGGTGGTGAGCTGACAGCGGTAGGTGTTAACATCATTGACCGTACATGCGTTAAACTACGCCCTGTAATGCCTCAAAACTTCCTTATTGACCCAGTAGCTACAGACATTGACTCAGCTTTAGGCTGTGCTGTAGATGAGTTTGTTTCGTCTCACTCAGTAGAGATGCTACAAGAAAGCGGTGTATACCGTGAAGTAGACATTGTTTCAGCTACTCCAGACTTCGACATTGAGCCTGATCAAGACCTTACTCGCTATGACGAAGACAAGGTACGTCTTACTAAGTACTATGGTCTAGTGCCGCGTCACCTGCTTGAAAAAGCAATGAAGGATGACGAAGCAGAAGACGAAGAGATTGTTGAGTTTGAAGATGAAGACGATTCATTCTACGTAGAAGCAGTTGTTGTTATCGCCAATGGTGGTACATTGCTTAAGGCTTCGCTTAACCCCTACATGATGCAGGATCGTCCTGTAGTGGCATTCCCATGGGATGTAGTTCCTAGCCGCTTCTGGGGCAGAGGAGTATGTGAGAAAGGCTACAACAGTCAGAAGGCGTTAGACACAGAACTACGCGCACGTATAGATGCTCTAGCACTAACCATCCACCCGATGATGGCAATGGACGCTTCTCGTATGCCTAGAGGCGCTAAACCTTCTATACAGCCGGGGAAAACCATCCTCACTAACGGCAACCCTTCTGAGATTCTACAGCCGTTTAACTTTGGTCAGGTCAATCAGATTACCTTTGCACAAGCTCAGGCTTTGCAGACAATGGTACAGACAGCTACAGGCGCTATTGACTCAGCAGGTATTGCTGGTTCCGTCAATGGAGATGCTACTGCTGCTGGTGTATCTATGTCACTAGGTGCTATCATTAAGCGTCACAAGCGTACTCTTATCAACTTCCAAGAGTCGTTTATCATTCCTTTTGTTACGAAAGCAGCTTATAGGTATATGCAGTTTGAGCCAGAGATGTACCCAGTAGCTGACTATAAGTTCCATACGTCTAGCTCGTTAGGTATTATTGCTCGTGAGTATGAGGTTACACAGCTTGTGCAGCTTCTACAAACCATGTCGCCAGACACTCCTATGTATCCTAAGCTGGTTATGTCCATCATTGACAACATGAACCTGTCTAACCGTGAAGAGTTAATTCAGGTACTTGAGCAAGCCAATCAGCCTAACCCAGAAGCACAGCAGGCACAGCAGGCCGCACAACAGCAACAAGCAGCCTTCCAAGCGTCACAGACTGCTGCACTCAACGGTCAGGCACAAGAGTCTGTTTCGAGGGCGCAGAAGCTAATAGCAGAAGCACAGGCTATCCCACAAGAGCTTGAGATTGATCGTATCAAGGCTGTAACAACAAACCTTAAAGTAGGAGACGCAGATGACAAAGAGTTCCAGAAGCGTCTTGAAATCTCTAAGCAGTTACTCAAGGAACGTGAAGTAGCTGTTAAGGAAGGAAACGTAGAAGCAGCCCCAGCACCACAGCCACAGCCAGCGCCTCAAGCGCAGCCACTACCACAAGCAACCTTACCCCAAGGAGAATTGCCACTATGATATTAACAGGTAAAATGTTTGAAGATGCAATGAATCAGATTAATGAAGCATTTGCACAAGTCAACAAGAAGGTTGACAAACTAGAAAAAGAGATCAAGACCCTGACACAGGAGAAAGCCAGTGGCAAAGCCAGCAAAGGGCAAAGCAAAGGTTAAGGTAACAGCTAGTGGCAAGAAGGTTAGCTACGGCCAAGCAGGTAAAGCCAAAGACGGAGGCCCTCGTGTAAAAGCGGGGACTTCCAAAGGAGATAGCTACTGCGCTAGAAGCCTAGGCATTAAGAAGGGCTTATCCAAGGATAAACAGAACGACCCTAACACGCCTAATAACTTATCACGTAAACGCTGGAAGTGTTCTGGCGCTAAATCGAGGAAATGACATGCCATACGGTACAGGTACATACGGAACAAAGGTCGGAAGACCACCTAAAAAGAAAAAGAAGCCAGTCAAGAAATGAAGGGTCAGACACACGGTGGCAAGGGAAGTGCCACTAGAAAGACTGATTCAGCCAAGTTTGCAAGCAACTGGGACGCTATATACAACAAACCAGCCAAGAAGTCAAGTAAAAAAAAGAAATAACGCTTGACTTTCTTATGCTTTTGTGTTATAATAACTAGGTAACCTACACTTAAACAACTGTCCTTAATGGAGAAACAGTGATGATTGATAAAGATTTAGAGCTATACTACCGCAACGCGTCCGACATGTTTATAACTGAAGGCTGGAAGCAGCTAATCAGTGACCTAACAGCTAACGCAAACAACATTAACTCTGTTGAGTACACTAAAGATAAAGAAGACCTGCACTTCCGTAAAGGGCAATTGTCAGTTCTTGCAAGCATTATTACTTTAGAGACTCAGCTAAGAGCCGCAGAAGAGCAAGCCTTGGCTGAAGAAGAAGACCAAGACGAAGCAGCTTAATGCGTATTATCTTAGAGTTTAAATGTGAGGATGGTCATGTCAATGAGAGATTTGTTGAAGATGACTGTACCCACACACCTTGTTTAGATTGCGACAAGATAGCAAAAAGAATTGTAAGTGCTGTTCGTTCTAAGCTAGACCCTATTTCTGGAGACTTTATGGGTGCGACCAGACAGTGGGCAAAGAACAGAGAACAGAAACTGCAACAAGAACGCAAGGCCAACTCCTAACCAAGGAAGCCCTGCATAATACACCTCCATAATGAGATTACTCACGGAGTTTAATAATGGCAACACTATATGACGAGCGTCCAGAAGACGTTGACAACGAAGAAGAAATAACAAGTAGTCTGACAGAGGAACCTGAGCTTCAGGAGACTCTTCAAGAAGACGACATTCCCGACAAGTACAAAGGAAAGTCAACCGCTGATATTGTAAGGATGCACCAAGAAGCTGAGAAGCTCCTAGGAAAGCAGAGCGGTGAAGTAGGGGAGTTACGATCAGTTGTTGATAACTACATACAGACACAACTCGACACAACAACAAAAGCAACCCAAGAACCTGAAGAAGAAATAGACTTTTTCTCTGATCCCGACAAGGCTGTCGAGAGAGCTATTAAGAATCACCCTTCAATCAAAGCTGCTGAAGCACAAACTCAGCAATATAGACAATCCACAGCACAGGCTGTTTTACAGAAGAGCCATCCTGACATGCAAGAGATTTTGCAAGACGGTAAGTTTGTAGATTGGATTAAAGGATCAAAGATTCGTACACAGCTCTTTGCGCAAGCGGATACGCAGTATGACTACGAAGCTGCTGATGAACTTTTCACTAACTGGAAGGAACGTCAAGGTGCAGTAGCGCAGACTGTTACACAAGAGAAAGCGAGTAGGAAAGAAGCTGTTAAGGCTGCCTCAGCAGGTAATGCTAGGGGTAGTGGTGAAGCAGCTAGTCGTAAAATCTATAGACGCTCAGACATTATTAAACTAATGCAAAACGATCCTGACCGTTATCTATCCTTGTCTGACGAGATCATGCAAGCCTATGCGGAAGGGAGAGTTCGACAATAATCTTATTTTAAGGAAGTATTATCATGGCTACATCAGTATATCCCAATATGGGCGGAGCAGTAGACAACACTAGCGCAGCTACGTTTATCCCAGAAATCTGGAGTGACGAAGTAATTGCAGCGTATAAGAGCAATCTTGTACTAGCTAACCTAGTTAAGAAGATGAGCATGACTGGCAAGAAAGGCGACACCATTCACGTCCCTAAGCCTACTCGTGGCACTGCAAACGCTAAAGCTGCTAACACAGCAGTAACCATCCAGAACTCTGTTGAGTCAGAAGTTCTGATTAACATTAACAAGCACTTTGAATTCTCTCGTTTGATTGAAGACATTACCGAAGTACAGGCTCTCGCTTCTTTGCGTCAGTTCTATACAGGCGATGCAGGCTATGGTCTAGCTAAGCAAGTAGACAACGATCTGTTTGATCTTGGTAAGTCGTTCGGTAATGGCGATGGTTCTAGCTTTGTTAACACTGGTTCTTTCCAGATTAACACTAGCACTGGTGTTCTTGAAGCGTATGACGCTGACGGCACTGCTGACATTGGCGCATTCTCTGACGCGGTTTTCCGTGGTTTGATTCAGAAGATGGACGATGCAGACGTTCCTATGGACGGTCGTAGCTTTATCGTACCACCTTCGCTACGTAACGCTATCATGGGTATTGATCGTTATACCTCTACTGATTTCGTTAATGGCAAGAGCGTTGAGACTGGTAAGATTGGTAACTTGTACGGCGTTGACGTATTTGTTTCTACCAACGTACCTACTCTTGAGACAGGCGTTCGTGGCGCACAGTTGATCCACAAGGACACTTCCGTTCTTGCAGAGCAGCAAGCTGTACGTTCACAGACTCAGTACAAGCAGGAGTTCTTAGGCACTCTTTACACTGCTGATACTTTGTATGGCGTTCAGGTTATGCGTCCAGAAGCAGGCTTCACTCTAGCTGTAGTATAAGGTAACAAACTAGGGGATTCTTCGGAGTCCCCTTTTTACTTTTCTTTTGTTTTCTTAGGAGCTATACATGGCAATATTTAGAGGTGACGGAGGTGCGGGCGATTCCAATACGGATGCTACGCTACTAGCAGTCACAGCCCAAGCTGTCATAGCTACTACGAAAGCAAGCGATGCAGCCGCTAGTGCCGTAAGCGCCAGCGATTCAGCAACAACCGCAACAACCAAAGCAGCAGCAGCAAGTACATCAGCCACCAACGCAGCTAACAGCGCAACAGGTGTTGCACAGTACGCAACAGCAGCAGCCAACAGTGCTACTGCATCAGCTAACTCAGCTACAGCTTCAGCCACTAGCGCCACAGCAGCATCTACAGCAGAAACTAATGCTGAAACCGCTGAGACGAACGCAGAGACTGCTGAGAGCAACGCAAGCACATCTGCTGCCACTGCTACTACTAAAGCCTCAGAAGCCGTTACAAGCGCATCCAGTGCGTCTACGAGTGCTTCTACGGCAACGACCAAAGCATCAGAGGCTTCCACTAGCGCCAGCAATGCCTCAACCTCCGAAAGCAATGCTGCTACGTCAGCCTCTGGTGCATCTACTTCAGCCACTAACGCAAGTAACTCAGCTACGGCTGCGGCCTCTTCTGCGAGTGGTGCTTCTACATCTGCAACTAACGCTAGTAACAGTGCTAGTGCAGCATCTACATCTGAGACTAACGCTGGTAACTCAGCGACAGCAGCGGCTGGTTCAGCTACTACAGCATCAACAGCAGCAACTAATGCAGGCAACAGTGCCACAGCAGCTTCAGGTAGTGCATCTACTGCATCAACTCAAGCCAGTGCAGCAGCTACCAGTGCTTCTAATGCAGCTACAAGCGCCTCTACAGCGTCTACACAGGCAAGCAATGCCTCTGCTAGTGCAACGGCTGCGGCTACTGCTGAGACCAATGCAGAGACAGCAGAGACCAATGCAGCCTCTAGTGCTTCAGCAGCGGCTGGTAGTGCTACATCAGCAGCTAACAGTGCTACAGCGGCAGCGGCAGAGTTATCCACAGCAGCACTGAAGGCTAACAACTTGTCTGATCTGGCTAACGCTGGTACGGCTAGAGGGAACTTGGGTCTAGGTACAGCAGCTACTACAGCGGCTACGGACTATGCTACGGCAGCGCAAGGTGCAACGGCTGACTCAGCTTTGCAGTCTAATTCAACTTTAAACGCAGACAACATGACTACTGGTACACTCAACGGTGGAACTTACTAAAGGTATTTAAACATGGCAACAAAAATTGTAACTAAAAATAGCTCCACCGCTGGTGCTGCCCCTACAGCAACTGATCTTGTACAAGGTGAACTGGCGGTCAACGTAGCTGACGGTAGGTTGTACACAGAAGACAATGCTGCGGCTATTGTAGAGCTTGGTGTAAACCCAGCAACAGAGATCACAGCCAACGCTGGTATTGCTCTTCCTGATTCACAGAAGGCTACGTTTGGTGCTGGTGATGATTTACAGATTTATCACAACGGGTCTAATAGTTATATTCAAGATCACGGCACTGGCGATTTAGTTATCGCTGGTACAAATTTGTCGTTAAGAAACTTTTCTACTGACGAGTTATTTTTGGACGGTGCTGCAAACGGAGCTGTGCGTCTTTGGTATAATGGCGCAGCCAAACTAGCCACCACCTCCACAGGCATAGACGTTACTGGCACAGCCACGATGGATGGGCTTACTGTTGATGGTAATATTGAATCTTTAGGAACTTTTATATTAAACAACGGAACTGATAAGTGGCAGAACTTATTTAGCACCAATGATTTAATTATAAGAAACAACCACAATACGTCTTGGTATAACCGCTTACGAATAAGTTATGACGGAGACATCAGCTTCTACGAAGACACAGGCACAACGCCTAAGTTCTTCTGGGATTCGTCTGCGGAGTCTTTAGGTATTGGTACTAGTTCGCCTGACAGCCCTTTAGAAATACAAGCGGCAACTAACAGTAGCTCAGACACAACTTACCTTAAACTTTCTAATGCAGGTGAAAATGTAGGTCATATAGATTTTGAAAATGGTAATGGTAATCTTGCGAGAATTACAGGTACTAAACTAGGATCGGGTGCTAGTGGAAATGATGGTATTCTTACTTTTTCAACAGCGTTTGACGCATCTCTCGCAGAACGCATGCGCATAGACTCCAGCGGTAATGTGAAGCAGAACAGCGTTAACACTTCTACAAATGTAGGATACTCAGTAAACAACGGAACTTATGACGCTATTGCTTTAGGAACTGGAGGTTTTGGTGTAAATGGCGGTGCTGCCACAGACGGTGGTATTCGCGCTTATAACAACTTGCTTTTTGGTACAGGCGCTTCTGCAACAGAACGTATGCGCATAGACTCCAGCGGTAACGCTTCTTTCAACACAACCAACATATCCCCTGCCGCTAACAATGTTTTCGGTACAGCAATTCTTCAGTACGGTGGCGCAAGTATGTCGCGTACTAACTCTACAACTTTAGACTTGAACCGTAGTTCATCAGACGGGGCTATTATCAATCTCCGCAAAGACGGCACAACCGTAGGTAGTATTGGTGCTGTTGCTAGCAATATAAACATAAACTCTCTGTCTACTGGAAGACTCTCTTCAGTAGGGGTGCAAAGATTGCTGTGGGATGCTGACCAACTTTAC